>Ga0172373_10005058_pt1 | contig 18258 bp, 14 predicted proteins | sample Lak10m_2_FD_114546 | JGI IMG/M metagenome (GOLD analysis project Ga0172373, IMG submission 114546) | Freshwater microbial communities from Kabuno Bay, South-Kivu, Congo - kab_092012_10m | ecosystem: Environmental > Aquatic > Freshwater > Lake | place: Democratic Republic of the Congo...
CCCCTGTGGCATCCCGGCTCTCTGTTGGCAAGGACGTTCTGGTCAGGAAACCTTTTCCACGCATCTCCCCGGGAACTGGCCCATCTTCCGGAAGAGGAGGCGATCCTTGATTCCTCTCCCGTTCTGTGTCTCCCGGTGACGAGGCCCCTGAAGGTGCGTTGCGTGGAGGCGAAGGGTTGCGCCGACCGGACATGCCCCAACTACTATTCCGAGAACATGAAGTGCTGGATGAGGCGTCTCCCGCCGGAGTTCTTCACCGGCGTAGGGGATCCGGAAACCTATCGGGAAGCGATTACCGCCTGCATCCGGTGCGAAGTTTTCCCGTCCTCCGCTTTGCTGGTCGTCCGGAGCGTCGAGAAGGGGAAGGTTGTGACACGGGAAAACGCCGTTCCCATTTCGAACCTTGCATCGGAAGCGGGGCTTGCGCTCGAAGTGGTCTCTCTCTACGACAACATGAAAATTATGGCGGTAACAGATGGATTAACAGGGCTTTATAATCATCGGGAATTCTATCAAGCGTTGCGGAGGGAAATCGAGCGTGCCCGCAGGTACCGGCACGCATTGTCGCTTCTTATGATCGACGTTGACGATTTCAAGCAGTTCAACGACAAGTTCGGACATCCCGCAGGCGACTTCGCCCTCCAGAGGATCGGGGAGCTCTTGCGAAAGTGCGCCCGGGCCACGGACATCATCGCCCGGTACGGGGGAGAGGAGTTCTCGGTCATCCTTCCGGAGTCGACCCCGGGGGGCTCCCTGATGGTCGCAGAGAGGATCAAGACGGAAGTCGCAGGCCACAACTTCATCCAAAAAGCGGATAATCCAGTGCATCTAACCTTGAGTATAGGTATTTACAGCTCTGAAAACGGAGATATTTCAGAAGACCAGATGGTGTCGTTCGCCGACGAGGCGTGCTACGTCGCAAAGAAGTCCGGAAAGAACCAGGTTGTCGTCAAGGCGCCTGGCTGATGCGCGACGTGGAGGATTTTGACCGCCGATTCAAGACGGCGGTCGAGAAAAACTTCGATCAAAGCGCCGACGCCTACGATTCTTTCGAGGAACATCACCATCTTTTCGAGCGATTGACCAGGCGGCAGCTTGAGCTGATCGAACCATCGATACCGGAGAGAATTCTCGACGTCGGATGCGGAACGGGAATCTCCACGTTGGCCCTGCATCAGGTCCTGGCCGCAAGGTCTCCGAACATCTACGCGATCGACATCAGCGAGAGGATGCTACTGCGCGCAAGGGAACGATGCAAATCGTTGGCGGGGATCTATTTCATCCGGGGGGACGCGGAGAACCTGTCGGCATATTTCAAGGAGTCGTTCGACGCGATTTTCTACACGGCCTCCATCTTCCTCCTGCCGGGATTTTCCGAGTCGTTGCGGCAGGCGAGTCAACTCCTTCTGCCTGGCGGCATATTGTCGATCAGCTACTACACGGGTCTCTTCGACAAGAACGGGGACGATGCGATCCGAAAGACGTTCCCCGACCAGAAATACCAGTATGGGGCGGTCCCGATCGGGGAACTGGTTTCCTGTCTCGAATCGCTGCCCGGATCGCGAACCACACGCGTCGACTTCCATTTCGAGGTCAGCCGTGATTTTCTTTTCGACTTTCTATCGATCCCGGCGCAATCCTCCGGGCTTTTTCCGAAGATCCCGTACCTCGAACGGATCCCCAAAGTGCGCGACGTATGCGATCTTCTCGTGAAGAGGGTGGACCCGGTTTTCATGGGGTGGGAATTCCTGATCTCGCGAAAGAGGTGATTTTTTTGTTCCGCGTTAATTTGACATAATATACATTACCGGACGTTGTAGCTCCGATCCGACAACGGATCAGGCGTGCCACATCCTCTCCGCGAAATCCGATCCGGGAAGTTCCGCGGAAAAGGTTCCGTAGATGGGCCACCGTTCTCCGAACGATCCGGGGATACGGAGCGTCACGAAGAACTCGATTCGCTCATCGCTGGCGCAATCGAGGGACTCGAATGGAATCGCGATTTCAAGTACTTTTCCGAAGGCGGCCCGTACGCTCCCGGGAATCCTCGGCGTGGCCGGCACGTTCTTCCTCTCACCCTCGATCTCTCCGATGTTCAGAAATGATGACGTAAACCGTCCGTTGATCGGATCGAGGATGGAATTGAATTTTACGGATTTTTCCTGGAACAGGATCTCAAGCTCGACTTCATGGGCGTTTTCAACGGCCAAATCGTCCAGGTCGAAACGGAAAAACAGTTCATCGACGCTGAACCCATAGAAGAAACAGGAAAGGATGATATGGCCTGCACGATGCATCGTGCCGAATCCCGGCGTCGGCACGATTTTTCTCGCTGAATTCCATTCAAAATACGATGTAATCACTCCGTCGATCCGGGGTTGAATGTACGATCTTGGCGCGGGGATCACATTCTTTTCCTGCACAATCCTGTCGGTTTGAATAATTGGAATATCTATTGAATCAGGAGAGATAACCCCCATTGCCTTATATGCCGCTTTTATATTGTGCCGAAACAGGCGGTCGAATTCGGGGCCGTGAGGCGTGTAATGGTCGTCTCCATACCACCAGCACCAGTCGGATCCTTCCGCGACGAGCAGATAGTCTCGTGCCTTTTGCAGATCCGGAGGTTCCTCCTTCCCTTCCTTTTTGAAGAGCATCGATTTCGATTCAAGGAGGGTGCGCGCTCGGGAGAGCATCTCCCATGATGCGTGATCTTCCGGATGGCCGATCCAGATATTGAACGTCCCATCGATCCAGGATCCCGTCGGAATCTCCGGAAGTTCCCGGATCTCCCCGACGTCAGCGAGGGCATCGGATAATGTTGTAAATTCTATATCAGGACTTAACTGCTCTAATTTATTCAGTAATACATTTAAAAACATTACCCCGGAATCGTGGAAATATTCCCAGGCGTTCTCGCCGTCCAGGATCACAGGGATGACGTATTCATTTTCGGATATTCCTGATGTTTCGGCTGATAACCTGTTGTATATCTTTTTGATATTATACACGAAATTATTCGCGGCATGGTGGGCGTCCCAGCGACAGTACTCGAAGCCGATCAGGTCGGACAGGCGATGGTCACGGAAAAATACGGGGATCGATCCGTTTTGGGTCACAGCGGCATAGGGGCGATAAAACCAGTCCGACTCGATCGGAATCCCTTCCGGATCCCTCCTGACAGACTTTCCGAACGCCCGCGCAAGGAGGATTTCGTCCGTCGCCGCCCAACGGAAACCGGTTCCGGCCGCCATTTCGAGCGCTGCCGGGCTGATCGAACCTTCCGAGGGCCACAACCCGCCGGGATCCGCCCCGAAGAGGTCATGGAACACTCCCCTCCCCCGCTCCAACTGGATTCGAGCGTCTTCCGGCCATGAAAAGGGAAGACCCGGAAGGGCGGCACCCGGGCGGGCGTCGAGCGCGGATCGATTGTCGATGAGCAGAGGAAGAATCGGATGGTACATCGGGGAGGAAGAAAGTTCTCCCCGGTCCTCCATCGAGAGTTTTCGGTACTCGTCGATCACCCGTCCCATCACTTCCAGTTGGTAATCAAGCACGTAATGCTTCTCCCGCTCCGTGAAACCGCTTCCCTTCCGCCAAAGACGGGAGAGTTCGGGGTTTTCTTCACGAAACAGCGGATGGAACCATGTCAGATTGAACAGGGTCGCGAGATCCGTGTACTCCGAGGCGCCGTATCCTCCGGCTCCGCCGTTTTTTCTTCCCAGGGCGCGAAGCGCGGCTTCGTGTCCGCGAAAGAGATCGGCGTACCGCGGCTGCGGAAGAATCATCGTGGGGGCGTAGGCGGAGAAAAAGTTCCTCAAAAGGAACTCGTTTTCGTCCTTCGTCAGGTCGAGGGCGTTCTTGCGGGAGAGGGAGAGGAATACGTCCTCCGCGCCATTCTCCACATAATCCCGAACCTGGACAAGAAGCGACGGAACGAGATTGACCGTGTGCCGTACGCCGGGGTGCGCGCGAAAGATCAGCGGAAGGGCCGCGTAATCCTTGATCGCGTGGAGCCGCACCCACGGGAGGATGTAGGACCCCGTTTCCGGATCCTTGTAGTACGGCTGGTGCATGTGCCAGAGGAAACAGACCCGAAGCTTCATCCGCGCGACGCCCCCGACCGGGAGATTACTCCGTCTGGGCCAATCGGATCTCGGCCAGGTCCCGAAGGGGGGTTTCCGGTGTTTCCTTGAGGATCAGGCGGTACAGCGCCGCCGCCTCGGTGTTTTTCCCGGAAAGTCCGAGAACGCGCGCCTCGCCCATCCGGGATTGGGACTTCATCTCGGGATCGGCGACCGCCCCGGCGTCGCGGTACGCGGCGGCGGCGGCGGCGAAGTCTCCCTTCGCGTCGAGAGAGGTCGCGATCCCCTGCCGAAGGAGATACCTCATGATCCCGGCTTCCTTGCCGGTGGCGATTCCCGCCCGGAATTGCGTGATCGCGAGATCGTAGTTCCCGCGGGAAAACGCGATGGTTCCGAGGTAGTACAAGGAGTACACGGTCGCACGCGTGTTCGGATGCCTGCCGACGTGTCCCTGCAGGAACCGCTCGGCGGCCGCCACTTGCGAAGGATCCGCCGCGGAAGGAGCTCGCAGGAGTTCCTGCGCACGCTCCAGGGTCGGCCAGAGGTCCCGGGCGGACTTGTTCTCCTCCCACTGGAGGTACCAACGGGTTCCGAGAACGAGCGCGACGATGACCGCGATCCCGACCGCCCCCGTGGCGACTTTGGAGCTGTTTTCCTTGCACCAGGCGACGGTTCGTCCGAACGTTGAAATGAATTCGTCGGGCCCCTTCAGGTCACGACGTCTGAAGCCGGTCTTCTCTGCCATCTCCGAGGTCTCTCCTTGGTCGTTCGATGATTTCGCATTGTATAACAGATGCGCCGGGCAATGGGGGGCGCGTTCAGGCAGTCTCTCCCTCGAGGAACTGCCGGATGACGGCGGCAAGGGAGTCGCGGATCTCCTCCGCGGTGACCTGTTCCATGGCGCGGACTTTCAGCGCGCAGCCGAGCCGCTCGACACGGTTCCGGAAGAGGCGGAGTGTGTTCTCGCCGAGGCCGAAATCCACGAAGGAATTCCCCATGACGGCCAACACGACCCGGGCGGAAACGCCGCGGGTGTAGTCCGATATCGCCATCAGGGTCTCGAGCGATCCCGACATCTCGTCCTTCAGGAAGACGACGATTCCCAACGGAGAGGGCGCGAGAGTGTACCAGAGCGGTGAAAGGACGCGAAGATACGGAAAAGCGTAGAGCCGGATCGAGCATTTCTCCCCCACGCGGAGTCGCCCGAACATTCCGGCCGGAACCCCCTCTTTCCGGCGGAGGGAGAAGAAAACATTGTCCAGCTCGAAGTCCCGGAATTTTCCGAGGGCCATCAGCAAACCCTCCAGGAGCGCCGGTTCAGGGAGATAAAAGACGATCTGCCCGGACGCCTCTCCCGCGCCGGAACCGGGATCGTCGAGCCGCCCTCGAAGACGGGCCAGGTCTTCCGAAGGAAGAAATTCGCTCTTTCGTGGACGGGCATCGAAATTCCCGAACCGAAGGACTCCCCGGTTCCGGAGCGCGATCAGGGCTTCGTAAACAACGAGGTCGGGAAATCCGCAGTTGTCGACGATCTCCTCGACGGTGGCGCAGAATTCCGAAAGCAGGAGGATTTCACGGATGACAGCACCCGCGGGGGCGATCTCGCTGGCCTCCGGGACGATCTCGACTGCGTCGGTCGGACGAGGAAGCGCGTCCGCAAGCCTTTTGAGTTCGTCGTCGTGCCGCATCCCTTCGAGGATCGCCTGCTGGCTCGGAGTGAAGATGGTGCGACGGACGCCCACCTTCCCGGGTAGGAAGCGGAACTTTCCCTCCTTGAGGGGAATAAGGCGAAATAACGCCTTTTCCCCGGCGATGTTCCGGGTAACGGCGGAGATGATCTCTCCCCGCTCTATGTAAACCGCCCCGGAAATTCGTTCCGCATCGACCTGCAGGATGCCGTTTTTCCTGTTCATCGCGAGCATCTGCCACAGGTCGGGCAGAAAGATCTGGCTCAGGTTGCCGCTGATCTCGGAATCCCCGGTCAAGGCCTCGGAGAGAGGATCCTGGAAGAGAGTCCGCTGAATCCGCAGGAGGATCTCCTCCTCGTGGAACGGCTTGCGGATGAATTCGTCGATCCCCTGACGAAACCCCGACACGCTCTCCTCCAGGTCACTGAGGAAAAATATCGGCATCGAACGGGTGTTCGGGTTGCTCCGCAGGATCTGAACCAGCCGTTCGGGAGGGAGGATCGGGGCGGAAAGATCCAAAAGGAGGATATCGGGCTTCCGAAGAAGGGTCTCCGCGAGCGCCTTGCTTCCGTCCGCCGCCTCGATGATCTCCAGCCCTTTCTCGCTCAGGTACGTCGACAACGCCTGTCGGGACTTGTCGGAAGGGTCGGCGATCAGAACACGCTTTGTCTCCCGGGGAGATACCACTTAGAAATACCCCTGCAACTGGTACAACTCCTGGGCCTTCTCCAGCATGGCTTCCACCAGAGACTCGTCCGACGTATTGAACCCCTCGACCTCGCTTCCCCTTCCGGAGCAGAAGAACCCGTACGCGCCGCTTTCCTTCAGGTACATGACGAACTCCCGGTCTTTCAGCAGGTCGTCCTCCACGGCGACGTACATCAGATTTTTCGCGTCGAAGCGGGTGCTTCCCGACTGGCCGACGACATAAACGTTTCTGAGCGGCGGGATGGAACCTTTGTAGGAGAGGAAGATCTGTTTATAGATCTCCGGCGTCGGACCGGCGGCGATGACGAGACCCCGATCGTGCGGGTTCACCGCGACATCCTGGGCCACGGCTTCGAGAATCCGCAGCCAGGTTTCGCGCGGGACGGAGAAGTGTGCGTTCCGTCCGAGATCCTTCCGGAAGCGGAGGAAGTACGGGACATCCTCCCCTTTCCGGAGCAGGTCATAATGCTCCGGCTTCCCGACCAGGACGTCGAAGGCGTCCCAGAAAGGCCGGTCGGCAAGACGCATGCGGTGCAGCGGGCTCTTCTGCTGCCGCGCATATTTCACCTCGGCGACCCGAAGAAGTTCGGGGAGGTCCCGGCCGTCCCTCGGGCTGGTCGAGGGCATGAAGAACGGCTGAAGGGAATATTCCGTTCCGAGGAACTGGATGCGACAATTCCCCTTCACCGCTTTCCGGAGTCGTCGAACGGCGAGCACAGCCCCGAAAGCGTCGGTCTCCGGAAGGATGATGCAGAACCGGTTCGACGCCTCCCGCGCAACGAGATCGGAATCCCGTACCGCCCGCCGAACCGCGTCGATCATCGATGTCACCGCTCCGACGACGATGCTTTCCCGCGTTTGCTCCAACAGGAAGGAAAAGTTTTCGATCACGAGGAAAACGACGGAGAGCGGACGGCGAAAACGGCCCGCCTTGAAGCGCTCCTTCTCGAAATAGTCGGTGAGAAAAGCCGCCGAGTAGGCGCCGGTTTCGGGATCGCGCAGGGCGATCTTCTCGATCCGCCCGAGCCGGTGGATCGTGTTCAAGGCTCCGGCGGCGTAGTCGGCGATGATCCGCGCCATGTGGAGTTCCCGCTCGCCGAAAGACTTCCGGTCGTTCCAGTCGCCCAGTTTCACGAGGCCGATCGGACTCCCCTGGTGAAGGAGCGGGACGAAAAGGTCCGTCGCGACGACGAACGGGTCCCCTTTCCATATCTGCTCCGCCGTGTCCGAGCGGGAAAGGAAAAACCGTGAACCCTCCCGGTCGATCCCGATCACCCCTCGCACCGAAGCGATCAGTATCTCGTCGGGATCGGAGACCGCCGCAAGCCAGATGACGCAGCTCTCCGCACCGAGAGCGCTGACGAACGTCTCCGTGATCTGAGACAGCAGTTTTTCCTCGTCCTGCGTGGACATCATCTCCAGGCATTGCTGGTACATGGACGCCATCGAGTAGTACTCGAGGCTTTCCGCGAGGAGACGGTCCGCTACCGGCCCATCCGGTCCGTCGTGCGAAGGGGTCCCCCAGATGACCCATCGCGCCACTTCGTGCACGGGCGGTTCGTCGCGGTACAGGAACAGGGGACCCCCGTACCGTTTCGCGTCGGACAGGATGGCGAACAATCCCGCCCGTGCCGATTCGACGGGCGCTACGACGGCAGCGTAGGGGGAAAGGTCGAGCGTCTCGATGTTTTCCTTCCCGGGGTCGCGGAAGTCAAACTCCACGGCATGATCAAGGAGGTTCAGCCGCAGTTCCCTGCCGGGGGTGGAGCGTTCGAGGAAGACCAATATCCGGGACGTTTTCATCGTTGCCGGAGGAGTCTCACATCATTCTCCATCATCCACCATGGGATGGCCTCTCTGCACCGACGAGGGAGTGGGTACCCGCACCGGTCACGAAGACGGCGCGAATCGGCTCTTTGGAATTTCCGGGAATGAAATTCACCGTCTTGTTGCAGGGTGTCCTGCCGCAACGCATCCGGGGGTCCCTCGCACTCGTTCCTTCGACGAGTACGGCGACCTCCCGTGAAATCTGCGCGGAGAGGCGCTCCCGCGTATGCGCCGCCTGAAGATCCTGCAGGCGACGCAGACGCTCGGACGCTTCCTTCGGGTCGATCTTCCCCTTCATCTCCGCGGCACGGGTTCCGGGCCGGGAAGAGAACCGGAAGGAGAACGAGGAGTCGAACCGGATCTCTCCCATGACGGCGAGCGTCTCCCGGAAATCGTCCTCCGTCTCCCCAGGGAAGCCGACGATGAAGTCGGAAGAGAACGCGATTCCGGGGCGGACCTTTCGAAGCGCATCGATCTTCGCGAGATACTCCCCGCTCGTGTAACCGCGCCTCATGGCCGCGAGCACGCGGTCGGAGCCGGATTGCAGCGGAAGATGAACGTGCGGGCAAAGCGCTTCGATCTCCCCGAAGAGCCGGATCGTCCCGTCATCCAGGTCTCTCGGGTGGGAGGTGATGAAACGGATCCGCGCGATCCCTTCGATTGCGGAAACACGGCGCAGAAGTTCCGGAAACGGGATCTCCCCTTCCTTCTTCCCGTAGGAGTTGACGTTCTGTCCGAGAAGGACGATTTCCTTCACCCCGCGCCCGGCGAGAGCGCCGACTTCGGAGAGGATATCGTGGGCGGGGCGGCTCACCTCCCGTCCCCGGACCAGGGGGACGACGCAATAGGCGCAGAAGTTGTCGCATCCCTGCATGATGGCGACCATCGCCGAGACGGCGCCGGGAGCCAGGTACGGAACCACGTTCCAGTGCGTGATCATCCCCTCTTCCATGCCGAGAGACGAAGCAGGCAGGCGACGTTCCGCCTTCCGGACCATCTCGGGAAGGTTCGCAATGTTATGGGTCCCGAAGACGATGTCGACGTGGGGAGCGCGCGCCCGGACGGCCTCCCCGTCCTGCTGGGCGAGACAACCCCCGACGCCTACGAGCCGACCCGGGCGCCGCTGCTTCCATCGGCGGAGTGTCCCGAGGTCGCTGTAGATCTTCTGGTCGGCCTTTTCGCGGATGCTGCAGGTGTTGAGAAGGACGAGGTCCGCCTCTTCGAGGGAGGCGGCGGCATGATAATCGGCGGAGGACAGGAGCGAGAGCATCCTCGCCGAATCCACGGCGTTCATCTGGCACCCGAACGTCTTGATGAAGACAGATCGCCGCATGGGAGGACAGTATATCATCCGACCCGACGGTTCAACGCGGAGGCCGGGAGGGTCCGCGGCGGAGTTGCCGGAGGAGGGCGGGGCTCAGGCGATCGCGGACATCTTCTCGCCGCGGATGATGAAGCGGGCGGGGTCGATCTCCTCCCGCAGCACCCGGAGTTCGTCGTCCGTCGGGGGAGGGATCTCGCCGATCTCCGCCGCCAGCAGGGGCTGGAACGCCATATCCTTCAGAACCTCTTCGACCGAAAGCCCGCGAAGGACCGAGAGGAGGGTCATCTTCCGGGTCGCCTCGTCGAACCCGAACAGCGCCTTTGAGGTGACAACGCGATGGGGCCCCGTGCCGCGGGGCAGTCCCGCCTTTTCCCGGGCCCCCGGGCCGTCGAGGTACCCCGGGGATGTGAGGAAATCGACCTTCGGGACGAACCGGCGTCCCTCGTGCTTGATGACGATGATCGTCTTCCAGCAGTGCGAGGCGACCTGATTTCCCCCTCCGCTTCCGGCGAACCTGCGTTCGGGTTTTGCGAAGGTTCCGCCGAGGTGGGTCGAGTTGATGTTCCCGTACGGGTCGACCTGGAGGGCGCCGAGCATCCCGTAATCCATATAGCCCGTGGCGGAGTACGAGAAGGCCCAGTTCATGTTGAGCCACTGTAGTGACCTGTAGGTGTTCTGCGGCCCCCCCATCGTTCCACGGACGAACGGCAGGACGGATTGCGGCCCGATCGCACCGAACTCGAAGAGCTGGGTCACGTTTGGAACGTACAACTTCTGGGCCAGCATCGCGACTACCTGCGGGAGGCCCCACCCGACGAAGATCGTCTTGCCGTCCTCGATCAGGCGCGCTCCCTGGGCGATCATGAACTCCGTATCGGTGAATTCGATCGTGCGTGGCATCTACCGACTCCTGCCGTACCGCGGATGTTATCGATATCCTTCGACGATGGATGCGCGGCGGCGTAGTTCCCGCATCCGCATCGCTCCGACCCGCTGGTCGAGAAATTCCTCGTGGTCGGCGACCGAGTGAATGTTCTCCTCGAGATAGCTCTTCATCTGTTCTTCCGTGCGGATGGCGTTCAGCCGGTCGACGTGTTCGAGGTCGATCTCGTATCGTGCCGGCATCGCTCCGGGGTACGCCCCGAAGGGGGCATGGACCACCGCGTCCACGAGGAAATACGGGATCGTGGTCCGCATCGGATCCTTCCGGAACTCTTCGGTTTCGACGATCTCCTCGGCCGACACGATCACACGGAAGGAGGCCAGCGCCGCCTCGAGCGCGAACAGGTTCGTTCCGAAGATCCTCGCGTTTCCGAGCACGTCCGCCTGGTGCACATGCAGGAACGCCACGTCGGGGTTCAGGGCGGGGACGAGGCATACCGGATCGCCCGTGTACGGATCCGTGATCACCTTCGCAGAGGAGACCTTCATGTTGTCCGTTCCCAGCATGTCGCGGGTCGGAAGAAACGGCACTCCGCGCGCACCGGCGAGGATCCGGAGGGCAAGACCCCCGTTCGTCCACTCATACGCCTTGACGCGCCCGTCGCAGACTGCCTTCCCGATGTAGTTTCCGTACCCGAGAAAACCAACGTCGATCCGGGTAGCGCAGCCGGCGCCGACGAGGAGTGGCGATTCGTGAAGCGTGAATTCGGCTCCGATCCAGAGGTCCTTCTTCCGTTGACGGATGACCTCCCGGATCAACGATTGCGGGCCGCGGGTGAGGCTTGAGAAATCGTAGACGATGTAATCTCCGTCCGACACGAAGGCGGCCACCGCTTCTTTCGCCGCGACCAGTTTCGGAACGGGGCTCCGGCCTTTCCGATCCCGCACATGTGCCCGGAAGTCGTCCGGATGCGTGAACCGGTACTCGACGCCGCCCTCCGTCCGGATCCGATCGGTCGTCATCGCGATTTCCCCCTTCCTTTCGCGGATCCCGGCTTTCCGCCGTTCAGGAGATGGAACGCGAAGCTGTGATCGACCACTTTCTCGGATATGGTGTACGGGTCTTTCCGCTTCCTCGCCATGTCGGTCAGAAGCGGATCGAGGAGTCCGCAGGCGTCGAGATCCGATACGGCTTTTTCGATCAGACGGGTTTTGAGGATCTCCACCAGTTCGACTCGCGCCTTTTCGCGCCGGTACCGGGAGAGATTTCCCTCCTGGTAGATGTATTCCTGGTGACGGTCCACGGCCTTCATGAGTTCGGCCGTCCCCTGGTCGGTGGCGGCGACGGCGGAGAGGACGGGAGGCACCCACTCCCCCTCCGCGAAGGTGCTCATCGATACCATCGTCTCGATTTCGCGTTTCGCCTTGTCGGCGCCGTCCCGATCCGCCTTGTTGACGACGAAGATGTCGGCGATCTCCAGGATCCCGGCCTTGATCGCCTGGATGTCGTCCCCGAGACCCGGAACGACGAGGACGAGGTTGGTGTGCGCCACCTTGACGATCTCCACCTCGTCTTGTCCGACGCCGACCGTCTCTATGAGGATGACGTCCTTCCCCATGGCGTCCATGACGTTCACGATGTCGATGGTGGAACGGGAAAGCCCCCCCAGGTGTCCCCGGGTGGCAAGGCTCTTGATGAACACGCCGTCGTCGAGCGCGTGCTGCTGCATCCGGATGCGATCGCCGAGGATGGCGCCTCCGGAATACGGGCTGGTCGGGTCGATCGCGACGATCCCGACCGATTTCCCTCGCTTCCGAAGGAGCGTGGTGATCCGGTTGACGAGGGTCGACTTTCCGGCGCCGGGCGACCCCGTCACGCCGAGGATGTAGGCGCGCCCCGTGTGCCGGTACAGTTGTTTCAGTGTGCGGATCGCGGCGGGGATCTCGTCGTCCAGGTCGCGCATCAACCGCGCCGCGGAGCGGGTGTCCCCTGCGAGGATTTCCGTTGCGGCGGCGTTCACGGGAGTCAGTGGCTCCGGATCAGATCGCGGGCGATGATGATCCGCTGGACTTCCGAGGTCCCTTCCCCGATCTCGCACAGTTTCGCATCCCTCATGTACCGTTCCGCCGGATATTCCTGTGTGTATCCGTATCCACCGAACACCTGGACCGCCTTGATGGTCGCCCGCATCGCCGCCTCGGAGGCGAACAGCTTGGCCATCGCCGCCTCCCGTCGATACGGATGTCCGGAATCCTTGAGATACGCCGCCCGGAACGTCATCAACTCCGCCGCCTCGAGTTCGGTCCCCATGTCCGCGAACATCCACTGGATCGCCTGGAACTCCGATACCGCATTCCCGAACTGCACCCGCTCCTTCGAATACGCCAGCGCCTCGCGCATCGCCCCGAGTCCGATCCCCACCGCGAGAGCGGCGATCGAGATCCGCCCCCCGGCGAGATTTTTCATCGTGTCCCGGAATCCGGAGTTGACTTGTCCCACCACGGCGTCCGGCCCCACTTCAAGATCCTCGAAGACCAGTTCGGCCGTGTCCGAGGAGCGCATCCCGAGCTTGTGGAGCTTTTTCCCGACCGAGAGCCCCTTCGTGCCGGAAGGGAAGACAAACGCGGTGACGCCGTCCTTTCCCTTCTCCCGGTCCGTGACGGCCAGAACGACGTAGACCCCGGCGACGTTTCCCTGAGTGATGAACATCTTGCTCCCGTTGATCACCCAACGGTCCTTCTTCCACTCCGCCTTCGTCCGCATCCCGAGGGAGTCGGAACCGGATCCTGGTTCCGTAAGACCCCAGGCGCCGAGCGCCCTTCCGGACGCGAGCCCGGGAAGATATTTCCTCTTCACTCCTTCCGACCCGAAACCGAGGATGTGGGCGGTGCAAAGCGAATTATGGGACGCCACCGTCAAACCGAGCGAGCCGTCCCCCTTCGCGATCTCTTCCACGGCGACGGCGTAGCTCACCGTGTCCATACCGGATCCGCCGTACTCCTCGGGGACCATCGCCCCGAGGAGGCCGAGTTCGCCAAGCTTCGCGACGGTATCCCGGGGAAACTCCGCCGTCGCGTCCCACTCCCCCGCCTTCGGCCGGACCTCCTTGGCGACGAACGTTCGCAGCATGTCCCGAAGCGCCTGCTGTTCGTCGTTCAGCACGAATTCCATTCCCTTACTCTGCGGGCACGAAATAGACATCGGTCGGTTTCAGCTGGGAGTTGCGGCGGAACTTCGCCTTGATCTTCATTCCGATCTTGATATCTTCCGGCTGCTCCGGCCCGAGCAAACGGGAAAGGAGGAGCGTGTCGACCCCGTCGAACTCCACCAGGACAAGGTGAAACGGGGTTTCGTGGAGAAACTCCTCTCCCCCGAAATAGCAGGTGGTGAAGGTGTGGACCCTCCCCGTCCGGGGCAGCTCGACCCAGTCGGTCTCCCCGCCGCACCGGGTGCAGGCAAGCCGCGGGGTTGCCCAGGTGTAGTCGCACTTCGAGCACTTCGTCCCGAGAAGTTTCTTGTTCGAAAGACCCGCGAAGAAGGGGGAGTCCTGGCCGTAGGAGTGCAGGTATTCGATGTTGTACGGCTGCTTGATGACGATGGGGGACATCCCCTTGATCGCCTTGAGGTCCGAGGGAAGGGGGACGTTGAACACCGTCGTCCCGGTCATCAGCTCCTCGAATTTCGCGGAGGCTGCGGGCCTCCTGATCTGATTTTTCTTCGCCATGGTCACCACCCCCGTTCCATGATCGACACGGTAACGTAGGTCCCCGTGCCCGCGTGGCTGTGGATCAGCCCGCGATTCGCTCTTTTCAGTTGAAGTTCCCCGTCGCCGTAATGCTTCTTGATGCTACCCTGGATCTGCCAGAAGGCGAAGACGGCTTGCATGAGGCCGGTCGCGCCGACCGGATGTCCACAGGCGATCAACCCGCCCGAGGGGTTCACGGGGATCGTCCCCTTTTTCGGGAGCTTCATCCCGTAGTCGATCTGAGGCATGAAGGGATACCCGGCCTCTACGAACTTTCCGCCGTCGCCGTATTTGCACAGGGCGAGATCCTCGTACGTCTGGATTTCCGAAGAGGTGTAGGCGTCGTGGAGTTCGACGAAGTCGATCTGCTTCAGCGGATCGGTCACGCCCGCCATCTTGTACGCCTGGAGTCCCGCGCTGCGCCCGGCCCGGAAGGAGTGGACGCCGGGATACTTCAGGTTCTTGTAGTCGCTCTTCTTCTCGTTCGGGGCGAGGAGCACCTCGCCGTGCGGACGATCCGACATGCGCATCATGTCGGTGCCCGTACCCACGCCGGTGATCTTGACGGGGTGGTCGGTGAGCTTGAACGCCGTCTCCTCGTCCGCGAGGATGCAGGTGGCCGCGCCGTCGGACATCACGCAGATGTCGAGGAGGGTCAGCGGGTAGGCGACCATCGTGGAGTTGCGCACGTCGGCGATGGTCAGCTTGCGGCGCTTCTGGGCGTACGGGTTGCCGTAGGCGTTCATGTGGTTCTTCACCGACACCATCGCGAGTTGCTCGACCGTAGTGCCGAACTCGTGCATGTGCCGGTTCACCATCATCGCGTAGTATCCGGAGTAGAAGCCGCCGACCGGGTAATCGAAGTTCACGTCGGACGCCAGCGCAATGAACTCGTTTCCCTTCCACGTCGGGACGTGGGACATCACCTCGAACCCGAACGCGACACAGACGTTCATCCGCCCGGAAGCGATCGCCTCCCACCCGGCCTGGAAGCAGAGACCGCCCGTGGCCCCGCCCCCCTCGATCCGCTTGTTCGGCTTCGGGCAGAGACCGAGATAGTCCACCGCCATGATCCCCGCCATGAGTTGACGGCTGAAGTGGTCGGAGAAGTAGGAAGCCACGGAGCCGTCGATCATGGAGTGCTTCAGTCCCGGAACGTCGTTCATCGCGTAGTCGAACGACTCCTTCACCATCTTCTGGAACGTCGCGTCCGGGCGGGCCTTCGCGAATTTGCTCACGCCGCCGGAAATCATATAGACCGGTCTCACGTTCGATCCCCCCTGTCGGTTGAAATGCTTTTCGCCATGCGCATGCGCCTCCGCCTCATTTCCGCGGACGGACCCGGCGGTTCACGTAATCGACGATCTCCTGGATCGGGGTCCCGGGGGTGAACACACGGTCGACCCCCTTCTTCACGAGCTTCGGGATGTCGTCGTCCGGGATGATCCCGCCGCCGAAGAGCACCACGTCGCCCATCTTCTTCTCGCGGAGCAACTGTATGATCCGGGGGAAAAGATAGTTATGGGCCCCGGAGAGGATCGAAAGGCCGATGCCGTCGACGTCTTCCTGCGCCGCCGCGCTCACGATCATCTCGGGCGTCTGGTGCAGGCCCGTGTAGATGACCTCCACACCGGCGTCGCGAAGCGCGCGCGCGATGATCTTCGCCCCCCGGTCGTGGCCGTCGAGCCCGGGTTTCCCGACGAGGATACGGACTTTCCGGACCGCTTTCTTCGGCGCCGCCGCCGCGCCCTTTCCCTTCACTGTCGCCATCGCTCCTCCTCTTCGATCGTTCGCTCTCAGAACATCGCCGGATCGGTATAAACGCCCATCGTCTCCCGGAGCGTGTCGCACATCTCGCCGAGGGTGACGTACTCGCGAGCCGCGTCCACCAGGAGAGGCATCAGGTTCACGTTCGACGTGAGGGATGCTTCCTTCAGCGCGGTCAGGCACGTCTTCGCTTTTTTCGCGTCCCGTTTCCGCCGCACTTCCTTCGTCCGCGCGACCTGACGTTTCTCCACGCGCTCGTCGATCTTCAACAGCGGGATCGGGGTCACTTCTTCCGACCGGTACGCGTTGAGGCCGACGATCCGCTTTTTCCCCGCGTCAACCAGGCGCTGGAAATGGAAGGCAGCGTCGGCCACCTCCCGCTGAGGATACCCCTGCTTGATCGCCGCCACCATCCCGCCCATCTCGTCGATCTTCCGGATGTACTCCGTCGCCTTCTCTTCCATCTCGTTCGTCAGTTGCTCCACGAAGAAAGAGCCGCCCATGGGATCGATGGTGTTGGCGACGCCCGACTCCTCGGCGATGATCTGCTGGGTCCGAAGCGCGACGGTCACGGCCTGTTCGGTGGGAAGAGCCAGCGTTTCGTCCATCGAGTTGGTGTGGAGCGACTGGGTGCCGCCGAGGACCCCGGAGAGCGCCTGGAGGGCGACGCGGACGACATTGTTCATCGGCTGTTGCGCGGTGAGGGTGCACCCCGCCGTTTGGGTGTGGAACCGGAGTTTCCACGAGTTTTCGTTTTTCGCGTGGAACCGCTCCCGCAGGATGCGCGCCCACATCCTGCGCGCCGCCCGATACTTCGCGATCTCCTCGAAGAAATCCATGTGGGCGTTGAAGAAGTACGACAGGCGCGGAGCGAACTTGTCCACGGGGATCCCGGCGTCGATCCCCGCCTGAACGTAGGCGATCCCGTCTGCGATCGTGAAGGCGAGCTCCTGAACCGCCGTGGACCCCGCTTCGCGGATGTGGTACCCGCTGATGCTGATCGTGTTCCATTTAGGGACGTTGTCGGCGCAGTAGGCGAGGATGTCGGTGATGATCCGCATCGACGGCTCGGGGGGAAAGATCCACGCGTGCTGGGCGATATACTCCTTGAGGATGTCGTTCTGGATCGTTCCGCCGACCTTGTGGAAGGGAACCCCCTGTTTTTCCGCGACCGCAAGGTACATGGCGAAGACCATCGCCGCCGGTCCGTTGATCGTCATCGAGGTGGTGACCTTGTCCAGCGGTATCCCGTCGAAAAGGATCTCCATATCCTTCAGCGAATCGACGGCGACGCCGCACATCCCGACCTCTCCCCTCGCCCGGGGAGAGTCGGAATCGTATCCCATCAGGGTCGGAAAGTGGAAGGCGGTGGAAAGACCGGTCTGTCCCTGCGCCAGGAGGAACTTGAACCGGGCGTTCGTATCTTCCGCCGAGCCGAACCCGGCGAACTGGCGCATCGTCCAAAGCCGGCCCCGGTACATCGTCGGTTGCACTCCCCGGGTATACGGAAATTGGCCTGGATATCCGAGATCCTCCTCGTAATCGAAGTTCGAGAGGGGATCGGGAGTGTAGAGGAGGTCGATCTCCTCGTCGGAAACGGTGGAGAACCGATCGAGACGCTGCGGCGATTTCCGAAGCGTCGTCGCGAGCGTGTCGTCGTCCCACTGCTTCCGGCGGGCCGCTATCCCCGCGAGTTTCTTCTTATCGAACATATCGCCTCCAATAAGTGCTACATCACATATGTACTTCAAATCGGCTTCGCCAGCCTCCGGAGGGCTGGGCTCCGTTCGTGGCTCGCCGTGCGGTGAACCCGCACGGCTGCCCACCCTCCTACGGCTGCTCCGCGGGACCGGGTTGGTTCACCGTTCGACGCCCACGCGGGCGTCCACGCCCTTCGCGTAGTAGTGCTTGATCTCCCGCATCTCCGTTACGAGATCCGCCGCGTCGACGATCTCCTGCGGGGCCCCGCGCCCCGTGAGGACGAGTTCCATCCCGTCGGGCTTCGTCCTCATCACCTCGAGAACCTCATCGGCCGGGAGGAGGCCGAAATCGATCGCGCAGTTGATCTCGTCGAGGACGACGATGTCCGCCTTCCGGCCGGAGATGATCTCCTTGGCCAGTTTCCACCCCTCCCGGGCGAGGCGAATGTCCTCGGGGGCCGGGTTCTTCCGGTTCACGAAGGTGTCGCGGCCCGCCTGGTGAATCTCGACGTGGGGGGCGAGCATCCGGAC
>Ga0172373_10005060_pt1 | contig 18256 bp, 16 predicted proteins | sample Lak10m_2_FD_114546 | JGI IMG/M metagenome (GOLD analysis project Ga0172373, IMG submission 114546) | Freshwater microbial communities from Kabuno Bay, South-Kivu, Congo - kab_092012_10m | ecosystem: Environmental > Aquatic > Freshwater > Lake | place: Democratic Republic of the Congo...
ACAATTCCGCTTCCACCGTCACCGCCATATCCTCCGACAGTTCCTGTGTTTACGCCATTGCCACCATTGCCACCAGTACCTGAATTTGCTGACCCCGATGTTGTTGTAGTGACAGCCGAGCCTTTGTCTCCGCCTGTGCCACCTGCCGAATACGTCACGGACGAACCAGAAATGCTTAACGCACGTCCTGCACCAGCGGCACCAATTGTTGTTGTGCTCGATGCACCACCAGCGCCTCCGGCGCCACCACCACCAGAGCCATGAGAAAAATCAGCAGAAGGTCGGCCACCGTTGTTGCCTTGTCCTGCCGTTGCGGTACCACCAGTGTTTGCCGTAAATCGACCACCAGCGCCGCCGCCAGAACCACCATTTCGTCCAACACCAGCCCGTGCAGCACCGCCGCCACCGCCAACGGCAATCAACGAATCAAGAACAGTGTTTTGACCATCGTTACCAAAAACTTGCCATTGACTACGCGCCGTTCCATCGCCGTTTGGTCCGCCACCGAAACCGCCAGCACCAACTGTCACCTTCACAGTTGACGCGGTGAACTGAACCGTTCCAGATGTAAAGCGATCAATCAAACCACCAGCACCACCAGCACCAGCGGCAACACTGTCATACGCAGATCCGCCGCCGCCACCACCAGCAACAACAACTGCTCGAACATTTGAAATTCCATCTGGCGCAGTCCATCCGCCAGCAGATGCGAGATACGAGCGTGGGAAAGAGACAACAACATCGCTCCCCGAATAAGTTGTTGTCTTGATATCCCGATATGTCGGTGAACCGTACGCAGTGATATTGGTTCCGGACGCGGGCGATGGTGCAGTGTTATTCACTGTGGACGTTGTGACGTTGTTGAAGTCGTATTGCGTTACAAGTCCAGTGGTGCCAGATGGTGTGTACTCATGCATGCCTGTAGCAATGTCTGAGACAGTTCGCGCTGTGGACCACAAACGGAATTGATCAATACGACCCGTGAAGTAGTTGGTGTAATGACGTCCAAGCCACAAAACAAACTGGTTTGAATATGTGGAACGAGTTGAACCACCAAGTGTGTACGACTCGCGCAATTGTCCATTGACGTAAATTCGCGCAGCGGAACCGTCTCGCACCAACGCCACATGTTGCCAATCATTTGCGCGAATGGTGATGTTTGTATTCCAAGTGTTATAGGAACCTGCATTGGTGTGATAGATGTATGCCGTCAACTTGTTGTTGAGAATTCCAAGCGTGTAGTCACCATCGTGTGAAAAAATTGGGCACAACGCTGCACATGTCGTTGACGTTGGATAGATCCAAGTTTCCGCGGTGTATGTCGCGCGTGAAACAAATGCTGTTCCTTCCGCTACTTCAAAGTACTGAGTGGAACCATTCAAGACCGCTGCGGAGTCAACAACGCTTCCAGTTGAACTTGGTGTGTAACGAATGACAACAACGCCAGAACCGCCTGCGCTTCCTCCGGAGTTGCCAGGTGTGCTGTACGAACCGCCACCGCCACCGCCACCTGTTGTTGCAGTCGCCGCGGTTGGCGCAACTAAATAGTTTCCAGAACCAGTCGCTCCGCCACCGAGACCACCTGTACCCGCAGTACCGCCGGAGTCGACGCCACCGCCGCCGCCGCCAGCGAAGTACACGGCGCCGCCAGAAATATGACCGATACCCATGAATGTTGCGGCTGCCACGGAGAACAACGATGTTGTGACACCAACTCCGCCGTTCCCTGCTCTGTTGTTGTTACCAGCGTCAGCTGCTTGACCGACCGCGCCAGCACCACCGCCGCCGCCACCACACCAGCCACTTGAACCACCGGTACACGAATAGTCATTAGCCCCGTAACCACCGGTATTACCTTGACCAGCAGTTCCACTTCCAGGATGTTGATACACCGAAGAGGTTGCTGCTCCGCCACCGGAACCGCCGGTGGCATTTTGCATTCCGCCACCAACCGCATTGGCAATCGTCTGACCCAATTGAACAATCGACGAGTTTCCACCGCTTGAGGCGTTATTCATGTTGACATCAGCGCCAGCACCACCGGCACCAACAGTGACAGTCAAGGCAGAGCCCGCGACAACAGGCGAGCTCGTTGCGGTCAACAATGCGCCAGCGCCGCCTCCACCTCCGTGACGCCCGCCGCCGCCACCACCGCCAGCAACAACGAGGTAGTCTATTGATGACACACCAGCAGGCACTGTCCATGTGCAGTTTGTTTGCACCGTTGGGAATGCAACAACGACATAGCTGTTCTCGAAGTGGACGATGTACCAGTACACGTTGTTGGAACTGCGGAATAACGAATCACAACAACGCCGTTTGCACCATCTCCACCGCCCGCATCACCCGGCAATGCGTTGTTGTTGTAACCACTGCCGCCTCCGCCACCACCGGTGTTTGAGCGAGCGTCAAAACCAGATGCTGTGTCGCCGATACTTCCAGCACCACCACCACCAACACCACCTGCGCCAGCAGTTCCGCCGAGGTCAATACCGCCACCGCCACCGCCAGCGAAATACACCACACCAGCGGACTCGTGGCCAATCGACAACGCAGTAGCAACTGAGGAAGTAATCCACGACACCGATTTACCTGCACCACCAGAACCTGCTGCACCGTTTAGTACTGCGGATCCACCTACGGCATTCGCACCGCCGCCACCACCAGCGCACCACTTCGTTGTTGAACCTGCACAGTTTGCGCTTCGCCCACTTCCACCGTTGTTGCCTTGACCAGCCGTTCCGGTTCCGACGGTGTTTGAAGTACCCGTGACAGCATTGAGACCACCGGCTCCGCCACCAGATCCGCCGTTACCACCGGCATACACAGGGTTGCCGCCTCCACCGCCACCAACTGCAGAAATTGTTGTGAAGCCACTTCCCGTCACGCTGCTAGCAGAACCAGTGCTTCCTGCCCGTTGACCAATTGCGCCACCGGCGCCACCTGCACCAGCCGAGATCGTGAGCGCAGAAACTCCGCTCACACTTCTGTTGTTCGCAGTAAGAAAACCACCGGCGCCGCCACCACCACCAGCGCGTGACGCGCCGCCACCGCCACCAGCAACAACGAGGTAGTCAATAGAAGTGACACCTGCAGGAACATTCCAATCACATGCAGTTGAAGATGTGAATGCCACAACCACATGCACACCTTGGGCAGTTTGTTTTGGAGTACACGTTGGATTTCCAGCAAGGCTTCTCGCAACAGGTTCTGCAACATTGTCTGCTGCAGCCAACACCACCGATGTGAATGACAACGACACAATTGAGACAACGACAAACAGACGTGCAGCAATACCTGCAAGAGCTGTGCGACGACGTTGTGATGCGGTCATAAATGGCCAGAACGGTGGTGTGAAACAGTGGTACTTCAGGGTGCTTGTAAACCCTTTTCCTAGGTTACAACCCTTATGGAATAACGGTTTGACGGCCAACATCGCATTGATGCGTGCATGCTGTTCGATGAGAACGTTTCGCATGGAAACTTCATCGTTTTGAAACCCTCAACCTGTCTCAACTAGAGGTTGAGGGTTCTACAAGTCTAGAGATCAAACCCAATACCCATAAGGGCTTCACTGTGAATTAGTAAGCGGACAAGGTTCTTGTAGTGATTTTTGCTTCAGGCCAACCCATCATCAGTTCAGCTGTAAGTCGATCTGCCGCACCCATCGCGACATCAGTCGACTGGTCGCCTAAACCGTCGATAATGAACAACAGTGACGTCGCGTTTTCATCCAAGCGAGTGCGCACACACTGCCGCCAATTCCATCGACGACACGTCACTCCAATGTCATCTCGCCAAATCACTTCACCAGGTTCTGGATGTTGCAATACTGTCTCGCCATTTTCACGCGTATCAAATGTTTCATCGCCAGAAGCAAGTACCAATCGCGCCGGACCCGAATACGCATTCAAATTTTCACCACCAATTGGAATGCGATGCAGCACAGATACTGCGTTGTAAATATCCGTGAGCAAATCAATACGCGGCAAGCCTTTATCAATCCGACGCATCAACGCTTCAAAGCTGCTTCGTGCAACGCGTGGCTTCACTCCAAAAGTTTCAAAAGCGGCGCGCCAACGAACAACCTCAGGAAGTTCATCAAGAGATGTTGCACTGAGCAGTTCGCGCGTGGCGTTCTCTGCATCGTGCAACAGTCGTTCACTGTGTTCGTTGCTTGGGCCACCGTGCACTCCATCGACGTGAAGTAACGCAACCGAATAGTTGGGGAACTTTTCAAAGACTTGCGGACTGACTAAAATTTCTTCAAGCATGCAAGACCTGCAACATTCAATTGGCGCGCTCGGAGAGACTTGAACTCCCAACCTTCTGATCCGTAGTCAGATGCTCTATCCATTAAGCTACGAGCGCATATTTATTGGACTCTTGAGTGTATCCAGCCCTGTGGTGCTCTCCACCACCTGAAAATGGTCTTTCCAGTGCGAATTAGAAAGCACCCCTATTCCCAGGGACCCCACCCACTGTTGCGCTTATACATCTCTAGCGCTGCTTTAGCGTTGACACGGGCGTCGCGTAATTGGCTCGCCTTTGTGATTCCCAAATTCTTCAGCCAGGACTTATGTGCCCACCAGTTGATTTGAAACAATCCAACACAACACCACGTATACGACAATGCGTTCAACTTGCTTTCACGTTTTGCGATCGCAAGCGCTCGGTTATGCAAGCGCGTTGGGAATATTTCGCGAATCACTGCAGTGGCTTGCGCACGTGTGTATCGAGTTGACGGTGTTCCAAGATTGCGAAGTCCAGTCGCCTTTGTTGACGGCTTCTTCCACGTTGTTCCCTTCGGCAAACACACCGTCTGGCCAATAAGAATCATCTTTTTCGTAGTGGCTGAGTTGGCCTTCAACAGGGCCGACACGGTGACCCCTGTCTTGGTAGCAATTCGATTCCACGAATCATTGGCCACCGCAACGTATGGCCTCGCGCAGGCGGCGCGGGCAGCCCCAGAGGACCCGGTGACAGCAATACCTATTAATAGGAATGCTGACACTGCAATATGGCGGAGGAATTTCATAAGGAAAAAAGTTGCGACTTGCGCGAGAAGAGATTGCCATGTCGCGGCAACAAAAAAGGGTCGGATGGCTGAAATCCCTTATCTCACAAAGAAAAAATCAGCGAAAGTGGCGGAGAGGGTGGGATTTGAACCCACGGTCCGCTTTAAGACGGACAACGCCTTAGCAGGGCGCCCCATTCGGCCACTCTGGCACCTCTCCTGGGAAATGAGAAGTGTACCCCCGAGGGGCAAAAGCGCGACGAGGGGGCCCAATTCTGCGGCATGTAAAGCCTGTGTTAACGAGTCACTTCGCATGATTTGACCCCAAAACAACCCGACTAAGGTTGCCAACGTTCGGTGCCGTCAGTGGTGCCGTAGATCAGGGAGATCAACTACATGAAGAAATTCTGGAAGCTTGCCGCTACGGCTGCTGCCGCTTCGTTGCTTGTTGCAGCGTGCGGTGGAAGTGATTCGGCATCCGACACCACGAGTGCACCAGCTGAAGGTGCAGACGTCAAGGTTGCAGTTGTATACCTTGGCGTTCCTGACGACAAGGGCTGGACATACCAGCACGAGCAGGGCATCTTGCAACTCGAGCAAGAACTTGGCGTAGAAGTGAAGCGCGTTGAAAACGTTCTTGACAACGCTGAATCAGAAGCAACCTTTGAAGCTCTTGCAGCAGAAGGTTACGACCTCATTTTCGCAACATCATTTGGTTATGGCGCGCCCATGGCAAAGGTTGCTGCAAAGTATCCAGACGTCTGCTTTGAATGGGCAACTGGTGCGAAGTTCTTGTTGACTAAGGCAGGCGGCGGTGAATTCGCTGACTTCGATGCATTGCCAACAAACCTTGGCACATACTTCGGTGCAGCAGAAGAAGCTCGTTACCTCTCCGGTATCGCAGCAGGTAAGGCAACCAAGAACAACAAGATTGGTTACGTTGCTGCATTCCCAATTCCAGAAGTTCTTCGTGGAATCAACGCATTCACCTTGGGTGCACGATCAGTGAATCCAGATGCAACTGTTCAGGTCACATGGACAAAGACATGGTTCGACCCAACCATCGAGCGCCAGGCTGCAGAGTCATTGCTTGATGCAGGCGTTGACGTCATTGCACAGCACCAAGACACCACAGAGCCAGGCCTCGCAGCTGACGCAAAAGGTGCGAAGTGGGTTGGTTACAACTCAGATGTGAAGGAAGCAGCACCAGGCGCATGGTTGACCGCTCCAACATGGAACTGGGGTCCGTACTACATCAAGACTGCACAATCAGTTGCTGACGGCACATGCCCAACAGATGAGTACTACGGCAACATGCAAGACGGAATGGTGACATTGGCATCGTTCGGTGAGTCTGTTGACGCAGAAACACAGTCACTCATTGAAGAGAAGAAGGCCGCAACTGTCGCAGGCGAGTTCGGTCCATTCACTGGTCCAATCAACAAGCAGGATGGTTCCGCATGGCTCGCAGATGGCGAGAAGGCTGAACTTGGATTCTTGCTTGGTGAGATGACGTTCTTCGTTGAAGGTGTCGTCGGTTCCGCTAAGGGCTGATTTTCACCACATGTCGAACACCTCACACGAGGTCGCGTCGGGGCCGTACCACTCAGGTGGTGCGGCCCCTAGCGCACTCTCAGCACACTCAGTTTCAAAACGTTTTCCTGGCGTTCTTGCCAATGATTCCGTTGATTTCGATATTCAGCCTGGCGAAGTTCACACTCTTCTCGGAGAGAACGGCGCCGGCAAAAGCACATTGGCCGCAATGTTGTGCGGCCTCTACCAACCAGACAATGGCTACATCGCACGTAATGGTCAGCGAGTAGTTCTCGGGTCGCCGCGCGCAGGTTTGCAGCACGGCATTGCAATGGTGCATCAACATTTCCGACTTGTTGACCGTTTCACCGTTGCTGAAAACGTCATTCTCGGTAGCCGCAATCTCTCCTTCGTTCTCGATCGCCGCTCTATCAACGAGCGCGTCTCCGAAGTTGCAGAGTCATACGGTTTACCCATTGATCCCAACGCAACTGTTGGCGATTTATCCGTTGGTCAACGTCAACGAGTTGAAATTGTAAAGGCGTTGTATCAAGGTGCAGAAATTCTTTTGCTTGACGAACCAACAGCAGTGCTTGTTCCATCAGAAGTTGAAAAACTTTTTGAGAACGTTCACGCAATGACTGCTGCTGGCAAGTCAATTGTTTTCATCAGTCACAAGCTTGGTGAAGTTGTTGAGATTTCAGATCGCGTCACCGTATTACGCGGTGGCAAAGTCACAGGACATGTATCCGGTCGTGGCGCAACAGACACCAAAGAACTTGCGCGCCTCATGGTGGGACGCGACATCAACCTTGGTGTTCAGCGAGCATCACATCCAATTGGTCACGAAGTTCTACAAATTCGCGATTTGTCACTTGATGTCAACGGCGTCAGTGTGTTGTCGAATATCAACTTCAACGTGCATGAAGGTGAAATGGTGGGAATCGCTGGTGTTGCAGGCAACGGCCAGAAGGAACTTGCCGACACCATCGCTGGTCTCATCACACCAACAAGCGGATCTGTTTCAATTGGCGGTGCACTTGCAACAGATCGCGGTCCAATACACGCACGTGAACTCGGCCTTGCATATGTACCAGAAGATCGTCTCGGAATGGGACTTGTCCCATCAATGTCAATTCTCGACAACTTGTTGCTCACACGTGACCGTCATGTTGTTGTCGACCGTTCATCGGTTCGACCCGAAGCAACTCGATTAATTGACCAATTTGAAATCAAAGCCAATGGCCCAGATCACCTCGCACGAAAACTGTCTGGCGGAAACGCGCAGAAAGTTCTTCTCGCACGCGAATTATCTGGTGGCCGAACCGCAACCAAACTCCTGGTTGTATGTTCACCCACTCGCGGCCTTGACGTTGGCGCCATTGAAACAGTCCGACGATTGCTAGACGATGCACGAAGTGCTGGACAAGCAATCCTTCTGATCTCTGAAGACTTAGACGAAATCATGTCGCTCTCAGATCGCGTCTTGGTTCTATATCGCGGTGCTATCGCGCACGAGACACCAGGAGAATCTGCAAACATCGCAACGGTGGGCGCCGCAATGGCGGGACTCACCACTGGAGACAACGCCTAATGCGTGCACCATTCCGCATCATCTTTGAGCAACGAGCTGAGACGCCGAAATATCTGTCGGCTCTCGTTCCATTCCTCTCGGTTCTCTCCGCGTTGATTGCTGGGGCCATCTTTTTGCAGGCAACGGGCTATTCGGCATCCGAGACATACTCCAACATGTTGAGCGACGGCTTCATGTCGTATCGCGGCATCACCGAAACGTTAGGTCTGTCTACCGTTCTTATTTGTACAGGTATTGCTGCTGCATTTTCATTCCAAATGAATTTGTACAACATTGGTGGAGAAGGCCAGTTGTACTTGGGAATGATTGGTGGCGCATGGGCAGGTCTCGCACTCGGACCTCATCTTCCGTCCTTCGTGATGATTCCGTTGCTTCTTCTCATTGGAGCACTCGCCGGAGCAGTGTGGATCTTTGTTCCCGCATTCGTTCGTTCTCGTCTTGGTACAAGCGAAATCGTGACCACACTTCTTCTTACATACGTGGCCTCGAGTTTGGTGAAGCATTTCATCAACACTCCCGACAGCTTCTTCCGCGCTGAAAACTCCGCATTCCCACAAGGACGCAACGTTGCTGATTCTGCAGCTCTCTCACCCATTGGCGATACTCGCTTGTATCCCACATTCTTTGTTGTCGTGGTCCTTGCACTGTTCTTGTACTGGGTGGTCAAAAAGACCGAGTTTGGCTATCGCATTCAAGTCATCGCCGATTCACCACGTGCTGCTCATTACGCCGGTGTGAGTGCCAATCGCACAACGATGTCAGTCATGTTGTTGTCAGGTGCTCTTGCGGGACTTGGTGGTGCAACATTGATTGTTGGTCCATTCGCTCGTCTCGACCAAGGCATCACACTTCTTGGATATGGATACGCAGGGATCGTTGTGGCGGCACTCGCACGAAACAATTTCGCCGGAATCATCGTGAGCGGCATCTTGTTTGCTGGTCTTCGTGTTGGCGGAGAGAAACTTCAGATTTCGACAGACACTCCAAAGCACATTGGCATCATGCTGCAAGGTGCCATTTTGCTTTTTGCTCTCGGCGGTGAAGCGTTCCGCCGATACAAAGTTCGTGCAGTACGTATGAAAGCGGTGGCACAGTGAACTCGAATATTTGGATCCTGTCTCTCGCTGACTCAGTTGCTATTGCAACAACGCTGATTCTTGCTGCGCTCGGTGCGTTGTTCACTGAACGCGCTGGAGTTCTCAATCTTGGTATTGAAGGAATGTTATTAACATCTGCGATTACTTCATTCTTGGTTGCTGACGCATCTGGAAGCATTTGGTTTGGGCTGCTACTTGGAATCATTCTCGGCGCAGTCCTCGCAGGAATTCACGCATTTCTCACCGTTGTACTGCGCGCCAATCAAATTGTGTCTGGTCTAGCTCTGGTGATTTTCGGTACTGGACTTGCGAACTTCTTAGGTAAGCCCGCGGAAGGAAAGACGGTTCGTACCACCATCGAGGCGATGTCGTTTGGTGCCCTCACTGATATTCCAATTCTCGGGCCAATCGTCTTCGGGCAAGACATCATCACCTACGCAGCAATTCTCATTGCCATCGTTGCATCGTGGTTCTTGTTCCGCACGCGTCTGGGACTTGAGGTTCGTGCAACTGGTGACGACCCGGCAACTGTTGACGCGCAAGGTTTGTCTGTTGCATCAATTCGAATTCGTTACACACTTCTTGGTGGCGCATTAGTTGGACTTGGTGGTTCGTTCCACATGTTGGCGCAGAGTGCTGCATGGCACCTTGAAGCAACCACGAACGGCATCGGCTGGATTGCACTGTCCTTGGTGGTGTTTGCCGGATGGAGACCAATCCGTTTGATCTTCGGAGCAATTTTGTTTGGCTTCACATTGCAGTTGCCATTCACATTGCAGGCAGAACAAATCACGTTCATCCCATCGGCGCTCATGCCCATGCTTCCGTACCTGGCAACTCTGATTGCTCTCATCGCACTCAGTCGTCCAGGAAGCCGAAACATTCTCGGTGCCCCGAAGGCCCTGGGAACTCCGTTCGTGCGCGACGAGCGGTAACGCCAAACTTTTGGGGAAAAGCAAAAGGAGTTGGCCGAAGCCAACTCCTCTGGCGGAACGGAAGGGATTTGAACCCCCGGGGCTATTAACCCTCCCGCTTTCAAGGCGGGTGCATTTGTCCGCTCTGCCACCGTTCCGATATCAACGATACCTGCGAGACGCTGCAGAGCGAAACGCGTCTTAGCGACCTAGTGCGGTATTGATGAAGTTCGGAATCTCCGACTCTTCCATTTCACCGGAATGGCGAGCTGCGACTTTGCCGTCCTTGTCGAGAATCACCATAAATGGATAGCCATCGACTCCGTATGCGGCGCCCGCATCGTTATTTTCTGAGTCAGCGAGAACTTCAAATGGCCAATCAAATGACTGCATCCACTCTGATGGTGGCCAATTTGGCTGATCGTCACGTGATGACGTTGTGATACCGATGACGCGAAGATCTTCAGGAACCTTTCCACTCTCGTACCACTTCACCAATCGTGGCATTTCTGCATTGCAATGCGGACACCAGTGCGCGAGGAACACCAACATGGTGGGCTTACCTTCTGACGCGGGCGACAGTGAGATGGGAAACCCGCTGTGTGTGAATCCTGAAATGTTTGGCGCAACTTTGCCTTTTGCAGGATCTGTTGCATCATTTCCAAGTGGATCTAGCGCATCGCCTTCGGTGGTGACCTTTTGATATTCGGCCGGAGCAACTCCGCCATCAACAATGTCTGCTGTTGTTGTTGGCGAGCTGCTGTCGTCGCCGCCACTTGCAAACACGGCGAATCCAGCAGCGAGAGCTACAACCACAGCAACGCCGATAATGACGGCACGTGCGCTAATTGTTGAAGAACCAGCGTTCTTTTTTCCTTGTGCCATGTCAGTCCTCCTGTGAACTGTTGGTTGGTGCGCGAAGAAGCGCGATTGAGAATGCGATAACGGCGATAAAAGCACAGCCGGCCATGAAACACAGCGTGATGAATCCAAATTCACGGAACCAGATGGTTGTGCAGGGAACTTCAACACTGCATGAGGATGATTGGTTAAAAACTCCCCACTCCAATAAGTAGTGGTACACCGACACGAGTAAGCCGAGTGGCGCCAGAACAATTGTGTAGCGCGCAATTCCATTGTCTTTACGAAGCGCCGCCACAAACGAAATGATTGCAATTGCATACATGGCAATTCGTTGGTACCAACAGAACTTGCACGGCGCGTATCCAACACTTTCGCTGAAGTACAAGCTGCCCACCATGGCAGTTGCTGTGATGGCACACATGGCCCACACGCCATAGGCACGCACCGTGGCCAGCCACGTTTCTGCCCATGCAGCCTTGACGGCCAGCGACAAGAAAGTGACAACGCCGCCAGCAAGCGCCACAAGGGCGAGGAGTGCGCTGAACGTCTGGACGGCGTCAGAATTCATGGGCACCATTCTTACGCCATCTGCCCTATTTCACGGTGGCAGTGGCAGGATTATTGGGTGAATTCGGCAACTATCGGCATTGACGCCCTGCATGACATGCGCGCCGAACGTCGCCGACATCGGGTGGCGGACATGGAATGGTTTGAGGCCCTGTATCGGGTGTACCTCGCTGCCCTTCTCGGTGGAGGCGCCATTTTGTTTCTGTCCGATTCGGTCACCGATGAGCCGTTGGTGGGTTCACAAATCCGAGACATTCATACGCACACTCCCCATGTCATTGGCTGTTTGGTTGCCTTGGCGGTGTTTCTCGGATTGCGTAGTGGTGCAAATGGCGGTCCGCTCGCAGTCGAAGAAGCAGAAGTTCGACACGTCTTGATGGCCCCGGTTGAACGAGGTGGCGTGCTTCGCCATCCGGCGATTCAGCGAATTCGAACCTTTATGTTCGCCGGCGCCATTGCTGGTGGTGTTGCAAATCAATTACTTGGTCGACGTTTGCCGTCAGCAACTGCAGGGCTTGTGGCTTTTGCGTTGTGGGGCGCAGTTGCCGGCTCCATCATCGGCGCTTTATTTATCGTGAGTGCACTCCTTGCACATGGACTTCACATTCCACGTTGGTCCGCAACAACACTGGGAACTTTTCTGTTGGCATGGCAACTTGGTGTCACCGGTGCGTCTACAAACATCTCCGGCCCATTTGATTTTGTTGGAAGTATTTCAATGTGGTGGCTCCGCTGGCACCTCATTGATCTCGTCGGTCTTGTCGTCATCGGTGCATTGACTGTGTTTGCCATCTCATTGACAAATCGATTGTCGCTTGAAGCACTCGCGCGTCGAAGCGCTCTTGTCTCACAGATGAAATTTGCTGTCACGTTGCAAGACATTCGAACCGTCGTGCTGTTGCGTCGTCAACTCAGCCAGGAATACATGCGAGTTCAACCATGGTGGAAGATTCCACGGGTGCTGCGTCGCGATGTTGTCATTGGGCGCGGGATCAGAAGCATTATGCACTTCCCCGTTCGTCGACTTCTTCGCATGACATTTTTGTCTGTAGCCGCTGGAGCGTCGCTTGTTGTTGCGTGGCACGGAACAACTCCAGCAATTGTTGTTGCTGGCCTCTGTGCTTTTGTTCTTGGTCTTGATGTTGTTGAACCACTATCGCAAGAAGTTGACCAACCAGACCGCACCGATGCGTTGCCTATCGAGCGCGGGCTACTAATGACAAAACACCTAGTGGTTCCTTCACTCGTGGTCTTACCGTTTGTCGTGGTGGGAGTTGCCACGGCATTTGTGCTTGAGCCACAAAACAGCACCATTGCTTATGGGTTTTTGTTCGGACTTCCCGTTGCGCTTGGTGGTGTGGCGGGCGCTGCCATCAATGCAGTGAAAGGTGCGCCAGACCCAATTGGTGGTGCATCGGAGAGTCTTGCGCTACCAGCAGAAGTCAGTGGAATGGGAACAGTTATTCGCGCCATCTGGCCACCCGTTGTTTCCATCATCTGTAGCGCTCCGGTTGTCATCATGCGTCATGCCTCAGACAACGGTTTAGATGCACCAGGGACAGGAATGCGTGCAGTTGGTGCAGTCATCGTTGTTCTTGGTCTCGTCGCCGGATGGGTTCGCCAACGAGATCACATTCACGCATGGTTTAGAAACGCAAAGACTGCAACACCACAGTCACGGTTGTAAGAAGGTTCACAACATGGCACGCACACGACAAAATATTTATGCTCCGGCGCCAACTGCAGCGTTGTTGGTCGACGATGTTTCAAAGTCATACGGAGAAGCTGCAGCACTCGACCCCGTGTCGTTCACGATTGAACGCGGTGAACGTGTCGCCTTGATTGGTCACAATGGTTCTGGCAAGACAACATTGATGCGAATTGCGTCTGGATTACTCGATGCAACATCAGGCACCGTTGGTATTTGTGGGAACCCAGGTGGTTCGCTTCCTGCGCGCGCATCGTTGAGTTACATCGCCGATCAACCAACGTTCTATGACGACCTCACCTTGTGGGAGCACATGGAATATGTTGCGCGTTTGCACGGCGTTGAAGAATGGGAACAAACTGCTGCAGACCTCCTCGGTCATCTCGGTATTTATGACCGCGCAGACGACATGCCAAATCGTTTCTCTCGAGGCCTGAAGCAGAAGTCTGCAATCGCGCTTGGTTTCATTCGTCCCTTCGAACTCCTCTTGGTGGACGAACCATTCGTAGGTCTGGATTCTGCCGGCAAAGAAGCACTGCTTGAATTACTGAGCACCGCATCAGACGATGGTGCAACAGTGGTGGTTGCCACACATGAATTGTCCTTTGTTCATACGGTGCGACGCATTATTGCGTTGCGCGATGGGCACTTGGTGTACGACGGAGGGGTTGACGGTATTGATGTTGATGGCCTTGTCAGAACTGAAGACCCTGCAGGTGAGCATGACGGAGAAGGGCACTAGGATTTCCCCATGTTCACGTACGACGTTGTTTCTGAATCAGTCCGCAACCCACACGAGTTGGCTGCAGAACTCACCCGCCGCTCTAACGAAGGCTGGGAAGTTGTCCAGATCACATACGACGGGGCTTCCTGGTTCCACGCATTCATTCGTCATGCAGGAAATGTTCCTGTTGCTCCGCACCCAGGCATGAAACTAGATGCTTCAGCACCCGCCGTTGCTGCAGGTCCATTGGGAGATACAAAGCCATCAACAGTCGTGACTGCGCCTGCACAACCCGCTGCAACAACGCCGAACGTTCCGGCCAATTGGTATCCAGATCCGTCGAAGAGATACGAACTTCGCTATTGGAATGGCACCAAGTGGACAGAACACGTTGCAACTGGCGGCGTTCAATCCACTGATCAACCGCAGTAATTCAGATGCAGGCCATTTCACTTGGCCACGCGGGAATTCTCATTCGCACGCGTGGGGTCACCATTGTGTGCGACCCATGGTTCGTGCCTGCATTCTTTGGTTCGTGGTTTGTTTTCCCACGTAACGATGAATTACCAGATGACATCATGCACGATGTCTGCAATCCAGATTTCTTGTATGTCTCGCATTTGCACGGCGACCACTTTGATGCAACGTTTCTCTCGGAGAGAATGAACAAGAACACCACGGTGTTGTTGCCCGACTTCCCCACTCGCGAATTGGAACGCACTTTCAATTCATTGGGCTTCCGCAAATTCGAACGCACCGTCAACGCGACAGAACGTGAGATTGCACCGGGATTGAAAGTTGCAATTCATGTGGAATCTTCCATCACCGATGGTCCCGGCGGAGACAGTGCACTTGTCGTCAGCGACGGTGAAGCACGACTGGTTAATCAAAATGACTGTCGCACCAACGATTTGTCGGAGTTGTTGAAGCACGGTCCTGTGGACCTTCACTGGCTCCAGTTTTCCGGCGCCATTTGGTACCCCATGGTGTACGACATGCCTGTGGAGGAAAAGAAGAAGTTGTGCGTGGACAAAGTGGAGAGCCAGTTTGCGCGCGCACTTCGCTATGTGGAATCACTCAACGCGACAACCGTTGTTCCTTCAGCAGGACCACCATGTTTCTTAGATGAAGAACTTTTCAGTTTGAACATGGTGACGGGAGACGAAGTCAGCATCTTCCCCGACCAGATAGAATTTCAAAAGCGCATGTCGGACATTGGTCGATTGAATGCCGCCACCACCATTCCAGGCACCGCCTTCACAGTCATTGGCGGCGGTGTCACTGTTGAACAGCCATGTTCTGGCGAAGAGTTGTCGGCGATCTTCACAAACAAAGCTGAGTATTTGAGGAAGTATCAAGCAGATTGGGCTGAATGGCTCGCGACCGAGAAGGCCTCGTGGGCGTCGCCTGAAACAGACATTGTTGCAACGCTGAAATTGTGGTGGGAACCGTTGATGGCTTTGGGTGTTTCTGTTCGCCAAGGCATTGGTGGCAATGCGTTGATTCTTGCGGGTGACTTGTCCGTATTTGTCAACTTCTTCGATGGGATTGTGGAAGAGCACGCGGGTCAACCGTTCTCGTATTCATTTGATGTTCCACGAGAATTGTTAGAGCGTGTTGTTGCTCAGCGCGCAGTTGACTGGTCTAACTCGCTGTTCTTATCGTGTCGATTCACTGCATGGCGCGAAGGCGCGTACAACGAGTACCTGTACAACTTCTTGAAGTCGTTGTCGGTGGAGCGCATGACCCGCACAGAATCAGAAGCGAAACAAAAGTTGCAGGGAATTCCATCTGACGAATCAGACATCACTATTGGCGATTACAACGTGCAGCGTCGTTGCCCGCATCGCAATGCTGATTTGTCCGTGTTCGGCGAGATTGATGGCGACAACTTGGTATGCACATTGCACGGTTGGAAATTCGATCTTGAAACTGGCCAGTGCCGCAATGCCGCCGAAAAAGCGATTCGCATTAAGAAACGCACTTCGTAGCCCTGCCCAACTAGCCATATCTCACGTACACTTTTCGCTGACGAGATCAACAGGGAAACCTGGCTGCACCTTTGAATGAAATGGGGAAGCGATGGAAACATCGTTTCCCCATTTTTCTTTCCGCAACTTGTCTCGCCGGCACACATTTATCTTGAGGCCACGATGGTGTAAGGGCAGCACATTGATCTCGTCACTTCAAAGGTGCCGGTTCGATTCCGGCTTGTGGCTCTCGTAAAACGAAAAGAAGCGTTCGGTGCTCGTGCCAACTCTCACCCACGATGACAACGTGGGGACAACTGAGTAGTCAGGGTCGGTGTTTCGGCACCGACCCTGTTTCAGTTAGTAAGAGCGGGTGCCGTCTAGTGCCATTGGAAGTTCGCACCAAATAGTGAGGCTGTACTTCACGCCACTCTTCAATGGTCGACTCGCATGCGGATGAGTCACCAAACTTGGCCAGGCAATGAGATCTCCAACTGGAACATCTGCATTAGTGAATCCCTGGCGTGGAAATTCAAGTTCAGCACCTTCGTAATCATTGTTCAGTTTGATGCTTGCGCTGACTTGCGCAACGTCGTGATGCATTCGCAGTTCTTCTTGTTCGCCCAATGCATAACGAATAACAAACACGTCACGAAGACCGTGATAATCGACGTACGGCCACCACTGACGAATCGCGGGCCACATTCGCGCACCGATGTCATTCTCGACAGCTTCGAAAAGACGCGGCGAGATCGCGGCGAGAGATACTTCGTATCCGGGAACTGGGTCATCGTCTTGTGGACTGAATCCACCAGCGGCTTGTGCGGCCCGAATCACCGTGCCACAAAACTCCGGAGTCCAGAAAGGCATTTGCACCACTTCTGGTGCGACCAATTGCGCCGGACCATCGTTGACGGCTCCCTGGTATCCGAGAATGGCTTCAAGATTTCCCATGTCTCCATGCTGTCACTTTCAGCTATTGAAACTCGGCTTCGCTTTGGTTCCGAGCAAGCGAATGGCCGTACACTTTTCAGTGACGAGATTGACATAGAGAAATCTATGAACACCTTCAAATGGAAATGGGTGGCACTTATGTGCCACCCATTTTCCTATTAGGTCCCTCCACCGCGCACATTCATACCGAGGCCACGATGGTGTAATGGCAGCATTTCAATCTCGTCAATTTGAAGGCGTCGGTTCGATTCCGACTTGTGGCTCCTACAAAACGAAAAGAGGCGTATGGTGCTCGTGCCAACTCTCACCCACGATGACAACGTGGGGACAACTGAGTAGTCAGGGTCGGTGCTTCGGCGCCGACCCTGTTTCATTACAACGTGAGAACCCAGGGGGTGCGGGGAACGGTATGCCAGTTCCACATATCTGACTCTTGGCCCAGACTTCGCCACAATTCATCGCGAACTTGTCCGGCCGAAATACCTATGAGAGCCAGATCTGCCAGTGTCACGGCACCGTGCCGCTTCGCAAGTCGTTCGCCATCATCGCCAACAACAAGTGGTACGTGTCCGTACACGGGTGTGTTGTAGCCAAAAAGTTTCTGTAGATGAACTTGTGTGGGTGTGATGTCTAGCAAGTCATCACCGCGAACAACTTCTGTGACTCCTTGCAAGGCGTCATCCACCACGACTGCGACGTTGTAAGACGGCATGCCGTCATTGCGGCGAAGCACGACATCATCAACTACACCTGTGACTTCGCCGTGAAGATAATCATGAAACGTTTCAGACACTCCGTTCGCTCGAAGTCGAAGTGCACCTGGGCGTTGTGCGCGTCGTTCATCCCGTTGTGACTCTGTGAGATCACGACAGGTTCCCGGATACATCACCGCAGACCCGTGCGGTGCTGATACTGCTTCACGTATGTCTTTACGTGAGCAAAAACATTCGTATGTCAGTTCGCGCTCAATCAATGAGTCAATGGCTTGGTGATACAGATCTAATCGTTGACTCTGTATGACTGGTTCGTGCTTTGTCGTCACGCCAATAGATGCCAGGTCCTGTCGTTGGCTCTCCATATGAACTGCTGAGGCGTTGAATTGGTCGAGGTCTTCCCAACGAAGAAGAAAGTCGCCTCCATTCAATGTGGCAGAAGCCCATGCGGCTAATGATGTGCGCAAATTGCCGACATGAAGCTCACCCGTGGGTGAAGGAGCAAATCTGCCAACATTCATTTGACTGATGCTTCTCCTCGTCGTGAAGTTGATTCAGCCTTATCATCGCCGTACAGCAGCGAAATAACTTCATCTTCAAA
>Ga0172373_10005061_pt1 | contig 18254 bp, 14 predicted proteins | sample Lak10m_2_FD_114546 | JGI IMG/M metagenome (GOLD analysis project Ga0172373, IMG submission 114546) | Freshwater microbial communities from Kabuno Bay, South-Kivu, Congo - kab_092012_10m | ecosystem: Environmental > Aquatic > Freshwater > Lake | place: Democratic Republic of the Congo...
CCGGGGACGACTCATGAGTCGCTCGCTGCGAAGCACCGTGCTGACGATGATCGGCTCGGTCATCCTTGCGATGCAGGCCTGCCTGCCCCAGCCCTCCGAGTCGATGTGGGTGCGCAAGGCCGTGACCGAGGATGGATCGCTCACCGTCTGGTGGCGTGTGGCGGGCGAGCGCGATGCGCTGCCCGACAGCGATCCGTTCGATCTCGAGGTCCGCGTCGATGATGCGAACGGTGCGCCTGCTGACGTGTCGCTGGAACTCGATGCCGAGATGCCGCACCACGGCCATGGCATGAATGTCCGCCCGGCGGTTGAGCGAGTCGGTCCGGGGCGGTTCGTCGTCAAGGGCGTGCTGCTGCACATGAGCGGCCGATGGGAACTGGCGTTCGATCTGGGCGATCCCGACGGCGTGCAGTGGCGGCGCGCGCAGTGCACGGTGGAGGCCCCGTGACCGCGCAGCGCCGGCTCGGCATCGTCACGCTGGTGATCATGCTCGGCTTGGCAGCGTGGTCGTGGCGCATGCTGCAGCAGGGTGCGTCCACTGATTCCCCGCGTCAGCAGGCATCCGCGCCCGCAGCCAACCTGCCGAAGGCGCTGGCTGTGCATACGCAGTCGCGCGCACCCATGCCGCCCGACCCGACGAACCGCTTCGCCGAGGACGCCCGGGCTATCGCACTCGGCGAGCGCCTCTTCTTCGATGAGTCGTTCTCGTCCAGCGGCACCGTGAGCTGTGCAACGTGCCACGATCCCGAGCACGCCTTCACCGATGGGAAGCGTGTCGCCCAAGGCGAGGGGACTGGCTCGCGCAACACTCCGACGATCCTCGGTGCGGCGCGCCGTCGTTGGTTCACGTGGGATGGACGCGCCGACACGATCTGGTCGCAGGCCGCGGAACCCATCGAGCAGCCAACGGAGCACGGGTTCGATCGCACGCGGTGTGCGGTGGCCATTCGCGACGATCCGGGCGTGCGACGACTGTGGGAAGCTGCGTGCGGCGCGCTGCCCGCGGCACTCGATGCGGTGCCCAAGGGTCTTGCCGCACGGCCTGCGCTCGCGGACGGTGGCGAGGGCGACGCGATGGCGCAGTCGTGGGCCCAGTTGCCCGCAGAACAACGCGCTGCCATCGACCTCGTCTTCAGTGCCTCGATGAAAGCGCTCGGTGCGTTCCAGCGCACGCTCGACATGCCGCTGTCGGCGTTCGACCGCTGGGCCGATGCGGTGGGCCAGGGCACGGTCTCGATGGATGACGAAACGGCGGGGGGGATCATCACGCCGCCGGCGCGCCGCGGGTGGTTGCTCTTCTCGGGCAAGGCGAACTGCATCCAATGCCACGGAGGTCGGGAGTTCACCGATGGCGAGTTCCACAACCTTGGGCTGCCCGGGCCCGACGGTCGACTGGGCGGCGATCCCGGTCGTCGCGGCGCGATCGCCCGGCTCAAGGCCGACCCCTTCTCGAGCGCCGGGGCCTTCAGCGACGATCGCGATGGCCCCGAGGCGCGCTTGGTTCGATCGCTCAAGGACGATCCGGAGACGTGGGGACAGTTCCGCACGCCGAGCCTGCGAGGGGTCGCGCTCACTGCGCCCTACATGCACGACGGGCGCTTTGCCTCGCTGGCCGAGGTAATCGCGTTCTACGACACGCTCGAAGGAGCCATCGCGCTTGATCACCATCGCGAAGCAGTCTTGCAGCCGCTGGGTCTCAACGCCGGCGAGCGTGCCGATCTCGAGGCATTCCTCGTGGCGCTCGACCCAGAGTCGATGCCGCTCAAGCGTGATTCCGCCCGGTAATCGCCACCGTTTGTTTCCCTGTCCCCTGAAACGGGCTACAGTCCCGTGGACGTCGATCCGACCAAGAAGGAGAACCGATGCGCGCTTCCACGACCGCGACCCTTGTGGCTTGCACCCTGCTCTCTGGCTTGGCGCTGTCCGCGCTGGCCCATGAAGATGATGGCAAGGTCCGTGATCGAGAAGCCGCGGTCATCGCCCCCGCGTGGCGTGAGGCCGATGGCGGCCTGGCGGGAGGGACGTTCGATGCCCAAGGCATCGTGCTGAAGGCGTGGTTCCCGCTGGCCTCGATCGATGCAGGCGCGACGAGCGGCAACGACTGCTGGGGCTACGTCAGTCCATCGGGCCGCGAGTACGCCATCATGTGCGTGAGCAACGGCACCGCGGTGTACGAAGTGACGAATCCTGCTGCGCCGGTCAAGCTCGGCTTCATTCCCGGTGCGCAGAGCCTTTGGCGCGATGCCAAGGTCTTCGGGAGCCGCGCCTACGTCGTGACCGAGGGTGGCGTGGGCATCCAGACGATCAACTTGTCGCAAGTCGACAGCGGCGTGATCACGCTGGAGAGCACGGTGACTGCTGGATCGGGCGGCCTGGCGACCCACAACGTTGCGATCAACACGCAGAGCGGCTATCTGTACCGCTGCGGCGGTGGATCGAGCGGCCTGCGCTTTTACAACTTGAACGTGACACCCGGATCGCCGCAATACGTTGGTGAGTGGGCTGCCTACTACGTGCACGATGCTCAGATCGTGAGCTACACCAGCGGCCCCTATGCCGGCAAGGAGGTCGCGTTCTGCTGCGCGGGCCTGAATGGCGGCAACGTCGAGACCGGCCTGTACGTCGTGGACGTGACGAACAAGTCGGCGCCCGTGCTCCTGAGCCGGATCCTGTACCCCAATGCGCGGTACAGCCACCAAGGATGGCTCACGGAGGATCGCAAGTACTTCCTGCTCGGCGATGAGCTTGACGAAGGCGCCAGCCAGCCGCTGACCACGACGTACGTGATCGACGTGCAGAATCTCGCGTCACTGACGTACGTGGGCCAGTTCGGCAACAGCACGCCTGCGATCACGCACAACTGCTACACCCACAACGGCAAGATGTTCCAGGCGAACTACCGCAGCGGCATGCGTGTGTTCGATGTGAGCAACGCCGGCGTGCCGTCGAGCGTGACGGAAGTGGCGTACTTCGACACCTACCCCGGCTCGGACTCCGCGCAGTTCAACGGGCTGTGGTCGTGCTATCCGTACTTCCCCAGCGGGACCATCATCGGCAGCGACCTCGAGCGCGGGCTGTTCGTGTGGCGCTTGGGTGAGGACGCCGTGCAGCTCTCGTTTCCGTCTGGTGCTCCTGAGTTGGTGTCGCCCGCCGGCCAGGCCGTGACCTTCGATGCCATCGTGCAGCCCGGTGTCACGGTCACCAACAAGCGCTTCTACTACAACACGCCCGGCGGAACGCAGGGCCTGTCGGTCACGCAAGTGGATGCCGACACGTTCTCGGCGACGCTGCCCGCGGTCGCCTGCGGCAGCGCTGTTGGCTTCGCCGTTGAGTTCACGACCGCGACCGAGACGTTCCGGCTTCCCTCCACGGGGTTCCTGCCCGCCACCGCCGCGTTCGGCGTGGCCACGGGGTTCACCGACGAGATGGAGATCAACCAAGGCTGGACGGTTGGGGGCACTGGCGACAACGCCACCGCCGGCCTGTGGGTGCGTGCCGACCCGGTCGGCACGGCCGCACAGCCCGAGGACGACCACACCGTCAACGGCGTGAATTGCTGGATCACCGGCAACGGCGTGGTGGGCGGCAGCCTCGGTGCAGCCGACATCGACGGCGGGCAGACCACGCTGACCTCGCCGGTCTTCGATGCGACGGTCGTCGATACGCCGTACATCAGCTACTGGCGGTGGTACTCGAACAATGCCGGCGCAGCCCCCAACGAGGACAGCATGCCGGTCGAGATCTCCAACAATGGCGGCACGACCTGGGTGTCGCTCGAGGTGGTCTCGGAGAACGCCGGTGCCTGGGTCCAGAAGAACTTCCGCATCGCTGATGTCGTGCCCCCGACGTCGACGATGCGGATTCGCTTCCGCGCGAGCGATCTGTTCAGCGGGTCGGTGGTCGAGGCGGGCGTCGATGACGTCAAGCTCTACGGCTACGACTGCACCGCGGCACGGCCGGCCGACGTCAACGGTGATGGCACCGTGGACGGTGCGGACCTCGGCATCCTGCTCGGCAACTGGGGCAACGCCGGGGCGGGCGACATCGATGGCAACGGCCTGGTCGATGGCGCCGACCTGGGATCGCTGGTTGCCGATTGGGGTTGATGCAGAAGGGTCTCGCCTGCAGCCGAGTTGAAGATGCCGTAGCGAGCGCCATGGCGCCTGGTCTCCAGCATTGGAACCAGTGCTTTTCACTTGAACACGGTCAGTTGATCAGTAGCGTGCCGGCATGATGCGTCATTCCCTCGTCTTGGTGGTGTCCGTGGTGGTCGGGTCGTGCAGTTCGATCCCGGAGTCCGCAGGTCCGTGGCGTCCACCGGTGGGCGAGCCCGTGATCGAGCGGGTACGTGTTCCAGGAACGACCGTCGAGCTGGAGTTCGTGCGACTGCGCGGCGCAGCGGACTCAGGACGGGATCTGTGCGTTGCCAGAACAGAGATGACGTGGGCGCTGGTTGAGCTCTATCACCGCCGCACTCTTTCGGATGAGCGGCAAGCGGAACTGAAACTCGATGGGGTGACGAGACCGTCGTCGCCGTACGGAAGCGCCTTTCACGATGAATGGGGCCCTCGGGAAACTCGCCCCGCCATGTACGTCTCGTCGCGACAGGCCCGTGAGTTTGCGTCGTGGATCTCATTGCTCTGTCGTCGGCCCATTCGTCTCATGTCGGAGTCGGAGTGGCAGCGAGTGTGCCAAGCGGACACACGAGTGGAAGTCGATCGCTTCGCGTGGACGGCAGTCAATTCGGCCGAGAAGGTCCACACCGTCGCATCGCTGCTTCCTGACCCATTGGGCCTCTTCGACCTGCAAGGCAATGTCAGTGAGTGGGTCCTGCGCAGCCCGGAATGTGCTGTGCTGAAGGGTGCGAACTTCACCGATCCGGCCGAGTTGGCCACGTGTGATCATTCCATCGAGGACACGGACGCGCTGAGCGACGGGGATCCCCAGGTTCCGCGGAGCCAGTGGTGGCGGGTCGGGGCTCCGTGGGCTGGATTCCGAGTGGTGTTCGAGGACTGACCTCAAGGCCAGCGTGTTCGCCGTACACTCGCTCGCATGCGGATCACGCTGCTTGCGTCGACGGTTCTTGCCTGTTCGTTGATCGGGTTTGGCCTCCTCTCGAACCTGTCGGTCTCGGCTGACGAAGCCGCCGCCACCTCCGCCGCACCGTCTGCCGCGCCATCCACCGCCACGCGTGAGTCCCGCAAGGAGCCGATCGCCGGTACCACGCTCGAGATCGAGCTCGTCAAGGTCGCGGGCAGCGCCGACGGCAGCCTGAAGTCGCTCTGGGTCGCGCGCACCGAGACGCTCTGGGATTGGCAGGACATCTGCATCTACAAGCGCGACCAGAAGGATGGCGCCTCCGGCAACGCGGCCGCTGATGCGTGCACGCGCCCCACGAAGCCCTACACCGCGGCTGACCGCGGCTTCGGCCACAGCGGCTTCCCAGCCGTCAGCATCAGCTTCAGCAGCGCCAAGGCGTTCTGCGATTGGCTGAGCGCGAAGACGGGGCGTCGATACCGCTTGCCGACCGTGGCCGAGCGCAAGCACCTGTGCGCGCAGTCGGGGATCACGGCCGAGTCGATGAAGGATCATGCGTGGACCTTCGAGAATGCGAAGGACGCCACGCGCAAGGCGGGTTCGCTCAAGCCCGACGCGAGCGGCCTCTTCGATCTCTACGGCAACGTCCGCGAGTGGTGCGTGGCACCCGACGGCACGGGCGTGCTGATGGGCGGGGGCTTCGAGGACCCGGCGGCGTCGATCGCCTGCGACACGGCGCTCGCCGACAGCGAGGACTGGAACGCCAGCGATCCGCAGTTCCCCAAGAGCATCTGGTGGCTTGCCGACGGACCGTGGGCAGGCTTCCGCATCGTGTGCGACGAGTGACAGGACCGATCCCGACCGAACCCCACAGGAGATTGCCATGATCGAGCACGCATCCGTTGACCGTCGGACCTTCATCCAGGGCGTCGCCGCCAGTGCTGCCGTCATGGCCGCGCCGGGTGTGCTTGCCGCCGGCCGGCGCGCCGACGCGCTCCGGGTGGGCGTGATTGGTTGCGGCGGGCGCGGTACGGGCGCGGCGGTCAACGCGCTCGAGGCGGGGGATGCCACGAAGGGCACCGTGCGCATCGTGGCGCTCGGTGATCTCTTCCCCGAACGCGTCGAGGGTGCACGCAAGGGCCTTGCCGAGAAGGGCGAGATGGGCACGGTCTCCGAGAAGAACTGCTTCACGGGCTTCGATGCGTACAAGGGCGTGATCGCGACCGACTGCGACGTGGTGATCCTGGCGACGCCGCCGGGCTTCCGGCCCAGCCACTTCAAGGCGGCCGTCGATGCGGGCAAGCATGTCTTCATGGAGAAGCCGGTCGCCGTCGATGCCCCCGGCGTGCGCATGGTGCTGGCGGCGGCTGCCGATGCCGAACGCCGCAAGCTCAGCGTGGTCGCGGGCACGCAGCGCCGCCATGAGCAGTGCTACCTCGAGGCGATGGAACGCATCCACCGTGGCGACCTGGGCAAGGTCGTGGGCGCGCGGTGCTTCTGGAACCAGCAGGGGCTGTGGGACGTGGAGCCGCGTGCAGACCGCAGCGACATGGAGAACCAGGTCCGCAACTGGCTCTATCACGCGTGGCTCTCGGGCGATCACGTCGTCGAGCAGCACGTGCACAACATCGACGTCGTGAACTGGGCGTTCCAGGCGGTGCCCGAGCGCTGCGTCGCCACCGGCGGCCGCCAGTCGCGCACGCAGACCAAGTACGGCCACATCTACGACCACTTTGCCTGCGACTTCACCTATCCCGGCAATCGCTTCGCGCTCTCGATGGCGCGCCAGCAGGAGGGGACCGACGGCCGCGTGCAGGAGTTCATCCACGGCAGCGACGGCATGGCCGAGCTGTCGTCAGGCAGCGCCCTGATCACCGGCGCCAAGGCGTGGAAGTTCGCCGGCAAGCAGCGCAATCCCTACGTGCAGGAGCACATCGACCTGCAGGGGAGCATCCGCGGCGGCGCCTACCTCAACGAGGGCAAGCGCATCGCCGAGAGCACGCTCTGCGCGATCATGATCCGCATGGCGGCGTACCGCGGCAAGGAAATCACCTGGGAGCAGGCGATGAACGACACCGAGGACCTGATGCCGAAGGTGCTGCAATTCGGGCCCAATCCGCAGGCGCCCGTGGCCATTCCTGGCGAGGAATCCTGACGCCGGCCGTCCGCTGCGTCAGCGCGGCGGCGGCGGTCGCGCTCAGCTCGGCGGCTCGCTCGTTCAGCGCTGCGGCTGGCTCGCTGCGTCAGGCACGGTGACGGCATCGGGAACGCGAACGGCTTCGGCTGCGCACGGTGGCCCCTCGGGGCCGGGTGCGGTGGACCAGGCCCTCACGCCGTGCGCATCGACCGTGGTCACGCTCGCGCGGTAGCCCGGGAAGGAGCGCACGAGTGCCGCGGCATCGCGCGAGCCGGCCACGCAGAGCGCCGTCGCCAGCGCATCGCACGTCGCGCCATCGGGCCCGCGCACGCATGCCGCCGTGCGGTCGCGCAGTGCATGGCCCGTCCGTGGATCGATGATGTGCGAGTGGCGCACGCCGTCGATCTCGATGAACTGCTCGAGGTCGCCGCTCGTCGAGACCGCCTCGGCGAGCAGCACGAGCTCAATTGGTTCTCCGAGCCCGTCTTCCTTGCGGATGGTCCAGCCGGGCTTGCCGGGCGGAGCGACCGGACCGGCAACGAGGTCGCCCGCCACGGCCACGAGGTGGGTCGGCTGGCCCGCCGCCACCATCGCTGCACTGGCGCGCTGGGCAGCGAAACCCTTGCCGATCCCGCCGAAATCGAGCGCCATGCCATCGCGCCCGAAGGTGATCGTGCGCGCTCGGGCATCAAGGCTCACGTGCTGCCAGCCCACGCGCGAGCGTGCAGCATCCACCGTGGCGGTGTCGGGCAGCGCACCCTTCGCACGAGCGGTGCGCCACGCCTGCACGATGGGTGAGATGGTCGGGTCGAATCGACCTTCGGTTGCGCGCGCGATCTCGATGGATCGTGCGGTCGCGGTGAACAGCCGTTCGCCCACGATCGTCGCCGCGCCCGCGGTGCGGGGAAGGCGGCGGCATTCACTCGAGGCCTGCCAGTCGCTCAGCGCGTCGTCGCAGGCGCGCACCTCGGCCATCGCCAGTCGTGCCGCGGCGAGTCGATCGGCCGCCGTGGGTGCGGCCACCTTGACGGTGACGTCGACGCCCATGGCGATCTCGGTGAACGACTCGACCTCGGGCTGGGCGGGCTGGGCCTGCAGGGCCACGACGCCGCCGAGGACGGCGAGCGGAAGCAGCAGCATCGTTCAGTCCGGCTCTTCGGGGCTCGCCGCGCGGATCGCGCGCAGTTCAGCCAGGCGGTCGAAGAGGATGTCGATGAGCTCCGGATCGAAGGCGCGGCCACGCTCGGAGCGCATCTGGTCAAGCACGCGCTCCTCGGGCCACGCGGGCTTGTAGCAGCGCACGCTCGAGAGGGCGTCGAAGACGTCGCAGATCGCCACGATGCGCGCGAAGACCGGGATTTCCTCGCCGCGACGGCCGCGTCGTTGCCCGCCCTCGAGGATGCCGGGGTAGCCGGTGCCGTCCCAGCGCTCGTGGTGCATCAGCGCCACTTCGCGCGCAGCCTCGTCGTAGTCAGTGGGCATGTCGTCGAAGAGATCACCGCCGATGATCACGTGGCGCTCGATCTCGCCGCGCTCGTGCTCGTCGAGCAGCCCGGGCTTCTTGAGCACGCGGTCGCTCACGCCCACCTTGCCCACGTCATGCAGCTTGGCCGCGATCCGCAGGCGGTCGCGCTGGCGCTCGAGGTTGGCGCCCTCGAGCCCTCGGCGGCGCGCCCACTCCTCGAAGAGGATCGCCGCGTAGCCCGACACGCGCTCGACGTGCGGCGTCGTCTCGCTCGGGTCGTGCACCTCGGCCATGCGGATCATGCGCATGATGATGCTCTCGGTCAGGTGCGTGCGCTCGAGCGCGACCGTCGCGATGCTCGCGAAGTGCTCGATCAGCGCCTGGTCCTCGTCGGTGAAGCCGCCGTCGCGCGGGCGCCCCTGGTCGTCGCGCGCGTTGATGAGCTCGATGACGCCGAGCACGCGGCCGAGCCGGTTCTTCAGCGGCATGGCGAGCATGCTTTGGGTGCGGTAGTCCAGCAGCTGGTCGAACGAGTGGTCGAAGCGGAAGGGCAGGCTCGGATCGAGCCGGTCCGTGTCCGTGATGTTCACGGGCTGCCCGGTCAGCGCGACCCATCCGGCGATGCTGCGCTCGTTGATCGGGATGCGGAAGGTCTGCATCGGCGGGGTCTCGCCGCTGCGGGTGCGCCGGGCAAGCGTCTCGTTCTGGAAGAACGCGAAGCGCAGCCGATCCCCCTCGCGCACGAAGATCGTGCCGGCATCGGCGTTGAGAAGGTGCCGGCTCTCATCCAGGATCCGGTCCATCAGCGTGTGGAAGTCCTGGACCTGGTTGAGCTCGATGCCCACCTGGAGCAGCCCGCTCATGCGGGTGCGCCAGCGCTCGATGGGTGCCTTGTCGCCCGCATCCCGCGCGGCGCGGGAGCGAAGATCCTCGTTCTCGCGCAGCGCCTGGCGCAGCTGCACCTGTACACGTTGCAGCGCGGCCAGCGCATGGTGCCGCTCCACGCTGGCGAGATAGGCGCGCGAGTGCAGCAGGCAGCGCGTGCGCAGTTCCGCGGGCTGCACCGGACGCTCGAGGTAATCGCTGGCTCCGAGCCGGAACGCCTCGGCGCGGTCGGTGTCGAGATCACCGCCGACCACCAGCACCGGAACGCCTTCAGTCTCGGGCGCGCGGCGGAAGCGCTCGAGCACGGACTGCGATTCCTCGCGTCGCTCGAGATCGAGCACGATCACCGTGGGCGCCACGCGCATGGCGTGGTCGTAGGCGTCGTAGCCGCGCGAGCATCGATGCACCGTCGTGTCCGGAGCTTCGGCGATGACCACGACGAGCGAGGCCGACTCGGGCGAACCGTCATCGATCGCCAGCACGACGTGCTGCGCAAAGCTCGGCGCTGGTGCGTTCATCCTCGACCTCCACGGCGAGGGTTACGGCCGCTGGGGCCGGTGGGTTCCCGCAGCGGGGCGCTCTCGGCACCCACGCGCTCCTGGCCGGTGGCGGCATCGGCGAGCGACTGCGCGGAGCCAGGATCCGGGTCATGACGTGCAAAGACCAGTCGCCCGGCCGCCGTCTGCAGCGTGTTCGTGACGGCGACCCAGATGTCCTGGCCGATCAGGTGCTGCGCATCCTCGACCACGATCATCGTGCCGTCTTCCAGCCAGCCGACCGCCTGCTGGCGTTGCTCGCCCGCCTTCTCCAAGTGCACACGAAGCCGCTCTCCGCTCGAGCCCGTGCCGCGCAACGAGGCTGCGAGATCATTCACGTTGATGCTCGCGACGCCGCGGATCTGCGCCACCTTGTGCAGGCCCGCATCGGTGGTCAGGATGCGACCGCCGTCACGCTGCGCGGCTTCGATCAGGGCTGCGTCGACGCCGCCGCCGTCCTGCGTGCGCGTGCCGTCGATCTGGACCTCGACCAGCGGCACGGCCTGCAATCGCGTGAGCGTGTCGAGCCCGCGCCGGCCGCGCGAGCGCTTGCCGCGATCGTCGCTGTCGGAAAGCGTCTGCAGCTCATCCATCACGAAGCCTGGCACGATGATCGGCGCATCGATGAGGCGCGACGAGGCAAGGTCGAGCACGCGGCCGTCGATGAGCGCGCTCGTGTCGAGGAGGTACGGCTGCTCGCCGCGCCGCTGCTTGCTGAACTCGACGTAGGGGATCACCAGGCGGAAGTCATCCTTGGTCGTGATGACCATGCTCACCGAGAGGTAGCACAGGGTGAGCCCGAGGGTCACCTTCGCGAGCCCCAGATAGAGCGCACCCGGGCCTTCGTTGCCCAGTTCCCACGAGTCGGCGATCGTGTCGAGCAGCGAGCCGAAGGCCAGTGCGGCCACCAGCCCAAGGCACAGGCCGAAGTAGACCGCCGCGACGCTCGTGATGCGCTTGTTGGGGGTCAGTGCATCGAGGATCAGGACGAGCAGGCCGAAGCCGCCCGCGGCCACGATGATGCCGACGACGGTGGTGAACGAGAACTCGTTCGCCTTCGACGTGCTGGCCAAGGTCAGCATGACGCTGACGACCAGAAGCACCACGAAGAGCAGGCGCGCCGCCAGCAGCACGGGCGACGATCGCTCGCGGCGAGGCGCGGCCGGCGCAGGGCGTTCAGCAGCGTTCGAGTCCAGTCCCGGCTCCATCGTCGGAGTGTACGGGGGCGAGGTGCGGTCGCTACCATTGAGGACGGTGTCGCCGAGGACGGCCGGGCCCGAGGGACGGGCGTCCCGTGAACCTGGTCAGGGCTTGACGGCAGCAGCCATAAGCGAAGGCGTTCGGGCCTTCGGCAACCTGGCCGTCCTCGGCGACACCCACCGGAACCGCCCGCGCGACGTGCGCGGCACCACAGCACCGCGCACGAGGGCACGACCGTGGCAAGGAAGGCGAGAAGCGAGCAGGAGGCGCCGGCCGCAGGCGGATCGGGCTACGTCGTGCTGGCACGCCGCTACCGCAGCCGAGACTTCGGCGAGCTGGTGGGACAGGAACCGATCGCCCGCACGCTGCAGAACGCGATCCGGCTCGGCCGCACCGCGCATGCGTACCTCTTCTGCGGCACCCGCGGCGTGGGCAAGACCAGCATGGCGCGCATCTTCGCCCGCGCCCTCAACGCCACCGAGCAGCTCACCGAGCGCACCCAGGTCGAGGACGCCATCATGCGCGGCCAGGACATGGACGTCATCGAGATCGACGGCGCGAGCAATCGCGGCGTCGATGACGCGCGCGACCTGATCGCCGGTGCGGGCATCGCGCCCACGCGCAGCCCGTACAAGATCTACATCATCGACGAAGTCCACATGCTGACGCAGCCGGCGTTCAACGCGCTGCTGAAGACCATGGAGGAGCCGCCGTCGCACGTGAAGTTCATCCTGTGCACGACCGAGCCCCACAAGGTGCCGGCGACGATCCAGAGCCGCTGCCAGCGCTTCGATTTCCGCAACATCAGCGCGCAGCGGATCGCGGGGCACCTGAACGACGTGCTCGCCAAGGAAGGCATTGCCGCCGACGAGGCGGTGGTGCTGCAGGTCGCACGACTGGCCAACGGCTCGATGCGCGACGGACTGAGCCTGCTCGATCGCCTCGTCGCGGCAAGCGATGGTGCGCTCACGCAGGAGGTCGCGCGCGACGTCCTTGGGCTGCCCGACGACGAGGCGCTCGATGCGATCGTGAGCGCCATCGCGCAGGGCGATGCCGCTGCCTCGATCACGGCGGGTGGTGCGTTGCTCGAGCGTGGCTTCAGCGCCGACCATGCGCTCGAGTGCCTGGCGGCGCGGCTGCGCGACGTCATGGTCATCGGTGCGTGCGGACCGCAGACGGAGATGGTCGAACTGCCGTCCGAGGCCAAGCAGCAGCTGGCCGAGGTGGCGCGGTCGATGCAGGGGGCCGACCTCGTGCACGCGATCGCGCTCGCCGACGCGGCGAGCCGGACCTGCCGCAACAGCTCGATCCCGCGGGTGGTCTTCGATGCGCTCCTCGCGCGACTCGCCCTGGCGGAGCGATTCGAGGCGACGGGAGCGGCGCCGCCAAAAAAATGACGGCGGCAGTGCCCGCGGCCGAGGCCCGCGCGCTGCCGTCCGCCACGCCTCGACCGGTCGTACCGCTTGCTCCGCCGTCGCCGACGGTCGTTGCGCAGCCGCGCAGCGCTGCACCGCGCGCGCCGGATCCGGCGCGTGTCGCTCCGCGCGATGTTGCCGTCGACGCTGTCCGTGGTGCCGCGCCCGCGCCGCATGCCCGCGCGGATCGACCGCCCTCGGCGCCATCGTCGGCTGCCGCGCCGAGCGGCGACCTGCCGCGAGCTGACGCGGCTGAGAGCTCGGCCGTCGTGCGCAACGCCGCTGGTCGGGCGATTGATCCTGCCGTGGCCGATCGGTTGCGTGCGGATCCGCTTGTGCGCCAGGTGACCGACATCCTCGATGCCCCGGTGCAGCGCGTCGTGCCGCGTCGCGGTCGTCCTGCACCGACGCAGGACGGGGAGGAGTGATCGATGCTCGAGCCGACCAAAGGGCCGTATCCCGAGAGCGTGAACCGGCTGGTCGCGGAGTTCGCGAACCTGCCCGGCATCGGACGGCGCACCGCCGAACGCCTGGCGTTCTGGGTGCTCAAGGCGGATGCGGCGCAGGCGCTCGGCCTCGCGCAGGCGATCGAGGACGTCAAGCGCAAGGTGCGCCACTGCAGCATCTGCTGGAACCTTGCCGACAGCGATCCGTGCACGATGTGCTCGGATCCGCAGCGCGACCAGTCGGTCGTGCTCGTCGTCGAGCAGCCCAAGGACCTGATCAGCCTTGAGTCGACCGGTCGCCACCGCGGTGCGTACCACGTCCTCATGGGTCGGCTTGATCCGCTCGATGGCGTGGGCCCCGATGCCCTCACGATCGCCGACCTGGTGTCGCGCGTGAAGGAACCCGCTCGCAACGCGCGCGGCGTGGCGGTGCGCGAAGTCATCCTTGGCCTCAATCCTGATCTCGAGGGCGACAGCACGGGTCTGTACGTCGCGCAGGCTCTTGAAGGGACCGGCGTGGCCGTGAGCCGACTTGCGCGCGGCTTGCCGAGCGGTTCCCACATCGAGTTCGCCAACCGAGCCGCGCTTGCGGATGCGATCAGCCACCGGCAGCGGCTCTGAACCATGTCAGGGATGGGCTTCAACCTCTCGCAGGGGGCGCGACTCGGGCAGAACCTGAAGCTCTCGCCGCGCATGCTCACCACCATGAGCGTGCTGCAGCTGCCGCTGGGCGAACTCGAGGAACGCGTCGAGCAGGAACTGCAGGAGAACATCGCGCTCGAGCGCGCGGAACCTGATGGATCGTCGATCGATCCCGTCGATGCCCGCACCGATGGCCAGGACGCCGGCGACGGTGCCGATGACCGGGCGCTCGTCGTCGATGGCGGCGGCGCTGCCGACTTCGACCGGCTCGATCGCTTCGAGCGCCGCTACGGCGAGGACCTCGACAGCGATTCATGGCGCGAGTCGCGCCGGCTCGACGGCGAACCCGATGCACGCACCGAGGCGATGGCCAACACGCCTGCGCGCACGGCGAGCCTCGAGGAACAGCTCCTTGAACAGTGGATGCTGATCGATGCCAGCCCGCGGATGTCGGCGATCGGCCGCGTGCTCGCGGGGTTCGTCGGCGAGGATGGGTTGCTGCACACGCCGATCGAGGCGATCACGGTGGCCGCCGCGCCGGTCGTCGATCCGCCGGCGACCGAGGCCGAGTTCCGCGAGGCCTCGCGGCTCTTCCAGCACCTGCTTGAGCCGCCGGGCATGGGCGCATCGGATGTGCGCGAAAGCCTGCTCTCGCAACTCGATGTCGTGCGTGGACGTGCCGGCGATGACGACCGCGCCTGGCACGATGCGCGCCTGCTCATCGAGCACCACCTCGATGACCTCGAGGCGAACCGGATCCCTCGCATCCAGGAGCGCACCGGCATGACCACGGCGCAGCTCGACGCGGCGCGCGCGATGCTGCAGCACCTCGATCCCTCGCCGGCCTCCGGCCTCACGTCACGCCCCGTGCCCGGCATCCGGCCCGACGTGATCGTGACCCACGATGCCGCGAGCGATCGCTGGAGCGCGCGCCTGGCCGACGGCAGCGAGCCGAGCGTGCGACTGGCTGAGGAGTACGTGCGCATGAGCCGCGACCCGAAGGTCGACAAGTCGACGCGCGACCTCATCAAGGCCAACATGCAGCGCGGCCGATGGTTCATCGAGGCGCTCGGCCAGCGGGGCGCGACGCTCCTGCGCGTGGTCGAGCGCGTGCTCGATCGCCAGCGTGACTGGTTCGAGTTCGGCCCCGGGCACCTGAAGCCGCTTCCGATGGTCGAGGTCGCCGCCGACATCGGCATGAACGTGAGCACGGTCAGTCGCGCGGTGGCGGGCAAGTGGCTCCAGACGCCGCGCGGCGTCGTCGAACTTCGCAGGTTCTTCACGGGCGGCACGCACACCGAGCAGGGGGCCGTGTCGTGGGATGCGGTCAAGGAGCGCCTGCGCGAGGTGGTCGCTGCCGAGGACCGCGCGAAGCCGCTGTCGGACGAGGCGATTGCCAAGGCACTCAAGGCCGAGGGCATCACGCTCGCGCGACGCACGGTCGTGAAGTACCGCGAGCAGCTCGGGATCCCGCCGGCGCGGCTGCGTCGGGCGCATCCGGGCACCTGAGCCGCTAGGCTCCGCCGCATGGCGACCATCTGGTTCGACGGATCCATCGTCCCGCAGCACGAGGCCAAGGTCTCGGTCTACGACCACGGCCTGCTCTATGGCGACGGCGTCTTCGAGGGGATCCGCGTCTACGGCGGCCGCGTCTTCAAGATGCAGTCGCACTTGCGGCGGCTCTACGAGAGCGCCGAGCGCATCCGGCTCTCGATCCCGTACACGCTGGCCGAGCTCGAGCAGGCCCTGCGCGACACCGTGCGCACGAGCGGCAAGCCCGATGCCTACATCCGACTGGTCGTGACGCGCGGCGTGGGCACCCTGGGCCTGAACCCGTTCACCTGCCCGATGCCGCATGTGTTCATCATCTGCGACTCGATCCAGCTCTACCCGCCGCAGCTCTACGACACCGGCATGAAGGTGATCGTCGCCCAGCGGCCGCGCATCCCGGTCGCCTGCCTCGATCCGGCGATCAAGAGCCTGAACTACCTCAACAACATCCTGGCCAAGATCGAGTCGATCGATGCCGGCGTGCTCGAGGCGATCATGCTCAACACCGATGGCCAGGTCGCCGAATGCACCGGTGACAACATTTTCCTGGTCAAGGATGGCGCGGTCGTCACGCCGCCGCCCGACGCCGGGCTGCTGAACGGCGTCACGCGCCGTTTCGTGATGGACACGCTCTGCCCGGCGCTGGGGATCGCCTGCAGCGAGCGCCACCTGCGGCTCGAGGATGTCTACGCCGCCGACGAGGTCTTCCTGACCGGCACCGCAGCCGAGGTCATCGGCGTGAACGCGGTCGGTGACCACGTGATCGGCACGGGCCGCGGCGGTCCGGTCACCGCGCGACTCACCGCGGAGTTCCGCCGCCGCGTCGCGGCGGGCGCGCCGGAGGATTGACGCCTCGTGCGCTGCCGCAGCTGCCAGCACGAGCTCTGGAACGTGCGCCCGGGCCCATGCCCGGAATGCGGCGAGCCGTTCAACCCGCGCACCGCCGTCTTCGAGCGCTACAGCGCGCACTTCTGCTGCCCGCACTGCAGCGAGGCCTACTGGGGCAACGGCCAGGATGGAATGCCTGATCCGCCAGAGTTCGCGTGCGCGCGCTGTGCGGGCATCGTGCGCCTGGAGGAGATGGTGCTGCGCCCGGCACCGGGGCAGGAGGGTCGCGAGATCCGGCAGGACCTGCATCCGTTCGAGGGCTCGCCGAAGGGGCTGTTGCGCCGCACGTGGGACACGCTGTCGATGGCGACGAGCGATCCCGTCCGGCTCGGGCGGGCGTTGCCACCTCGGCCGGATCTCGTGCAGGCTGGCCTCTTCGCCGGCCTGATCGCAGGCGTCGGTGTGGCGGCAGCGCTTGCACCAGCCGTCGTGACCACCGCGTACCACCTGATCACGGTCGGTTCGATCGATGTGCTGTCGATGCGCATCAGCGATATGCAGCTCGTTTTCGGCGCCACCATGGGTGCCGCCGTCCTCGGATCGATCGTGTACCTGGGACTCATTGCCCTGATCATCACCATCGTCCTGCGCGTGATGAACCCAAGCGCGCTCGACGTGCGACGCATCGTGGCCTGCTGGTGCTACGCGAGTGGTGTTGCCGTGCTTGGTGTGCTTCCCTGCATCGGCGCCTGTGCCACGCCCCTGATCATGATCCTCGGGCCGCGGATCTTTGCGCAGGAGCTGCTCGGCGCTGGGCTGGTCTCCAAGGGATTCGTGACGGTCATCAACGTGCTGTCGTTCGTGCTGATGATCGCGGGATTCTTCGGCCTTGTCGTGCTGACGATGAACGTGTGATCGCCCGGTGCTGGCCGGGCCGCGTCACACCTTCGCGCGTGCCCAGCCGCCGTGCAGGAAGCGCGCCAGGAACAGCAGCCCGCGCACGGCGAGCTCGGTGCAGAGCCCGATCCAGATGCCCGTCAGCCCCTTGCCGAGCTTGACACCGAGCAGCCACGCGAGCGGCAGCCTGAGCCCGTAGCAGGAGACGAAGGTGATCGCGAGCACCCACGTCGTGTCGCCGGCACCGCGGATGCCGTTGCGGATCACCATGGCCATCGCGAAGAAGACTTGGATCAGCCCGCAGATGAAGAGCAGTGACGGCACCTCGCGCACGTGCACCGGGTCTTCGCTGATGATGCGCGTGAGCGGCTCGCCGAGGGTCATGAACGCGATGCCGAACCCGCCCATGATCGCCATGCCGACCACGTTGCATCGCCAGATCGCGGTGCGTGCCTTCGACGCGCTGCCCGCGCCGAGGAACTGGCCGGCAAGCGCGCCCGCCGCGGTGCCCATGGCAAAGCCCGGCAGGAAGCTGAACGCTTCCCACTGCACCGCGATCATGTGCGCACCGACCAGGCCCTGGCGCGGCACGCCGTCGATCCCCTCGGCCACGCTGATCATGCCGATGAACGCCATGACGAAGAGGTTCACCGCCCACAGCGTCACACCCTCGAAGAAGTTGGGAATGCCCACGCGCGCGATCCGCCACGTCGTGGCGCGGTCGAGCCGCACGTCGTGCCGCTCGAGTCGAAGGTCCTTCACGCCGCGCCGCAGGACGCGCCAGGTCATCCACGCGCCGACGGCGTAACCGATCACCGTGCCGATGGCGATCCCGGCCACGCCCCACTCGGTGGCGTCGATCCCCAGGAGGTTCGGCAGCCGCAGGCTGCCCAGCCGCATCTCCACGCCCGACAGCAGGATGCTCAGCACCACGTTCACCACGTTGACCCAGGCCGAGATGATCGAGGGCTTGGTCGTCTCGCCCGCGCCGTGCAGGATCATCGAGCCGATGCTCATCACCGAGAGGAACGGCATCGCGATCGCGTTGATGCGCGTGTACTGGATGCAGAACTCCGCGCTGCGACCGTGCAGTTCGCACAGTTCCGCCAGGGGCACCACCGCGAACCAGAGCACCACGCCGACAAGCGATCCCCATGCCAGTCCAAGCGCGAGCCCGCGCCCGGCGACCACCTGGGCCTGCGCGGGATCACCCGC
>Ga0172373_10005062_pt1 | contig 18252 bp, 14 predicted proteins | sample Lak10m_2_FD_114546 | JGI IMG/M metagenome (GOLD analysis project Ga0172373, IMG submission 114546) | Freshwater microbial communities from Kabuno Bay, South-Kivu, Congo - kab_092012_10m | ecosystem: Environmental > Aquatic > Freshwater > Lake | place: Democratic Republic of the Congo...
CCAGCATCGACACCTGCCTGCGCGACCTCGGCACCCGCTTCAAAAGCCAAATGCAAACGCTGATGACGCTGAAGTTCCAACTGTTTTCAAAAACCGAAAACTTGGCCGCGTGAAGTATAATCATCAACCTCTTTATCACGCTAAGCCGTCTTACGACGCCACGCCACCCAGAATCCGGCATGAACATCAACGGAAGCCGACCGCCAGCACTTTTGCAAACGCTGGTGAGTGCTGCTTGCTCCATGTCACCCTGCTGAAACGTCACATGAAACAACTAATACTATCGATCTTCATGCTTTCCTGGAGCCTCGGCGTCAGCGCCGTCCCTCTGGAAGAGAAGCCGGTTGTCACTATCAAGGCCAACATCACCGAAGATACATTGCTTTCCAGCAGTAACGTCTACGTTATAGACGAAGAAGTTCATGTGCGGTCTGGCGTGACCCTGACAGCGGAAAACGACACGACCATTCTCATAAAGAATGGCATATTCAGACAATATGAATACGGAAAATCGCCCAGGAATATACTGGTGTTCGACCCCGGCTCTTCGCTGATTGCAGGTAATCTGTATTTCAGAGCTTGCGATACCCACAATAGACCCGAGAAAAAGGCAGACAATGGCGGAATCATCTTCTTGGGTTCATCCTCCGAGACCGTCAGAAAGAATTATCTGATTGTCAATATGAGTACCACGCCATCCAGTTTCAGAGCCAGGCATATCCATGCGTACTATACAGGTGCGACCGATCTGCCCCAGCCCGCGCCCATCGCAAGAGTTGACGATTATGACGGACTGTCCTTGATTGGCCTCAACTCCAATGAATGGCGGGTGGATAGCATCACGATAAAATATCCAGGCGATGATGGTTTCGATACCGAAGATTCCGAAATCAAAATCAACAACCTACAGGTCATAGCGCCCACCTACGAGGATGGCATAAACATGACCAACAGTCGGCTGGACATCCTCAAAACCCTGACGCTGGATGTTGGTATCACGGGTATTCGCGACCGGGATCTCTTTGATTTCGAGGTCGACAGAAATCCAACAATCATCCGGGTGGCTAACGGTGTCAAGGTCTCTCTCAATGGCATCTTCGGGGATCAGGTTTTCATGGTATCCGATGATCTTCCTCCCATTGATATTGGCCTTTACACATTTTTCGGCATCACGACAAAAGGCCAGAGCTACATATTCAGCATGAACAAGGATTAATTGGGTCAGGATCCAACTTGAATGTTGGCCCCATTTTGGAAAAGATTCGAAAACGATAATACTCACCATGATCACACACATCCTTTCGATATTGATCATAGCCTTCATGCTGCCCAATACCTCATGGGCACAAACCACCATTCACCTGAAGGGGGATATTTCTAAACCCACTGTTCTGGAAAGTGCAAACCTCTATATCGTCACTGGAAAAGTGCATGTGCGCCCGGGGGTTGAACTCATCGTGGGCAGGAATACAACGATCTTGTTACGCAACGGGATATTCAGTAATGAAGCCACCGGACTCAGGGAAAAGTCCACACTCATATTCGAAGGGGGCTCGTCACTCAAGGCCAGCCGATTCGCCATCAAGGCGGGCAACGAGTCCTTCGAGCCTGCGGAGGTGGCCGACAACGGCGGGGTGCTCTTTCTGGGAACCTCCACCATCGCCCAGAAGAATGGCGAAACGGTGATGTTCAGAACCCGGGCCTCCCGCTATCAGGCAAACCAGATACAGTTCGCCTATCTTGGAAAGCCTGACTCTGTCAACAACGATCGTGAACTGTCGGGGGATCAATACGATGCTGTGTCCATCCTGGGCATGGGTCGCCATGAGTGGTTCATTCGCAACCTGATTACAACCCGTTCCGGGCGCAAGGGCATCGACATCAGGAATTCCATCCTCGACCTCACCCGTCTGGCGGTTACAGGCTCCGGCGATGCTTGCGTGAGCTTGTTTGATACTCGACTCAATATCCTGAACAGCCTTCAGGTCGAGGCGACAGGCCAACCGTCGCCGGGAAGCCTGTTATTCGACTTCGGCGCATTGGAGTTGATCGATAAGGGGCCTTCCCGCCTGCGTATTGCGCCCGGTGGGACGATCCGGCTGCGGGGCTACGTGAACCGGTATATCTCCCTACTCTCCCAGGATTTGCCGGCATGGACCCGTGATCTCTATGAATTCGACGGAGTCTCCAGCCGAGGTCAAACTTATATATTCAGTACAGCCATATCCAGCAATTGAATTACCCACCCATTCGAGTATTCCCAGGGCATCCCAAAGGCCACAAACCACACCCTCCACGAAACCGTCAGCTCAGTGCCAGACCCCATCAAAGGAGCACTTAAAACATGCCATCCATAGCAAATTTCCGATATTCAAGCACGCTTACCTTCCTGTTTGCCTGCGCTGTTGTTATTCCTGTATCCAGCGATGCCGCCATCTCCGATGTCGTGCGACTGCCGATCCCGGTCGGCGCCGCGGCCACACTGCTCGATACCGTCAATGAGAGCCTTCCTCCCAATAACGCCCCTGGCCTGCCTATACCGGCCGGGAGCACGCTGATCGATGTCAGTGATTCAGGCAAGCAGTTTCTGTTCTCCAGCATGGATCCCAACGTGGTGGCAAATCAGGAAACCATCCCCGCCACGACGAACCTGTACTGGCTGGATATCTCCCAAGGCTTGAACAAAGCCCAGGTTCGTCTGGTGACGCATTTTGCTGGCAGCATCAATGCCTCCACGGGCTTCGTGGGCATAGGGAATGGGCTCGTGGAGCCCTTCGAGCCTTTGACGGCGGATTTGAGCAGCGACGGATACACCGTGGTGTTCGATTCGCGCGTCAACGCCCATGATTACGATGCGTCCGTACCCGCGGAAAATGACCAACCCACAATGGCGGCCTTCTTCGACCTGTATACGCAAGAATTGGAAGTGCCCGGTACCATCGACGTATTCACCTGGAGCGCCAAGGCCCTCGATCCGGCCAACAACATCACCGCCGTCAGCTTGTTGAATGCCCGGGGCAAGGCGAAGGCGGTTGAGGCCCAACCTCAGCCCACCGACATGCCGGGTCCCAACCCGAACGCCCCTATGGTAGTGGGCATTTTCCAGGAATACCGCATCCTGCACGACATTCAAAACCCTCCCCCAGAGCTTTTTACAAGAGGCTTTGAGTTCGACATCCTGACGGAAAACAAGGGTATCTCCCAGCGGGGCGACAGGGTTCTCTATGCCTGTGTATTGCCCGCGGGCTGGATCGACAGCAAGAGACCGCTCATCAAGGACAATGAGCCTTCCTTGATAGACGCCCCCTTTACCGAATTGACCACGGATGGATTTCTGGTTTCGCACCGGAGCGTGAATCCGGGGGCCGCCAATGTCGAGAGTGCCGGCAGGACCAATACCGTCACGCTCAACAAGCACAGGAATGCGCTCGGAAACATTCATAACCAGCTACCCAATCCCGAGCCCTATCCCGGCAATGGGGTTTACCTGAACAACGAAATCTTTTCGGCTGAATTTCTGCAGTTGAGCGGGGATGGCAACCGCGTTGTTTACAGTACCCGACAAACCGGCGCCAATCTCATTGAAGGCGTTCTGGACTCGAACATTTCCCAGGACGTTTTCACCCATGATGTCAGATTGGCAAAAAATATCCTGGTCAGCCGGACGGATGGAGAACCGAACAAAGCCGCAGGGTATGCCCAGGCTGATTATGACGTCAATGTGTACATTTATGGTGGAACTTACGAGTTCCTCGATTCCATGAATCATTCCGTCAGCAATGATGGCGACATCATCGCCATGACCTCATCCGCCGGCAGCCTGGTAAAGGACCTGGTGAACAACAATGTGGAACTGACGGAACGAATAGCCATTTTTCCCGATTCCGGGGTGCGGATTCAGTTGATCCAGCAGAATCCCTATGACATTTATGCCTTCAAGATCAGTGAGGGCAAGACCCTGCTGATCAATACACCCAACGGGATTGCCAACACCAATTTGAATGCCAGCTTCGATGGCATGTCCTCGGATGGCAAGCATCTCCTGTTCTCCACCGCGGCCAATAACTTTTATGAACCGCCCTTCCAGGACCCCCATTATCCTCCCTTTGCCGGGGGCCCCCTGGATCCGAACTTCCTGCTGGGCGGGTTCAATAATCTCTGGGAGCGCGATATCGAAAAGCATCAGAGCAGCCTGGTCTCCACCAGCGATGATGGCAAATCCTCGGGCAATCAGTTGGTCACGCCCGCTCCGGTCCCGGCCGGCGCTCGGGAAACCCTGTCCAACATCAGCAGTTCAGGCCGTTTGGTTCTCTTTTCCAGTGGCTCGAACAATCTCGTGTCCGGGATCTATGATCCGGGGTTCAAGGGAGGAGTCTTCCTCCGCGACATGAGCAAGGGCAAGACAACGCTCATGAGCGCCAGCGCCTCGGCCAATGTGCCATCCTCGGGGCTGTTCACCGAAACCGCCATCAGCACGGACGATGAGCAGGGATATGCTCGCGTGTTCATGGGGGGTACACAGGCAGTCGATATGCAAACCGAGTGGCGAAACGAGGATATACCGAGCCTCACCCCGCACATTTATGCGATCGAATATCCCAGGCTCTCGCTACCCAGTTCGGCAACCAATCATGCCATTGTGGCGATGACCGGGGAGTTTGATTTCAACCGGGTCTTCGAGTACCGCGGCGCCCGCAGGACCATCAAGGCCTCGCCCGGCTCGATATTCGAGGATTTTTATGCTGCGGCGCGGGTAGCCACCGGGGACGTCAATGGCGATGGCGTCGTTGATTATATTTATGGCGCCGGGCCGAACTACAAACCGCTGGTTGTGATTCGTGACGGCAAAACCAATGCGGAAATCAACCGGTTTCTGGCTTTCTCACCCATGTTTACCGGCGGTATCTACGTGGGTGCGGGCGATGTCGACCGCGATGGTTTTGCCGACGTGTTGGTCAGCTCGGGGCCCGGCATGCGTGCAACGGTCAACCTATTCAGCGGCCGCCGTGGCTATCAATTGCCTAGCCCTGCGCTGGGTCTGGTCAATACCAATGGAATCCGCGTCGCGGGTGGCGATATCAACGGTGATGGTTACGCGGACATTCTCATCGGCAGCGGCGAGCAGCAGGCGGGCGAGGTGCGAGCCTATAGCGGCAAGGCTGTCATCGAGGAGTCAGACAACCCATTACTGCGCGTCATCAATGTCGGTGACACGGAAAGCCTTGTTCCCACCGGTATCTATGTAGCCGCGGCGGATATGACGGGTGACGGAATCGCCGACATCGTCACCGGATCGGATGTGGCGCCGGCCGTGCGTATCTTTGACGGGCTGACCGGGCAGTTGATGCAAAATCCGTTGGATTTGGGGTCGCGTTATGCGGGTGGCATCCGTGTGGCCGCCAGGGGCGGATTACTCATCGCCGCTAATGGTCCAGGAAAACCACCTCTCATGAAAATCCTGAAACGCAGTTATTCGGGGCGCTGGAAGTTGCTGGACACGATTGCCCCGAATGGGACCCCTACCCTGTATGGGCCCTATAAAACCGTTAATGGATTGTTCGTCGGCTAATGCCGAAGCGTTTCTGCTGACGGTCATGCACTCATCCCCCGGCCATGCCGGGGGAATTCCCTGCCACATCATCAGCCAATCCATATCCCGTTCCTGGATGTCCTAGTTTTCGATCATTGGCCGAACCCAACCTGACCGATGGGTTTGGCCCCCACCAGGCCATGATCTCTCCTTTCCGCCCTATTTCCCCAATGAACGAGAAGCGGGCGGACTTCCATCTTCAGCCAAACAGGTTCGACAAAACCGTCCAACCCCCATCCCGTCAAGATTGAACAAGAGGCCGGCTTTCAGTCATCGGTCCCCGTCAGCGTCACTCCGTGCATCAACACCCGCCGGCTGATGGCGCTATCCAGGACGTCGCGCGGGCCGGGGGTGACGAGGGTGAAGGCCTGGCTGGCGCGAGTGACGCCGGTATAGCGCAGTCCCGGGTCAGAATGGGATTGGGCCAGTCGGGCAGAACCAGGGCGGCATGGGTGAGTTCCGAACCCTGCGATTTGTGAACGATCAGCGCGTAAACGGGCTCCACCGCCTGCAATCGGCTGGGGAGCACCCAGTGGATGGCCGCAGCCGTCGGCGCGTCCCTGGTGGTGTATGTCAACCCCGACCTGGTGGCCCGGCTCAGACAGCTCATCGAACAGAATCAGGGCCGGCTGGCCGAGCTGGAGGCGGACTACACGGCCCTGCGCCAGGCGGTGTCGGTCACTCAGGCCCGGCTGTTCCAGGCCCTGGAGGAGGACTATGGGCAGCGGGACCTGTTGCGGCTGCGCCTGGACTGGCGTCGCCGGTATCTCGATACCCTGCTGTACGAGGGCGAGGAGGAGGCCCAGCACCATGAGCAGGCGCGGGTCGAGGCGGAAGAGCAGCTTCGCGACGAGTACGCGCGCACCGCACGAGAGGCCGAGGGGCGGCGGGTTCTATCCCCCGAGGAGACGGCGGAAATCAAGCAACTCTGGCGCAAGCTGGTGCGCCTGTACCATCCGGACCGTTATGCCGCTGAGCCGGCCCGGCGGGAGGTCCATGAGCGTCTGACCGCCGAAATCAACCGTGCGCGCGACGCCGGCGACATCGACCGGCTGCGCGAGATTGCCGGTGACCCGGAGGCCTTCCTCGCACGACAGGGCTGGGGAACCCTGGGGCCGGGGGCGGCCGAGAACCTGGAAGCCCTGGAGCGGCTGCATGTGTCACTACAGGGCCGGATTCTGGAACTGATCGAAGCGATCGAGGCCTTCCACCAGTCGCCGGACGGGGAGTTACACGCCACGCTGGCCGACCAACCCGCACTGTTCGCTGCCATCGTCGCGGAATACCGGGCGGGCCTGCAGCGGGAGATCGATGCGCTGACGGCGGAGCTTGATGCCGTCGAGGACGAAATCCGGGAACTGGGCGTTTAGAACGGGGCCCGGGCCGGTGCGCTCAGCCCTCGGCCAGCGCCCGCGCCAGGGCGCGTAGGGCCTGGGCGCGGTGGCTGATGCGGTTCTTCTCGGCCGAGTCCAGTTCGGCGGAGGCGCGGAAGGGCTTCGGACACCCCCGACCACCTACAGTCCGAGCAGTACGCCCATCCGGTAAACCACCGGCCTACGTGTACCGTATGCCGGCGGCCTTTCTGCACGCTATCGACAGCGGAAGCCATCGTTACGAGGTGAACCCATCCACTCCTTCCGTCAACCACGAATAACGGGGACATCGAGTCAAAACAATGACCTGTTTGCGTCAAGCGTTGCGCCTGGCAAGAGAACTGTTATGGCGATGCCAGGTTCATCCATCACTTCCCCCATTGATCGTTATTTCCAGGGTACGCAGACGATCGACGATGACATCGAAATTGGGAGGTTCGCCGATGAACATGCCGGCGCCGATCATGCGCTGGAAGTCAACGCGCAGCGTGGCCAATTCGGCATCTTCCGGGATGAGTCTGAGCCCCCCGGCCAGGCATGCGTCGTAGTTGGCGTAACTCGCGTTGTAAAAGACTTTCTTGTGCTTGACGACATCCGTGAGCAAAGCACGATCGCCCACAGCAGCCTGCCCATGGGCAAGATCGGCCAGCATGGCCAGGTCGTACCAGTGGCGTGACAGGCGTTCGGCGCCTGTGCGGAACTCGTCGCGCTGACACTCGACGTGCATCAAGGTCGCCTTTTCCCAGAAGGTACGTGCGGGGGACAGCACACTGACCTTTGCGCGAGGGAATTCCAGACTGGTCACGTGTTCTGCGATGTCTGGCTCCACGTGGTGTAACTCATTCGGCTCCGTGATGTTGCGGCCACCAAACTCGATCAGTACGCTGTTACCAAGATAGCCCCCTGGCATTTCCAGCATACTCGGGTAGTGCATCCGCAGTTGCTCGCCGTCATCGCTGACTTCAAGCTGGAATGCGTCGGCATCGAACTCGGCTGCCAGCATGCTCCGGATGTGCGGTCCCACGACACCATAGGCATGCTCGCGCACAAATGACTTGAGGCCATCACTGAATTTCCTCAGTCGGGTTTTGGACACTCCCTCGGCAAACGGGTCGAAGGAGTCATCCAAACCACGATAGTCGAGCGTGATATCCACGTCCTCGGAGAAGCGGGCAATGGCGCGGAACACCTTGGAGAGCGAGGTGCCGCCCTTGAAAGCCATCGGCAGTCGACCGGGCATGGTGAACACAGTCCGCAGCACCCAGCAGACCCAGACATCCTTTTCCAATACGAAGGGCGAGCGGGCCAACCGCGGAGCCAGTGCCCGATAGATTTGGGATTGCTCTTGAGCTTCGAGGCGCAGGAAGGACTCAGGCATGAACGGCCGTCCGCTCGTTGCGGAAAATGGCGTCGCTCATCCACGCAGGCATTGAGCGGGTGGCTGACTTCAGCACCTCGAACTCGCTCGATCCCAGCTTGCGCCGAATCTTCTCGATGAGCACTGGAGTGACTTCCTTTTTGCCGAGATACCACATCGCCGCAAGCGCGAGCCCGGCGGGTCGGCCTGCCAGGGCCAGCTTGCGCTGGCAGACGTGCTGTAGCCGGATCTCCATCTTGCCCACGCGGATGCGCTTCGACGGGCCAGATGTCACGAATACCGACTGAGTCGGAACCTGCGTGGTTAGTTCAAGCCGACGTGCCGCTTCGGCGCCATGAACCTGGACGACGGCCCCCGTGGTCCTGGCAACCGTCTCGGCCACCTTCAGAGGTTCAGGCATCACCTTCCCGGCGAAACGGCTGATCTCTGGACGCACAAAGACGCCGCGCGTTACACGCTCGATCGACCCAGCCTTTACGAGGCGCGACAGAGTCTGATCGACCGACGCACGCGTGCCGCATTCAAGGAAGGCTGTTGGGGTGAAAGGCTCCCCGATCGGCATCGCCTCGATGCGCTGGCGAATCAGTTCAGCAGTCTTCGTCGTCTTGTTCATGTATGAAAATATATGCGTATTTCTGACAATCAGCAAGTGCGATAGCGCGACGCACGCAGCCTTTCCAGACTGCGGGCCTGCATCGGGGAGCGGGGAATAGCCAGCAAAGAGTGGAATGTCGCCCTGCATGGGGCGAGAGGGTGGCCGACGAACGTCTGATCTACCCAGGCGAGGCCGAGTACCGCCTCCGGTTGGCCAATGACCTGAGAGGGTGCGCTCTGAACATCGCCAGGAAGCCTATCCTGAATTGACTGGCGGAGGTTTTCTTTGAGGAGGGAGGTGCTATGAAAGGAGGGTACGCCTTAGCCTGGCCCCGAGCCCGCCGTCTCCCGCCCATGCGTTCACTCCAGGACACCCGATACGGCCCGCACCAGACCCTATCGATTACGGTGCATGTTGCTCCTCGAATCTAGCCGCGTCTGAAAGATTGGAAGCCAGGCAGGCCGGGACCCGACGGCAAACGATGTAGCGCTCAGCGCTCAGCCCCCGGCCAGCGCCCGCGCCAGGGCGCGCAGGGCCTGGGCGCGGTGGCTGATGCGGTTCTTCTCGGCCGAGTCCAGTTCGGCGGAGGCGCAGCCGTGCTCGGGCACGTGAAAGAGCGGGTCGTAGCCGAAACCGCCCGTGCCGCGCGCCTCGAACAGTATCGCGCCGTCCCAGACGCCCTGGGCAATGATCGGGCTAGGGTCGCGCTCATGCCGGAGGTAGACCATGACGCAGCGGAAGCGGGCGGTGCGCCGCTCGGGCGGCACCCCGGCGAGGGCGGCCAGGAGTTTTTCGTTGTTGGCGGTGTCGTTCGACGGCTCGCCGGCATAGCGGGCGGAATAAACCCCGGGCGCCCCTTCCAGCGCATCGACTTCCAGGCCGGAATCATCGGCGATGGCGGGCAACCCGGAGGCCCGGGCCGCATGCCGCGCCTTGAGGATGGCGTTTTCGACAAAGGTCAGTCCGGTTTCCTCGGCGTCGGTGATCTGGAACTCGGCCTGTGGTATGACCGTAAAATCATGCTCTGCTAATATGGCCTGGATTTCGCGGACCTTTCCGGGATTGTTGCTGGCGAGGAGAATCTTTTTCATTGCTGGCTACCAAAGGGCAGATGGCTTGCCCGTGGAATCCAGGACCCGCCGTTATCGAACCGGGGTCTTGTCCCCATGAGAATCATAACCACATCGCAAAGAGGAGATACATTAATGAGCAAAATTCTGACCGAAGTGCTGAAGGCCAACGAGGGTTACGTCGCCAGTTTCACCAAGGGTGATCTGGCTCTGCCGCCGGCACGGGGCTTTGCCATCCTGACCTGCATGGACGCGCGCCTGGACCCGGCCAAGTATGCCGGTCTGTCCGAGGGCGATGCGCACGTGACCCGCAATGCCGGCGGCCGCGCCAGCGACGATGCCATCCGCTCGCTGGTCATTTCGCACAAGCTGCTCGGCACCCAGGAGTTTTTTGTCATTCACCATACCGACTGCGGCATGCAGTTGTTCAACAACGACATCATGGGCGATCTGTTGAGCAGCAGCCTCGATACCGCCAGTATTGACTCCAATGGCTGGCATGATAACGGCCAGTATCCAGGCTCCACCGACGGCAAATACATCAACTGGTTGACCTTCAAGAACAACGAGCAGAGCGTGCTGGAAGACGTGCAGCGCATCCGTAACCATACCTTGGTGCCGAACTATATCCCGATCTATGGCTTCATCTACGACGTCAAGACCGGCAAGCTGGTGGAAGTGCCGGAAGCGATGAAGGCAGGACGTCCCCAATAACTTGCCCACGGCCTGGCTGGTCTTGCCCACTCGGGCTGGCCAGCCAGGCTACTGAACCCCCGCTGTTGTTTGCTCCGACCGCCCATGGCATCCGGCTCGCGACAATCCTCAACCCATGTTGACCGCCACCGCGTGGATCACCCGCTCGACACCTTCATCCGTGGCTCGATTCCAAAGCCTGACGCTGGTGCTCCATCAATTCCGTGATTCCATGGGTGGCCAATTCAAGCATGGCATCCAGTTCGTTGCGGCGGAAGGCGTGGCCCTCGGCGGTTCCCTGCACCTCAATGAACGCTCCCGCATCGTTCATGACGACATTCATGTCCGTTTCGGCCTCGCAATCCTCGCGATAATCCAGGTCGAGCACGGGTACACCCTGGTAGATTCCGACCGAAACAGAAGCAATCTGACCATGAATGGGATTGATCTTCAGCCGACGTACCTTCATCAGATGTTTGACCGCGAGATTCAGGGCCACGAAGCCGCCCGTGATGGACGCCGTGCGGGTTCCGCCGTCCGCCTGGATGACGTCACAGTCAATCGTGACCGTCCGTTCTCCCAGGGCCTGGAGGTCCAGCGCCGCGCGCAGGGAACGGCCTATGAGGCGCTGGATTTCCATGGTGCGACCGCCCTGCTTGCCGCGTGCGGCCTCGCGCCCGGAGCGCTCATGCGTGGCGCGCGGCAACATGCCGTATTCAGCGGTGATCCAGCCACTGCCCTTGCCCTTGAGGAAGGGCGGAACCCGGTCCTCGATGCTGGCCGTACAGATGACGCGAGTATCGCCAAATTCGACCAGCACGGAGCCCTCGGCATGCTTGGTAAAGTGGGGCGTGATGACGATATCGCGCAGTTGATCGGGCTGACGGCCGCTCGGTCTCATAATATTGCTCACAGGACGAAAAACTGGGCAGTATAGCGCAACTGACCTGGCCCCTTACCCCATCCATTCCTAGCCGCAGGGCATCCGATGAGAACCAGACACCGGTTATATGTGGCGGGCTTTTTCCTGTTGCTCGCCGTGGCGCCCATCGCCTACCAGGTCGATCGCGCCGCTCAATCACTGCCCCCTCTGGATGGGGAATTCCCGCTGGCCGGCCTCACCCACTCTGTCCGGGTCGAGTTCGACAGTGTCGCCGTGCCCATGGTGCATGCCAACAGCCGTGAAGATGCCTATCGGGTATTGGGATATCTGCACGCCCGGGACCGCCTGTTTCAGATGGACCTGCAGCGGAGGAAGAGCGCGGGACGCTTGGCGGAAATATGGGGTGACAAAGCCCTGGAACTGGACCGCGGGCAACGCCAATACCGTTTCGCGGAAGCCGCCGCCGCTGCACTCACGCATTTGAGCCCGGACGAACGGGCCATACTCTCGGCCTATGCCGAGGGAGTGAATGCGGTCATTTCCAACGCCCGGGAATTCCCGCCGGAATTCCGGCTGTTGCATTACCGGCCCGAGCCCTGGCGACCCGATGATAGCCTGCTGGTGGCCGCCACGATGTTTCAGACGCTGACCGACCAGGAAGCCGACGAGCGTATGTTGACGATCATGCAGGCCTGCCTGCCCGAGAGCGTCACCGCCTTCCTGACGCCGGATACGGATGATTACCTGCAGACGCTGGCGGGAGGCTCCGCTTCCTGGCGTCCCGTGCGACCCGTACCCGTCGATGACATCGCCGGGCTTATCGCCGAAGCCATGGAGGCCTCTCCCGATCTGTCATGGGTCGAGCCGGAAGCCACCAACCTCGGCTCAAACAATTGGGCCGTCGGCGGCGCGAAAACCGCCGACGGCCGCGCCATCATCGCCAATGACATGCACTTGTCGCTGGGGGTGCCGAATATCTGGTACCGCGCGCATCTGCGTTATGCGGGGCGTCAACTTTCCGGCGTCACCTTGCCCGGCTTGCCACTGGTGATCGTCGGCAGCAATGGTCACGTCGCCTGGGGCTTCACGAATCTGAACGGTGACGTGCAGGACCTCGTCAGACTGGAGTTGAAACCCGACGATCCCAATCAGTACCGCACCGCCACGGGCTGGCGTACCTTCGAGGATAAAGCCGAAACCATTCTGGTGCGGGACGCTGCGCCTGTCCACTTGAGCCAGCGAGTGACCCTCTGGGGTCCGGTGCTGGAGCATGGGTTATTGGGTTCCACGGTCGCACTACGCTGGTCCGCCCTCGATCCCGCCGCCGTCAATCTGCGGCTGTTGGACATGGACAACGCGGCAACCCTGCAGGACGCGATGCACACGCTGAACCGCTTCGGCGCGCCGCCACAGAATGCGGTCATCGCCGACGAACGGGGCCATATTGGCTGGACCTTGACAGGCCTCCTGCCCCGGCGCCGCGGCCTGGATGGCAGTGTGGGTGAGTATTGGTCGAGAGGCGACAAGGGCTGGGATGGCTACCTGGAGCCTGATCAATTGCCGCGGCTCATCGACCCCCCTGAGGGGTTTATCGCCACGGCCAATCAACGGGTCACCGGCAAGGAGGGCGTACCCATGATCGGGCACAATTTTGCACATGGCTATCGGGCTTTTCGCATACGGCAACGGCTGGCTGAGCAGCCAAGGCTCAATGAAGCCGACCTGAGTGATATTCAACTGGACACGGTCAGCGAGTTTTATGAGTTTTACCGGCAGTTAGCGCTGTCGGTGTTGTCAACACAATCCTTGTCCGCCGAGCCTGATCTTGCCGAAATCGATGCTGCCGTGAGGGCATGGGATGGACGCCTGGAGCCCGGCAGCGTGGGTATCGCCTTGCTGCTCGGTTGGCGCACGGCCATGGCCAAGGCGATATTCACTCCGCTATTACAGCGCTGCCATCAAACCGACCCGGCATTCACTTATCAGTGGCGGGAAATGGAAACCCCATTGCGCGCTCTGCTCCGACAGGGTGTCCCGGGCCTGCCCAGGCAGAAGGGTCAGGACTGGGGTGATTTTCTGTTGACCACCCTGCACCAGACAGCGCTTGAACTCAAACGCGAACATGGCATGGAGGATCTCCGCCAAATTACCTGGGGCCGTGTAAATATCGTGCGTATACAACATCCCTTTAGCCGCGCGGCCTCATGGGCAAGCTGGTTCCTGGACATGCCCGAGTTGGCTGGCGCTTGCAACAGCAATTGCGTCAAGGTGCTTTATGACCGCTCGGGGGCCAGCGAACGGCTGGTGGTGTCCCCGAACCATATGCAAGACGGTTTGCTGGAAATGCCCGGTGGTCAATCCGGCCATCCCCTGTCAAGTCACTTTCGTGATCAACAGCAGGCGTGGGCAACGGATCGTATGCAGGCCTTGTTACCGGGAGAGGCGTTACATCGGTTGGTGCTCAACCCTGTGATGGCCCAAACCCAGCCGTGACCGAAGCCGCCTCAGCAGGATTCGACACCCCGCGAGTTTCCTCGGGGCCGCCATCCATATCGTAACAGCTTATAATCTGGGACAATTCCACGAAAAGCGCGCATCGCTCAGTACGGGACACTCCAGATCAACCAGGAAACCACGGGGATTCAGACCTCTACCCGGGGTTGCCGATCTCCTGGGGGTTGGCGGCATTACCGGCGACTGACGACCTCAAGGATAGTATTTCCTTTCATCATCCGAGACTTACACTTCATTGTCAGCTCACATTCCCAATGTGGCGATAATTAACTACGGGGTACAGGTGGCTAGTAGATTCCTGCGATTATTTCTTGTCTTTGTCATGATTTTGGGATCGATCTATCCCCTTGAGATGCAGGCGCAATGGGAGGGCATGATTCTGTTGGCCGCCGCGGATGATGACGAGGACGAAGACGATGATGATGACGATAGCGGCGGGGGTTCCAGCTATTCCAGCCACTATTCCTCACCTTCATATTACAGTCACAGCTACACCCCGTCATATCGCGCCCGGCCCAGCCATAGGGCAAGGCCCCGCCATGCGCGCCGCGCCGCTTACTCCCATCATCGTAGCGCCAGCCGTCACTACAAGCCCCGACATCATGCCCAGGCCCGGCACGCATCCAGAAAGCACGAGACGCACTATTCCCGACGGCAGACTCATTCTCGTCGTCATCAGCCGGCGCATGCTGCCCCTGCATCGACACGATCCAGGCATCATGTCACGCCTCGGCATGAGCGGACGCAACATCGTGCCTCACGCACTAGCCGAAGGACCGAGCGGCATACCCTGAAGCAAACCCGTCATCCCACCTATGCACAACGGCGTCAACGGGCAATCGCGGCTCAAGCCTCGGCACATTCCAGGCGCCAGGCCAGCGCCAAGTCTGCTCGCCATACCCGGAAAACAGCGACTCTCTCCCGCAAGCAAACCCGCCGCCATCATCAGGCGGCGCGACCAAGCCTTCGGCGCAAGGAAGTGAATCGGCGGCGTAGCTACACCACGGCGTCCCATCCAACCCGCCAGGTCACCAGCAAGCGGTTGCGAACAACGCGGCAACCCAACAAAATCCGGCGTCATGAGTCCCATGAAATCAAACGACGGCTATCATCATCAAAGCATGCCAGTAAGCCCCAAGAGCGTGTGAAAGCGAGCACCCATCGCCAAATAAGGCCAAGGACAACCCGACCCAGGAGGAAAGCTGACCATCACGCTCTACCCACGGCGGATCACCGTCAAGATAGGGGGGGATCGCGCAAATCCACAAGGATGGAACCCAAATCCGTCACCAAGAACAAGACGCGGGGATCGAAAGCGCGAGACTCCGAGCGCATACGTCCATCCAAGGGGTCCGGCAAGATTGGCGTCCAGCAACAGGCAAATTCTGTCAAGCGTAAGGTTAGCCAACCCGTCAACAACGAGCACCGCTCGGTTGCCGGACAGCGCAAATCAGCGACGAAAAAAGCGTCTCAACTTAAATCGACACCGCAGATGACACAGAAAAGGGTTGTAGACAAGCGTCGGGCGCCTGTCGCCAAAGCTGCCAGACAACGCAAGCGTTGATGATGTTGCAGCTATTGACATGGCCCCCCCTAAATAGGTGAGGCCATTCTAGCTGTAAGCCGCATTTTTGCTGGGAATGTGTCAATGAATTTAGGGCCATGTCAATAGGATGGATCAATGCTTGTTTTGTTGGCGCGATGCCCATATACACTCAAGCTGAGGCACTATTAGAGCTTAACCCGGTCCATAGCTGATGGGAGCTTTCGAGACAGTCATGTTTCAACGCTAGGCTAGGTACCTGCTTGGGCTACGATGTTATGGGCCTTTGATTGAGGTCTTTCAGTATGAGCAACAAAACCTTCATGATCCCCTTTAACGAGCTTCCTGTAAGCCTACCTATATTCCCGCTACCCAATGCGATCGTCATGCCGGGGTGTTATTTGCCCCTGAATATCTTCGAGCAACGCTATGTGGAAATGCTGCTCGATGCCTTGAAAGAGTCACGGCTGATCGGCATGATCCAACCCGAAGTTGCGGATAACAGTGCTTCACCGCTTTATCGCACCGGAACCGCGGGACGTATTGTGTCCTTCAACGAGCTACCGGATGGCCGATTTCTGGTAGTTTTACAGGGAACCTGTAGATTCGATATTGTGTCGGAAATTTCGACGGAGTGCGCATATCGTCGCGTTACGGTAGATTGGAGTCGTTTCCATGAGGACTATGAATTACCGCAAAAGACATCCGGGATCAACCGTGATCGCCTGATGGACCTCTTGAAGTGTTACTTCGATCGCCGCGGTTTTAAAGCGGACTGGCCTGCATTCGAGGAAATACCTGACTCATTATTGGTCAACATGTTGGCTGGTCAGTTACCCCTGGCCATTCCAGAAAAGCAGGCACTGATTGAAGCGGTATCTCCGGAAGAACGAATTTCAAGATTCATCCATCTGCTTGAGTTCGAGGTTGCCGGCAACTCCAGTATGGAAGCCAGGCTGCATTAAAATAGAATTGTATAATCCCTCAACATTGATAATTCACAGGCATTGATGCGTAACACAGGACAAGCCTGACCATATAACATTGAAAACTTTCGTAAACATGAAACCTATTGCCTCATTGGGTGAACCTCTTCTTGAATTTCAGCATCGCGAAATCATGCTTTCAGAAGCGGTTCGTATGCAGGTAATGAATTCCACAACCACCTCTTCACGGGAGATATATTGATGAGTGTTCATGCCAAAGCCTGCGAAATGTGCCGCGCGGATCGCGTCAGCATCGGTAAACAGTTCTATACATTGCCTGCATGGCGCCGTTACCTCGGGGCTATTCTTATCTATTTGCCGCTTTTTTTCTCCCTGCCCTTCGTACTGATAGGCGCCGGTATACTGTATGCGCACCTCCGGACCTTGGGCGCGCAAAACCTGAAAAGCTATTGGGAATTCATACCGGATGGTGCAACGCATCGGTACAGCAAACTCTCGGATCAGATCACATTCAAGATGGATCCAACAGCTCCGTGGGCAAGCATGAAGGCTTTCTGGGCATTTAATTGCAATTATTATTGTCCTCTAAGTGTCGGCTTATACGAATGGTCGGTGTATCTCGTAAAAACCGTCGAGAACTTCTGGTGTCCCTTCTTCCATGAAAGGAAGAGCACCTATTCTGACTCGGCGATCGACCAATCCTACTGGCATATTCATCCCGAGAATGTAGTCAAGCTGCATCCCGAAGATCGGGATTGTCCCATCTGGAATGAGGACGTAAAAAAGTGATTCGTATTGATATCTTTTTGTGACAATCAACACAGTGCCTGATCAATTCAATTAGATTGGGCAATTGTTTCGATAGAAAGTGGCTAGCAGTTTGTCAAACCACAGAACTCTCAGCAAGAAGCAGCAGCCGCAGCAAAAGGTTTTTCATCCGGCCGATCGCCCTGGGGAAGAAAATTGGTTGTTCACCGGGTCCGAACGCGCCGGCCGCCGCGCCGCCGTCCTCCAGACCCTGCTGGGCACGGCCAAACTCAACGGTCTCGACCCCGCCGCCTGGCGGCGGGACACCCTGGAAAAACTCCCGACCTGGCCGAACAGCCGTCTGGATGAATTGCTGCCGCTAAGGCGCGAGCAGCCAGCAGCTTGACGGTCAAGATGGTGGGGCCGGAGCCTTACCCTCGAAAGGGGTAGGCCCACCGTGAGCGGGCTGATGGCTTGTGTGAGGGTGAGAGCGAAGCCCGGGGGTAGGGTGTGTATTCTTGGCGTGGGCCTGGGCGGCTTGCTTGCGCCCCAAAAGAAAACCCCCGCAGGTCGGCGACCTGGGGGGGTATTGGGAATGGAGCCTGGCAGTTCCCTACTTTCGCACAGGTAGTCTGCACTATCATCGGCGCTAAGCGGTTTCACTTCCGAGGTCGGGATGGGATCGGGTGGTTCCCGCTTGCTCTGGCCACCAGGCAAACTGGTTGCAACGAGCGAGCTGTTGCTGTTCTGTTGTCGCTCTTTACTGGAATACGTACACACGCGTGAGGGTCGCACACCCACACCGTTTGGGTGTTATATGGTCAAGCCGCACGGGCCATTAGTATCGGTTAGCTGCATGCATTACTGCACTTCCACACCCGACCTATCAACCTGGTGGTCTACCAGGGCCCTTCAGGGG
>Ga0172373_10005064_pt1 | contig 18248 bp, 19 predicted proteins | sample Lak10m_2_FD_114546 | JGI IMG/M metagenome (GOLD analysis project Ga0172373, IMG submission 114546) | Freshwater microbial communities from Kabuno Bay, South-Kivu, Congo - kab_092012_10m | ecosystem: Environmental > Aquatic > Freshwater > Lake | place: Democratic Republic of the Congo...
CCATTGTAGCGAGGGGATCTCTCGCCCGTGCGGGCGATTGTGAGCTGGTCAGACATTCATCTAAAGACCAAAAACCTCCGCGGGGTCGGTGCGCTGCACCTTGCGCACCGCCAGACTACCCGCCACTAAACACATCAAAAAGGTAAGAACATAGAGACTCACCGCTCGCTCCAGGGTCAGGTTAAACATTAGACCCGTAATATCCGCCCCCAGACGATAGAGCAGAAGACTGACCAGTAACCCGGGGATAAAGCCCAGCACCGAAAGCATGATCGCCTCCTGCATGACTACGGTAAACAGAAACCGGTCAGTGTAGCCCATCGCCTTGAGGGTGGCATACTCTGACCAATGGTCAGCCACATCGGTGTAGAGAATCTGGTAGACCAAGATAATCCCCACCACAAAACCCATGGCGGTAAGCAGGGAAAAGACAAACCCAATGTTGGTGTTCTCCTCCCAATACCGTCGTTCTCGCTGAATAAACCCCTCTGGCCCGTACTTGGGCAGCACCAGAACATCCTGGGGTAGACGTTGCCGCAGGAGATCAACCATGGCGTCAGGGGAAACCCCAGGAGCCAACTTGATCAGACCGATGTCGGCGGTGGCAAAGCTGCGTTGATCCTCCTCCGGGCCGCGGTTAGCAAAGTAGCGAAGAAAATTTTGATCACTCATCAGCAGATTGCCATTGCCGGCGGCGAAGTCTGTCCCCAGACTAAAGGTGCCGACGATCCGAACTTGGCGGTCCGCCAGTTCCGTCACTACCCCCGTCTGTCGAGGCCCCAGTTCGGCGCGAGCCCGGCGATCGATAAGGGCGGTGTTGGGCAACTTCAGGGCCTGACGCTGGGCCAGAATTTCCGGCAAGGGGAGGACCGGATCATCCGGATTGTAGGCGATCACCCGCACCGGCCGCCCCTGCTTGGTGTCGGGGTTTTTCCAACGGGCATCGCTGGTGTAGATAGCGTAGGCCCCCTCCACCCCCGCCAAAGCCTGGGCCTGGTAGAGCCGGCGACGGGCAAAGGAACGGGGAACAAACATATTTTCCTTCAGCCGGTTGATAATCACAATATCGCCATTCAGCTGCTGCAACAGTTGGGTCTGGCTATCGTAAAGGGCGTTTTTAAAGCCGTTAAACAGCAGCATGAGCAGCACTGCAAAGGCCACCCCCCCCAGGGATGTGAGGAACTTTTTGCGATCATGGATCAGATTAAGCAGGGCTAAGGGAGTACGCATGCGGGCCCCATGGTCGGAGAGGGATAGTTTTGGCCAGCACCCTTAGGACAAGGTTTAATCGAGGGAAGCAAAGGTGGCGTAAGGGTTCTGGCTCACCTTTGCCGGGCTGCGGCCATGTCGGGGGGCAGACTAGCCCTTGGCCCTACTACCCCAGGCACTGGTCATACGACCGAAATTAACTTGAAACTCCGCCAGCCCGAGCCAACCACCGGGTCGGTCCTCATCCCAGGAAGCGGAGAGAACACCGTAGGTTAACCCCACCACCCCCAAGCCAAAGCACCCCAGGGTGACAAGTAAAACCGCGTAGGGGGGCAACTCTACCTGGGCCTTCGCCACCAGGTAATAGCTGGCAAAGAAGGTGATTACCCCAAGGCCGGTAGGGATCCCTGAAAAGGCTAGCATCCGGCGTAGCATTCGCTGGCTGACCACCTCGGGAATGGCCGATGAACCAGCCTGACTCCCCTTGGACCGAGGATTAGAGGTGGGGGAGGGCACCGACTGCACCGGCTGATCAGTCTTGCCAGGCTTAGCTCTGGGGGCCTTGCCCGTAGGTTCAAAGGGTAAGCGCTTACGAGAAGAATTGGGAGCCATGACACACCAGGCGGTGAACTAGCCGCGAATGCCGAGTTTTTGAATCAGAGCCCGGTAGCGATCGCTATCTTGCTTTTGCACGTAACTCATCAACCGCTTACGCTGACCAATCATTTTCAAGAGGCCGCGGCGGGAGGAGTAATCTTTTTTATTGTTTTGTAGGTGGGCACTGAGGCGGTTAATCCGTTCAGTGAGCATTGCGATCTGCAAATCGGCGGAGCCAGTGTCGGTTTCGTGAACCTGGTAGTCGGAAATAATTTCCTGCTTGCGAACCTGTAACAGAGCCATGGATAGTTCTCTAGGTGAATAACGCCAAGGTTTTTTATTGTACCAGAGGGGCCAGGGTTTAGGCATTGAGGGACTGACTGAGCCAGGCGATCGCCTCCCGCAGCCAAATCTCCGGATCCCTGGCCTTGGCCACCGTGGTTTGGCGCCCCACCGCCTGCAGGGCTTTGAGAATTTCCCCCTGGGTGTAGCCCAGGGCCCCTAGGGTGACCATCACCTCTTCCTGAATCGACACTATGGGGCCCCCCTCGGGAAGGGGCACCGATCCGGTTTGGGTTTGCCAGTTCTGTAATTTGGCTTTCAGTTCCAGCACCAGCCGTTCAGCGGTTTTTTGCCCAATGCCGGGGGTATGGGCCAGCAGGCGAGTGTTGCCGGTTACCACCGCCTGCACCAGGTCCTGATCCCCCAGGGTATCCAGCATGGCCAAGGCAATTTGGGGGCCAACCCCACTGACGCTGATCAGCTGGCGGAATAAATCCCGTTCCTGACGGGTCCCAAAGCCAAATAGCACCCATTGATCCTCCCGTACCTGGAGGTGGGTAAACAACTGCAGAGGCTCCCCCAGGGCCGGTAGCAGGGTTAGCTGACGAGCCGTCGCCTGCAGTTCGTAGGCCACCTGGTTGACCTCCAGGGTGAGGAGAATTTTATACCCGCCAGGCTTTTCAAGCTCCGCCAGGGTGCCCTTTAGGTAGGTGATCATGGAGAGGGCTGGGGGCGAGGTCGGCGGGGTTGGGGTTCGGACTGGCCAGGGGGGGAGGGCTGAATCGGCGAAGCAGGGCCAGGCTGGAGTTGATTACGGCCGTTTTGGATGATTCGCAGCATCTGGGACAACTGCTGTTCCACCTGGGATAGGACCCGATCGACGTAGGCATCCGCTTCCTCTTGAATCATGCTCTGTTCTGCCAGGGCGTTCTGGTGCTGAATTTGCCATTCCTGTTGGGCCTGTTGCTGCAGCCTCTGCAACTCCGCCGTCACTTGGTTCCTCAGTTGGTCACAGTCCGCTTGGGTTTGGGCCTTCAGTTGTTGGGCCATCTCCTCAGCCTGCCTGAGAATACCTAGCTCATCTAAAATCTGAGCAGATTGGCGCTCTGCCGTAGCCAGTAGATTCTCAACGTACTGTTCCGCATCCGCAATTAAATCCTGACGTTGCTGTAACACCTGCACCGCCTGGCGAAAGGCGGGCGGCAGGTTGAGTCGAATGGCATCCAGTTGATCGAGGAGTTGGTCCTCATCGATCAAGGTGCGCCCAGTGAAGGGAACCCGGGGACTGGCCAGGATAATTTCCTCAAGTTTATTGAGGGCCTGCTGAATGTCTATATCTCCGATGGTTGGGAGACCGGAGTCACCATCAGCGGTGGTGGAAAGGGGGGAGCTACCGGGCCGAGGGCGGCGCTGGGCTGGATCTGGGCGTAGCATTGGTAAACGTCTCGGGCTACATGGTCAGGAACAAGGTGATCAATCGGTCCTCCAAAACGAGCAATTTCCTTCACCAGGCTACTGCTCAAAAAGCCGTACTCCGTGGAGGTGGCCAGAAAAAGGGTTTCAATATCATCCGCCAGGGTTTTATTAGTATGGGCCATTTGCAACTCTTTTTCGAAATCTGACAGCACCCGCAACCCCCGCAGTAGCACCTGAGCCTGGTGACGCTGGGCATAGTCGATGGTCAGACCTTCGTAGTGATCCACCTGCACGTTACCGAGGTGACGCACCGACGCCTCAATTTGAGCATGGCGCTGACTGATGGAAAATAGCGGTAGTTTACTGGGGTTACTGGAGATCAGCACAATCACCCGATCAAACAGTCGACTGCCACGGGTGATGATGTCTACATGACCCAGGGTGATGGGGTCAAAACTACCAGGATAAAGGGCAATCAAGGGATCAACTCGATCGACGTAAGGTGCTTCAGCGATTATAGCGGTAGCCCCAGGGTTTACCCTAGCGGCGACGTTGCTTGCTCACCATTTTTCGGGATAGGCGCAGGTTAATCGCCTGTTGTTCTGTCCAATCCTGCAAAACCCGGTAGAAGATTTGTTTATCCTGTCCCTGCAGAACGGCGGTTTGGTCGGCGGTTTCGATGCCGTAGGGGTAGCCACCGCCCACAATCACCTCGGCTCGCACCCAGTTAAGATAGCGGGTTAGGTGACCGCTTTCCCCCATCCACAGAGGCATTTCCAGCCGCACCGGGTAGCCATTACGAGTGGTTTTTAGATAGGTAAAGGCAATCCCATCGCCGTAGGCTCCGTACTGGGTTAAGATGCCTCCCCGATCGCAACGAAACAGGGGAGTGCGGTCTCCCCAGGTCATCAGGGAAGCCAGGAGCTGGGCATCATGGACCCCCTCGGTGGCCTCCAGACCGTAGAGTTGATGTAGCAGGGTGACCAGGTCGTGGGCATAGGAGGTGTCGACATAGCCCACCAGGGGCACCCGTCGCCGCTCGCTGGCCTCCAACAAGGGCAAAATCGCCTGAACATAGGCGGTTTGGCTGTCTTGATCAAAGGCTTGCGCAAAGGTGAGCACCAGAGCTCCATCGAAGAATACCAGGCAACGCTCCGGCGTCTGACAGGCATTGATGTATTCCACCAGTCGCCCCACCTCCAGTTGGAAACGGCGGATATTAATACAGCGCTCCACCGGTTGGGCGGGGTTGGCCCCCAGGTCTGCCGGGGTCATCAGATCCAGACGGATAGCCTTCTCGTACCTGCCAGTTTTGCTATGGGGATTTTCAAACCAACCAATTTGGATCAGGGCGAGGGGAATGGACAGATCCTTGCCGGGGGAAATTTGGGAGCCATCCACGGCAAAGGTGGTGATGTCGGAAAGTACCTGCTGCACCCAGTGGCTGCTGGCCTCCCGGTTGGACCAGCGATCGTGGGCCGGGGCCGATTCAGCAAAGAAAAAGGGAATAATCCCCTGGTTAGCCCTGTCCCCCAGCTCCAGGGGAGCGGCCCCCCGGGGAGAGGAGAGGCCCCTCAGCCGCTGCTGCTGCCCCGCCAGATCCAGGCTAGAAAAATCTAGCCAGGCCTGCTGATAGGCGTTAAAGAGTTGGGCATTAGCCCGCGTAAAGGAACTAAAGGCCGAGCGGTGTTGGTCAAGTAGGGCTTTAATCTGGCCGGCACTCACGGGCATACTCCATCAGTCCATAGAACACCTGTATTGAAAAGGATTCTAACGGGTTTCTGGCCAGTTGTCACAGGGACGCAACCTGAGAGCGCTAGGTTGCCCCAGGGGAAAACCTGCCTGGGCATGACTTTCCTGGGTCTAGTCAGACCTCAGCGAGGGGGTTAAATAATCGGCGAGGGGGGCAGATCGACGGCGACTTGAAAGGCATCCCAGGCTAGTAGATCGGCAAGTAGGGCTTGATAGCCCAGGGGGTTGGGATGGAGACCGTCACTGCAGAGGCGATCGCGCCACCAGCCCTGGTCACGCTTCAACCACAGATCCAGCACATCCAGGTAGGGGATATTGGAGCTGTGGCAGGCCAGACGGGTCGCCTCCTTATAGCGCCACTGCTCTTGATGGCTGTAGTACAGCACCTCAGAAAAGGGCATGGCCACTTCATTCACCGGCGTCATACCCACGAATAGGACCGGGCAGAGCTGGCGAGCGTCCTGCAGCAGCCGACCCAGACTTTGTTCAAAGTCGTCAAAGTCCGTGTAGTTACGCCCCAGGGGACGCCCCACCCGGGCCGAGTCGTTCATGCCCACCGACAGGATAATCAGGTCCGGCAACCGATTACGGATTTCCCCCCGGTAGCGAAACTCATGGTCAAGGCGAGCCTGGACCTGGGGCACCCGATCGCCCCGCACCCCCAGATTATAGAATACGGCCCCGGCCCGTTCCGGTGCCAGGGAAAGGCGGCGCAAACGCTCTACCCAGCCGCCCCCCTCCGGGTCACCAAAACCGTAGACACAGCTATCGCCGATCGCCACCACCTTTTGGGGGTGGGTTGACCTGAGGTCAGTAGCACTGGGGGACGGGCTAGGGGGGGTGGCTAACATGCAAACCTGCTCAAGGTTGGGCCGCATCCCCGGCTGGCGGTCTTCATCCAAACCGGTGGATTATTGCAAATTGTTTACATATTACCCCCTGGGGGGAATTTCTGAAGCTCGGGACGGAGGCTTTATCGTTTTTTCAAGGCTGAACTCAGCAGCCGCTCCATGATAATCCGGCGCACCTGGGAATGGTTCATCATAAAGGTATGCCAGGCAGGCACCTGCAGCACTGCATCGGCCTCGGTCATGTAGGTTTCCTGCAGAGCCACCACCCCATCGTTGATATCCTCCCCAAAGGGGCTGAGCAGGCCACGAGGGCCACCGGTACCTGCCACGATGGTGTAGGGGGAGGGTAACAGGGGCAGTTGATCGTAGAAATTCTGGCTGGTTAGGTTAAACCCACACTGGCCGGTAAACCATTGGAAAGGGGTCAGTTTCCAAGCCAGGGGGGCTAACCGGGGGGGCTGGTTAGGGGTACCCAGCATGACCACGTGATCTGGGGTAGCCTGGCAGCCCAGCCCCAGGGCCGCTCGCGTTAGTACCCCGCCCAGGGAGTGGGCCACCACGGCGTAGGGTCCTGCTGTTCCCAACCGCTGAAAACGTTGGCAGAGTCGCTGGGCAATGGCATCAAAACCCTCGGCAAAGGCAAAGTAGCCAAACTGTTCGGTGGGGTGCCCCGCCTGGCGCAGGGCCTGCTCCAGGCTAAGCAAGGATAGGGAGGTGCGGGCGAGGCCGTGGATGAGCAGGATCTGCATAGGCGAGTTAGCTAGTATCACCATCCTAGCCAAGCCCATCCCCCTTGACAGCAGGGAAAACCCTACCGCCATCCTGATCCATTCCCAGCTCCGCCACCACCATAGCGGCCAGTTTAGTGGCGGCCCCTGGGGCCCCCCGCAGCGATCGCAGGTCCTTAGCCATGGCCGCCAGCCGCTCCGGATGATCCAGATAATCCACCAGCTGGTCGGCCACCACCCGGGGTTGCAGGGGACCGATCAGCTCCGGTACCACCGATCGCTGGGCCCAAAGGTTAGGCCAGGCAAACAAACGGCCCTGCTGATAAATCTTCCGCAGTACCAGGCGATTAATCCCCCGGGCCAGGGGATCCCCCACCAGGGGCAGGTTAGCCAATAGCCCCGGGATCCCATCCCAGGCCTTCATGACCTCCAGTTTTTGGGTGGGCAGGACCACCAGCATCGGTATCCCCAGTGCCCCTAACTCCGCCGTATTGGCCCCGATGGTGGTGAGGCAGAGGGTGAGTTGGGTGAACAGGTCATAGGCGGGCTGGCCGGTCCAGAGCAGGACCTCCAAGCCAGTCGGGGTCCGCAGTCGGGGTAAATCTGCCGGGGACTGCACCAGGTGGGCGCTGGTGACCCCCTCAAACAGGCCACAATCGGGATTATGGTGCGGATCGGCAAACTGGGCCAGGGTCTCCAGGGAGAGCAGCGACGCCACTGGAATCACAAATCGAGTCTGGGGGCGCTGCTGGTGAAGGGCGGTGGCGGTGGCCAGGCAGAAGGGTAGCCCCACCCTCAGCTTGGTGGATTTAGACCCCGGCATTAACCCGATCAGGGGCTGTTCTGCTCCAAGATTGAGGGTAGTCGCGATCGCCGCTACCTGGGCCGGATCGGTTTCCACCTCCGCCATCAAATCCCCAATCACCTCACACCTGGAGCGAAATGGGGGCGGGGCCTGATCCACAATTGCTGGGGTCATGGCCGCCACCCGATCCACCCAGCGGTGCCAGCGGGCCTCCCACTCCGCATAGATAACGGTACGGTAGCCCAGCCGCCGACCCATTAACACCGGGTAAATTTGGTCCCCACCCAGGAATAGGACTACCCCCTGGGGGGCCCAGTCCCAATCGGTGGCGGTTTTACCCAGCAACAAAAAGGGGAAAAAATGTTGAGCCCCTTGCACCCGGTCCACCCCCGCCAAGCTAGCGGCCATTTCCGCCTCCCGGCCCGAGGCATTGACGCAGGGGGATAGCACCACGGAAATACGGACCTGCAGCGAGCTCGGTAACTGCTGGCGTAGGGCCTTAACCACAGGGCGCACCCAGGTGGCGATTTCACCAGGACCGTTGGACAGAATCAGAATATCGCGGCGAACCATGGCTGAGCTAGGGGACTGGTATTCCCCAATATATATCTTTGGCCAGCCCGCTTAGGATAGGGTTAATCGCTCCAAGGTCAATACTGGGGAGGCGGTCTGGCTCGCCTCCGCCTCCTTGACAGCGGCTACGGCTTTATAACTTTGGCCAGTCCGCTTAGGATAGGGTTGATCGCTCTAAGGCCAATACTGGAGAGGCGTTATTGACTCAGCCACTGGTGGAGATCAACAAAGTTACAGGTGTGGGCCGTCATTGGTGCTTCGTAGCCCTTCAGTCTGACGGTATGGGGCTGCCAGGGTAAGGGGGACTGGCCGCCAGCAGGGTTACCCTGGGTAAGCAGGTTATAGGTGCTCTCTCCCATGGCCACATCCACCCCCAGGGCCTTGGTGGCGGACTCCAGGCGAAAGGCGGCGTTGACTGTGTCCCCGAGGGGGGTATAATCGGGGCGATCGCCGGAGCCCGCATTCCCCACCATGGCATAGCCGCTGTTTAGCCCCGCCCCAATTCTAAGGCTGAAGGGGAGGGGAAATTGTTGGTGCAGGGTCCCTGTCATGGTGGCTAGAGCATTAACAGCCCGCAAAATTTGCTGAATTTCAACCACCGTCCTATCAGCGGATTGGTGCACCCAAACGGCCATGACAGCGTCACCGATATACTTATCTACACCGCTGCCGTAACGACCGATAATTTCACCGGCCCGCCGAAACCAGGTGCCAATCGCCTCTGCTAAAACCTTCTCGCTGACCTGGCGAGCCATCACTGTAAAATCTCGAATATCCACCACCATCACCGTCATCAAGTGACGCACGTGCAAAGCCGTCGTCGGCGCTAGCCCGGCGCTTTGACCAGCAGCAGCATTCCCCTGACCATGAAGGAGGTCAGGCTGGGGGCAGAAAAACCGCAACTCGGTCTGGCCAAAGGTAATCAGGTCACCATCCTTGAGAATGACAGGGACTGTCACCCGGCGCCCATTGCGGAAGGTGCCATTGCGGCTACCCAGATCGATTAAATAAAAATCCCCCTGATCAACGGCCTGAAACATGGCATGGTGGCGGGAAATCCAGCAATCGGAGAGGACCAGATTATTGTTGTCACTACGACCGACGGTCCAACATTGAATACCTTGCAGCGGCAAAGAGCGATCGCCCGAAGGGGTACTCAGGCTCAAGTAGGGAGCAGATTGCAGAATCACCACAACGACTCAAGGATAACGTTTAGAAACTGGCAAGGAAGTCGACAGGCACCCTGTACTAGCTTATCTGGTCTGGGGTGAAGCTAGGGTAAAAGCCAGTCGAGTAATGGTGTGAAAAGCAAGAAGCTGAGGGTGGATAGGAGCTACAGGACTGCGGGCTCCAGCAAAGTCAGACGGCCAATGGCCGCATCAATCTCTACCAAACCACCGATGGGCAAAATCCATAGGGGTTCTACGTGGCCGATCCAGGCCCCTGTCCAGGCGGGAATACCGAGGGGTTGCAGGTGGTCCCGGAGGATTTCCTCTAGGGTCAGGGATCCGTAGCCAGGGCCGGGATAGCAATCGACACATTGACCAAAGATAAAGCCCGCCAGCCCCTCCAGCACCCCCGCCAGTTTCAGATGGGTGATCAGGCGATCAATGCGATAGGGAGGTTCCCCCACATCCTCAAGAAATAAAATAGCCCCCCGGGTATTCGGGAAATAGGGGGAGCCCACCAGGCCCGCCAGGACCGACAGGTTGCCCCCCACCAGGGGCCCCTGGGCCCGACCAGGGGTGAGGGTGGTGATGCGGCCCTGGTCCCGCATCAGGCGGTCTTGATCAACCCCCAACAATGGATTTTGGTAGGTTACCGCTTCCCCATCCATTAATACCCGGCGCCACAGATCCACCTGATCGGGGCGCCAGGCGGTCAAACCGTGGGGACCGTGGTAGGTAACCAGGCCGGTGCGGGCGTAAATCCCCAGGAGCAGGGCGGTAATATCACTAAAGCCAATGATCACCTTGGGGTGGCTACGCAATCGATCGTAGTCCAGATAGGGCAATAGCCGGGCGCTGCCCCAATCCCCCCGCACCGGCAGCAAGGCCGCCACCTCGGGGTCGGCAATGAAGTGATTCAGGTCGGCGGCCCGATCGCGGTCTCGACCCGCTAAATACCCGTAGCGATCCAGGGCGTGGGGGCCAACCAGGGGGACAAACCCGAGGGCCTTCACCGCCTCCACCACCAGGTCCAGGCGATCGGGGGTGAAGCTGGCCCCAGCGGGGCTGATAATCCCCACCCGATCGCCGGGTTTGAGGCGAGGTGGTTTAGCCAGCGGGGAGGAGCGGACCGGCCCTGACCCCAGGGCCGCCATCCCCAGCCCCGATCCTAAGCCCGTCAGTAGATGTCGTCGTTGCATACCGAATTCCCTGCCGCGCTACCCTAAGGATCTCTACCGAGCCTACACCGGAGTCAGCAATGGCCGCACCCCCCCTATGAACCTGAGCCCCACCGCCTGGGAAAATCGCTACCTGCAGGGTACCACCGGTTGGGACCTGGGTCAGCCCGCCCCGGCCCTGAGTCAGTGGGTAGAGAGCCAGGGGCCCCCTGAAAACGCCGCCTCCGCCATCGTGCTGGGGGCAGGCCGGGGCTATGATGCCCTGCTATTCGCCCGCCATGGTTTTCAGGTGACGGCGGTAGATTTTGCCCCCTCGGCGATCGCCGCCCTCACCCAGGCAGCCAAGGCCGAGCAGATCTCCCTGACCGGGCTGGAGCAGGATATCTTTACCCTGCTTCCACAGTGGCAAGGACAATTTGATTACGTGGTGGAACACACCTGCTTTTGTGCCCTTGACCCCAGCCTGCGCCCCGCCTATGTGCACCTGGTCGCCAATCTGCTGGCCCCCCAGGGGGAGTTGCTGGCGGTGTTTTTCACCCACGATCGCCCCGGCGGCCCCCCCTTTGGCCTTTCCATCCCAGAACTTACGGAACTGTTCATCCCCTATTTTGAGGTACTCAGCCTGGATTCGGTGGCGGTCTCCGTGCCAGCTCGCCGAGGGGAAGAACACTTTGCCCGTCTGCGCCGCCGCTGATCCACAGGGCTCGATTCCGGCCTTACCTGCCCCATTTCGTGATACAACCAAAAAGCACAGCTGGAAGCTCACCCAAGCAGGCTTTCGGTTTCAGTTGAGGGAGGTTGACTTATGGCCCCATCGTCCACAGCCCTAGGGGGTCAGGTGGCAATTGTTACCGGTGCGTCCCGTGGCATTGGCCGAGCCATTGCCCTGGCCCTGGCCGCAGAGGGCGCCCGGGTGGTGATCAATTACGCCCAATCCGCCACCGCCGCCCAAGCCTTGACCGCTGAGATTAGCGCTAATGGCGGTGAGGCGATCGCCCTACAGGCCGATGTGGCCCAGGCCGATCAAGTGGAGGACCTGGTCAAGCAAACCCTGGATCGCTTTGGTCGCATTGACATCCTGGTTAACAACGCGGGGATCACCCGTGACACCCTGTTACTGCGGATGAAGCTAGAGGATTGGCAGGCGGTGATTGACTTAAATCTAACCGGGGTGTTTCTCTGTACCCGCGCAGTTAGTAAGGTCATGCTCAAACAGCGGTCGGGCCGGGTGATCAACATTGCCTCGGTGGCGGGGCAAATGGGGAACCCGGGCCAGGCCAACTATAGCGCCGCCAAGGCGGGGGTGATTGGCTTTACTAAAACCGTCGCCAAGGAACTGGCCAGTCGGGGGGTGACGGTGAATGCGGTCGCTCCAGGATTTATTGCCACCGACATGACCGATCAGCTGCCCAATAGCGAGGAAATCCTCAAGTTTATTCCCCTCGGTCGGTTTGGGCAGGCCCAGGAGGTGGCCGGCATGGTGCGTTTTCTAGCGGCGGATCCGGCGGCGGCCTACATTACGGGGCAGGTTTTCAATGTCGATGGCGGCATGGTGATGGCCTAGCCCGCCCTGGGGCATCCTAGGAGAGACTAGCTTGAGGGATGCCGGTGACGACTCTAGCAGGAATCAATGAACGGGCCTACTGGGTGGCCTGGTCCCAGGTCCATGGCGTTGGACCAGTCACCCTAAAACGGTTGCATAGCCATTTTGGCAGCCTAGGGGCGGCTTGGCGAGCGGAGGTTAACCAGTTGCTGGAGGTGGAGGGCATTGGGCTCAGCCTGGGGGCTAGTCTGACGGACTATCGGCAGAGGGTGTGCCCGGCGGAACTGCTGGCCGCCCAGGAACGTCGCCACCCCAATTTTTGGACCCCCGCCGACCCCGAATACCCGGCGCTGCTGTTTGAAATTGCCGATCCGCCTCCCGTACTCTATTATCGAGGCCGCCCTGAATTGGCCCTGGCCCTGCAGACCTTGCCCTCCGTTGCCATAGTCGGTACCCGCACTCCCTCTGATTACGGCCAACGTTGGACGCGACGATTGGTGCAGCAGTTGGTGGCCCAGGATGTGGTGATTGTATCTGGTCTGGCCAGTGGCATTGATCGGGAGGCCCATAGCCAAACCCTTGAGGGTGGAGGCCTGACTATCGCGGTGGTCGGCACCGGCGTTGATCAGGCCTACCCCTGGAGCAATCGCCACCTACAACAGCGCATTGCCCAGCAGGGCTTACTACTGAGTGAGTACGAGAACGGCACTCCCCCCGATCGGGTCCATTTTCCCCGCCGTAATCGGATTATCGCCGGCCTCAGCCGCATCGTGGCGGTGACGGAGGCACCGCTGCGATCGGGAGCGTTGATTACCGCGAGACTAGCTAACGACTATGGGCGAGAGGTATTTGCCCTACCGGGTTGCCTGGATAATCCCTCTAGCCTGGGCTGCCTGGATCTGATTCGTCAGGGGGCGCAACTGATTATGGACGACACTACCCTGGTGCAGGAGCTCGGGAAAATTCCCCAATTAGCGCCTCCAGATGCTGTCCAATCCGCTGAGATCGACCCTGTAACCTCCCTACCGCTGTTCTCAGTGGCGTCGATCGGGGCTGACCTGCAACAGGTGCTAGGGGAAATTGGCCCGGTACCCATGACCGTCGACCAAATCGCCCTAAAGGTAGAGAAAACCACCAGCGAGCTCCTGAGTAGTCTGGCCCAGCTAGAATTAATGGGACTGATTACCCTACTACCTGGAATGCGTTACCAGCGTCGCTAGCTATAACCATGGCTCTCATCGTAGGGCAGACAAAATTCCTCAAAAAACTCAAAGCAAAGCCTACCCATGGCAATCACATCCCCCCCTTGCAGTTGGCAAGAATGGGCGGGAACCAGGGACTTACCGTTTACCAAGGTACCTACTGTCGTACCCAAGTCAGTCAGGGAAAACCCCACTTCAGGATTGAAACTAAGGCCAGCATGGTAGGGGGCAACGCCAAATTCAACCGCCAGCACCTGGCAGTCTACCCCTCGTCCCATTAGCCAGTTAGATCCACAGGGTGTGACCTGAATATATTGGTGACGGTTAAGGTTGCTGGCCAGAAACCCCTGGTTGCCTACCATGATGCCTTGCAGATAGCGCCCAGAAATCCGACAATGATGGGCCGCTGTCAAGATCGGGTCAATAACATTGGCAACCTGTTCCAAATCGTACTTGAGGTTACGCAACAGGGCGTCTAAAAGGTTAGGCCTAGCCGGGGAGGATTGGCGTAGCTGATGGTCTAGTGGGCGCCCTACCGGGCTGTGGGGGGCAGAGGCCAACCCAGGAAGGGTGACACGCCCATACCGGGCCGCAATCGATTGGTAGGGTTGGGGATAGGAGGATGTCATAGTTATTTATCATTACTCCGTAGCTTTAAAGCGATGGCTATTTTTCGCATGGCAGAGGTTATTCAGACCGTCTACTGAAGCTCTAGATTCGAGCGATCAACGGCATCCTGAATAGCTTCATAAAATCTGAGAACAACTCTCCAGAATTTCTGGAAAGCACAATCCTGCAGAGCACTTCAAAACTATTGACGGTATGGCCAGACAAGTAGGGCCTCAACAAGGTAAAGTCAAGATCCCTAAAGCTACACCGATAACTAGCCAGCTATCAAACTGAAACTTAAAATAACTCGAGTCATGAACTGAGTCTAAGTAATTTCTCGTATACTTTATAATTGAAACATACTGTTACCTTGTTTGACAGCCCTTCGTCCGTATATTTACCGTTATGGGTTTCCCTTGAAGCAGTTTCTCCACTACCCCACCAGCCCTTAAACCCTGAGATTCCCCGCAGAGCCTGGGGTTTTGATCAACCCTCCACCGCTCAACAATCTACAGGATTTCCCCTGAAGGGCAAATGCATGGTTAAGGTGGCCCAGGAATAACGACCTGGAATCAGCTTACGATAGTCTACGGCTGTTTTTCTTGGCTGCACTGCGATGGGCAATCTCTCCCCTAGGATCTGGCAAAAACCGAAGCTGTGGCTAATCCTGGGGGCATCACTCCTGATCGGTGGGGGGGTGTTTGCATTCTGGCGCCATGGTCAAGAGCAGCGCCAGTTAGCGGCAGAACAGGCGGCCCTACCCCCACCTCGCCAGGTACAGGTGGTGGCCCTGGGGCGGATCGAACCCGCCAGTCGAGTGATTAAAGTGGCCGCCACCGAAGCGGGTCGCCTCGATCGCCTGTTGGTCCGCCAGGGAGACCAGGTGGAAAAGGGTCAGATTCTGGCCTATCTGGATCGCTATTCGGTACGCCAGGCCGAGCGCAATTATGCGGCCAGTCAACTGGCGGAGGCCAGGGCCCAACGGCAGGCGGAAATTGCCCTGGGTCAGGCCCAGGTGGCGGAGGCGGATAGCCGCCTGGGCCAGGTGGATGCCCCCCAGCAGGCGGAGATCGCCGCCCAGGCCGCCGCCATCCAAAGCTTGCAGGCCCAGCTAGCGGTGGCGGAAATTGATCTGGTCCGGTTCCAACAATTAAGTCAATCTGGGGCCGTGGCCCGTCAAGAGCTTGACCGACAGCAGGCCACCGTCGACCGACTACGGGCCGATCTAAAGAGTGCCACCGCCACGAAGCAACGCCTGGAGACCGGGCGCACCAGCGATCTCCGCCAGGCCCAGGCCCAGCGGAGGGCAGCCCAGGTCAACGCTGAGCGCAATCAGTTGAATAGTCAAATCGACTCTGCTGCCCAAAGCTTAGCTCTGGCGGAGGCCCAGCTAGCCCTCACCCTGATTCGGGCCCCCCAGGCTGGACAGGTGCTAGACGTCTACGCCTACCCGGGGGAAGCCCTATCCCCCAATGAGGGCCCGGTGTTAGCCCTGGGGGATACCCGTCAGATGGTGGTGGTGGCGGAGGTTTACGAGAGTGACATCGGCCTGATAAAACTGGGCCAACCCGCCACCATCACCAGCCGTAACGGCGCCTTCAGCCAGACCTTAACCGGCAAGGTAGCGGAAATTGGTTTGCAAATTGCTAAAAATGACATCCTGGATGACGACCCGGCGGCTAATGCTGATGCCCGGGTGGTGGAGGTGCGGGTACAGTTGGATCAGAGCCAGGTGGTGGCCGGCCTTACCAATTTGCAGGTGGATGTAGCCATTGATATTCAGGCAGGAGGTTAGGGCATGGCCCCAATTCCCCTAGCCTGGTATAACCTGCGGCATCAGCGATCGCGCCTGCTGGTGGCGGTGGCGGGGGTCAGCTTTGCCGTGCTGTTGATCTTTATGAACCTGGGCTTTTTGGGTGCCCTGGTAAACACCACCACTAATTTCTACGATCGCTTCAATGCCGACATTTTTTTGCTTTCCCCCCAGTCCCTGGAGATCAGTACCACCAAAACCTTTCCCCGGGAGCGTCTCTACCAAGCCGCCGGGATTGCTGGGGTAAAGCAGGCCATGCCCCTCTACGCCGACTACGCCCTCTGGAAAAACCCTGAAACTAAAAACAGCCGGGCCATGTTTGTCTACGGCTTTAACCCCAGGGATCCGGTCTTTCTGATGCCCGAGTTAACCACCCCCGAGGCCATCAGCGCCCTGGAGCAGCCCTACACCACCTTTATCGATCGCCGCTCTCGCCCCGAGTTTGGCCCCCAAACCCTGGGGTTAGAAACCGAGGCGGAACGTCGCCGCATTACCATTGTCGGGCAGTACGACCTGGGCGGTGGCTTTGCCGCCGATGGCACCCTGATCATGAGCGATCAAAACTTCCGCCGCTACCTGACCCCCCGCACCCTGGAGCAGGTCAACCTGGGCCTGGTGTTGCTGCAGCCAGGAGCTAACCTGGAGCAGGTCCAGGCCGCCGTCCGCGATCGCCTACCGGAGGATATCGCCGTTTACACTAAGGCAGAGATCATCCGCAAAGAAGCCCAATACTGGATCCAAACCACCTCCATTGGTTTTATCTTCGGCCTGGGGGTGCTGGTGTCCTTTGTGGTCGGCACCGTGATTGTTTATCAAATTCTTTACACCGACATCCGCGACCACCTGCGGGAGTACGCTACCCTGAAGGCCATGGGGTATGGCAGCGGCTATCTGTTCAAAACAGTATTACAGGAAGCATTGATTCTAGCGGTAATGGGCTATATTCCAGGGTTTCTGCTGGCGATTGGGCTCTATCGCTTTACCGACCAGGCCACCGCCGGTGCCCTACCCATGGAAATGGGGCTGCCTCGCACCCTGTTTGTACTATCCTTAACGGTTTTAATGTGTGGTCTATCGGGGCTAATTTCTGTGCGTAGGGCGGTCAGCGCCGATCCGGCAGAGGTGTTTGCCTAGGGGTTAAACCCCAGAAGGGCCCACCCCTAACCTGGTGAGATTCGATCCAGGGTGTTAGGACCGTAGCAGAGTATTGGGTCTATGAACCAGGGTGATTACCAGCGCCAGATTGTCTACCGCCTACTGCTCACCAGCCTTTGGGCTGATCTGCTGCTGTTGGCGGTGGAAGCCCTGGGGGGCTGGACAAGCCAATCCCTAACCCTGCTAGCGGAGGCCCTCCATACCCTGGTGGACGGATTTAGCACCCTCCTTAGTGTGGTGGCGGTAACCTCCCCCCAACGGCAGATGGGTCGTGAGGTATGGGGCCACGGTCGGGCTGAGGTAGCCGGCACCCTGGGTTTATGTGCCTTTTTAGGCTTTACCGGTGTCAGTCTGGGGCTGATTGCCCTGGGGCAGTTGATGGCGGCCCTGAAAGGGGATAGTCAAGCTATACCGGTGTCCATCCCGCCCCAGGTGCTGTGGTTCACCGCCACCATGGTGATTTTGAATGTGGCCTTTGGCCTCTATAGCAGCTATCAGGCCCGCAGCCTCAACAGTCTGGCCCTGAAACTGAATACCCAGCACTTCCTGGCCGATGCCTGGCTGAGCCTGGTAATGGTGGCCGTTCTATTGGCCATTTGGCAAAATCAGCGCTGGCTTGACCCGGTTTATGCCTTACTACTACTACCCCTGGTGGCTCGCAGTCTGTGGCGGGTACTGAACGAACAACTGCCCATGTTGCTGCGCCCCACCGCCATTGCCCCGGAGGCGATCGCCCACCTGGTCACCCAGGTAGAGGGGGTGACCCACTGTAAACGCATCCGTTCCCGGGGGATGGTGGGCCGGCAGGTGTGGATTGAGTTACACCTGGTGCTGCACCCAGAGTGGATGGCGGCGGCTGACCAGATCGGTGAGCAAATTGAGGCCCGCCTGCGGCATCAGTACGGCCCCCTGCGCACCCAGGTTTGGGTGGAGGCAGCAGCCACCCAGACCGATCACTACCAGGGAACCGATCTGCCCTACCCTGTGCCCCCCTTTGACCCAGGCTAGGGAGACGGCCTCAAGTGCTTTGGCTCATCGTCAGGGGGCTCCAGGGAAAGGCGAGGAAAGCGAGGGTCAGCGGCAATCAACCCAGCCAATTTCCTGGCACCGTAGAGGTTAATGTGGCTGGGGTCAGCAAAGAAATGGGACTGCCAACGCCACTGTTCTAACAGGTCAATCACCACCATCCCCCCAGTTCTATGGTGGGTTTCTAGGAAAGCTTGAAACTCTCGCTCATGGCGGAGCCTGGCCGGGTCCAGATAGTCGTTACTGAGGGGCAGGTTAATGAACACCAGGGGAATGCGACGATCCTGGAGAAAGGCGACCACCGCCTCCAGGGAGAGGCGTTGTACCCCATCCAGACGGA
>Ga0172373_10005070_pt1 | contig 18236 bp, 13 predicted proteins | sample Lak10m_2_FD_114546 | JGI IMG/M metagenome (GOLD analysis project Ga0172373, IMG submission 114546) | Freshwater microbial communities from Kabuno Bay, South-Kivu, Congo - kab_092012_10m | ecosystem: Environmental > Aquatic > Freshwater > Lake | place: Democratic Republic of the Congo...
CACGAATTGCTCGAATGTACACGAATACCCACAGACCCGGACCATGACTCAAAGGCCTCTTCCCTTTCGTGAAAATTCGTGCCTTTCGTGGTTAAACGTCCCCCCGCCAAACCCCACAACAAACCGTGGAGGACGATTAGGATTAAGATTAAGATTAAGATTACGAGTAAGAGTAGGAGGGGGAACCGCCCTGAAACACTCCCCTTCCGCGTGCTCCGCGTGTTCCGCGGTTAAAACACCTCGGGGAGGGAAGATCACGAAAACAACCCCTCGGAAGGGGGGGAGATTCCAGAGAGAAGAACCAAACAACGAGCCAAATTTGGTGCGGATAGCAGGACTTGAACCTGCTTTTTGATCTTCCTCATTTTTCATTTTATTTGCCGTGTGTTCCTTTCTATGCTCCTTGATATACACAATAACTCCAATAATTGCAAGGCTTTGTGAGAATACAGAGGAAGCATTAGGAAAGAAAACGTGTGCGGGATTGTGCGGGTCGATTGGTTGTGCAAAATTGTGCGGAGCTCGAAACAGCCTTCAGAATCTGTGCGGAATTGTGCGGCGCTTAGAGATGTTGAATGACTCCAAACCAGTCCCTTCCTTTGCTCCCCGAGTCAATCAGGATCGGTCGTTGGCCAAACTAGACCTGAACCCTCATGCAGGAAACCGAAACACCCACTCAGGGGAGGTATCACCGCGTCCACAACGATAACGGGATTTTAACCATTGCCGGAGCGCTTGTTCGCGACTCGATCTTCTCGGGTCAAAGTGCCAGAATGTTTGCCGGGGCATGCTCCAGAACGTGAACGAGGTGCTCAAAAGTGCCTACTCCACCTAGGAAGGGTTTAGGGCCTCCGGCAGTGCTGCTGGGATCGCCGCCCCAAGGCTTCCAAACAACTCTCCGCGCAAACGCGTCGGAGAACAGCCTGCCGTAGTTTTCCTTGAACAAGGCAGCCTCCTCGCGCTGGTCTTCGGGGGAACCACACTGGGGATCGAAGACGTATACTCGGTCCAAGCTCGTGTTGGGTCCGAGGGCACTCTTCAGAAAAAACTCCATATAGGCGTCGGACTTTGGCATGCTGTACCCGCAGATTATCAAATTTCTGCACTCTCTGAGTGAACCGTGAGCGGCTATCCAGGATTCTCGTGTGTGCTTTTGGGATACTTTGTCCCATACGGGGGGGACAATGACTGGATCTGGCACCGACGAAGTCAGCCGATCAACCAGATTTTCGCTTGGTGGAACACCGGGGTATTCGCGGGAAAAATTGAGTGACCCGTGAACCTTAAGCAAGCGCACCAGCAGTTCCGAGGACGCCCCCTCGTCCTTCGCAGGCACAAGGTCCCAATCCTCCGCGACGACGTTCATGGCAGGTTCGGGACCGCCGAACGTTGGCCGGTTGACCAACTTGGCCAAAACGTCCGGGAACAGATCACTGGCGTAAGTGAGCCGCAAAGCAGCCTGCTCGATTGGTCTGGGCTCTGCTGGCTTGGATGACGAAGAAACCCAGCGGCGTGGGGTTAGATATCTATGCAGCAAACGCTCAAGCACCAGATCGTAATTGAAACTAATAATAGTCGGCAAACTCGCATGGGACCTGTAAGCCTTGATCAACGCTGGCCAGAACGAGTAGTAGTAAGCGGGAAGCGTATTTTGGGTGCCTCTCGGGGGAATCTTACACGTCAGTTCTACCGTCTTTGCTATGGCTCTAGTAAAAACACTCAAGTCCTCCTGAGCCTTGCCACTGTGCAGGCTTGCCTCGAAGGAAAGGTTTGAGACGATTTGTTCGATGTCCCAACGATCGATGACAACCCTCGCTTGATGCCTGTCCAGGCTTTGTTGCACCGCTACGGCGCGCTTTAGATTTTCCAGATCCTCCGCAGAAATGCGCTGCCCGTCGTGAGTCTGCTCCTGAGATGCGAGGTTGCTCATGCGGTCAATAAACTCCTTCATCAGGGGGATGCCCGCCTCCTTGCTTACTCCCGCGCCCAGTATGAATACCGTGTCTTTGCTTTTCATTTGAACCACCGACTTCGTTGTAGGATACGGGTAGGACTCGGCACGACAAGGAAACAACCTACAATGGTGGTCCACGTGGCACTTGCACCGCAACTGATTTCACGGGGTGTCCCCCGACACAGGGCTGTTCCTGTCTGACTCTAGGTCTCTCGTCCGACGACTTTGAGGCGGCCGCAGGAGCCACACGTATCAAATGGAACGTCCAAGAGTTGCGCGGCGGTTACGAGTTTGGTTCAGATTTCGAGAGAGCGATACCAAGTCAGAAGATGCCGTCCAATAACCGATCGTTAATCAAGGAGTTCACCTCTCGACGCAACATTTTTTGCCGCGATGCGCAGACATCCAACTCTTCACCCCGCACGCAGGCAGGTTGTGTTCTGGGATTATCTCCCGACTAGCCACCCGTATTCTATCATCGATAAGAATGGGTTGAGCCGACTCATTGCCGCCAAGGTCAGTGCTAGCCCCCCCGATCTACCCCAGGCGCAGATGCCAAACGCTCCGGCGGGCTCCTGGATGGTATCCTGATTTTTTTCATGCCCTCATGCGAGCGGAGTGCGATCGACGGTCACCCGCTCTCTCGCTTCCCCTAAAAGAATCCTTACCCGGGGGTGGGGTACATGACGCCTCTTGAGCAGCAGTGAGCGCAAGCCTCGGGCGTGGAAGGATTCCTTTCCTCCACCCTCGGGAACGATTCGAGCGCCTCCTAGGGCATTCCAGACTATTAGCGAACCGTCGAAACGTAGACGCTCGGGGACCGAATCGATTGCGCTTGCTCGAACCCCTTTGCAGCCTCAAACCATCTTCTCATCCTGAGAAAGTCATCTGTCATGTATCAACTCATCTTGATTCTGGTTGCGCTTATACCCTTTCGTTCCCTTGGAGGTGAGCAAGCTACGGCCGTCGCAACCGTGACCGCCGGATTCCTGACAGGTATAACCGTAACCTCTGCCGGGTCCGGTTACACAAGCGAACCCACCGTTATCGTGAGTGGGGGAGGTGGTATAGGAGCAGCCGCGAAAGCGATTCTCAATGCCGACAAGGTGGCGTCAGTGATTGTGTTGAACGCTGGTAGCGGTTTCACCAGCAATCCGACAGTCACGATCGAGACTCCGGGTTTAGGCTTCGGCCTCGCTGTCCGGTTGGTTCCTGAGATTAAGGTCTTCGGGGCTCCTGGTTCCATAAAGCGTATCGAGTGGTCGACGGTCCTTGAATCGGAAACCAAGTGGAAAACCTTCACCAACGTGGTGGTAGGACTTGAAGGGGTGGCGGTGATCGATTTGACTGCGGGCTCCTCTCAAAGGTTTTACCGAGCGGTCGCGATACCAAATTTGCCGGTGAGCATGTCTCTGATTCCGGCGGGCGAATTTAAAATGGGAGTGGGCTCAGGTGAACTGGAGCTTCACCCTGTCTCGGTCGCTCAGTTTTATTTAGACAAATTTGAGGTCTCTAGGTCCCTATGGAATGAGGTAAGGTTGTGGAGTGAACCGAAAGGGTATGACCTCGGAGACAGGGGTGAGGCAAAACCTTCTAACCATCCAATCCACTCGATCACCTGGTTTGACGCAGTTAAGTGGTGCAACGCTCGCTCAGAGAAGGAAGGGCGGGTCCCAGCCTACTACAGCGACCCTGGGTTCACCGTGGTCTACAGAAGTGGAATCGCAACACCTTACGTTAGGTGGGACACAGGCTACCGCCTTCCGACGGAGGCCGAGTGGGAGCGAGCGGCTAGAGGCGGGGAGGATGGTCACCGTTTTGCATGGGCGGGCTCAGAGACCATCAGCCATGCTCAAGCCAATTACGAGAGCAGCGAGGGGTTGTTTTTCGATGTCAGCACTACGCGTGGACTCCATCCGAAGTTCAACGATGGCACTATGCCGAACACCAGCCCGGTCGGTTCGTTCCCTGCCAACGCTTTCGGGTTACACGACATGACGGGGAACGTGGCGGAGTGGTGCTGGGACTGGTTCAGCGGCGTCTACTATCAGACTGGACCCCAGTCGGACCCCCATGGTCCTTCATCTGGTTTCTCTCGGATCTACCGAGGGGGTGCTTGGGACTTGAGTGCATTCATCTGCCAAGTCGCATTTCGTCGGTCTGAGATCCCGGAGAGCAGACCTCTAAACATTGGATTCCGCACGGCGCTTCCCATCAGCCAACAGTGATGCACCACTAAGGACTCTAGCTCCAAAGCTTGAGCAAAACGGCGAAGCCCGACTAGGCCTCCGTCCGGCTCGCGCCTCTAGGTGCTGGTCTATGGCTCTGAGCTTCGGCAGTTGTCGGCCGCCGCGTGTTTGTCTCTCAAATCCACTCACTCTTGCCGCAGTGACGGCACGTTGGCGGTTCCTGGGCAAGTGGCATCCGATGAAGCTCCGCAATGATTTCTCGGTTGGCCTGCTTGACTTGCTCCTCCAACTCTACAGGATCAGCTCCCGTTTTCGCCGCGAGCGTGAGCGCCAGCCCCGAGGCTTTTCCGCTCATGACGGACCGGCATGTCGTCACGGCGCGGATGATGGCGGATCGAACCTCCAACTTTGGAAGGTAGTCGCCTCGGCGAATGGCGAGAGCAAATTCTTTGGCGTCGGCGTCTGCCTTTAGCTTGCGGAATTTCTGCGTCTGCATCGGCGACATTTCGAGGTTAGACGCCGCTGCCGGGTGTTTTGCGATCCATGCTCGCACCTGGTCAACGTCTACCCGGCCGTTGACGAACCCGGGGCATCCAGCGGCCTTGGCGGACCGCAGAACCTCGTGGGTTGTGCCGAGAATCCCAGCCGCCTGGCGGAGGCTGTCGGCCTTCGGAGAGGCTTTCTGTGCGCGTGGGGGTGATTTTTTCATTTTTTGGAGTTTTAGTGAGGGGTGTTGAACCCCGCTTTCGTTCAGGAGGTGTTAAAAGATTCCTTAGCACACCCACCCCCTAGTCGGCAGGGTCCAGGTCGATTCAGGGTGGTGTTCAATGACGGAGTGACGCCCTCTTTAGACATTTGTTGAACCTAGCAGATTCCACTCCTCTTTGATTTTTTCCGAATAAGATGAAAACAGGGTGTCATGGCGTCATGCGATAAGTGGTGGACGGATCTCCCAAGCTCGGGAGGTCGCGCTCCGGTCGTGGCGAATTCGGTGGGGATAACGCTTGGCAAGGCGGCCGAGGTAGGTTCCGGCCGCATTCGGCCAATCGAACAAGCGCCGCGCTTCAACTGAATAACGGCAGTCTTGGGTCGTTAGTTGCGACTCAAGATCGGCCGCAGACCCCCGCCATATTCCTTCGCAAGGTGGCCTGAAAAGCTCGTCGTTGATCATCCCTAAGAGCTTTTCCTCAGGGCTCAGGCAATGCAGATCACGGAGCAGGTCCGGGTGGTGAAAATGCGTGATTCCAAAACGAGGGCTCGAAAGTTCGCTTGGGATTTTCCAGTCGAGCAGGAAGGCCACGAAGCAGGGCAGCTCACCATCCAAGGCCGACATGAATTCGGCGCGTTCTTGATTGCTGGTGGTTGGCATTGGCATAGAGCGTTTGGAGGCCTTGAGCAGAACGATTTTATCCTCCAAGGATTCATCCATGGGCGGCAACGCCATCAAGTTTTCCGGCTCGGAGTTTAACGTCATGGTGACCCGCCAAAGCGGCCTCAGGTCCGATTCCGCGTTGCGGTGCTTTGCGTGGAGGCGCTGCGTGGAGTTAACGCAAAAGCTTTTGATCGATGCGCCAAACGCTCGCCTCGAACGGATGTCGGTGCTCGGGGCGTCGTCCTCGATCACTAGGTGTTCCGCAGCGAACAGATCCGCGTTGAACGGCGTTGCGCCTCGCATGTGTTCGTAAGGCCGGGCGCTCCGCCCTCCGAGCAGCTTCGTGATAATTCCTTGGAGCAGACTTTTGCCGCAATCGTGCGGACCGCAGAGCGCTAGCAGTTGACCTGGGCGGATGGTTTCGGATCGCAAAGCTTCGATCGCGGTCTTGAGCCAGCCGAAAAAGAACGGCCGTTGATCGCACTGCCCATCGACAAGCAAGCCCTCGATCAGTAGTCCGAGGATCGCCCAATCTCCCGGGGTTGGTTCGATTAACGTTGGCGATTCCGTGACGAGAATTCGACGTGATCCGGCGACGGTTAGTCCGACTCGATGCCCAGCCAACGGTCCCGCAAAGCAAACGTCCTCGGTGTGGGTGATCCGGTTTAGAGCCTCGTCCACCGGGCTCAGAAGCGTGCCTTTCGGCACGACGGAGCTTAGGCCGTGATGCTTCAAAAGTCGTTTGGTTTGGGTTTCGTTGAGTGCTTGCCAGACGCCTCGACTGTTGGGTGTCCAGAAAACAGATCGCCCAGAATCATAATAGATTTCGAGGCGATCGCCGCCTGTCTCACCGCTCAGCAAGCGAAGATGGGCAAGCCCTGCCTCAAGACCCGCAATCGCACCGGCCGGGTCTTTTAGTGCATTCGCAGCGGCTCGGCGTCCAAGATCGGCAACCCGTCGACCCGTTGCGAGCCGTCGGAGTTCAGCTTTCCACACGGGTACGTTCTCGGTGCTGATATGGTTTCCACGGAGTTCGAGCAGAAACCCCTGCGTGTTTGGCGTGTCCGAGAACTCGCGTTGTGACGCCAGCAGCGTTGAAAAGCTGAGGACGTCGGGACCTTGTCCTTTCGGCAAACCCGCAAGGCATCGAGCTACGCAAGCGAGTTGTTCGTCGAAAAAGTCCCGATGATCTAGCGATCGAGCCACCTCGCCGGTTTGATCGAAAAGCGCCTCACCGATGAGGGCTTGTTCGATCGTCAAGTCAGACGATTTGCCTTCACTCATCGCGCACCTCGTCGGCGTTCACCCGCGAACTCGCGGAGCTCATCCAGCGCGCTCGAGAACTCACGCCAGGCTCGGATGACTGGCTTGATTTTGTGGGGCGCTTCAACTACGATGTCTGCATCAACTCTCTCACCCCCGGCGGCCTCAAGCCCCGGGCCTTTTTTTGGTGGGATGGGGTGGGTGGAGTTCATCAAACGCCTCCTTTCCCGCAGCGGCGATTGAGCCACTCACGAACTAGAACACGGTCGAAACGGACGCTCCGGCCAATGCGGACGTGGGGCATGCCCAGCTTCATGTAGTTGGAAATGCTTCGCTCCGAGACTCCAATCATCTCGGCCATGTCGGGCTTTGAATCGAACTTGAAACATCCCGTCGATTCTTCGGGTTGGGCAATATTGCTCTTCATTGCGGATGGTTATCCGCTGAAGAGCCGTCCCGTTCCTAAAGGAACATAGGCAGCCTATCGTTCTCCGTGCGTCTTGCAGAGGCGCTTGAGCGCCTTGAGTAACTCATTGCGGATGCCGTTTGGACGGTCGGGGGATTGTAAAGTTCCTAGCTCGCTGTGGACCTCAGGGTGCCCCTTGTTGGCGGACAGCAGGATCTCCCACCCAACCTCTGCCCACTCCTTTGCGCTTTTGGATGTGAAGTTTGGCAACTCCCCACAGTGTTTTACCCACACAGGAGCTTCTAGTCTGAGCGACGGATAAAAATCAGGGAGACGCCATCGCCTCCGGTTTTCGGAAATGCACTCGTAAATTCGAATCGCCAGATTTGTCGATGTCGCAGCCAAATCCTTCCCCTTTCGTCTGGAGTTCCCTATCAAGCTCAACTCAACATGTTGAAGTTTGGATTCGAGATGCCCCGTGTCAGTGGCGAGTTGCGGGTGAGGACTGTACAACACCGGCCACGTCGGAGCACTCTTGAGCACGGCTTCGAATTTCCCGGGATGCTTGGCGGCGACTGCGTTGAGATCTTTAACCGCAGTTCGCAGGCAGGCAGAGAGATGAAGCGCGGCGGGGCCATGTGAAGCGGTCGCCAACTCATGCAGAGAGGCAAGCGCGTCTTTCGCGATTGCTGACAGGGCCAAGATTGAGACTAAGTGTTCCGGATGGCTGGGATCTTTCCCTCGTTTGAGCAGCTCTGAGTGAACCGCGATCGATTCGTTGGCGAGCTCATTGAAGTTCGATCCGCCCGTGTGCCCCTCTTGTTCCGGGGTTACCCAGTCGGGGATGCTCCCTATCGGTGGTTCAGAAGGATGCTCGGATGGATGCAGTGAGAATGGCACCCATTGGGATCGTGACGCTTTCATGCTGGCAGGGCGGTCGAGGATTTGGCAACGCTCTCGGCGGGCTCGGGTGCCACGCCGAACCAGGCAAAACCTTCATCCTTCGTCGCAGCGTCGTTGTAATGCTGGAAGATCATATCCGGCGAATTTCCACATTGCCGGGCAGTCTTTTTCTCGTCGCTGTGAACTGCGAAGTAGTAGCTGGCAAACCCATGTCTCAACCCGTTTGGCTTTCGCTCAATCTTCAGTCCATTGCAGAGCGCGACGAATTCGCGATGAAAGGCCAGCTCTGATCCGGCCCACACTTTGCCCGTCTTGGCGTGGCGGAACGGTTGGAGCCATTTTGCGAGGGCTTCACAGACTTCAACTTTGCGCCGCTTGCGGCCTTTCGCGTTGATGGCGGTCACGTCGATGTGACCCGCAACCCTCCAAACATCGCTCCAATCCAGGCGGAGCAACTCTGCGGTTCGGATTCCAGCTAGGCCACCGATCGCGATAAGAACGCGCATAGAGCCCTCCGAGGTTCGTAGTAAGGCAGCAAATTCGCTCGGAGTGTATTTGGTGATTGCTGAGTCATCCGCACTCTCGCGCTTACCCAACCCCTTAGCGAGGTCGTGCTCCTTGGGCAGGTAATCCATATCCTCCGCGCACCATTGAAAAAATTGAGATAGGGCCGCCCGGTGATGATTCCGACTTTTGGCCGAGAATGAATCGAGGCCGTGAATGAACTCCTCGACGTGCTCCTTTTTCAAGGATACGAGATCCGTGTTTGGAAAGGAACCAGCGAACCGGCGAAGTTGAATTGATTTGTTGTAGTGATGTTTCGGCGAGAGCTCGGGACGCTTACCCACAGGAGCGATGGTGTCTAGTTTCTCCTTTGCAATGAACCCTTCAACCGCTTCGTGTAGGCTTATCAAAATGATCCGCCCAAACGTCGCTAGATAACGGTCAACACAATCCGCAAGGGGTATCTTACCCAGCTTGCGGGCTGCCATCGTGAACGCAGAAACCGATTCAATGATGCTAACACTTCGCCCCGTTTCGCGATTGAACTCGCTCAAAAGGCGGCGAACCTCCACGGCTTCGGTCGTCTCCACACGTGACAAGGCTCCGGCCTGGGAACCCTGCCAGAGGTCGCGAACCGCCTTTTCGGCCTCCGCCTTCGCACTCTGATAGTCGGGATATGACCTGAGAACCCGTTTACCACCGGCGCGGAACGCCACCCGATAATAATCATAGCCGGGCCGCCTCCCGTAGATCTTAGCCTTGTGGCCACGATGCTCGATGGTTTGGGGGAATCTCACCTTCGAAACCCTTGGAAGGGGGGGATTCTGTGCAAAATCTGTGCAAGAATACCCAAACCCCTCGTTTCCCTCAGTAAAGTTGGTGCGGATAGCAGGACTTGAACCTGCACACCTTTCGGCACTACCACCTCAAAGTAGCGTGTCTGCCAATTCCACCATATCCGCGAACGGACCAAATGTTTAAGCGACCGCCCCGGCCGCTGCAAGCGCTTTTTCCGGAAGTTTTGTGGAACCCCCTCCCGATTCCCCTCCGCCCCCCTCCTACTCTTAATCTTAATCTTATTCCTAATCCTGCCCATCAACCGTCCTCTGCGCCCCCCCTGTAAGGCCGCGTGCCCACACACAGCGTCGGCGGCTTAAACCCCTCTCCGTACTCCAGCCCCCGGCGCGCCAACGCTTCCGATCCAAGGCAACCCGCTCGAATGCCTTTCACATCCTCCCCCGATTTGAGTCCCGATTTGAGTTGGATTTTCAGCCCCGACTGAATCAGAGTTAACCCATGCCAGAGAAGATGTTGAGCGAGGTGGGTCGCGCTTCACGCGAACAGTATGAAAAGGGCCGACAAGCCCTCGATCGTCACAACCTCGATTATGCCCTGAGCATCTTCAGCCAAGTGCTGATTCTCGAGCCCGGTTTCTACGATTGCCGTGCCGCCCTTCGCGCTGCCCAACGTCAGAAAGCCGGGGCTAGCACCGGCTTTTTCAAGAAGGTCCTCGGCGCCGCAAGCCATTCGCCCATGATCGCGAAGGGCCAGTTCCACCTGCGCAACGACCCAGGCCAAGCCCTCCAAATCGCCGAGGAAATCCTCAATAGCGACCCAAACAACACCATGGCCCACAAGCTTCTGGCCGAAGCTGCCCTCGCCTGCGATTTCCCCAAATCCGCCGTTCTCTCCCTCGAAATCCTCTTCAAGAATTCCTCCGGCGACCCCACCATCGCACGTCAACTCGCCGAGGCGCTCGCCAAGACGGGACAGGTCGATCGCGCGGAACAGATCTTCGCCGAACTAGTCAAGGCCAGCCCCAACGATCAAGAACTCGCCCAGGCCTATAAGAACGCCTGCGCTCGACGCACGCTCTCCCAGGGCGGCTACGAGACCATCGTCAGCGGCGAAGGCTCCTACCGCGATATCCTCAAGGACGAAACCGAAGCCGTGCGCCTCGAACAAGAAAATCGCCATCAAAAGGTCGACTCCGTCTCCGACACGCTTCTGGCCGAATACCTCGAACGTCTGCCGCGTGAACCGCAAAACATCAAGCTCCGACGTTCCATCGCCGAACTCCACTCCGATGCCGGTCGATTCGATGACGCGCTCGCCGCGTATGAAGAGATTGGTAAACTCGAAGGCGGCACCGACCCGTCCCTCGAACGTTCCATTGCCGAGACCCACCTGAAGCACTTCAACCAAAAGATCACGCTCATCGAGGCCGCCGAAGGTGAAACCAGCCCCGCAGCTGCAGCCTTACGCCAGGAGCGCGATGCCTTCCAACTCGCGGATTGCAAACGCCGCGTAGACAATTATCCGACCGACCTCCACTTGCGTTTCGAATACGGTCAACTGCTCTTCAGACTCGGGCAGGTCAGCCAAGCCATTCAGGAATTCCAGAAATCCCAAAACAATCCCAACAAACGGATCCAATCGCTCAACATGCTCGCGCTCTGTTTCACCAAGCGCAACATGTTCGACCTCGCCGCTCGCACGCTCCAAAACGCGATCAAAGAAAAACCCGCGTTCGATGACGAAAAGAAAGAACTCATCTACAGCCTCGGCTGCGTGTTCGAAAAAATGAAAAAACCCGAGGACGCCATCGAGCAGTTCAAACAAATCTACGAGGTCGACATCGGCTACAAGGAAGTGGCTAGCAAAGTCGATGCCTACTACGATTCAATGGGTTCCTAGTCCACTCCGCCGCCCCATCCTCCCATTCCCTCATGACCCGCACCGCTCGCCATCTGGAATCCTTGGCTCGTCACGCCGACGTCGACATCCCGCACCTCGTCAATAGCATCGTGCATGACGCGGTCGATGCCGGCGCCAGCGACATCCACATTGAGCCGTGGGAGACGAGTCTCATGGTCCGCGTCCGCATCAGCGGTGTGCTGACTGAACTGGCGCAGCTGCCCCTGGACTTCACCGACAAGATGAGCGGTCGGGTGAAGGTGATGGCCAATCTGATCAGCTACGTCACCGACCTCCCCCAGGAAGGCCACGCTCCCGCTAGCCCGGACTTCGGAAATGTCGAATTGCGTGTCTCCACGTTCCCCACCGTCCGGGGCGAGAAGATTGTGCTCCGCATTTTCGACCCCACCAACCGCAGCTTCGATTTGGCGGGGTTGGGCTTCGACGAAGAAACGCTGGTGATGATGAGAAAGCTCTTGGCACGTCCCAGTGGTCTGCTGTTGCTCACCGGGCCCACCGGCTCGGGAAAAACCACGGCGATCTATGCCGCGCTGTGCCATCTGATCAACCGTGCCGGACCTTCCGTGAGCATTGCCACGGTCGAGGACCCAGTCGAATTCCACCTGCCCATGATCAGCCAGGCTCAGATCAACCCGGCCAAGGATTTCACCTACCCGGTGGCCTTGCGGTCGTTGATGCGGCAAGATCCGCAGGTGATCATGATCGGCGAGATCCGCGACCCGGAGACCGCCGCGATCGCAGTCCAAGCCGGCCTCACCGGCCATTTAGTCATCAGCACCACGCACTCAGGCAGCACCGCCGGCGTCTTCGCCCGCCTGCTGAACATGGATATCGAACCATTCCTGCTGGCCTCCAGCATCATCGGCGTTCTCGGCCTTCGCCTCGTGCGCAAGAACTGCCTATACTGCGCCGAACCTTACGAACCCGAACCTGGTATGCTCCAGTTCCTCCCCCCAGACATCCGCGAGGAAGCCTCGCTCCGACGTGGCGGAGGCTGCGAACACTGCATGCACACCGGCTTCGGTGGCCGCACCGCAGTCACCGAGATGATGATTGTCGACGAGGTCATGCGCGACGCCATCCTCCAGAAACTCCCCACCCGCGCGCTCCAAGACGTCGCCATCCGCCAAGGTATGCAAACACTCTGGCGCCTCGGCATGCGTCGAATCGCTTCAGGCCAAACCACCCTCGAAGAAGTCCTGCGCGTCATCGCCGTCGATGATTGATCCTATGGTGCTCCTGCCCTGGTTCCTGGGAATCCTCACCCTGCTCAGCTTGTTCATTGGGCTCTGGCAATGGATCGCCGCCCGGCGCTTCAAATTGCACCATCGCACCGCCAACCTACCGACCGCCCCGCCCATCGCTTTGTTCAAACCTGTCAAAGGGGCCGATCCCGCCCTCGAACCCTGCCTGCGGAGTTGGTTTTGTCAGTCCAACGTCGGCCCCTTACAGATCCTGTTCGGTGTAGGCTCCACCGACGATCCCGCATGCGTCGTCATCCGCAAGCTGATCTCCGAGTTTCCCAGTATCGATGCGCACCTCCTGATTTGTGATCAAAACTTGGGGATCAATTCCAAGGTCTCAAAGCTCACCCAACTCGCTCGTCACGCCAAGCACGACGTGTGGGTGGTCAGCGACGCGGATGTCCAGGTTGCCCCCGATCTGCTGAGCGAACTCGCAGACACGCTCTCCCAGTCGGGTGTCGGCCTGGCCCACTGCTTCTACGCACAGGCCAACCCCACCACGCTCGCCATGCGCACCGAAGCCGTCGCGGTCAATGCCGACTTCTGGAGCCAAGTCATCCAGTCGAGCCACCTCAAGCCTGTCGACTTCGCCCTCGGCGCGGTCATGGGGTTTCGACGCCAGACACTCGGTGCCATCGGAGGGTTCGAAAGCCTCGCCAATCATCTCGCCGACGACTATCAACTCGGGAACCGGATCGCCAAACAGGGCTTATCCATTCGGCTTTGTCCGGTGGTCGTGGAATGTCATGAACCCACCTCCAACTGGCAGCAGGTTTGGAATCATCAGCTCAGATGGGCCAGGACCATCCGGTATTGCCAACCCGTCCCCTACTTTTTCAGCATCTTGAGTAACGGCACACTGTGGCCCTTGCTTTGGTCGGCCGTCACGCGTCACCACACCGTCTGGCTCGTGTCGGTACTTTGCTTGGTGTTTCGCATCGGAAGCGCTCTCGACCTTCAAGCCCGCCTCACGCGATCGAATCGTCACCTTTTCTACGACTGGCTTGTCCCCATCAAAGACCTTATGTCCGTCCTGGTCTGGATGGCCGCATTCCTGGGTTCCCACGTTGTTTGGAAGGGGATGCGTTATAAGGTTCGAGCCGACGGCACACTCAACTCGATCTAGACCCTAGCTCACCCAGGGACCAGATGGATCCGCATGTTGTCCGGGCGACTGCCGACGCCATCACCTCACTCCGATTGGAGTTTGGAATACACGTCGTGCCCGCTTTGGCGTAGCACCAGCCGCAACGTCGTTGAGAGCTGCTGGAGCGAAAACGGTTTGCGCAACACCCGCTTTCGATGGTCTCCCTGTTCCATTGGCTCATCCGAGGTTCGCAGAATCGTGATAAACGGGTTCAGCGAGTTCGCGAAACCCACGACATCGCCAGCCCCAGTCTCGACCGTCCCCCTCCGCATCGGAGCCACCACCAGCTGGTAGCGCGTGGGATTCGATCGGATCGCTTCCATGGCTTCCTTGGCGCTGGTGAATACCGATGGGGTATATCCCAGTACCCGGAGCATCCACTCGATTAGGTCCGCTGAGAGTGAATCCTCCTCGACCCAGAGCACAAACTCCCCAACCCCACGAGGCATCAATGACAGCAACTCACGCCCTCCCGAGCCTTCCCTCTCCAGCAAAGGCAACAACACTTCGAAGGTGGTCCCCGCGCCCACTCGGCTTTGAACCAGAACCACTCCTCCATGACTTCGAACAATCCCGTGGACCACCGAGAGTCCCAACCCCGTGCCTTCGCCGACGGGTTTTGTTGTGAAGAATGGCTCGAAGATACGATCGACCACTTCGCTTGGCATGCCATGGCCCTCATCCGCTAAGAAGAACCGCGCAAACGTGCCGGAACGAAGACGAGCATGCCTAGCCGCCAAGTCCGCACTCACCTCTACAAAATCACAACCGACTCGTAACGTACCACTCCGTTTGGCCGCCATCATGGCTTGCGATGCGTTCACGCCTAGATTCATCACCACTTGGTGAATTTGCGCCGAATGGGCCATAATAGGGATGGAGGTTTCCCCCAAATCTTGCTCGATCTCGATGGTGGATGGCAGCGCAGCGCGCAGCAGTTCCACCGCTTCCGCCACGACCTTCTGCAACGACATCTCCTGACGCAGGTCCTCCTTCTTCCGACTATACGTCAGCAGCTGCCTCACCACTTCCCGCGCACGCAAAATGGCCTGCACAATCTGAGCGAGTTGGAACTGCGCCGGATGCGAGGGAGCCAACGAACCTTGAACCAGCTCCGCGTTGCCCAAAATCCCACCCATGATGTTATTGAAATCGTGGGCGATTCCGCCCGCGAGGGTTCCAATCGCCTCAAGCTTCTGGGATTGCCTCAGCTGCTCCTGCAAAGCGTCATGCACCTGCTCCGTGGCCACCCTACTCGTGATATCCCGCGACACCGCCGCAATCCGAACCTCACCCGAAGGATTGCGAAACCACCGCACCGAGCTTTCAAACCAAAGCCACTTGCCCTGACGATGCCGGTATCGATGCGAAGCCGAGCCGTCCGTGTGGGCTCCAAAGAGGGCCTTCAAACGGTCGACCTCATCCGGATGCACCCCATCCAACACCCGCTGGTGCAGGAGCTCGCTCGGATGATATCCCAAGATGGTCAGCGCGTTCGGGCTCACATAAACCAGACACCCATCATGATCCAGTTCGCTCAGAATATCCGTGGAATTCTCTACCAACAACCGATACCGCTCCTCGCTCTCACGCAACGCAATCGATGCCGTTCGAACCTCCGTGATGTCCTCAAACGAGGCCACCGCGGCCACCACCGAATACCCATCCCCTCCTCGCACCGGTTGCGAGTTGATCGAGATCCATCGCAACCTGTCGCCGCTAATCCAGACCCCCATGATGACGTTGCGATAGGAACGTCCCGTCGTCGCCGACAGCATCACAGGATACTCCGTCGACGGGAAGATCGAACCATCCTCGCGAACGGTTCTCCATTCCGGCCCTATGGTTCGGCGGGCCATCAGCTGATCACGGTCTAAACCCAGAATCTGACAGGCGTTCTCGTTCGCTTCTAAGATTGATCCTTGGGCGTCTTGGAGAATGACCCCCTCCGCCAAGGACGAAACCAATGATCGGTAACGCTCCTCGTTGCGCCGAAGGGTCGTCTCAAATCGCAACCGTTCCAACTCCACACCCGCCCGCGCCGCAAAGATCTGTAGCAGCGCTCGAATCGATTCCACGTCGGCCAATGGCTTATCATCCACCACCACCAATGTCCCCACCGGCTCGGAGTTGGCCGCACGAATGCAAACCCCTAGGTATCCCACAGCGTTCATTCCTGCCAGGAATCGATCCTGCGGAAACCTCGCCTGCACACCATCCGGAAACGCGCAGACGCCCTCTCGGATCACCGTTGCTGCCGGCGTGCCGTTCAACTCAAATTCCATGTTCTCCATCGGCTTGGCTTCGTTGCACACCGCAAGGGTGCGCACTATCCCTCCCCCTCCGCCGACCAACTCGGTCACCTCTACAAATCGGACCCCGAACACCTTCGCCAAGTGGGTGACCAAATCCTCAAAAAACGACACCCCCCAACTCGACGCCGTCCCCTTCGCCAACGCCTGCAGCCGCGCCTCCGAAGTCTGTACCGCCTTCTCCGCCCGCTTCCGATCGGTGATGTCACGCGCCACACCCTGGATCTCTATCAGAATTCCACTGGTCAACGTCGCTCTCGAACTGACCTCAATCGTGAGCCGTTCACGCGTCCGCGTCAGGATGTCGACCTCAAATCGATCCCGTTCCTCAACGCCGCGCATCTTCCGTTCGATGTGCTCGAGTGTCATCGGCCACTGATCCTCGACGACCAAATCCCGAAAGTTCATCCTTAGCAACTGCTCCCGCGTGTAGCCCACCAACCGCTCTGCGGCTTGGTTCACCGAAGTAAACTGGCCCTGGGGCGAAAGGGTGTAAATCGCATCATTGGCGTTTTCCGCTAGGTCCTGAAATCGTTGCTCCACGGCATGCTTCTCCAAATACTGCTGCCGAATCTGCGCCGTCTGCGTGGTCACGCGTCGACGTAAAAGTCGCACCCAGAGGAGAGCCATGAACGTCGCCGGAACCAAAGCCAACAGTGCATACCGAACCCGCTTATCCTCCAACCAAGGTCCCCGGTCTAACACTCGGAACGCCTCCCGTCCTTGAACGAAGATCTGCATCTTCTGCGCCACCTGCTGCGAATCGTATGGCACCGAGTTCACACCCGTGACCTCGAGCAACGCTCCAGGAACCAGAGTCTCTAACCAAGCCACGTCGGCGTGTGGGTTCTCGTAGATAACCTCAAATGCTTGATTCCCACGCCTGAGGTTCACCACCGTGTCCCTACCCTGCCCATACCAATCCACCAAACTTCCCTGCGCACTCACCATCAGCCCCGCCTGCCTTCCCTCTAGCTCTGGATCATCCAATGCCATCACCGGCACCGACCGCAGAACCCCAGTCTTCCGCACCAAGGAATGCGCCAAGACCGGCCCCGATAACGAAGGCTTCGGAAATCCCACCACCTCCAGCTCAGACCCCACTTCAATCGACTGCCTCGCACTCAGTTCCACCCGTATCCCATTCTGATCCCGCTGCAAAAAGAGAACTCCATCGGAACGGCTGACCGCCACCAACCCCCTCACCTTCACACGGTGACCCAGATCGCTTCTCGGGTTGAACTCCAACACACGGTCCAAACGACGTTCCGGGAGGGTGAAAGGGTCCGGATTGGCTGGCTTCAAAATCTCCACCTGACTCATCGAACTCGCGTGCAGTCGAAACCCCGATGGATGATGATCTCCAGGCCTCCGGCTGTTCTGGTTGTAGATCATCCCGCAGACACCCCGAACCCGAACCTCCGCGTCGACCAGGTTCTCCGGAAACCTCAGATCACCTTTGGGGTTCGGAACCACCACCGTCACCTCCGTCGTCGGATAACTCAGTTGAATGATCAGATGGCTCCGCTGCGGATCCGAGAAGTTCACCGAATGCACCAACCCATCCAACTCGATCCACTGACTATCCTCTCCTCCTTTGAGCAAAAGATCGATCGACGGCCGTCTCAATGGCAAGGCTTCCCCTCGACCACGCCGATCAAAACGAGTCACCTTCACCGACGGGGCAAACCCTCCCTGCTGCACATAACCCTCGATATCCAAGCGTTCCCCAGCTTCGAAAGCAACGTCCTCCTGCTCAAAGTCCAGATAGATACCGGCGGTCTGATCCGCGAAAAAACAACTCCACCAGACCGGATCAAAATAGGTGATCACCCCGGATAACCGGACGAGGTTATTCGTGATCGACTCGGTCCGGGGCAGCAACCGCACCTCGTCAACACGCGTAATCGGGTCCGCCGAACGTACCCAAACAAGGCCGCTCCAGAGCACGACAATCCAACCCGCCCAGAATCTAGCACCGCGTCGACAAGTGCTCACCCCGCGAACGTTTGCTAAACATAATAGCCCAAAGTCCACTGCGAACAGCCTAGACCAACCCCCTTCCGAGCAACAGACATTTTACAGCCCTGGGACCGCCGGCACCCACGGTTCTTGGTGGAAGATTTCTAAGTTGTTCAGGAGTGTGGAGTTGGCGATTTTTATAGACAGAAACGACCAAAACCCCCATCTTCGAATGGGATGAAGACTCCAAAACCGACAACTC
>Ga0172373_10005072_pt1 | contig 18231 bp, 16 predicted proteins | sample Lak10m_2_FD_114546 | JGI IMG/M metagenome (GOLD analysis project Ga0172373, IMG submission 114546) | Freshwater microbial communities from Kabuno Bay, South-Kivu, Congo - kab_092012_10m | ecosystem: Environmental > Aquatic > Freshwater > Lake | place: Democratic Republic of the Congo...
GCACCACGTGACAGAGGCACTGCCGTCGTTGCAGGGACGCATACGCACCATTCCCGGACCGGGCATTGCGGTTTCGAGTAGCGAAATCCGCGATCGTTGTGCGCGCGGGCTCAGCATCGACGACCTCGTACATCCGGCGGTGGCCCGCTACATCGCCACCCACCAGCTCTATCGCGCTCATCCCAGCACATAAACTCATGAGGAGTCGCCATCGTGGATGTCTTTGCCCCAGTGCGTGCCTATGCCGTCGCCGAGTCATTGGCGCTCTCCGATCAGCACTACGTGCAGATGGCGCGTTACCTCGAGCTGATGCGCGAATGGAACGAAAAATTCAATTTGACGGCCATTACCGACCCCGATCAGATGGTCAGCAAACACGTGCTTGATGCGCTGACCTATCTGGCGCTCTGGAGCAACCCACCGACCTCGCTGATTGACGTGGGAGCGGGCGCAGGCATCCCAGGGCTGATTTTGGCGATGGTGTGGCCAGAGACGCAGATCACTCTAGTCGAAAGCATCGGCAAAAAATGCACGTTCATGCGCCATGTGGCGAGTGAGCTCGGCCTGAGCAACGTGACCGTCATCAACGACCGTGCCGAGAGCATCGGGCACCATCCGGATCACCGTGAGCACTACCACCTCGCCACGGCGCGGGCAGTGGCGGATTTGCGCACCCTCGTGGAGTACCTGTTGCCGCTGTGCCAGCCCAACGGCGTCGTCTATGCGCCCAAGGGGCCACATCCCGACGCCGAAGTGGCGGGCGCCAAAGTGGCCATGGGACGGCTCGGCGGACGCCTACGCGACATCGTGCCCATCGTGGTGGCTGGGTTGGACGGGCGGAGCATGGTGCGCATCGACAAAGTCAAACCCACCCCCGCAGAATTCCCGCGGGCCCCCGGGGTGCCGAGTAAACGGCCACTCTAATATGGCACAAACACCAACACCCCGCCCATGGCTCGCTGAGCCATGGGCGGGGTGTCGTACAACAAGAATTACTTTTGCACCTTGAGATACAACCGATTCACGTACTCCTTGAGCATGCGTTTGGTGCTGAACTGCGGCGCACAAGTCACAATGGCACGCTTGGCGATATTGACCCAGCGCGACGAGAAACCTTGGTCGTTGAAATCGTAGTAGGCTTTGGCGACATCGTTGGCCAACAACTCGTAGAGGTGATTGGCGTCGTCCCAGTCTTGGTGATCGAGGTTGTCGTACTCGCGCTCTTGACCGATGGCCCAGCCGTTGGTACCGTCGTAGGCCTCGGGCCACCAACCGTCGAGGATGCTCAGATTGGGGATGCCGTTGAGGCTGGCCTTTTGGCCGCTCGTGCCGCTAGCCTCGTAGGGGCGCCGCGGCGTATTGAGCCACACATCGACGCCCTGCACCAGCGCCCGCGCCACGTACATGTCGTATTCTTCGAGGAAGATGATGCGCCCAGCGAAACCTGGCTCTTGGGAGCGACGGTAGACGTCTTGGATGAAGTGCTTGCCCGGATCATCGGCGGGATGCGCTTTCCCCGCAAACACCATCTGAATGGGACGATCTGGGTTGTTGAGAATGGCTTTGAGACGCTCTGCATCACGGAACAACAACGTGGCGCGTTTGTAGGTGGCAAAGCGGCGCGCGAAGCCGATGGTGAGGATTTTGTCGTCAAACAGTGGCCATGCCGGGGGTGGGAAACCGAGCCGGGTGTGCCGTTGTGCCACACGTTCGCGGACGAAACTCACGAGGATTTGCTTGAGGTGCAGACGCGTCTGCCAGAAAGCGGCGTCATCGCTGCGCATCAGGGTCTGCCACAACTGCGGATCGTCGAGGCGGTCGTACCAACCAGCGCCCAAGACAGCGTCGAAATGCTGGCGCATGGCGGGAGCCAGCCACGAGGCTGAGTGGATGCCGTTGGTGACCGACGTGATGGGGACTTCGTCGATGGACTTGCCCGGGTAGAGCCATTGCCACATGCCGCGAGCCACGTGACCGTGGAGCTTGCTGACACCGTTGTGCATCTGCGACAAGCGCAGTGCGAGCACGGTCATGGCAAAACTCGGCCCCCAAGACTGCTGTTGCATGGCGATATTCATGAATTCATCGCGGCTGATGCCCAAATCATCCCAGAAGCGCCCGAAGTACTTGTCGATGAGGTCGAGCGAAAAAGCGTCGTTGCCGGCTGGCACGGGGGTGTGCGTGGTAAAAACGGCCTGTGCTTTGACCGTCTCGAAAGCCTGCATGAACGGGGTGCCTTGCGCAACCAACTCACGGGCCAACTCGAGCACCAAAAACGCCGAGTGCCCTTCGTTCATGTGCCAAACCGTGGGATTGATGCCCAGCATGCGCAACGCACGCACGCCACCCACGCCAAGTACCAATTCTTGGGCCACACGCATGTCGTGGTCGCCACCGTAGAGGCGGGCCGACAACTCGCGGTCGCTGGCACTGTTGGGGTGAATGTCGGTGTCTAGCAGGTAGAGCACCACACGCCCGACTTGGAGCTGGTAGACCTTGGCGTAGATGGTGCGGCCGGGCAATTCGACGCCAACCACGACTTCGTCGCCGGCGGGCGTCAAGGCGGGGCGCGCCGCAATATCGGCGAAGTTCATTTTGTTGTAGAACGCTTCTTGCCACCCACTGTGGTCCAAGCGCTGCCGGAAGTAGCCCTGCGGATAGATGAACCCGACCGCCACGAAGGGCAAATCGAGGTCACTGGCTTCTTTGACGTGATCACCGGCCAAAATCCCCAACCCGCCCGAGTAAATGGGGAGCGACTCGTGGATGCCGAACTCCGCCGAAAAATAGGCGATCGAGCCGGCTTGCTGGGGATAGGTGCGTTTGAACCAGGTGTTGTGGTCGGTCATGTAGGCGTCGTAGGCGGCGATGACCGCGTCGTAGTCGGCCAACCACGTGGCATCGTTGGCCGCAGCGATGAGGCTCTTTTGGCGCACATTGCGCAAAAACTGGACGGGGTTGTGGTAGACGGCCTGCCACAAATCAGCATCGATGCGGGCAAACAGGGCGGTCGCGTCGTGGTTCCAGGCCCACCAGTAGTTGTAGGCCACATCACGAAGTCGCGCAATACGGGACGGGACGGGGGTAAAAAGCAGATCAGCACTCTGAGCGCTCAATGTTCACCTCTATTCATGCATTCAACAGAAGGAAACTGACACACGGAGTAGCCACGATGCCCCCCGCAACCACCCTCAACTATACACGTAAGCGCTCAGATGTGCAACTCGGAGGCAATCCACACCGCAGTACGGTCATGTGCACGCACCATGAAGATGGTATGATGAAAGACAAATCATGCCACCCGTAGCTGGAAAGTTCGATGTTATGCGACCTTCGATTGTGGTCACCCAGCCCATCCCCGGAGATGCTGTGGCACGCCTGCGTCAACACGGCGATGTCACCTACCGCACCGACGATGGACCACTTCCCACCGCAGAGTTCTGCGCCCTCATTGCACATGCAGATGCCGTGTTACCGCTCCTCACCGACACCATTGATGCGCGGGTCATGGATGCAGCACTACGCCTCAAAATCATCGCCAACATGGCCGCCGGCTACAACAACATCGACGTTGTAGCCGCCACCCAACGCGGCATTGCTGTTAGCAACACGCCTGGCGTCCTCAGTGAAAGCACCGCTGATATCACGTTTGCGCTCATCCTCGGAGTAATGCGGCGCATCAGCGAATCTGCGGAATTTTTGCGCAGTGGCCAGTGGCAGTACTGGAGCGCCACGCTCCTGCTCGGGAGCGAAGTCAATGGGCGCACGCTGGCAATTATCGGCATGGGACGCATCGGCTTGGCAGTGGCACGCCGAGCCCGCGCATTCAACATGCAGATGACCTATGTCTCCCGCAGTCAGCATCCCGAAGCCGATGCACTCGGCGCACAACGGGTCGATCTCGAGACTGCCCTGCGCACCAACGACATCGTGTCGTTGCATGTACCGTATACGCCCGAAACGCACCATCTCATCAACGCCGAGCGCTTGGCCATGATGCGGCCAAACACGTTTCTCATCAACACGGCCCGTGGCAGTGTGGTCGACGAAGCAGCACTCGCCCACGCCTTGCATACCCGTGCCATTGCAGGCGCTGGTCTCGACGTGTTTGAAGCCGAGCCACGCATTCACCCGGCATTGTTGAGCGCGCCCAACACGCTGTTGCTGCCCCATATCGGCAGTGCCACCCTCGAGACACGGAGTGCCATGGCCCGCATGGCGGCCGATAACATTATCGCGTGGTGTCAGGGACAACGCCCGCCCCAACTCGTGAATCCGGAGGTACTCCGATGAAACGTTCCACGTTGTGGTTCATGGGCGCAATTGTGGCTGCCGCCAGCATCGTCATGGTGTTGTTACCGCTGTGGGGGTGGTTTGTGGGACAACGCATCGCCTACCCCTTCCCCATCGATTACGGCGAGGGACCGCTTTTGCGCCAGCTGACCTACCTCCAACAGGGGGGCAACTTAGCGGGGCTCTACGGTGACCCGGGCCAACCGCCCTACTTGGTGGTCAACTATCCCCCCGTGTATCTCGTGGTCAGTCAGATACTCGGCATCGGGATGCCCGCCCTCATGGCCGGGCGGCTGGTATCGGCTCTGGCCGGGCTGGCCGTCGCTACCGGGCTGTGGCTACTCATGCAACCCGGAGCAACGACGCCAGCCCGGCTGGTTGCCACGTTGGTTGCGGCGAGCTGGCTCACACTCCCCATTGTGCGTGAGTGGAGTGCCGTCATGCGGGTTGACATGCTGGGGGTGGCGCTCGGCATCATCGGCTTGGTACTCGCCGTGCGGGGACGACCACTCTGGGGCACCGCCCTTATCGCCTTGTCATTGCTGACCAAACCGTCGTTGGTGGCCGCACCGCTGGCCTTGCTTGTTTTTCTTATCGGGCAACCGTGGCGCATCCGCTGGCAAGCCGTGGCCTTGGGTGCCGGCATCATTGTGGCGGTCGGTGGAGGCATCTCCACCGCCGGTGGCAACATTTGGCTCCACGTGGTCCAAGCCAACGTCAACGTGTGGGACGACGCACTCGCGCGGGGATTTTGGCGTGAAGCCTGGCAAATCCACGCCCCGCTGATGCTTGCAAGCATTGGCGTGGTTGGATGGCATCTGTGGCACCACGGACGCCGACCACTCACCGGCAGCGCCTTGGTCACGAGCATGGCCATCGCCTACACCCTAGGCGGCATCATTATCGGGCTGGGCATCGGCAAAGTAGGAGCCTACGCCAATTATTTCCTCGAGTGGTATGCGGGCATGATTTGGCTGGTAGGCTGCGCAGCCCAACACTTCAGTGCGCAACGAACCCGTGCGCAGTGGGTGACAGTCGTCTGCGTGGCGTGTACCAGTCTCGCAGTGGCACGCTATATTCCGCTGTGGAGTGAAACGTATCCCAAGCCGTACGGCATGATCGAGCAACAACGCCCGGCCCGACTGAGCATCGGCAGTTACGGCGTATGGCAGGATTTACAACGCGAACGGGCCATTTTGAATGCCAACGCAGTCACCGCCACTGCACTCAACCAGCTGATTGCCAGCCAGGGGACGATGATTTTTACCGATGTCCCGGGCATCGCCGCACAAGCCGGCGTCAGCGCCCCCATGCAGGTTTTCGAGCACCGGCAACTCGCAGACATTGGCCTCTGGGATCAACGCCCCATGCTCCGCATGCTGGCCAACGGCACCATCCCGCTGGTCGTCCTCGACTACTTGGGCAATTGGATGACCCCCGAGAGCATTGCGCTCATCGAAACTCGCTATGCGCAGAGTGGCTCACGGGGCAGTTTTGACGTGTACCAGCCTATCGCAGTGGGCGCTCCGCAACCGCTCCAATTTCAGTGGGACGGGCTCAGGGTGAACGAAATCGCGTTGCCACCGCCGTTGTTGCAGGCCGCCTACGAACCAGGCACGCCGTTGCCGGTCCTGCTGACGTTTACCAGTACGAATGCGGACCCACGCCCGCGTTCCGTGCACCTGCAGCTCGTTGATGGCAACGAGCGCGTGGTGGCACGGAGTCAGCAAGAGCTGTTTGCAGGTGCACTAACCGGCGCTGATGCGCAAGCGGGGCCACTCCAGCACCTGCAAGCGCTGAGCATCCCCTACCGGAGCCCAGATGGCACCTATCGCATCACCGCACGCCTCGATGATGGCGACACCACCGACGTAGCCCGAATTGTCGTACAACGCAGGGGTGGACGAATGAGCGGAGAAAACGGCTACCTTGTGCCGGCAGCCGTCGTGCAACACGTGATGAGCAACGGCGGCGAAGAAGCGTGGGGGAGCGCCTTGATGCCCGCCATGCCCTTCAACGACACGACGCTACAGTGCTTCGAGAAACGCTGTGTGTGGCTACAAAACGGGCAACTCGCCACTGCGCCCATTGGCACCTGGCTCAGCGGCGCACTAGCGGTGTGGCCGCACGCCGATCGCATGGACACCTACGATTTCACGCGGCAGAGCGCACAACAAGGGGAATTTGAGGGTGAGGCATTTGTGAGTGTCGATCAACCACGGGCCGCCGAGGGCCGCCTAGTCTGGCTACGTCGTGACGTGGAACTCTGGTACGCAGACGACACCGTCGTCGTAGGCAACGGCGGCACACGCCTGCTCAGGCTCCCGGGCATCCCCTACCGCTGGCCGCCCCAACGACCGTAGTACGCTGGGGCACGCCTGCGTTAGACCAAGGGGTCGTCGAGATGCTGATATGCGCCACGGAAGGCGTACCAGCGCACTTTGATGATGTCGCGCAAGTTGCGGATGGCATCACGAATGGGGTCGACTTTGGTCTCGACCCCGTAGTGCCAGATGACCGGCAATTCTTTGACCCGATACCCGCGGCGGATTGCCAGATACAGTAGCTCGACGTCGAATGCGGTCACCGCCGCCCCCATGATGACGGGTGCGTCGTCGCCGTAGATGCGGACACGGCGAAATAAATCGTGCGCCACTGCTAAGCGCAATCCCTTGAAACCGCACTGTGTATCGTGGAAATTGCCGACCACGAGCAAGCGTACCAGCGCATTAAAAATGCGGCCCATGATATGCCGATGTGGTGGCTCGCCCTCGCGCCGTGCGCCTTGACCCTCACGCGAGCCGATGACGACGTCGTACCCCTGTGCGAAAAAGGGCAACATGCGTTGCCATTCTGCGATGGGCACTGCCAGATCAGCGTCGCACAACAACACGTAGTCGCCACGCGCAGCCAACGCACCCGCACGCACCGCAAAACCTTTGCCACGATGCTGGAGCGACAACAAGCGCAAATCCGACCATGCGTGTGCCATTTCGGTGACAATACGGGCAGTACCGTCGGCACTGCCGTCATCGGCCACGATGACCTCCGCCGCAATTTTTTCGGCCTGCACGAACTCACGAATGGCCTGCAACGTGGCAGGCAGACGTGACTCTTCGTTGTAGGCGGGAACGACAATTGTGAGCAATGGCGCGACACGAGCAGTCATCGATGTTCCTTCAAGCCTTCACAAACTTCTTGCTCATAGCATACACCATCACGATGCTCCGTGTGACTCGTCTCCGGTCAAATGGAGTAGCCGTTCATCAACGTGGAGCGGGATGGCGCTTCGTTTCTGCAAAAAACGCGGCGCGTCCCACAATGCTCGTAGTTGCCCACACAGACGCGCCCGCGCAGCCTGCCCGCGAATGTGGCGCACCGCTGACCACGTGATGTGGAGTTGACTGCGCACAAAGCGCCAGCCGTAGCGCCACACCAAGGCACGTGGCATGTTTTTCAACCAAACCAAAATGAAATTCCGCCCACAATAATAACTTGCTAGCACACCACCGCCGGTGGCACTCACGTGGTGATACACGATAGCGCGTGCCACATAGATGGTGCGATGACCGTGCAGGCGGGCACGAAAGTTGAAATCAACGTCTTCGCAGTACATCGTGAGGTCACGGTCAAACATGCCGCCGTCGCTCAGCAGGGTCTCAAGCACACTGCGCCGGTATGCGGCAGCGCCGGCACAGGCCCCCCATACCTCTTGGTCGTGTTGGAACGTAGGAGCGTCGGGTTGCCACACCCCACGATTCCCGGGGATGCCGTCAACCCGATAAAAATCACCGGCAGCGTGAATTTTGCTCCGGTCATCGAACAACATGAGTTTGCTCGCCGCAAACGCATAATCCGGCGTGGTCTCAAGTGTGCCGATGAGCTCAGCAAGCCACTGGGGATCCGGCTCGGTGTCGTTGTTGAGCAACACCACGAATTCACCATCAGTGGCGGCCACACCCGCATTACAGGCATTCACGAATCCGCCGTTGCGCGGCATCACGATGACCTGGACTTCGGGATAATTGGTCCGCACAAAGGCCACCGAATCATCACTCGACGCATCGTCGACCATGGTCACGCGCACGTCGTGATGCCGGGTTTGATGACGAAGCGCAGTAAAACAGGCGGCCAAAAAACGCTGACCGTTGTAGTTGGGAACAATTACATCAATCATAGGAACGACCTACTTCAGCGAGTGCACAAATTGCGCCAACGCATCTTGCCATGGGCGCAACGTGATACCTACCGCTGCACCGGCCACGTTTGCCAATGGAGTATACGGCGGCACACGGCTGGGACGAACGAAATCGGCGAGTGCCATCGGCTGCAGGAGAATGTCTGATTTCCCCGCAGCGTGCAACGTGGCCTGCGCCAATTCAAACCGCGAACAATGGCCCTCGTTCACCACGTGGTAGGTTCCGTACAGGTCGGTATCGATTAACTGCGCCACGGCATCTGCCACGTCTGCGGTGTACGTCGGAGAGCCGATTTCATCGGCGACCATGCGAATACTGGTCTGCTCCTCGGCCAAGCGGAGCACGGTGCGCACGAAATTGCGCACCCCACCAAAGAGCCACGCCACCCGCACCACGTACAACCGTGACACCAACTCGCGGGCTACGACCTCGCCCGCATATTTGGATTGGGCATACGGATTGATGGGATTGGGCATGTCGTATTCGAAATAGGGGCGACTAGCGCTCCCATCAAAAACCTCGTTGGTGCTGATAACCACCAACCGCGCATTGAGCCGTTGCGCCGCCAACGCAACCCAGCGCGTCCCCAAAGCATTGATGCGGTAGGCGGCAAGCGGGTCACGGGCACACCCGTCGACGTTGGTCATGGCCGCCGCATGAATGATGACCGCTGGCCGCAAGGCGGTGATGATGTCGGCAGCCGTGGGGCTGGCCAATTCTAGTTCTTGATGGCCGAGGCCGATAACCTCGTGGTGTGCCTGTAGTGTGGTCACCATGGCACGCCCAAGCTGACCGTTGGCCCCTGTCACAACAATCCGCATATCCCCTCGCCCCTCATCTGATCGGGTTACAAAGTGTTCTGCGAGTATGGTAGAACATCCCCTCGTATGCGTCAAACCACGATGCACGGGGCACCGATTGCTCAAAAAATGCTCGTATAATAAGCCATGAATCCGCCCATCATCGGCGCACCCGTGCCACGAAAAGGAAACACGATGACTACCGCCCTGCAAGCGCAAATCGATGCCTACGTCGATCAGCACATGGAGCGTTTTATTGGGATGCTCGGCGATCTCTGCGCAATCCCGAGTGTGGCCGCCCAAGGCCAAGGCATTGAGCCATGTGCGCAAGCGGTTGCCAACCTGCTCAGCGACGCTGGCTTGGCCGTCTCCATCATGCCCACCGCTGGCAACCCGGTCGTCTACGCGACCGCCAACGGCACCAGCGACACCACCATCCTGTGCTACAACCACTACGACGTACAACCCGCAGAGCCCTTCGAACTCTGGCACACCGACCCCTTTCGACTGCACCGTCACCACAACACGCTGACGGCTCGTGGCGTGGCCGACGACAAGGGTGAGCTGGTCAGTCGCATTGCGGCCATCATGGCCACCAAGCACGTGCTCGGCGAGCTCCCCGTCGGAATGAAGTTTTTGATTGAGGGCGAAGAAGAAATCGCCAGCCCCAACTTGGAGCCATTCATCAAAGCACATCGCGACTTGCTCCAGGCCGACGCCTGCGTCTGGGAATTTGGCGCCCACAACGCCGATGGGCACCCGGTCAGCTACCTCGGCTTACGGGGCATTTGCTACCTCGAATTGTCGGTGCAAACCGCCAACATTGACACGCACTCGGGTATTGCCGGGTCGATTCTCCCCAATGCGGCGTGGCGTCTCGTATGGGCACTCAACACGCTGAAAGACCGCGACGAGCGCATTCAGTTGCCCGATTTTTATGCCAACGTGGTGCCTGCTTCGCCGCGTGACATGGAGTTGCTCGCAGCCCTGCCCGACAGTGACGAAGAAATGCAGGAACTCTTCGGCAATACGTCGTTTTTGCAGGGTGCCAAAGGCGTAGAACTCCGCCGCCGTGAGATTTTTGAGCCGACCTGCACCATTTGCGGCATCGGAGCCGGGTATCAGGGTGCGGGTCAAAAAACCGTCCTGCCCGCTCAGGCCATGGCCAAAGTCGACTTCCGCTTGGTCCCCAATCAACGCCCCGACCAAGTCATCGCACAGCTCCGCGCCCACCTCGATGCCAACGGCTTCCAAGACATTCAGATTCGCCTCGTGGGCGCAGGTCGTCCCTCACGCACCGATCCCGACGATGCAGTGGTAGAGCACCTCGTGGCCGCCGCTCACGACGTCTACGGGCGCGCTCCACACCTGTGGCCGATGTCGGGAGGATCCGGCCCCGGCTACTTGTTTGCCGAAGAAATCGGCGTACCGATTATCAGCCTCGGAGTGGGGTATTCGGGGGCACGCATTCATGCGCCCAACGAAAACATCCGCATCAGCGATTTTCGCAATGGCATCCGCTACATGGCCGCTTTGATGACCCGCATGGGCAACCAAGCATGATGCGCTCGCACCGGCGCAAGACCGCCCGACACCACGGACAACGATCGCATCCATGAACCGATTTCATCCCGTGGTGTCACTGGTCTGACAGGTTTCACAAAGTCCTGCAAACACACTGATTTTTCATGCTATAATCAAGCTGTCAATTCGGACGGATAGCGCCGAGCATATACTCTGTGAATACCCACCTTCAGCCACCTACCTAGGTGCACCCGGCGGGAGGTATGCAAGAGCGCGACACACGGATAATCTGGACAGGTGGGACACGGTTAGACCGATTGGCGATAGGTTTGGATTTATATACGGATGAAGTCCGTAACTGCTCGGATGATGGGCAGAGGGAGTGGATCGAATGCAAGTCAAGTTGTTTGTAGGTAATTTGCCGTGGCGCATGTCAGACGCCGATCTGCACAGCATCTTCGCCGATCACGGTGAAGTCATCAGTGCGCGCGTCATCATGGATCGTGAGACCCAGCGTTCACGTGGTTTTGGTTTTGTTGAAATGAACGTGGACAATGTCGACGACGTCATCGAAGCCACCAATGGTCTCGAAGTCTTCGGTCGCCAGTTGCGGGTCAACGTTTCTGACGAAAAGCCAGGCTTCGGCAATGGCCCACGCCGCTCTTCCCGCGACAACTACTAACGTATACGTGTGATATTCGGGCGAGTGATGGGGTGGGTGCCCCCTCACTCGTCTGCTTTTTTGTCAAAGCCCCGTACCGGTCCATTTCCTCATATCCCCCACCACCACAAAGGAGTTGAATATGCAGATGACACGACTCGGGCGCACCGGGCTACACGTGAGTAGCATCTGTCTCGGCACGATGACGTTCGGCAATCAAGCCGATGAAGCCACGTCACACGCCATTTTGGACACCGCCGTCGCACACGGCATCAACTTCATCGACACTGCGGACGTCTACCCGTTGGGGGGCGATTTCAGCATGGTCGGACGCACCGAGGCCTACATCGGCTCGTGGCTCAAAGCCCGTGGCAACCGCCATGACCTCGTCTTGGCCACCAAATGCCGTGGCGCCATGGGCGCCGGTGCCAACGACCAAGGACTCTCACGCCGCCACATCATGGCCGCATGCGATGCCAGCCTGAAGCGCCTCGGCGTCGACTACATCGACCTCTACCAAGTGCACGCTCCCGATCCGGAGACGCCCATCGCCGAAACACTCGATGCCCTCAACGATTTGGTGCGAGCGGGCAAAGTGCGCTATATCGGCTGCTCAAACTTTGCGGCATGGCAAATCATGCAAGCGCTCTGGCACAGCGATCAGCGCCACCTCGCCAGCTTTGTGTCACTCCAACCCCGTTACAACCTGCTGTTCCGCATGATTGAAGACGAGATTTTGCCCGTGGCCCGTGAAATGGGGCTCGGCGTCATCCCCTACAATCCACTGGCCGGTGGCATGTTGACCGGGCGCTACATTGAGCAACGCCAACTCGCACAAGGCACCCGCTTCACTCTCAACAACAGCGGTGAGCTCTACCGCAAACGCTACTGGAACGACGTAGTCCACGACATCGTGGCCGATCTGCACCACTACTTCGCAAGCCGTGGCATCACGCTGACGCACGCCGCATTGGCCTGGGTACGGGCTCAGCCAGGGATTTCGGCCCCCATCGTGGGTGCAAGTCGCCCCGAGCAACTCGCAGATTCGTTGGCTCAGCTCGATTTGGTGCTCGACGAAGAAGCCATGCACCGTTGCAACGAAGCCTGGTTTGAGTTGCCACGCGAACGCGATACTAGCGTGGCTCGTCGCTAAACAAAAACACTCCCCCTTGCGTCTCCATCGAGCACGGGGGAGTATCATGACGCACGCGTTATACGAATGGATTGGCGCTCGGGGTAAGAATCATCTCGGGGATGGTGGCACGGGCCGGCAAAGCCGCCACGAACTCGACCACTTGCGCAACGTCATCGGCTTGGAGCATGGCGGCCCGGCGTTCGGCACTGACCGGCGCCGGCCGTTTTTCCATCAACGGAGTATCTACTTCGCCCGGATGCACCACGGTGGCACGGACACCGTTGGCGGCTTCTTCTTGGGCGAGCGTCCGCACAAACGCGCTCAGACCGCTCTTGGCCGCATTGTACGAGGCGCCGCCGAGATTACTTGGGCGGGGCACCGAGGTTGAGCCGATGGCCACAATGACCCCGCGAGCCGCCCGCACCAGCGGTAACGCACGCATGATGAGGTAATAGGCGCCGTTCATGTTGATGTCGATCATCATGCGCCATGCTTCATCGGTCAATTGCCCGATAAAACGCTGGGGCAGATTGGTGCCGGCGGCGCTCACGAGCACATCGATGCGCCCAAAACGAAACTCCACTTGCGCCATGACCTGTGTGACCGCATCGGGCTGGCTGACGTCACACGGCATGACTACCGCTCGTTCACCGCAGGCCACTGCGGTTTCTTTGAGCGCATCCGCACGGCGACCCAACAAAACGACCGTGTCGCCAGACTGAGCGAAACGGCGCGCCGTGGCTGCGCCGATGCCACTGCCTGCGCCACTAATTACCACAATTCGACTCATGACCTTGTTCTACTCCGCTCCGTTCAAAATCAACCACTCTCCTGCCACGACGCATCATCGTGACTGCGCCGCAGGAGCATAGACCGAGACATGGGCGGTGCTCTGCGCGTCAAACGGGGTACGTTGCCAGTTCGCCACCCGCTCGACCAACCGCAGACCGGCCATGCGTGCCATCAAATCCATTTCTCCCGGCGAAATCAAGCGACACACGATGGGGTTCATGTGAATCCCTTGCGGTGAAATCCGCACATGATTCTCGACGAGAAGCTGTGTTACCGGGTCATAGCGCGCCACGTCGAGTGTCACCGCATCGGCTTGGATGTGCTCGGCATGCACGTAATCCGCCGTGCCACTCGGCATCCAACTCTGCGGCAACGCCGTTTCCACCACAAAACGACCGTCAGGCTCAAGATGCTGTGCCGCATTCGCAAAGCAACGAATCTGGTCGTCAACGGTCAACAAGTTGAAAATGGTGTTGAACACGAGGTATACCAGCGCATACCGCCGCCCCGTCGTCGCCACACTCATGTCACCCTGTACCACATCCAGATCAGCACCGCCCGGCTTACGCCGCAGTTGCGCAATCATGTGCGGCGACAGCTCGATGCCGTCCACCCGCATGCCCAGGGCCGCAAGTGGGAGCGCAATGCGCCCCGTGCCAATGGCAAATTCTAGGGCGACACCTTCTTTTGCATAGGCGTGTAAAAAGCGCACCGCGGCGTCTTCGTCACCACGCGGTTGATCGTCGTAGTGCGCTGCGACATCCGCACCAAAACTCTCGGCTGGCTGAAACCAGTGCATCGTGTCGTACTCCGTCCTAGCCCTGATTGCCCCAGTGCATGGTAACCGCCAAAAATTCATCGCGCTTTACGCGCAATCCCTCGTACATTTCGGGGGCGTTTTCGGCATGCACATGGTGCGTAATCATCTGGGTCAAATTGAGTTTACCAGCAGCCGCAAAGTGCGCCAACAATGGCAAGGCGCGATCACGCGTAAACGGGAAGTGCGGGCGTACCTGCGCCCCAATTGCACTGCCGTGAGCCCCAGTAATGGTCACCGAACGACCGTGCAAATCCCAGTACGAATCGAAGTTCTGGATGATGCCCCGGGGACTCCCCACCAGCACCACTTGCCCGCCGTCGTCGACCAACTTGAGCGCATCTTGGAGCGCTGCGGGCACACCGGTAGCATCAACGACCACGTCTGCACGGCGCCCGAGTAGCGCACGCAACTGATCGGGGCCATCACCACTGCTCGGATCAATGGTGCGAACACCGTACACCTGCTCCGCCCAACGACGCCGTTGCACGAATGCGTCGACACCAATGATGGGGTGCGCACCACTCGCTGCGAACAAGCGCGTCGCGATTTGCCCGATCATGCCGAGCCCAAGAATGACCACTGCTTGGCCCAAAATGCGCTGTGATTGCACGAGTGCCGTGAATGGAAACCGTGCCAACGACAACATGGCGGCTTCGGGCGCGGGCACATGCTCGGCGACTGGCCAGATATCCGCATCGGGACCAATGTCGACCACGGCGTGACTCTCGTGGCGCCCCGGCCAAATTACCCGATCACCCACCTTGAACATGTGCACGTCGGCGCCAGCCGCCACAATGCGTCCAACTGCGCTGTAACCGGGCACAAACGGAAATTTGGCCCACAGGTTGGTGGGGTCTTTGAGCCACTGATGAATCCCGGTGTAGATGGCCAACTCGGTGCCCGCGCTAATCCCGCTGGCCTCCGTGGCAATGACAACCTGATTGGCACCGGGCAACGGCACCTCGTATTCTGCAAAATCGACCGTGAATTCTTGGGGCATTACCACCCGCAGTCCTTTGGTCATCTTGTCACTTCCTTTCCCCTACTTCAACGGCCTCATTACTGCGCTGTCCACCCACCATCGACCACCAAGCTCGTTCCCGTCATGAATGCGGACGCTTCGGATGCCAAAAACAGCACGGGGCCAGCCAAATCACGCAAATCACCCCAACGCCCAATCGGCAAACGATCGATGAACCACTGGTACGCCGCCGGGTTGTTGAGGATGGGTTGATTCATGTCGGTCGCAAATGGTCCCGGGCACAGCGCATTCACCGTCACGCCCTGGCTGGCCCACTCCAGTGCCAACGTGCGCGTCAGCTGGATGACGCCCCCTTTGGCGGCCGTATACGGGGCTCGTTCGGCCAATCCCACCGTACCCAGCATGGAGCTGATGTTGATGACCCGTCCCCATTTTTGTGCGAGCATGTGCGGAGCAAGCGCCCGTGCACAATAAAAGGGCGCCGACAGGTTGATGGCGATGAGTTCATCCCACTTTTCGATGGGATATTCAACCGCTGGTTTACGCAAATTGACACCCGCGCTATTGACCAAAATATCGACCTTGCCGACGGTGGCCGCCATCTGCTCAACCTCGGCCGGCTTGGTCACATCACAGGGGTGCACACGCACCTGGCGGCCAGTCTCGGCCACGAGGCGCTCTTGGAGCGCCACCAGCGGCTCTACCCGCCGTCCCACCAACACCAAATCGGCCCCCGCTGATGCGAGTGTCTGCGCAAACACTTCACCGAGACCACCGGCTGCACCGGTAATCAACGCGACACGTCCGTCAACACGAAACAAATCCAAGGGGTTATTCATGCACCCTGCTCCTCATCATCGTTGCTCTTACCGTCCACCCACCATCAACGTGCGTAAATGAGCCACACTCTGGGTGAATTGCCCTTCTTCGTAGGCCCCCAACTCGAGGGCATCGGCCCCCCGCTCCCACGGCGTGCGGGTATCGTCGCTGGCCGCCGACACATGCGTGGCCGCATAGCGCAACAGTGGCAACAGCGTATCAATGCCGTAGGCACGCGGGTATCCCTGCCACCATTCTGGCGTCCACACGCGGATGTGCCGTGCATTAATGGCCGCCAATTCAATGTTGCACGTGGCCTGTGGCGCGTGTTTGGCCAAGATGCCAAACAGACCGGGCAAATCGAGCACGCCTGCGCCCAACGATGAGCGCACCAACAAGTAGCCCTCAGGTGTCAAATAAAAGAAGTAGTCTTTGAGGTGGACGTTGACAATTCGGGAGCCAAGCCGCTCTGCAAACACCAACGGATCCTCGGCCACTGCCAGCGGATTCACCGCATCGAGCGTGACCCCGATGTGCGCACCACCGACTTCGTCGCAGATGCGGATGAGGTCGGCACTATCGAGGTCTTGATGATTTTCAGGGGCGATGATGACATCATGCGCCTCTGCGAGGGGGCGCATGCGTTGGAGCACGCCGATTTGTGCCTGCAGATGCGCCTCCCATCCACCGGGGAAGGTGGCGCGCGCGCCTTCGAGCATGCCACTCAGCATCACACGCAACACGCGTGCCCCGAGCATGGCCGCCGCCGGAATAAGCCGCTCAAGCATGGGCACGTCGATGACCGCGCCATCGAGCACCAAACGAATCCCCAACGAATCAGCGCGACGCTTGAATTCGCGTAATCCCTGCGCACTCTGGTCTTTGATGAGGTCGAGGGGCAATTCCACCGTCGCCAAATTGTGGTATGCGGCCAATTCGAGCAGAGCGTGCGCATCGTAGGGGCGTGGACAAACGCGCGCAGTGCCCGCACCAGCAAAACCACAGCGCCACGGAAAACTGTAGGCGGCCAAACCAATCGGATTGCCACCAATGTGCATTGGCATGATACGTACCTCTTGCGTGTGCGGTTAGGCGATGTCACCGTTCGGACGAAGCACCGCCTTGGGAATGGTCAATTCTTCCATGGCCATGAATCCCTCATGCCAATCGAGCAAATCAAATTCGGTTACCAGCGGTGCCACGTTGAGTTGGCCCGTGCCCATCAACGCCAAAATCCGCTCCCACGTGCCGTGCAGATGACTAAATGACCCCTGCAGGGTGGCCGCTTTGGCAACCAAACGGTCGATGCTAAAGCCGACCGGCGCTGGTCCCCAGCCGATTTTGGTGATTTGGCCGTTGGGCCGCACCATGTCGAGGCTCTGGTCGAGCGTCTTCGACACACCGACGGCATCGACCACCAAGTGCGCCCCAAAACCGTCACCTGCGTTGAGCACCGCACTGACCACGTCTTGTTCGTCACCGACCAAAACGTCATCGGCACCCATTTTTTTGGCGAGATCGAGGCGATTGCCATCACGGCGCAGACCAATCACACTAATCCGCGCCACACCGCACAATCGCAACACGGCGATGCACATCAGACCGATGGGACCAGGTCCCATCACCACCGCATGATCAGCGGGGCGCGGGCGGCTTTTTTCAACAATTGCGTTGTAGGCCACACAGGCGGGCTCGGTCAACGACGCGTGTGACATGGGCACATGATCGGGGATGCGGTGCAAAATCGCCGGACGGCTGATGACGTAGTTGGCCATGGCACCATCCGCACCAAAGCCGAATCCTTTGCGGTTGGGACAAACGTTGTACTGACCGGCACGACAGTACGGACACGTCCCGCACACCCACGAAGCCGTCTCCGAAACCACGCGCTCGCCGACCTTGAACTCGCTGACTCCAGCGCCCACTGCGGCAATCACCCCAGAAAACTCATGCCCTAGAATGCGTGGCCCGGGCATCTGGTGATTGTCACCCTGCCACACGTGGATGTCGGTGCCACAGACACCGACCGCGCCGACCTTCATCAGCACTTGACCGGCTTCTGGCGTGGGCACCCCGACTTCTTCGATTTGGGTGCGCTCACGGGGACCACGGTAGACGAGACCTTGCATCGTTGCACTGCTCATGGCGCTATCCTCTTTGGTATATGAAGGGAAAAATGTTGCTCTGCGCTGCGATTATACCATCA
>Ga0172373_10005073_pt1 | contig 18226 bp, 5 predicted proteins | sample Lak10m_2_FD_114546 | JGI IMG/M metagenome (GOLD analysis project Ga0172373, IMG submission 114546) | Freshwater microbial communities from Kabuno Bay, South-Kivu, Congo - kab_092012_10m | ecosystem: Environmental > Aquatic > Freshwater > Lake | place: Democratic Republic of the Congo: South-Kivu...
AATATCGGCTTGCTTCAATATTTCAATACTTTCCTTGCTACGAAAATCTCCATCGCCTTTGAAATAATTTACGCCAATTTCTTCTGTATCAGGCACATAGTTTCTATTTTTGTCACCATCGTACTCCAGATAAATAGCCTGTTCGCTATCATATTGACTGAATAAATCCATATTCTGATTTTTGTAACATGAAGAAATCAATTTCTTCAAGCCGAAGTTTTCAAAGTTATAAGAAAAGTAATGAAAAAAACTGCTTACTCGTGGGTCGTCACAATTGCAATAAACAACCTTGCCTTTAAAGTGTTTTTTATAGTGTTTTAACTCTTTTTCAATATCTGTGAGTTGAGTATAAAACTCATCATTCTTATTCTTTTTTGCCTTGTGCAAGTGTTTACTTGGCATATCTTAATTCTCTATTCTCAATGTTTTCAAATTTCCAACCACTATTTTACTTTGTTATGCAAGACAGCCACCTAACGGTTTGCGTTACCTGCGTGTGGGTGGGCGTGGACAATGTTTGGGAGCAGAGAAAACTCGAAGCCAGAAAAATGCTCGAAAATGCCGCAGAATCCCACACGTCAGGTGCACGCTTTGTTGGCTGGCGTTTTATTTCGCAAACTATCATTTGAAAAGGTCAATAATCCATTGGAAAGGATTTGATGGTTGTCCTGAAGGCGTTGGCACAATGACAGGATTAGGAGTTGAGATTGGTGTTGGAGTAATTGACTTATTGGTAGGAGCAGAGTTACTAACGAAATCCATACAATCTGCAACATCAATAGTTCTATGTCCATCACCAACACTCCAATTCATTTCTTCTATATCTATTTTCTTGCCATTAGAGGAAATTCCTGTTACCAAAGCCACATGACCATATTCCAATGACCCTGCACAGTACGGACTCCAAACTACGATGTCTCCTACTTCGCTTGGCTTTTTATTTACGGAAATTCCAAAAGGACTGCCATTCTGTTGAGCCTGACTTGTCCATTGATAAGCATTCCCTTGACCTGGTTGTATCCATTGGCATACGTCGGGTCTTTTACCAGCCACAAACCATGTACAGTTATTAACGGTAAATTTGGCTTGGCAATCAGTGGGACTATAAGATGCTTCTACGGGCGGAGCAAAAATTTGGAAGATTTTATCTAGCCAACTAGGGCTTGGTTCATATCCATCATTAGGAAGTGAGCCATCATAAGGGGTTGCGGTTGGCGCTAAAGTAGGCGGAATGGATGTAGATGTGGGACGGGGTGTTGATGTAGAAGGAATTGAAGTTTTTGTAGGAATACGAGTTGCGGTAGGTGGAATTGGGGTATTCGTAGGTTGTATTACATATATCGTTATTTCTTTATAATCTTGAGTTATGCCGTATGCGCCAGTCAAACGATAAGTTGAGTCAATAGATGGACATACAACAGTACTCCCGCTTGCAGGAGCATGACCATCGCCAGAAACAACGGGTCCATTTGTACTATCCAAAAACACTTGCTGATATGTGGAGTTTGCATTCCAGTATAAAGTTGTACACTGTCCTGCATGAATTGTAGTGCTATCAGCGTAAAAATCTAAAACTGGCACAATAGTTGCTGTTGGCGGAGTATATGGGGCGCAAGAATCTACAATGTTAAAACTATCAAATCCAGTTAAGACGCCTGACCTATTAAACCAGGGGTTGAACAGTTTAACCCAAACAACGCCAGCGTCAATGCGAAATCCGAAAGTACTTTCAAAATTGTCTGCTGAGAACGGTGATGGTATAGGTTGTCCTTCATATGGGTAAAAGGTGTAGTAATAATAACCATCGTCTTGAAAATACCCACAGAGCGTATTGTCTTGCGCTTTTGCCCTTATGGGAAAAACCAACACAACAATACCCAAAATAATTCCAAAGAACATAGCCGAAATTATTTTTTTTGCAGACATTTTGAACTCCTTTGTTTGATTTGCCAGCCAGCCAACTAGTGTATATGCGGACGGTGTCCGTATAAGACGCCTGTGCGGGGTGTTATACGGACGTAATCCGTATAACACCCTTTATATTTTAACTACCACGCAGAGCAAAATTAGCGATTTTTTAGGTAAGACTTGGCTTCGAGCAGGGCGTTGGAGCGTGCCGTTACCAGTCCACTTATGCACTTAAACTCTACGAATTCCATTATACGCCCCCGACCTCCAAAAAAGCAATTGTTTTCCCAAAGACTGCATGGCTTTCTCAAGGTCGAAAAACCTTTAACGCGAAGAAAGCGAAGGGCTGGAAAAACTCAAAAAACTCCGCAGACTCCGCGCTCTCTGTCGCGAACGCTCTTCTCTCAATATAAAAAAAGAGACAGCCGCTTTCACGACCGCCTCTCATTGCCGATAACCGATAACTGTTTACTGATCACTATTTACTTTTCACTTCTCACCTTTCACTTCTCACTTTTCCCACTCACCCCGCCATATTCTTCTTCATCACATACTTCAAAGCCACTTTGTAGATCTCGGTCAGCTTCTCGGCCATGTCCTTCGCCTCGGGGTTATCGGGCTGGCTTTCCATCTGCGCCACCAGGCCGCTCAACGCATCCACGAATTGCTGGGTCACCATCTCATCATTTTCTTTGAGCATCTGCTCGACCCCGGCATCATCTGGAACCTGGAGCAGTTGTTCAATGAAAGCCACTTCTGGCGGGGGAGCGCTGGCGGTTTGCAGCACCTGTACCATCTTTTGCAGTTTGCCCATACGCGTGTAATCGTTGGCTTCTGAAGCCTGCCTCAGCATCTGGTTCACCACTTCCACGGCATCCTGTGAGAAATTATCCAGGTTTGCCTGCGTGGCTTTCTCAATATCAGGCTGCTCGAGGATCGTCTCCACGAACTTCTGCGCCTGCTTCAAACGCGCTTCCATCTGCCTGTCAATTTCATTCGTGAAGAACAACAGCTTCTCGCGGATGCCCTCCAGTGTTGTCTTTTCTTCAGGAGAAGCCTTCTCGATCTTATCCGTCAAATTTTGGAAGAAGACATAATCCATGCCTGCGCGTGCCATGCTCACATACGCGCGGATGCGTGCATCGGATTTTGCCTCAATGACGAAGTCCAGCAGTTTTTCGCGGGTGAGGGATTGCCCCGCCTCTTGCAATACCTGTTGGGCTGCTTCCATTTCTGCCACAGATTCCTTAAGCTGACGGCCATACGCCGTTTCATCCAGCAGCATGGTTTGGATCTCGATCAACGCGCGCGCGATCGGCTCCTGCCCGCTCTGCATGGCGTTCTGCGCAATGCGGCTGAATAGCGCAAAGAACTGCTCGTCGATGATCTTCTCATTCTGCTTGATCAGCTCCAAGCGCACATCCTTCGAAGTGACCTGCATCAACTTCTCCATGAACTGGACGCGTTCCTGCTGGCTCTTGATCATTTCAGAAGAGATGCCGTCTTTGTTCAAGATGGTCTCCATCATGGATTCATAGGTCAGGTTGGCTTGCGGACTGAACAAATACCCCTTGCGTTTTTCAGGCGGCAGCCTGTCCACCACCTGCTTGATCAGCGGACCGATCATTTTTTCCTGCTCGTTCAACGGCAGTCCCAGCTCAGGCGGGAAGAAGGTCAGCAGCAATTCCTTCTCATTATCGTGATAGATGATGGGAGTCGCTAAGCGTCCTTCATATCCGCAATGTGGACAGCGCGCATAGTTGGATTGTCCGCTCATCAGGCGTTGCTTCGAAGCGGGTTCATGAGACACGTCGAACAATTGCTCAACGTTGGCAGGGATCATTTGTCTACAGCGGGGGCACGAGATTTGAGTTTGTGGCATTTAACGATTTCCGATTTATAAATTTTTTACTGCTGCTGGTCGAGTAGCCCAGAGCGTTTTTTTTTGCGAAGGGCGTATCGAGACCTGGTGGTCGAGTAGTCCAGAGCGTTTTTTTTTGCGAAGGGCGTATCGAGACCTGGTGGTCGAGTAGTCCGAATGATTTCTGAGGGCGTACCGAGACCTGATTTTGAATGAAAAAAACGGGAGTCGGGAATTGGGAATCGGAGATAGCTCCCGACGCCCAATTCCCGATTCCCAAAATTACTTACCCAACCAACTCTTCCAGCCGATCAATATACCCTTCCATCACAGCAAAGGTTTCTTCAACAGCCTTGGGGGTGGTCAAGTCAACGCCTGCCTTCTTGAGCACATCCAGCGGATAGACAGACGAACCAGACTTGAGGAAGCCGAGGTAATTTTCCACGGCGTTGGGTTCGCCGCGCAGGATTCTGCCCGAGAGGGCATGTGCGCCAGAAATACCCGTGGCATATTGATAGACATAATAATCAGCGAAGAGATGGCTAAACGTAGACCAGACCATGCCCACGCGCGGACGATCGATCTTCACTTTGGGGCCAAATCCCTCGGTAAACAGATCAGCCATCAGATTTTGCATTGAATCGGCTGTCAACGGTTCGCCGCGTTCGGCGCGTTGATGCGTCTCCAGTTCAAAGCGAGCCAGAGTCGGCATCTGGAAGAAATATCGGAAGAAGTTACCGCCGACCGCTTCTTCGATCAACGAGATCAGGAAGTTCTTGTCGGTGATGGTCTTGAGCAAATGTCCGCGCATCATAGCCTGATTGAAGTTCGAAGCCACTTCTGCCACGAAGAGCGAATAACCTGAATACGCAAGCGGCTGATTTTGCCAGGTGAGATACGAGTGCATCGAGTGACCGAGTTCATGCGCGAGCGTGCTCATGCTGCCAATGTCATCGGTGAAGGACATCATAATGAAGGGATGAGTCTTCGGAGCGCCGTACGAGAACGCGCCGTTCATCTTGCCCTGGTTAACAGTTGAATCAACCCAGCGGTCTTTAAGCGTGCCCTGACGAAGGGTGTTCACATAATCCTTGCCAAGAGGCGCGAGGCTGTCACTGATGTAGTCCACAGCTTTTTCGTAGGAAAGCGTGGTCTTCTTTTTTGCAATGGGCGCCCACATGTCGAAGTATTGAATTTCCTTCAACCCCAATGCCTTGCGGCGGATCTCAAAGTAGCGATGCCAAACGGGCAAATTCTTTTTGAAGGTGTCGATGAGGTTGTGGAATACTTCTTCGGGGACGTTGTTATTAAACAGGGAAGCAGAGAGGGTTGTGTTGAATTTGCGCGCGCGCATGTTGAATACGTTGGCGCTGATGGAACTGGAGAGGTTGGTGGCAAGCGTGTTCTTGAATTCAATATGCTTGTCGTGATAGCTGTTGAATGCCGTCTCGCGGACTTTGCGGTCGTGGTGCTCCAACAAGGTAGAGTAGAAATTACCCTGAGTCACATCGTACTTCTTGCCCTTGCTGTCCACAGCGGGTGCAAATTTGAAATCAGCATTCACCAGCATGCTGGTGCTGTTCGACGGCCCGCCGAACGGGTCAGCCAGCATGCCAAGGATTTCTTCTACTTCGCCAGAGCGCACATGCGCCTGTTGACGGAAGAGATCGTCAATGGCTTGTCCGTACACAGCCAGCTTCTTATTTTCTTTCATCCATGTGTTGAGCTTTTTTCTGCCGATCTTGAGCAATTCAGGATTCAGGAAGGATACCGCAGCTGCCACCTGACCATACATGCCGCCCGCTTTTCCGACCATGGCGCCAGAGGCTTGATTGGTCGTGTCCACTGCGTAGGCAAATTGCGCGTACATGAAGATGGTCTGCGCGCGCAGGATCAGATCTTCGATGGCCGTGTATCCCTTTAGCAGGGTGGCGGCGCTTTCGCCGAGCTTGCCTTCAAATTTTTTCACTTTGGGAATATCGTTGATCACCGCCTTCAAGGCGGCTTCCCATTCCTTCGGAGATTTATAAACACTTTCGGCGTTCCACGTATATTTCTTGTTGACCTTGCTGCGTGCGGGGATTGTTGTAGCCATGCGTTTATCCTTTTCGTTTAGGTTTGCGGTTCGATTTTACCATTTGGGGTTAAGACCTGACATGTTTCCAGAACCCCTTTTTGGATTCCGTATCAGGTCGGTAGTGAGAAACAGATCCTCGCGCCAGAATCAGGTTTCGGGTCCGCCCAGATGCGCCCCCCATGCGCTTCGATGATTTCGCGGGCGAGGTAAAGTCCCAGCCCGGCGCCTTTGGTCTGCTTGACGGCCTTCGTCGAACGATAGAAACGGTCAAAGATGTGCGGGATGTCTCTCGCGTCAATGCCGGGGCCTTCATCGCTCACACAGATCACAACCTGCCCGGGCTTGGTTGCGCCGCTGATCTTTATTTCGCCGGCGGGCGCATATTTCAGCGCGTTGGATACAAGATTTGAAATGACCTGTTCCAAGCGGCTTTCATCGCCGAGGATGATCGGGAAGTTCGCAGGAAAGTCTGTGACGATGCTATGCTTGGGTGCCTGGGATGTGAACCGCTCGCTCACTCTTAACGCGAGGCTGGGCAGCGCTACATCGGCTTGATTCAAGCTGAGGCCTCCGGCTTGCAAACGGGAGGCGTCCAGCAGATCATCGATCATTTTGGACAAACGATCCGCTTCCTCTTCGATGACCATGAGCGAATCGCTGATGGTGGCTTTGTCCCATTTGGCATCATCGCGCCGCAAGGTGGATGCATAGCCTTTGATCAATGCAACTGGTGTGCGTAATTCATGGCTTACGATGGAGATGAATGTTGCTTTGATCTCGTCTGCGGTTCTGAAGTGGGTGATATCGCGCACGCTGAGGATCACGTTGCGAAGTTTGTTCTCTTCCGAGAGCAGCGGGGCGTAGGTGATGCCCACAGGCAAAGGCGGCGGTAACGGACGTTCCAGGTCGCCTTCTACATATAAAGTGGCGTTCGGCGTCAGCGGCCAGCTCTCCGTCACGGATTCTTCAAGCGTTTTACCGTGAGGTTCTTTCTTCCATTTAATGATGTCTTTGTGATTTTTCGCGACGATGGAGTCGCGTTCGGCTCCGAACATTTTTTCAAATGCGCCGTTGCATCTTTCGATGTTTAGGTCTGCGTCCAAAATGAGGATGCCATCCGCGGCAGAATCAAGCAGCGCGTCGAGGCGCTTTTTTTCGTAGGTTACTTGTCCGTACAGTTGGGCGTTGAAGACCGCGATGGCGGCCTGATCCGCGAAAGATTGCAGCAGAATGCGGTCATTGGGGGTGAACAGGTCTGCGTAGTTGCGGAAGATGAAGATCACGCCGATGACCTGTCCGTGGGCGGCGAGGGGCAGTCCTGTGCCGTTAAGCAGACCCATGCTGGCGGTGTAGGTCAGTTCCTTTAACATGCGGTTGAGCTCAAGCACATCCAACTCGCGGACTTTTTCCTCGGCAAGGAGCGGGGTTAAGTAGGAGAGAAATGCCGGAGCGATGCCATGTGCCGTTGCCACTCGCCAACCGTCGGGTAGTTTGAGCGCGATGAGTCCTGCTTGACCCGCAAGCATCTCAATCGAGATCCGCAAAATGCGCGCCAGCAATTTCTCAAGGTCAAGTTCCTGAGTGAGGGCGCGCGAGATTTCAAGTAAATAATCTCTTTGGCGGACGCGAAAGTCCGGAAGCATGGAGGGGATAATGGACATGTTCGATTATTTTATCACCGCGTCTTGGGCAGCGGTGTAAGAGTTGTGTTAGTGCCGAAACACTGCGCACAAATTCCATTCCTGACAATTTTGTCAATTATAAAGATTGACCCTGGTACTAATTGACCATAAAATAAAATTTAATATACGTACATATACGGATATTAATATTCAATTCAGTAATTTATTTGTTTTCAAACGGGGAAATGCAAGGATATGTAGTAGTGGTCTGAGCAGCAAAACCGACCAGAAGCCGATTTTTCTGTTTTTTTATAGGTTTGATTTTTTGACTCGGATTGTTTCAACAAAGGAAGAAATTATGTATAAGTCAATGCGATTATTATTTTTGGCCTTAATTACGATTGCATCCCTGGTGTTTGGACCGGTTTCTCCTGTATATGCGGCATCCCTTCCGGCGGAGATAAACAAGCAATTCACACCGGATTTCATTGATGCGGGTGGAGTCTCAAGATTACGAATTACCATATTTAACCCGAATACGTTTCCGCTTTCGAATGCCGCCTGGTCGGATAATCTGGTTGGAGTGCAGCCCGGGTTAAGTATTGCGAACCCTCCCAATGTGAGTCATACATGCGGCCTGGGTGCAGTCGTTACGGCGGTTGCCGGTTCAACCACAATTTCGTTGGCGAACGGCGCAGTGAGCCCTCAGGTGGGTGTAAACCCTGGAGAATGTTATGTTGAGGTGGATGTCACTGCGACCTTGCCTGGCGCTCGAATCAATACCATCCCCGCAGGCAATTTGACTTCACAAGGCGTCGATGGCGTTACACCTGTGACTGTTTCAAACACGACACCCGCCAGCGCCACATTGACCGTGGTTGCCGTGGCTCCTCCTTCGTTGAGCAAAGCTTTTTCGCCTAACACCATCTATATTGGGGAAGTCAGTCAACTGACCATTCGTGTCAATAACAATGATGTGGATACGAACCTGACGAACGTAAAGTATACCGATACTCTTCCAGTAGGACTTGTGCTCGCGACCCCAGTTTCTCCTGTTGTTTCGAATTGCGGTACATACACGTTGGTTGCGGCGGCGGGAACGAACACGATCGCGCTTAGCGGTGCAACTGTGACGCCAGGTCAGGATTGTCTTGTGACTGTCAATGTCACTGGAACAGCAGGAATATATACAAATACGATACCCGCCGGCCCCGTAGGACCTGGTTCGCTAACGACCCAACAGGGCGTAACGAATGGCAGCCCCGCTTCGGCAGACTTGAATGTACAGCCTGTTTCCATTCAAAAAATATTTGCGCCAGGTACGATCACTGCCGGCGGAACCAGTGTGCTGACGATCACACTTCAAAATCCCAGTGGCACTCCTTATACGAATGTAAGCCTTACAGATAATCTGCCTGCCGGTTTGACCGTCTCGGGAACGCCTGCTACTACTTGTGGTGGTTCTTTAACCAATAATGCCACGTCAATAACTTTAACGGGTGGAACCATTCCAGCAAGTGCAACGCCTCCTACGCTTTCTACTTGTACAATAACTGCGACTGTTTTGGCGAATTTATCCATTTCCGGTACGCGTACAAATACGATTCCTGCAAATTCTTTAATTACAAACGTCCCTGGCGTTACGAATTTATTCCCTGCTTCAGGCAATCTTAATGTTAATGCCGCCCTTACAGGCACCAAGGCATATTCACCAACAACCATGGTCCTTGGCGGAAGCAGCACCGTTACGATCGTGCTTGCCAATAACAGCGCCACTCCGCTCACTGGTGTTAATTTTACAGATACGATGCCGTCTAATTTAACAGTATTTGGTACACCGGCCACTCCGCAATGTAATGGCGGGACGATCGCCAATTCAATCAATTCAGTAACGCTGACTGGGGGCTCCATCCCTGCAAATTCCACATGCACGATTGTTTTTAATGTCACATCAACTGTGCCTGGTAGCGGAACCACCTACGAGAACACGATTCCAGCAAATGCCATTTCAACGACAGAAGGGCCAAAGAATACCAGCATAATCCGAACGGGAACTGATCTGACGGTGGTCAATGCGTACACCCTCCCTGTGGGGGTTAGCAAAAACTTTCAGACGGATCCGATTTCACCTGGTTCCACAAGCCGCTTAAGGATCACGATTACGGCCCCCGTTGATACCGCTCTTTCCGGGCTGACAGTTATAGATAACCTGGTCTCTGGCCTTGTGATTGCCGCTTCGCCTGCCCCGACAGAGAGTTGCCCGGGCGGAACCCTCACAGCTGTCGCTGGTACAAATTTCATCAAATTCACGAACTTAACGGCGAATGTCCTTGCTGCAAATGCAAGTTGTAATATTGATGTTTGGGTAACTTCCACTGTCCCAGGGACTTATAGTAATGTGATCCCAGCCACTACGATCACAAGTGACCAGGGACGAACAAATTTAACCGATAGCAATACTGCTACGCTGACAGTGACAGGGATGACAATGAGTAAGGCGTTTTACCCGACCGTTGTTCAAGCTGGCGGGCATTCAACACTGGTGATCACACTTGTAAACACCTCAGATGCCCCGTTAATTAATCTGCAAGTAACTGATGACTTGCCGGGAATAGACATTAATGGTTTAACAGTTGCGCCTATCCCCAATGCCAGTACAACATGCGGGCCAGGGACTGTTACTGCCATTGCCGGCACACAGGCAATTACACTCACTGGCGGGGTAATACCTGCGCAGACGGGCGGCGTACCGGGGACTTGTACCATTACAGTAGATGTTCAAGGGAACGACAGTACCCCGCTCACAGGAACTTCATATACAAATTCGATACCAGTAACCAAAGTGTCTGCCCTGGTTCAAAGCGTGGGAGTGACAATCCGGCCGCAATCCCCAGCGGAAGCCGATTTGGGTGTTCAGCCGCTTACGTTTAATATCACCAAAAGCATCGACCCCGTCTTTGTGTATGGTGGAGCGCACTCCACTCTGAGTATTTCATTGCTAAATCCTAATAACACTGATCTAACCGGCATCACTTTTACCGATAATATGCCGTCAAATATGAAAATCTTTGATCCCCCTGCGTTTGACATAGGCACATGCGGCGGTGTGATAACAGGAACTCCGGGCGACACATCCTTTTCATTTAGCGGTGGCGTGTTGGCGGCAAATTCAAATTGCACACTCAGCCTTCGAGTGGTCATGAACATCGAGGGAACCATAACGAATCAAATAGATGCCGGGGATGTTACTACCAATAACGGAGTGAGCAACCCTCAGCCTGTAGCGGCATCCCTTACTAATTTGCCCGGTGTGAGCGTTAAAAAATCATTTAACCCCAGCGCTATTATGGCGGGAAATCCTTCAACATTGATCATTACCATCACGAACACAACTAATATCAACGTTGTTAATATGGGTTTAACGGATAACCTGCCCACAGCCTTGCCGACCGGCTTGGTCGTGGCGACACCTGCCAACGCTTCTACAACTTGTTCTGGCGCAACACTGACTGCATCACCTAATGATACAGCAGTGGTTTTATCCGGCGGAAACCTGAATGGGTTTCAATCGTGCATAATACAGGTTGATGTGACAAGTTCCATTCCAGGCATTTTTATTAATACGATCGGAGTTGGTCAACTTGCTGCTCAAACAGAGGGGTCTGGTTTACCTGTTAATAATAATGACCCCGCTTCTGATACTTTAACGGTTACATCGTCAACTTTTAGTTTGGGTAATCGGGTCTGGTACGATACTGACAATAGCGGGACGATCAACGGCACGGAGACTGGTATTAATGGTGTGACTGTCCAGTTGTACGCTGCGGATATTAGCGGCAACCCGACGGGCGGCGTTCTTGGGACTAAAGTAACTGCGAATGGCGGTTACTATCGCTTTGATGATTTGGCTGCTGGTGATTATGTTGTCGTTATTCCTTCGCCTCAACTTCAGACTGGAGGCCCGCTCGCCGGTTACTGGAGCAGCGGGACTACTCTGGGTGCTTTGGGTGTGGTGGGCGAAGCGACTGCCCCTGACCCCGATAACGATACAGATGTAGATGACAACGGGACTTTGCAGCCGGGTGGTGATGTTTTGAGCAAAGCCATCACCTTGGGTCCGACGGCCAACGAACCTACAAATGATGCAGATGCGAATCCAGCCAACCCTGCAGGTGAATCGGCAAACAATCAAAGCAACCGGACTGTGGATTTCGGTTTCTACCGCATGCAGCTTGGCAACCAGATATTTATTGACGTGAATGGGAATGGTACATTCGATGGCGGTGACGCAGCTATGCCCGGCGCGCTTGTCCAGTTGTATGCTGGCGATGGAACTGAGTTAATTACAGGCGCTGACGGTATCCGCGGAACTGTTGACGATGGGTATGGCCCGGATGGTGTTTCTGGGAACGGGGACGATGGTACTGGAGGTGTTCTTACCGGGGCCAGCGGCACATATTTGTTCAGCGCTTTACCAGCGGGTGATTACTATGTAGGTGTAACCCCTGCTGGAGGCGGTTATTTAAGTACGATAGACACATTCAGCGTTCCTGACTCTACAGACCCGGATGCTAATATTAATAATAATGATAACGGCGTTGGGACTAGCTCCGGGAAAGTGTTAAGCGCTACCGTTACCCTTACCCCCGGAGGATTTGGCGCTGCTTTGAGTAATAATGTAGCCAATGCAACTGGCACGACCAGTAATCCCACTCTTGATTTCGGTTTTGTATTGCCGGGGTTCAGCCTTGGAAATCGCGTCTGGTTTGATACAGATAATAGCAGCACGATCAATGGAACAGAAGTGGGCGTGGACGATGTCACGGTGCAATTATTTGCCGCGGATATCAATGGTAACCCGACTGGCTCTGCCATTGGAACACAATTAACAGTTAATGGCGGTTATTATCGATTTGATAATCTAAATCCAGGAACTTACGTTGTAGTACTCCCTGCTTCTAATTTTACTTTGACAGGCAAGTTATATAAGTATTGGTCTTCGGGTACCACGGTTTTAGCAAATAGTGCCGTTTCGGAGACTGCTGCTCCTGACCCTGACGATAATACAGACAGTGACGACAATGGAACTCGGCAAATTGGCGGGGCTTTCAACTATGCTGTGATTAGTAAGCCTGTTACGCTTGAGCCTGTTGCTTCAGAGCCGACAAATGATACAGATGCTGATCCAACTAACCCTGCGGGCGAAGCGGTGAATAATCAAAGTAATCGCACGGTGGACTTCGGCTTCTATCGCACCGATGTCGGAGATCAGATATTCCTGGATGTTAATCAAAATGGAACCTATGATGTCGGCACCGATTCGCCATTATCTGGCGCTGTAGTCCGTTTGTATACGAATAATAATATTGAAGTAAACGTCGGTTTGGATGGTATTTTAGGGACTTCGGATGATATACCGGGCGGCGTATTAACCACTGCAAGCGGCACCTATTTGTTTAGCGGCCTGCCGCAAGGCAATTACATTGTAAAAGTAACTCCTCCAAGCGGGTTCTCCAGCACAATTGATACATTCGATTCTGCCGATTCGGCGGACCCAGATACAAATACGAATAATAATGACAATGGCATTGGGAATGGTATGGGGCAAGTAGCCAGCGGAATTTTGACAATGACCCCGGGTGAAACTGGTGCCAATATTACAACAGCCAACGCGAGCGGTACTACCTCTGACCCGAGTGTGGATTTTGGTTTTGTTCCTGGCTACAGCTTGGGCAACCGTGTTTGGTTTGACACCAACAACAACCGTACTCTGGATCTCCTGGAAGTTGGTGTAGATGATGTGTTAGTTCAACTTTATGCTGCGGATGGTTCAGGTAACCCAGTAGGGGCGGTGCTTGGCTCTACATTTACATTAGGGGGTGGTTATTACCGTTTTGATAATTTGCCAGCGGGAGATTATGTTGTCGTGATCCCAGCAGATAATTTCATTGACGACGGATTGAACGACATTCTGGTCGGTTATTTGAGCAGCGGCACTACACTTACCAGCTCTGGTGGCCTGAGTGAAGTAGTCGCCCCAGACCCTGATAACAATGTAGATTTGGATGACAACGGCGCTCGCCAACTCAGCGGTAATGTGGTCAGTCGTGCAGTCACTCTTGGCTCTGGGATAGTTGAGCCGTTGTTAGAGGCGGATCCTGTAACGAACCCGAGTTTGGGCGAGGCTCCAGATGGGCAGAGCAATCGTACTGTGGACTTTGGCTTTTACCGCCAACAACTGGGTGATCAAATATTCTCCGATCTTGATGGCGATGGAATGTTTACTGCGGCGGATGCTCCGTTGGCTGGCGCTACTGTAAAATTATATGCGAGCGATGGCGTAACCGAAATTAATGTTGGTCCGGATGGCATTTTAGGTACTACAGATGATGCCGCTGGTGGGGTTACTACCATTGCCGATGGTAAGTATCTGTTTGGCGGCTTGCCTGAAGGAAGTTATATTGTAAAAGTAACCCCTTTGACAGGGTATAGCACAATTGACAATGGCAATGTTCCTGCCGAAGATGACAGCCTCAATCCTAATCTAAACCTCGATAATAATGATAATGGCCATGGCGTGAGCACAGGCGAGGTCTCCAGTTCTGTATTTACCCTGACACCTGGTGTTTCCGGGGTAAGTACCACTGTTGACAATAGCACTGCAACCACGATTAATCCATCACTTGATTTTGGCTTTACCCCATTGTATAGCCTGGGTAATCGTGTCTGGTTTGATACTAATAATGACAGTGCCATAGGCGCGGGTGAAGTTGGCGTTGATAACGTTCGCGTGGAGTTGTATCAAGATAACGGCAACGGCGCGTATGATGCTGGAGATGCTTTCCTTTCATTCGAAGTTACCGATAGTACAGGATATTATCGTTTCGATGGATTACCCGCTGGTAATTACGTGGTTCTAATTCCCAGTAGCCAGTTCAGTGTTGGCGGTCCGTTGAATCTTTATTGGAGCAGCGGTACGAATATCGCTGACGATGGTTCTGTTGTGGATTCTACTTCCGTTGACCCAGATAACGATGTGGACAACGATGATAATGGGATCACTTCCCTAACAAGCAATGCGATTGATCATGTTTCTTCCCAGGCAGTTACTCTTGGGCCGGGTCTTAGTGAGTCGATAAACGATAATGATCCGGTAACCAACCCCGACCTTGGCGAAGCTCCGAATAATCAAAGCAATCGTACTGTGGATTTCGGTTTTTATCGTTTGGAATTGAGCAATCAGATATTTTGGGATGTTAACAGTGATGGCTTATTCCAAACAGGAGATGTTGTCATTCCTGATGCTATCGTGAAACTGTACAGTGGCGATGGGTCCGTTGAGATAAACGTGGGGCCGGACGGCATCCTGGGTACAACGGATGACGCAATTGGAGGGGTGATAAGTAACTCGGTGGATGGTACCTATCTTTTCGGCGGTTTGCCGGAGGGAAATTATATTGTCCGTGTAACGCCGCCTCTTGGTTTTAGCAGCACAGTTGATACTGGTAACGCAGGCGATACTGCGGCACCGAATAATAATTACGATAATAATGATAACGGAGTGGGTATTGCTAACGGAGAAGTCTCCAGCAATGCGGTTCCTCTTACTCCGGGTATTGTGAGCTTGAGTAATATCGTTACCAATAGCACAGGAACAACACTCAATCCGACCCTTGACTTTGGGTTTATTCCGGATGCAATGTTTAGGTTTAGCCTTGGGAATCGTGTTTGGTTTGATACCAACAACGACGGCGTGATAAATGGCGCTGAAGTCGGAAGCGCAAATGTAAGAGTTGATTTATTTGTTGATAATGGCGCGACCGCTGGCGTTTATGATGTAGGTGACACATTCGTTGATTTCAAAACAACTGACTCAAACGGTTATTACCGTTTTGATGACTTGGCTGCCGGAAACTATGTGGCAGTTATTCTGGCTACTCAATTTTCAACTGGCGGCCCATTGGATGGTTATTGGAGCAGCGGCACAAGTATTGCAGGCAGCGGCGCAGTGACGGACAACATTAGCCCCGATGTGGACACCGACCCGGCCGATAGTGACGACAATGGAGCAACTACTTTTACTGCCAATGTTGTGAATTACGTTTCTTCACGTGCAGTCACGCTTGGACCCACCGCGAATGAACCTGTTAGTGAGACGGATAAACTTCCCAACCCAGATGCAGGTGAGGAGCCTGATAGTCAGAGCAACCGCACGGTGGACTTTGGTTTTTATCAGATGCAGTTGAGCGACTTGATCTTTGTGGATGTGAATAATAATGGTCTCTATAACAGCGGTGATTTGCCTCTTGCTGGCGCGCGAGTCCAGTTGTTTGCCAGCAATGGCACCACCGAGATTAACGTTGGTCCTGATGGCATATTAGGCACAGCCGATGACGCTGCCAATGGATTGATCACACTCGCCAATGGCTTATATCTGTTCAGTGGTTTGCCGGCTGGGGATTACATCGTAAAAGTAACCCCGCCCGCGGGATATCTCAGCACGGTGGATACTAATGCGGATACTACCACACCGAACAATAATTTAAATAATAATGATAATGGCGTTGGGGTAAGTGCGGGGCAGGTATCCAGTAATCCGGTTTCGCTGATTGCGGGGGAGGCTGGACCAAGTACGACCGTTGCTAACAGTATCGCTATAACGCATAATGCCTCCATGGATTTTGGGTTTAATGTGACTAATGGATTCTTGAAGACAGTCTCGGATACAAGTGAATCAGCCACCGGGGGCACAGATGTCACCATTGGCGAGATCGTTACATACCGTATCACCATGGATCTGGTCGCTGGCACAGCTTTAAGTAATGTAGTGATCATAGATCGCATGGATAAAGGGCTTGCATTTGTGGATTGTTCTTCCATTGATATTGCAGGTACACCTGTGGTATGTTCACCGACCGTTTCATCAATCACTGACCCGGGCGATTCGACAGGCAACCCGGCCAACGCAGGCAGGCAGGTCGTCTTTAATATTGGCAATATCCCTGCTCCAGCTACAGACTCGACACTTATCCTTGAGTACCGAGCGATCGTTCTGGATGTGATCGAAAACCAGAACGGTGGTAACGGCTTGAACAACAGTGCTACAGTTACCTGGACAGGCAGCTCGCTTTCCTCCAGCGCTCCCAGCGTGAAAATCGTTGAACCGGACATGGTGATCGACAAGTCAGCCAACCCGATAAGTAACGTTCCGCTTGGGACACCCATTGAATTTACTCTCACCATTAATCACACATCTCCACAAAGTACCGCAGATGCATTCGATGTTGAGGTAACAGATGTTCTCCCTTCAAACCTTGAGTATGTCCCATGCAGTATTACGTATAGCGGGTGGGCACCCACCAGTCCGTCGTTGCCGGCTTATTGCCCAGGCACAGCTACAACCCTAAGCTTTACTTGGGATACTTTCCCGCGCAATCAAGTTGCGGTTATTAAATTCACTGCTCGTTTGGTTGGCACCCCGGCAACGAATTCCGCATCCATTGCGTGGACATCCCTCGACATTGATCCAGGAGCAGGTGGGCTTCCTCAGCAACTTTCAGCGCATAACCTGAAATCTACCGAACGTTGGTATGACCCGAACGATAATGTAAATGTCTACGCGGTGACAGACAGCCTGACGATCAATGAGCCTGCTGCATCAAGCGGCGAAGGGGAATCGTCAGGTAAGGCAAAGCTACCAGTTGTTCTGCCAGCTACCGGCTTCGCACCGAACGTGGTCACCAATTTATCCGAACAACCAGCCGAAAAATCCTACACTGCCACAGACGTGTGGCTGGAAATTCCGAGTCAGGGAGTCAAGATGCCCATCGTTGGCGTTCCGCTGGTGAATAAGGATTGGGATCTCACGTGGTTATCTCAGGAAGCAGGTTGGTTAGAAGGAACCGCATTCCCCGGTTGGCAAGGCAATAGCGCTCTCACCGGACATGTCACCCTGCCGAACGGAAAGCCCGGTCCGTTTGTCAATTTGAGCAGCCTCAAATGGGGGGACAAGGTCATTGTCCATTCCTATGGTGAAGCCTATATATATGAAGTACGCGAGAACCGTACGATCAAGCCGTACAGTACATCTGTTTTGCAGCATGAAGAAGAGGCATGGTTGACGTTGCTTACGTGCAAAACCTATATTGAATCCACAAATTCCTATGCAGATCGAACAGTAGTGCGCGCTGTATTGGTGAGTGTTCAAAGTGATACCAGCATATCCAGTTCTGTGAACAAACGTTAAAATAGCCGAAAGAGACAATATCCAGAAAAGGGGCGTCTCTTTCGGCTGCTTATTCCTTGATTGGATTTGGACAAATTCCTGTTTGATCCGAAGAAGAAATAAGAGATAAAGAAGGGAACTGAAAAAAGAAAATTCGCATCCTGCTGGACTGTGAGCTCGAAATGCCAGCCCGGTGCTTTTATCTCATCCCTAGCAGGTTTGAAAAGGTCCTTTATATGCCTATTTTGTTGACATATTATTATATTCCCTGTAAAATCGAAAAACAATTTCTTTAAAAACTTCTCGTAAATCCCACCATTGATCAACTTAACTTCGCAGCCTTTTTAAGAAAAGCCTTTAAAGATATACTTTTTGAGGTAAATGTGGCGTTTTTGTGATATTTAAACCTATTCTAGTATTACAACGCAAGGTTAGAAGAGAAAGTTGCCAAATGAGCAAGTTTTTTCTTGCGGTGTGAAAGATAGGCTGCGAAGTTACGTTGTTGATAATATTGTACACGCTCCAAAGTGGAT
>Ga0172373_10005074_pt1 | contig 18224 bp, 17 predicted proteins | sample Lak10m_2_FD_114546 | JGI IMG/M metagenome (GOLD analysis project Ga0172373, IMG submission 114546) | Freshwater microbial communities from Kabuno Bay, South-Kivu, Congo - kab_092012_10m | ecosystem: Environmental > Aquatic > Freshwater > Lake | place: Democratic Republic of the Congo...
CGAAAATAGTTATGACGCATTGCTTAAATATGGAAGGGATGTAACTAAGCTTGCTTCTGAAGGTAAAATTGACCCGATTATTGGTAGGGATGAAGAAATTAGACGCGCAATCCAGGTTTTATCAAGAAGGTCGAAGAATAATCCTGTACTGATTGGTGAGCCTGGTGTTGGTAAAACTGCCATCATCGAAGGATTAGCTCAACGGATATATATGCGGGACGTCCCGGAATCGTTAGCAAATTGTAGAATTATTGAGCTGGATATGGGGGCGTTAATTGCAGGAGCTAAATATCGTGGTGAGTTTGAAGAACGTCTTAAAGCAGTACTAAATGAGATTAAGGAAGCAAGCGGTGAAATTATTCTGTTTATTGATGAACTGCATTTACTAGTGGGGGCGGGTAAGACAGAGGGAGCCATGGATGCTTCCAACCTATTAAAACCAATGCTGGCCAGAGGAGAACTGCATTGTATTGGTGCAACTACACTTGATGAATACCGTAAATATATTGAAAAAGATGCAGCTTTAGCGAGGCGTTTTCAAGCTGTATATGTTTCAGAGCCTAGTGTTGAAGATACTATTTCAATCCTTCGTGGTATTAAAGATCGTTATGAGTTACATCATGGAATAACTATCGCAGATAGTGCAATTATAGCAGCAGCAACACTTTCAAATCGCTATATTACTGATCGATTCTTGCCAGATAAAGCAATAGATTTACTTGATGAAGCCTCCAGCAGGCTGAAAATTGAGGTATCTAGCAAACCCGAAGAATTAGATGAGCTTGATCGCCGAATAATCCAGATTAAGGTAGAATTATCAGCTCTTAAAAAGGAAAAAGATGAAAATTCGCAAAAAAAGGTTGTCACTTTATCTGAGGAGCTTGCAGAATTAGAGTCTAAATCTCTGGATATGAATTCCAAGTGGCAAGCAGCAAAATCTCAAATGCAGATCTCACAAAAAATTAAGGAAGAGCTGGAAAATGCTAAGATTGATTTGGAACGTTCGGAAAGAAGCGGTGATCTTGCAAAAGCAAGTGAGCTAAAATACGGTATTATTCCAGAGCTTACTAATAAGCTAAAAACCGCTGAAGCAGCCAGCAGTAACAAGCTATTCAAAGAAAGAGTTACCGATAGTGATATTGCGATTATTGTTTCTAAAATCACTGGAATTCCTGTTGATACAATGCTTACAAGCGAAAAAGACAAATTGCTTGCAATGGAGGCCCATTTAATGAAATCAGTAATTGGTCAGGAAGCAGCTATTGCGGCAGTTAGTGATGCTGTGCGCAGATCTAGAGCAGGGATTAGCGATCATGATAAGCCTCTTGGTTCATTTCTGTTCTTGGGTCCTACTGGCGTCGGAAAAACAGAACTTACCAAAGCATTAGCAGAATTTTTATTTAATGACAGATCAGCAATATTGCGAATTGATATGTCGGAATATATGGAAAAACATGCTGTTGCCAGATTGATTGGTGCACCTCCCGGATATGTAGGGTATGAACAAGGGGGCGCTCTAACTGAAAGTGTTAGAAGAAGACCATATCAGGTGATTCTGTTTGATGAAATAGAAAAAGCGCACCCTGATATATTTAACATAATGCTACAAATCTTGGATGAGGGAAGATTAACCGATAGCCAAGGTAATTTAGTAGATTTTAAGAATACTTTAATTATTCTTACTTCCAACCTCGGGGCTGAAGTATTAGTTAATCAAAAAGAAGGAGAAGATACAGAACTCCTACGCGCGCAAGTAATGAATTATGTAAATGCCGCATTTAGGCCTGAATTTTTAAATAGATTAGATGAAATTATTCTGTTCCACCGGTTAAATAGAACTCATATGGGTGATATTGTTAAAATCCAGCTGGGCATATTGAAGAAAGTTTTGGCAGCTCAGCATATAGACCTTAAATATGATGATCTAGCTATTAAATGGCTAGCAGATAAAGGATATGATCCGTCATTTGGTGCTAGGCCATTAAAAAGAGTTATTCAGCGAGAAGTTCAAAACAATCTGGCAAAGCTTATTTTAGCAGGAAAATTCTCCAGCGGCGATACTATCCATTTAACTGAAAAAGACGGGCATCTTGAGATCTTTAAATAACTTGTTAATTTAAACTGTAATAAGGTATGCGATTTATATAGCTTATTACAACCTATTTACAAGTTATAAGTTCTAACTTTTTAGTAAAAACGGAGATTCTCGATTAGTGATTAAATCTTAATTTCTGATTTTCCACGTAACTTGGCATTTATCTATATTTATAGTACTAAAAAAGAATCGCTCTTTTAATAAATTATACTTAACTTGTATCCCCAAAGATGGAGGTATAGAGTTCATTTCTTTATATTTTTCTATAGGCTTTTTCCATTATATACAATACGAAAGCAGTGATAACTATAATAAATTTTGTGAAAATAAACTAAAAAATTAAATCTTTGAGTTGTTTTAGGTGAATTATAGGCTCAATAGAACCTTCCAAGTCCTGACTAGCTGCACAAAAAACCCTTTTAAAACCAAGTTTTGAAGCTTCCTTAATTCGAGCTTCAGTTTGAGCAACTTTTCTGACCTCTCCGGAAAGTCCTACTTCTCCGAAAAAGATGCTTTTTGCTGGTAGGGATTTATTAGCCGCCGCAGAAATAAGAGCGGCAACTACTGCGAGATCAGCGGCTGGATCTGTTATTTTTAAGCCACCTGCAACACTTAAATATACTTCATGAGAAGATAAATTCAGACCGAATCTTACCCCAAGTACTGCTATTATCATAGATAATCTATTTACATCCCAGCCTACTACAGATCTTCTAGGTGTTGGCATAGTAGTAGGGCAAGTTAGCGCTTGAATTTCAATAAGCAGTGGCCTTGAGCCTTGTGTACCAGCAAATACGGCAGTACCACTAACATTATTTTCCCGCTCCATTAAAAATAATTCAGAAGGGTTAGTAATTTCAAGCAATCCAGCCGAAGTCATTTCAAAAACCCCTATTTCATTAACACCGCCAAAACGGTTTTTTATTGAGCGCAGGATCCTAAAATGATTGTTATGGTCACCTTCAAAATACAGGACAGTATCAACCATATGTTCAAGGACTTTCGGCCCGGCAAGTTGCCCATCTTTGTTTACATGACAGGCAAGAAGCATGGTAATATTATTTTGTTTAGCGTAATTAATGAGTAGGTGCGCTGAAGCTCTTATCTGAGAGACTGTTCCAGGAGCTGACGATAATTCAGTAGTAGCTACAGTTTGTATAGAATCAATAACTACTAAATCCAGTTTATCTTTGTGTTTATCGATAGTGGAAATTATATCTTCTACATTAGTTGCAGCAAGTAAACCTGTTTTGTTGTTAGTAATACCGACTCTTTTAGCTCTTAGTTTGATCTGATTAGTTGATTCTTCACCTGTTATATAAAGGCAGTAAACATCATGTTGAGCAAGTCTCGAGCAGAGTTGCAGTAAAAGGGTCGATTTCCCAATACCTGGATCACCACCAATTAGGATAGCAGATCCACTAACCAAGCCACCGCCAAGAACTCTATTTAATTCCTCTATAGGTGTTTTAACCCGCATGGTTTCAACTACTGCATCGCTTAGAAAATCTAATTCCTGGGCAGTGCCAGTTTTTGGAACAATAATTTTACTACTGGAAGCAAGCTCCTCGGTAATTGACCCCCACTGACCACAATCAGGACATTGGCCGAGCCATTTATTAGAAACGCTACCGCAATTACTACAGGAAAAAACTTTTTTAATTTTGCTCATATCCTACTATTATTAACCTGCTGTTACCGTAAACTTTTTCCTTAAGCAGATGTAAGTTTGAAAAATCTTCTAAAACTAGTTTAGCAGCTTTTTCCATTTCCATGGCAATAATTGCATTATTCTCTAACCAATTATTCTCGATTAGGGAGGTTAAAGTTTTTACGCATAAGTTATTATAGTAAGGGGGATCCATGAAAACAATATTATATTGCCTATTAGATTTCGGTAGAGAAGAAGCATCAGCTAATTGGCAATAGATATTATTTTTCTCTCCTATTTTATCAGCAAACTTTTCAATTAACGTCAGGTGTTTAGGGTTATTATCAATTAAGGTGGCATTTTTAGCCCCTCGAGACAACGCTTCAAAGGACATTATCCCTGTACCAGCAAATAAATCCAATACTTGAGCATTATCTAGCGGCTTAGAATTAAAAAATTCGCCAGAAGCTATTATGCTAAATAGCGCTTCTCGAAATTTAGCAGTAGTAGGTCTATATTCTGCAACCTTGAGCGTTGGGATTGTTCTGTTCTTGTGTTTTCCAGAAATTATTTTCATCTTACTGTTATTACTACAATTAAGAACTCTAATTAATAAAGGATTTTAGAAGAATTGGTTGCGGGGGCTGGATTTGAACCAACGACCTTCAGGTTATGAGCCTGACGAGCTACCAGACTGCTCCACCCCGCGGCAAATATTTTGAAAAACTTAATTCTGACTAAAAATTTTATATTTTGTAAACTATACCAAAGTAACTGAAGCTTTAGCAGTTATAATTGTCAAATTTTAGCTAAATAAATCTAAGTACTTGCGGATGATACATTATTTCTGCGGAAGAGGCAAGTAGCAATTTATAAATTTATTGTTATATCAAGTAATAATAGTACTAGTAAACCTTTTTATGAAGCAACATAGCATCGCCATAACTGAAAAAACGCATTTTATTATCTATAGCATATTTATAAAGGTTTTTCATTTCCTCCATACCAGAAAATGCGCAAACTAGCATAAATAAAGTTGATTTTGGTAGGTGAAAGTTGGTAATTAAACTGTCTACTATCTGAAATTTGTAGCCTGGAGTTATAAATATATCAGTTTCTTTAGCTCCGTGATATAATTTTCGATCGCGACTGAAAGATTCAAGACTTCTAAGGGCAGTTGTACCAACTGATATAATTCTTCTATTTTCCGATTTAGCTTTGTTAATAGTTTCTGCTACTAGCGGGCTGATATGTGAATATTCAGAATGCATTTTATGTTCTTGAATGTTTTCAGTCTTTACTGGTAAAAATGTACCTCCTCCCACATGTAAAGTGATAAATTGAATCGTGATATTTTTTGCTTTGATTTTCTCAAGTAGTTCGCAAGTAAAATGCAAACCTGCTGTAGGAGCTGCTACAGAGCCTTTTTCACGGCTATAAACAGTTTGATATCTATGGATATCAAGTTCGTTTTTTGGCGGCCTTTTTATATATAATGGAAGGGGTACTTGGCCATATTGATCTAAAAAAGTAAAAATCTCAATACCATTTAACACGAAATTTATTTCTACTTCACCAAATTCGAACTTATCAGTAACAATTAATTTATGATTATCAAATTCGAACTCATCACCTATAATCAGTTTCCGAGCAGGTTTAGCAAAAGCGTGCCACGAATTCTGGGTTAATGATGGCTTATTCAAGTTAATATTAATTTTTGTACCAGATTTTTCTAAAGTTAGCTTAGAGTTGATTACCCTACTATCGTTAAAAACCATAACATCGCCAGGATGTAAATAATCAATGATATTAGCAAACTTTACTATTTTGTTATTATCAAAGGGCAAAATTAAATTGGATTGGTCACGCTGGGCTACTGGTTCGTAAGCTATTAATTCAGAAGGAAGATCAAAATCAAAATCAGAAAGTTTCATTTATCAATTTTAAATAAAAATTCTCTAGTTCTTTAGAAAAACCTCTGAATAGTGATACTTTACAAGGTTTTTAATATTGGCAACTTTATTTATTAAATTTTTTGTAAACTAAACTAATAATTTTGCAGTGTCAAATAATACTGAAGATATGAAATTCGTATTTAGTATTCGTTAAGACAAAACGCAAATTTCCTGAAGTTAAAACTATTTTTTATAAATTTATGCTGGCTAATTGATTTTTTTAGTATATAAAAAGGTTTAACTTATAAAATGATACAAATGTATTTTGATACTATTTAAAAATTCAAATAAACTAATAAGATAAAAAATATCTCACATGATAGAATTATTGTCTTTTTTTGTAGAGAATCTATTATCCCCTCCTATACTATTCTTTTTATTAGGTGTTATTGCTGGTTGCTTGAAATCAAATCTGGAAATTCCAGAACAAATTAGCAAATATCTAGCTATATACCTAATGATTGCAATAGGTTTTAAAGGTGGCGTTGTTATTTCTGAAACCACTAATGTCGATAATAAAGCCATTTTAACCATTCTCGCTGGCATAATAGCAGGTTTTATACAACCATTTATTGGTTATTTTTTCTTGAAACATACCACTAGAATAGATAAATTAACTGCCGCGGCTCTTGCTGCCCATTATGGCTCCGTTAGTCTAGTAACATTTGTAACAGCAATTAATTTTTTAGAGCTAAATTCTACAATTTATTCGGGATACATCATTTCCGTCCTTTCCTTAATGGAAGCTCCCGCAATTTTAAGTGGTATAATAATAGCTTATACATCCAAGCAAAAAAATGTAGATAACTATCATAAATTAAAGCCTTTTCTTCTAAAGGAAGTATTTACCAATGGATCAATATTATTGCTGTTAGGTTCATTTTTTATAGGATGGGTATCAGGAACTCAAGGAATGCAAAAAATGGATGGCTTTGTTATCAGCCCTTTTCAAGGTCTCTTGTCGCTTTTCCTGTTAGATATGGGATTATTAATTACAAAACACTTAGCCGAACTTAAAGAGTTCACCCTAAAACTAGCTCTTTTTGGCTTATATATGCCTTTAATAGGTTCAGTAATAGGAATATCTTTAAGTGTACTCATAGGATTAGATTTAGGGACAGGGTTTTTATTTACAGTATTAATTTCCAGTGCTTCTTATATTGTAGTAACTGCTGCAATGCGTACCTCTTTACCGGAAGCTAAGGCTACCATTTACATTCCAATGACCCTAGCCGTTACCTTTCCATTTAATATTACTTTAGGAATACCATTTTATTTTACCCTAGCTCAGAAATTCCTGGCAGAATAAGTAGCTTAAAACCAATTCTTTCTACGTAAAAGAAAAAAGTTTTCTTAAATTTGTTATTCCTTAAGCTAATAGAAAAAATTCCTTTCAACATTAAGTTTAACTGTAATACTTATAGGAAAAACTATCACGCGGATTGAGATACCCGTTTCAAAAGCAAAACAAGCGATCGCATAATAAATAATAAACATGGAAATTGGATTTAATAAAATTTTTTTATAAATATATTAAATCCAATAGTTAAGGTACTGACTACTTAATAGTTTTTATCAGATCTTTAACGGCATTAACTGAAGATGTAAAACTTGTTTTCTCTTCTTTGGTTAATTCTATTTCAACCACTTTTTCAACACCGTTCTTACCAATAACTACCGGTACACCTACGTAAATTCCTTTTTCTCCATATTCGCCGTTTAAATATGCTGCACACGGCATGATTTTACGTTTATCATACAAGTAACTTTCAGCCATTTCAATTGCCGATACCGCAGGAGCATAATAAGCAGAACCAGTTTCAAGTAACGCTACTATTTCACCACCACCATTTTTAGTCCGCTCTACTATTGCATCAATTTTTTCTTTCGTACTCCAACCCATTCTAATTAGATCAGGGACTGGAATACCCGCTACGGTTGAGTATCTAACTAGGGGAACCATAGAATCTCCGTGACCGCCAAGTACAAAACTAGTTACATTCTCAACAGACACTTTGAACTCTTCTGCTAAGAAATAATTGAATCTAGCTGAATCAAGGAGTCCTGCCATTCCTACAACTTTATTTGTAGGTAAACCACTTTCTTTTTGCAATACATATACCATAGCATCAAGTGGATTAGTAATGACAATTACAAATGCATCACTGGCATATTGCTTTATACCTTGGGCCACTTCTTTCATAACATTTGCATTGGTAGCAACTAAATCATCCCGGCTCATGCCTGGCTTCCGAGGAATACCAGCTGTAATAATTACCACGTCTGAACCTTTTATGTCTTCATAACTCCCAGTTCCTTTTAAACTGATATCTGAGCCGTCTAAAGTCTTACTTTGAGCAATATCAAGAGCTTTGCCTTTAGCTCTACCATCTGCCACATCAAATAGAACTACATCCCCTAGTGCCTTATAAGCAGAAATATGGGCTAAAGTACCCCCGATATTACCGCCGCCTATTAAAGATATTTTTGGTCGTTTATGCATAAAGCCCTCCTATATTGAGTAATTTTTTTAAGAGTTCATTGAATTAAAGAACTCATTATTAGTTTTCGTCTCTTTAAACTTACTTAGCAAAAACTCCATCGCATCAACGGTACCCATTGGGTTAATAATACGACGTAAAACCCACATTTTCGAAAGTATGGCTCTATCAACAAGTAATTCCTCCTTCCTAGTACCAGATTTAGTAATATCAATAGCTGGGTAAATTCTTTTATCTGCAACTTTACGGTCAAGAACAATCTCCGAATTTCCAGTACCTTTAAATTCTTCAAATATTACTTCATCCATTCTCGAACCAGTTTCAATTAATGCAGTAGCAATAATAGTTAACGAACCGCCATTTTCTATATTACGCGCAGCGCCAAAGAATCTTTTAGGTCTCTGCAAAGCATTTGCATCAACTCCACCGGTTAAAACCTTTCCTGACGATGGCACCACAGTATTATAAGCTCTTGCTAATCTAGTTATTGAATCTAATAATATCACAACATCTTTCTTATGTTCAACTAATCGTTTTGCTTTCTCAATTACCATTTCTGCCAATTGCACGTGCCTAGCTGCTGGTTCGTCGAAGGTAGAACTAACAACCTCACCTTTAACAGAGCGTTGCATATCTGTTACTTCTTCTGGTCGCTCATCTATAAGTAGAACCATCAAATATACTTCTGGATGATTAGTGGTAATTGCATGAGCAATGTTTTGCAATAGCACAGTTTTTCCGGTTCTGGGTGGTGCGACTATTAATGCTCTCTGTCCCTTACCCATAGGAGCAACTAGTTCTATTGTCCTTGTACTAAAATCCTTATTTCCATTATCCGTTTCAAGGGATAATTTTTGATCAGGATATAAAGGTGTTAAATTATCAAAGTGAACTCTATGGTAAGCATTTTCATTGTCTTCAAAATTAACTTTACTTAGTTTAAGTAAAGCAAAATATCTTTCTCCAGGTTTAGGAGCTCTGATCTGACCTTCTACAGTATCACCTTTTTTTAAACCGAAACGCCTTATTTGATTAGGCGAAACATAAATATCATCAGGACCCGCTAAGTAATTAGCATCAGGTGACCTTAAAAATCCAAACCCATCGGGTAGTACTTCCAGAACTCCTTCACCTGAAATATGTCCCCCTTGATCGACAATTTTTTTTAGAATTGCAAAAACCAGTTCTTGTTTTAATAAGGAACTGGCATTTTCTATCCCTAGAGCTTCAGCTTGGGATTGGAGTTCTTCTGGTGATTTCTGCTTTAATTGCCTTAAAGTGACTCTAACACCGTTACTTTCTCGTCCTTCTTCCGTATTCTGTTGTTTTACTTGTTCATTATTCTGGGATTTTTTAGAAGAAGAGGATTCATTAATTCTGCGCGCCTTTCTCTCTTTTACTCCTGTTACAGTTTCGAGTTTTGAAGGTTCGTTTGTACTTTCAGAAATATTTTCTACTACTTGATCGATAACTAAGGATTCATCTTGAGAATTAGAGACACTTGGATAGTATACATCTAAAGGTCCTTCTGAAGAATTAAGTGGTGGTTTAACAGTTTTTTTAATTTCTAAAGTTCTATTTAAGGAATTATTATCGGAATTTTTTGGATGTTCGTTTTCTTCTATTGTCATTGGATTGAATTAATAATTAATTTTGGAAATTGATTAGATTAACAAATAAGTCATTTATATAGCTTAAAAATAAATATTATTTGGAGATTTTATTAGGCCGACAGCAGACTAACTTCAAGTGGCTACAAAATTTAATAATAAAGACACTTTATAAAAAGCTAGAAGGTTAGTTTAAGTCACAGATGAAAATTTATACATCTAAAATTAAACTCATACATTATGATAACGAATCTAAACTATTTGTCAAGCAAACTATATCAGTTTTATTGGTATCCTATAAATAGTAATCAAAAGTTGACTTTTTGAGTTTTTACTAGCACTTATGATAAATAAAAATGCCGAATCTTTCTAGAATTCCAGTATACTTATAAAACTTAATTGTTACAAAAGTAAAAGGATTATATCTGGTTTAAATACACACATGATCTATTTTTGGGAGTAATTTTATTTACAAGTATCCATTTCCGGAGCCAAGCTAGTTTTTCCCTTTTACTTGTGAATCCTTATATATTCCACTATTTCCTGTTCTGAGCTATTCATGTAAAAATGCTTCATATATTTACCTCGTTTATCCATCAGATATACGAAAGATGAGTGATCTATCATATAGTTATTAAGATTCTCAGAAGTTTGAGACCTGGTATAGAACACCTTATACAGGTCTGCTACATATTTCAAATCTGCTGCTGAACCTGTAAGACCTATAAATTTTGGATGGAAATGGCTTAAATACTCTTTTAGAAGTGCAGGTGTATCTCGATCAGGATCAATTGTAATAAATATTGGTAATATATCAATATTATACTTTTCTAAAGTAGTGATAACATTGGATAATTTATTTAATGTAGTAGGACAGATATCGGGGCAATATGTAAAGCCAAAATAAATTAAGCTCAGATGCCCTTTTATTTGCTCGCTGCTAAATTTATTACCGTTCTGATCAGTTAGGACAAATTCGCCGCCAATCTCTACATCTTCGGATAGAGCACCGCCCTGGCCTGATAATGGTTTATTTGGTAGTTCTACAAAAATCAGAATATATGAAGATATAAGGGCTATAACTACGCTAAGTAAAATGATAATTTTAGTAGTTAATTTAACTTTTTTATTTTCTTCCATATAATATATACCTAATATATTTTATTTTACAGCATGCCGGCTACTTCTAAAGCTGCATAAGTAAAAATACCTGCAGCTCCTGCTCTTTTAAAACCTATTAATGACTCTACTATTGCTTTTTCCCACTCCAAAGCTCCTGCTTCGGAAGCAATTTTCAACATCGAATACTCGCCGCTGACTTGGTAGGCAAAAATATGAACGTCAAACCTTTCAGAAGCTTCACGTATTACATCTAAATATGGCATTCCTGGTTTTACCATAATCATATCAGCCCCTTCTGAAATATCTTGCTCAATCTCCCGCATGGCTTCCTTAATATTACGAATATCCATCTGGTAGGTGGCTTTACTTAAGTATTCTTTCTTATTACTTCTTACTGCTTGCCTAAAAGGTCCATAAAAACTTGAATTATATTTGGCTGCATAGGCAAGGATATTAACATTAGTAAAATCATTAGAATCAAGTTCTTCTCTGATAGCCATTATCCTACCGTCCATCATATCAGACGGTGCAATAATATCAGCTCCTGCTTTTGCTAAGACTAGAGCCTGATTTGATAAAGCTTTAATAGTCTGATCATTGTCAACATCACCGTCAATTAGGATACCATCATGACCGTGAATAGTATAAGGGTCAAGAGCTACATCGCAGGAAATTCCTATTTCAAGTCCTTTATTTTTAAGGGTTCTAATAGTGCGGCATACTAAATTGTCGAGATTATATGCTTCGTCGGCATCTTCAGATTTTAACTCATCGTCAACAGAAGGAAATAGAGCAATTGCTTTTATACCTCTTTTTTGTGCTTCTTTGGCTGTGATTACAACCTGATCTATCGATTGTCTAAAAACTCCGGGCATTGTCTTAATTTCATGTCGTTGATTTTCTCCTTCAACCACAAAAATCGGCAGTATAAGATCTTCAGGGCGAAGTGTCGACTCTGCCATAATATCCCTAAGCCAACTAGTTCTTCTATTTCTTCTTAGTCTAACGATAGGAAACATAATTTTATAAATAATTAATTGAAAATGATAATAGCTACTACAATTTAGAATTAGTAGCAAATTTACTATATACAATCTATGAACTTGCTTCAATCAATCTTTTAAACAAGTTTTTATCTAACTGCGAATTTAAATATTCAGCGTGCCACTGAACCCCAACTAGAAATTTATACTCTTTTGATTCAACCGCTTCAATAATTCCGTCAGGCGCATAAGCAGAAGCTACTAGTCCTTGTCCTAGATTTTCAATTGCCTGATGGTGAGTAGAATTTACCATAATCTCGGAGGTAGGACTAAGAGATCTTAGAATTGTTCCTTCTTTGATAATAATAGGGTGAGTTGGAATATTTTTAGGTGGAGGTTGTTCATGATTTAACTCGCTGCTCAAATGATCAGGAATATGTTGTATAAGAGTCCCTCCAAAGAGGATATTAATTAATTGTAAGCCATTGCAAATGCCAAATACAGGCATATTTCTATTAAGCGCTTTTTTAGCAATTTCTAATTCATATTCAGCTCTAATATCTTTGGTTTTGACTTTATCCGATAAAATTTCACGACCATAAAATCTAGGATGGATATCTTCATCACAACCAGGGATAATTAAACCATCAATAAATTCTAGCGTCGCGTCAATATCCTGGCTATAAGGAAGCATTACTGGTATTCCTCCTGCTTTTTCAACATTTTGTGAATAACACGCCCTAAGAGCGTACCACGGGAATGACGCATAAGAATATTTACTAGAATCGGTATTTAGATCAAGAATAATCCCTATTACTGGTTTTCTTAAATTATTCATTTAATCGCTTAAACTTCAACTTCGGTAAATTCGATTTTATTTTCAGCGGTGATAGTGATTTTTTCTATTTTTAACTTCGCTTCTTTTAGCATTTTTTCACAATGATTTTTGAGGGCAACTCCTCTTTCAAAGCTAGAAACCGCCTCAGCTAAACTTTCTTGACCGGTATCGATTTTATTTACTATCTCCTCAAGTTCAGCCAAAGCTTCTTCAAAACTCATTTTTTCGATAGATTTAGTCATAAATCTCAATTAATATTTATTTTGTGCCAATTAAACATTATTTATTTCTTATATGCAAGTTAGAATTTATGTCCCTGCTAAATCGTCTACCCAATCTGGGCACGGCTCGGGAAATTGGTTGCTGGAATTTATAGAAAAACCTGGTAGTAAATTCAAGGAAACCCTAATGGGACGCACTTCTTCTAATGATATGTCTAATGAAGTTAAAATAAAATTTCCTACTTTAGAAAAAGCAATAGAATTCGCTAAAAAAAAGAACTACGATTTTGAAGTAATAGAACCGAAAAAAACAAAATTAATCAAGAAAACTTACGCTAGCAATTTTAGTTAATTTATTTGCCTGCACTAATAGTGAAATAATATAGCTTTCAAAAGCATTAATAAGTTATGTTTTAGCTGCGATTCCTGATTCTATTAAAAAAAGTTTGCATTAGATTGACTGATTCCTCTTCAAGTATACCGTTATATATTTCTGGCCGGTGAAAACAGGAGGAGGAATTAAAAAATCTTATGCCATTTTCTACTGCTCCTTGCTTTCTATCAGCTGCCGCATAGTATAACCTTCTGAGTCTTGCATTAGCGATGGCAGCGGCGCACATAGTACATGGTTCTAATGTAATGTATATATCGCACCCAGATAAATTCTTACTACCTAATTCTAAGCAGGCCAGGTTGATGGCTAAAATTTCAGCGTGAGAATTGGGATTTTTAGTTTGTTGCATAAGATTTCTAGTACTGGCCACAATATTATTGGTTCTATTGTGTATTATAACACAGCCGACCGGTACTTCATTCTCCTCGAAAGCTTTTTTAGCTTCTCGGAATGCTAATTGCATGAACTTATTCTCGAAATTATATTTTTTCACGATAGTTTACGTCTTGTTCCAGCCCAGCTGGATCCTGATGTATAGTAATTTCTGCTTCCGGGAATTCCTTCAATAAATCTTTCATTAATTTATCAGCCATTTCATGAGCTTTATACAAAGTAATATTACCGTCGAGCTCTAAGTGAAATTGGATAAAAGGCTTACTTGCGGCGTATCTGGTTTTCAATTCATGTATACCTTTTACTGGATGGTAATTAGATATAATGCTTAGAATTTTCTCTTTTTCTTTTTGGGGAAATTCTTCATCTGCTAAGTTACGGATTGCTTCACGAAATAACCTATATGATGCATACATAACGTATAAAGAAATACCGATTCCAGCTAAAGCATCGATGTACCAAAAGGTTGCACTCAAATAAATAGAAATAACAACGGCAATATTAGTGATAAAATCCGAAAAATAATGGAGTTTATCGGCACTTATAATTTTTGATTTTGTTTTACTGATGACATAAGATTGAAAACATACAAGAACAAATGTTAAAAATATGCAAAAATACATGACATTAGTTCCAAGTTCTAAATTTATAAGTTCAGAACCTGAAAATAACGATTTTGAAGAGGAGAAAAGAGTAAATAAGCATGAAGCAAAAAAAAACATTGATTGTGAAAAAATCGCTAAGTCCTGGAACTTCTCATGGCCAAATCTATGGTTATCATCTGCCGGCAACAAAGAGACTCTAATAGCTATTAAATTTATTAACGAAGAAGAGATATCAAGTAGTGAATCTATAAGCGAAGCTAAAATCGACTGTGATTCAGTAGCAAGCCAAGCATAGCTTTTAGCAAGCATAATAATTATAGCCGTTGTTACTGATGCGTAAGAGGCAATCTTAACTAACCTATTATTTCTTTCTAAAGCCATATCTGTATTTTTTAATTGCAATAAAAATTATGAACATATATCATATTGATCAGTCATAATTTATCTTAATGTCTAATTATTTAAAGTCAAAATTAATCTTTAAACCAAAAAAGTGAGTTATTAATATATGAAAAGTTATGTAAAAATAATATCAAACGCACTTATTCTTGTTACTTCTCTTTTTATGTTACATGCTTGTAGCGGGCAGATGAACAAACAAAGTGGAGGTACATTAATAGGTGGTCTTGCCGGAGGACTAATTGGCTCTCAATTCGGCGGAGGAGAAGGAAAGTTGATTGCTACAGGAGTTGGAGCTTTGGCCGGTGCATTAATAGGTGGTCAGATTGGTAAGTCTATGGACGAATATGATCGTGCATTACTTGAAAAAAGTTCAAGGCAAGCTCTTGAATATTCTCCATCTGGTACCAGTGTAGAATGGCGCAATCCTGATAGTGGAAACTATGGATATATTACTCCTACCAATACATTAAAAACCGAACAAGGTTACTGCCGTGAATATACCCAAGAAGTAGTAATAGGCGGGGAAAGGAAGAAAGCTTATGGTAAGGCTTGTCGTAAACCGGACGGTAACTGGGAAATCGTTAAGTAGCGATTTATTGATTTTTAAAATCAATAGTATATCAGTTTAAACCTAAATTTAACAAACAGACTTGGATTGAAGTATAACACGTAATCTATCCAAGTCTTTTTATTTTAGCGTTTTAGCTATATTTATTTGTCGTACTTAGTAAACTCAAATTCTTGCATTCTTAACTTTTAGGAAAATTATGTCTCCAGTAGTAGAGTTTTGTTCAGTTAGTAAATGTTTTGGTTCGAAACTTCTGGTAGATAATGTTAGTTTTAAATTACATCAAAAGGAAATAACTACATTAATTGGGCAAAACGGAGCTGGAAAGACCACTATAGCAAAGATGATATTAGGACTTGAAAAGCACACCCAAGGCCAAATAAGAATAAAAGATAATTTGAACATCGGCTATGCTCCTCAAAAACTGGATTTTAATTTCAATATGCCTTTGAATGCTGAAGCTTTAATGAATATTCTAGCTCCGGGTAGAATTGATAAAGAAGTTTCTGAGCTGATAAATTTCGCCGATTTTAACAATATAAGAAAGGTTGATATTTCTGAATTATCGGGTGGGCAATTACAAAAACTTGTACTGGCCGGAACTCTTATGAATAAACCAGATTTAGTTATTTTAGACGAACCCACCCAGTATCTTGATGTTACGAGCCAACAGGAGTTCTACAAGCTGCTTAAGCAAACAAAAGAAGCAACAGGTTTAACAGTTTTTTTGATCTCGCATGATTTGTTTACGGTAATGAAAAATTCTGATCAGGTAATTTGTATTAATGGCCATGTCTGCTGTATAGGGAAGCCAAATGATACCAGCAATAATTCAGATTTTAAAAATGCTTTATCAGAAATAGGTCTTTATGTTCATTCGCATGATCATACGCATAATCATTAATGGAATACATATTTAGTTATCAATGTTTATAATAATTACTGTTTCAGTTTTGATTGGCTTTATTTTCGCCCCGCTTGGCTGCCTTGTTTTATGGAAAAGATATGTATATTTTGGAGATGGTCTTGCGCATGCCAGTATGTTTGCAGGTATCGTAAGTGTGATGTCCGGATTGCCTGTTTTCTATGCTGGGCTACTTAGCAGTAGCCTATTTGCTTTTATCATTTTTAAATTGCGGAGTAATTCCGGTAATAGTGCAGCAATTGGTTTAACCACAAGCATAATGATATCCTTAAGCTTAGTATTAGCTTATTCTTATCCTGGTCAGATTAATGTTACTAAATATTTGGTAGGTGATATTATTTCAGCAAGTTCGCAAGATATCAAATTATTATTTTTTATTCTTTTAGTAGTTTTGATATTTTTTCTCTCTTCATATAAAGGCCTTGTTTTAATGATTTTAAGTAAGGACATTGCGGAATCAAGGGGAGTAAAGGTTAAATTTCTTGAACTAGCTTTTCTAGCCGTTCTGTCTTTTGCAGTGTTATCAACTATTAAGATCGTTGGAGCGTTACTTGTTACTAGCATAATAGTAATTCCGGCAATGATTGCCAGAATAGTTGCAAAATCGCCGGTTTCAATGATTGGTTTTGCTATCCTTTCTTCTTTAATGATGAATTTTATAGGGGGAATCTTGTCTTTCTTCTTAGATATACCTTTTGCTCCATCTATTATATTATCCGGGGGACTTATATATTTTTTACTTTTACTTATAAAACACTTTAAAAAATTATTATTTAAAACTAATCACTAGATTCAGATGGCGAGGGATTAAATTTTTCTCCTAATATTTCTACTGGATTTTCTTTTAATGGCAAAGTTAATGAACTGGGAAAATACATAGATCCAGTCAAAATATCCTCTGTAAGTAGTTTGGAAGATATAAAACCTTCTTCTTGTCCAAAACATAGTTTTTTACGCAATGAGCTATTCTTTAATGGTTTTGCCTTAAAAGAAGAAGGTTGAGGCGTAAGAAAAAAGCTAAAATCCTCAACTTTTTCTGTATATCTATATACTTTAGGAACTTCATAAACCTTTAGTCCTTTGTCACTTACCTTATCTGGAGTAGATTCATCGGTAGTTGATTTGATGGTAATAAGTTCATTGATTTTTGTTAAATACTCATGTAATTCTTTTGTTTCCACTTTAATTGCACAATATCCGTTTTTTTCAGCAAGAGAACAATTTTCCTCATTATCATCAATTAAATATACAGATTGTTCTGTCGTTATTTCAAAATGATCCATAGCTTTTTTAATATGCTTTAATTTACCGGGATAAATAGTAGATGAAGGCCCTGCAATGATTTTAACTTTATTAATTTCCTCTTTCGAAAGGCCTAGCTTTTGTAAAGCCGGTTCTATTATCTCTGGATAATCTGATAAGGTGGTAATAGCTATTTTGTGATCATGTTTTAGTATCTTCCGTATGGTAGATAATAATTTAAGAGGGTTTTTTAAACCGGTAGCGGGATCTGCTAAGAACTTATCAATTAATTCTTCAGGCACTTTTCCCGTAATATTCATGCTATCAAAAAAATCGTAAGAATTACCTTTTATTATAGTATTATCAAAATCCCAGCAAAATAAATACTTTTTAAGTTTTGGCTTTATATACGAAGAATCGTTAACTTCTACTTCTGGTTTTATTATAGACTTCTTTTTGCTCATACAACTTATAGTTTAAATATTATTAACATAAAGCATTGTTTTAGATTTGTAAAAGGGATTTTTATGTATATATTATATAATTTAATACAAACTCAAAGTTGTATAATACTGATACTAATATAAAACTTTTCTGTTCTAATGATTATTTAGCTAAAAACTCTCTTGAAATTTTAGAAAAATTAACTGATTATTTATATTTATACTTGAAAGAAATAGAAAAATATATATAGTCATCCCTTAACATTTTTATAACCA
>Ga0172373_10005075_pt1 | contig 18224 bp, 3 predicted proteins | sample Lak10m_2_FD_114546 | JGI IMG/M metagenome (GOLD analysis project Ga0172373, IMG submission 114546) | Freshwater microbial communities from Kabuno Bay, South-Kivu, Congo - kab_092012_10m | ecosystem: Environmental > Aquatic > Freshwater > Lake | place: Democratic Republic of the Congo: South-Kivu...
CTCCAGCTGTAAGAGACTCCTCCGCTCGTACTCAACGCCACCTGATCACCGCGGCAGGTAGTTCCGTCGTCATCAATAACACCATGGGACTCAGATACCGTCAACAGCGGCGTTGAGGGTGTATTTACCATGACAGTATATTAACTGGTACCTGTACAACCCACAGCATCTGTAACCGTTACCGTGTAGGTAGTAGTCGAGGAAGGTGATATGTTTACCGCAGCCGTTGAAGAGGACGGACTCGTATTCCAGAGGTATGAAGTACCACCAGTGGCCGTAAGCATCACAGCTGCACCTGCGCATATTGTGCCGTCATTATTTCCCGTACCGGAAGTTTCCGACACCTGAACAGGGGCTACTGACGCGGCAGCAACGGTGATTGTACCTGTTGCACTGACACTGCCGCAGCCGCCAGTCAGCGGAATCGAGTAGTTGAATGTGCCAATTGTAGAAGGTGTACCACTAATGGTAATCACGTTTGATGCCCAGTTGGCCGTCACGCCGGTTGGCAGTCCGGTGGCAGCACCGATACCGGTAGCACCCGTGGTCGAATGAGTAATATTTGTCATTACCGTATTGACACACTGTGTGGATGCTGCGGAAGCGGCACCCGCTGTATTGGCAGCGGTTACTGTGATAGTGCCCGTTGCGTTTACATTGCCACAGCCGCCGGTCAGCGGAATGGAATAAGCAAATACACCCGCTGTTGTGGGGGTTCCGCTGATGGTAATCACGTTGGCAGCCCAGTTGGCTATCACCCCGGTTGGCAATCCGGTGGCAGCACCGATACCGGTAGCACCCGTGGTGGTATGTGTGATATTCGTCAGTGGCGTACTGATACACAGCGTCGGCGATGAAGATGCCGCACCTGCAGTATTGTTTGGACGCACGGTAATCGTACCGGTTGCATTGACACTGCCGCAACCGCCTGTGAGCGGAACAGAATAGTTAAACGTACCACTCTGGGTAGGTGTGCCACTGATAGTAATCACATTGGCGACCCACCCGGCTGTCACGCCGGACGGTAATCCGGTGGCAGTGCCTATACCGGTAGCACCCGTTGTTGCGTGTGTGATACTCGTCATCAGCGTATTGACACACGGGGTCGGAGATGATGAAGCGGCCCCTGCAGTATTCGTCGGCGTTACCGTAACTGTACTGGTTGCAGAAGCAGTACAGCCGTAAGAATCCGTCACGGTTACGGTGTATGTTCCTGCCGAGCTGACACTGATACTGCTTGTTATGCCAGCGGGGGTGTTACTCCACAAATAGCCTGAAACAGTTGCTCCGCTGGTCGCTGCAGAATTCGTATTGAGTGTTACTGCATCATTCTGGCAAATAATGCCATCATCAGCGGCCACGCCAGAGCTTTCTGACCGGTTAATAGATACCTGCACGCCGAAGTCCGGTTCTTCAATAGTGACCGATTGAACTGCCTGACACTGGTGAATGCCGCCCTCCGATACAGTTACCTGATAAATGCCTGCGGCCAGACTGCTGACTGATGCCGTCGTTTGTCCGGATGACCAGCTGTACGAATATGGAGTAGTTCCTCCGCTCACCGACAGTGTGGCAGCTCCACTGGATCCGCCAAAGCACCTCACATCCGTTTTTGATGCTACAGTGACACTGACTGGTACAGTCACATCTGTCAGCGTGGCAGCCGCCGTACCCAGGCAGCCCTGTGCATCCGTTACTGTCAGGGTGTATTGTCCCTGAACAAGATTTGTAATCGAGTTGGTCGCACCTCCGTTACTCCACAGGTATGTCCAGCCCGAACCGGTGCTTGAGGTTACCGAGCCTGTCGAATTACTTGGACAGCTCGGGTTAACCACGGACAGAGATGGAGCCGGTGCTGAATTAACTGTAACAGTCGTTGAGGCAGTTGCTGAACACCCGCTACTGGCCGTGACTGTGACAGTGTAGGTCGTTGCGGATACCGGAGACACCTCGTTAATCGCATTGGAGCCGCTTCCCCAGGAGTACGTACTTCCTCCGCTGGCGGTCAGTACCACACTTGATCCGGAGCAAATTGTACCGTCATCATTTGTCAGACCGGAAGCTTCATCCACCGAGATAGCTGCTGTAGGCCTGGTGTTAACAGTGATGGTACCAGTAGCCTCCGCGCTGCCACAACCGCCTGTCAGCGGAATGGAATATGTGAACGTACCGCTCTGTGAGGGTGTACCACTGATGGTAATCACATCCGATGCCCAGTGGGCCGTTACGCCAGGTGGCAGACCGGTTGCCGCACCAATTCCGGTAGCACCTGTGGTTGCGTGCGTGATATTGGTCATTGCGGCATTGATACACACCGATGGTGCTGAGGAGGCCGCACCTGCCGTGTTGTCTGCAGATACTGTGATAGTTCCCGTTGCATTTGCACTGCCACAGCCGCCGGTCAGCGGAATTGAATAGGTGAATACACCGCTCTGAGTTGGTGTACCACTGATGGTAATCACATCAGAGGCCCAGTTAGCTGTTACTCCGGGTGGCAGACCCGTTGCTGTACCGATGCCGGTTGCTACTGCAGTCGTATGAGTGATATTTGTCAGTACAGCATTGGCGCACAGTGTCGGCGACGAGGAAGCTGCTCCAGCCGTGTTGCCCGGAGTTACCGTGATAGTACCCGTTGCGTTCACGCTGCCACAGCCGCCAGTCAGCGGAATGGAGTAGTTGTAATTGCCACTGGCCGTTGGTGTACCACTGATTGTGATGGTGTTTGATGCCCAGTTGGCCGTCACTCCGGGGGGCAATCCTGTTGCAGTACCGATACCGGTAGCACCTGTAGTAGCATGGGTGATACTTGTGAGCGCCGTATTGGCACACAAGGTCGGAGATGCCGAGGCGGCTCCTGCGGTGTTGTCAGCCGTCACAGTGATGGTGCCTGTAGCCTCCACGGAGGAACAGCTTCCCATGAACGGGATTGTATAGTTGAAAGTGCCGCTCTGGGTTGGTGTTCCACTGATAGTGATGACATTTGATGCCCAGTTCGCTGTTACACCCGGAGGCAGACCCGTTGCCGTACCAATACCGGTAGCTCCCGAAGTGGTATGCGTGATGCTTGTCATGGGGGTGTTGACACATGCCGTTGGCGACGAGGAGGCTGCACCGGCGAAGCACAGTGTTTCTGCGCGGTACAAACCGAATTTGCCACCGGCGGTTAGTGCCGGTGTGAAGCTCACCGTGTTTTCGTCAACAGTATATCGTTCGTTCGTTGTACCTCCAACCAGGGTCGTCAGGCCTGTGCTGCCGGACGGGAATCCGCTGTACAGTTTGACGATACCATTGGGCGCATCCACATTTCCGTTGCCTGACACAATGATATTGCCACCGGAGGGAGATCCAGCCGAACTGTTTTTATCTGCATTGAGCACAATTGCTCCCGTGTATCCGGTAACCGTATTGGTACTCGACGATGTAGTAACCGGCTCCGTCAGCTGGATATTACCGGTAAGTGTCTCAATTAAAATATCGCCGGTGGCAGTGATACCGTCGGGATTAACGCTGCCGATGGTGAGGCCACCGCTGGCATCCACGAAACTCAGACTGCCCAGTCTGGTGGTACTGTTACCGCCTGCGAGGGTAGTTACATTGTTGGATGTATTCGTCAGCGTGAAGGATCCCGTACCGTGCAGACCCAGTCCGCTGGCTGTCAGACCGGCCGTTTGTGTAACTGTTCCTGTAGCGTGCAGATTGATGTTGCTGGCGGTGGCGGTCAGAGCGGCATTGATACCAATATTACCGCCATACACCGTGACTGGACCGTTAATAGTGGTTGCATTGCCAAAGGTCACATTGGCTGTATTGGTCGTTTTGCCAATCAGAAGTCCCGTACTGCTCACGTTCAGGTTCGTTACCGGATAGGTCACCGCTGAGCTGAAACTGCTGCTTTGCGGAATATAATTGAAGAATCCGGCGGCACTGATATTGCGCTGCGAGCTGAGTCCGGCAATGGCATTGTCGGAGTAGAATGAAATATCGCCATTGTTGGTGGTGGTCAGTCCGGCATTCAGGGTGATCGTACCTCCATAAATGGTAATGGGCCCTGCCACCGTTTGTGCGGAATTCAAGGTGATACCTGCCGAGTTGCCGGATTTTCCGATCGTCAGGCTGGAGGCACTTTCTGCCAGAATATGATTGGCATTGAGTGGCAGAGTTTGTGCTGCAGAGAAGCTGGTAGCTACCGGTTCATAGGTTACATCACCGGTTGTTTTTACGCGAGCACCGGTTTGGAAAGCCCCTGCAAAACTGGAATACGTGAACCTTACATCTCCGGTGGCTGTCCAGCTGCCACTGGATGGAGAGCCAACATATATATTACCCCAGCTGGATTGGCCCATACCACCGGCTGACGTGGCACCCCGGTCACCTGTGATCTGAATATTTCCGGACCTCGACAACAACTGTATGTGATTGGTCTGGCTTCCGCTGGTATAACCGCTCCGATAAAAGTTGAGAGCATAGGTACTGTTACTTTGGGTATTGGTCAGAATACCCTCAAGCGTGATATCTCCCGCAACCGTTTCAATGGTAGAAGCTGCAGTAACAAAAGTAATGCCACCAAAATAAACAGAGCTGGCATTAAAACCGCCGTGTGCATCACCAAAAAGTCCGATGGTACCGTTGCCAGTTGTGCTCATATTGGCCTGCAGACGGATACCGTCGTCATAGCTGGACACACAACGGCCATACACCTTGATGTCGCCACCGGCTGCATTCAGGGTGGCATTGCTGATCAGAATACCCGGTGAGCCGCCGCTCCGGTTGGATGCGGCGTACAGTCCGGCACCCTGCGTGCCGGTATAGTTACCACCCAGGGTAATATTGCCTCCATTGGAAAGCAGGCTGGAAGAAGTATTCAGCGTAATTGCTCCGGTGGTAGAAGTGGGGGTTACCACTGCTGTACCACCCGAATTGGATCGGAAGGTAATATCACCGCCATTCGTTTGCACCGTCCGGCTGGCAGACAGTTCGATGTAACCACTGGCATCGAACAGAATATCTGCTCCGGAAGCTGAAGAGGTGAGGTTTTGCTGGATGAGGATGTCGCCGCCATAAACGGAAATGGGTCCGTTGATGCTGGTGGCTGTTGTATTGGCGAAAGTGACACCGCTGCTGTTGGTCATTACAACAGGGGTTCCGTTGTTCAGCATACCGTCGTATCGGCCTATCGTCAGACTTTTCAGGGTGGATGGATCTTCAATCCAGAGGTAGTTAAAATTACCTCCAAAATTCCATCCCGTACCGACTGCTCCGCCAACAGCATTAGTGTAGCCATCCCAGTTGAATGTGGCCGGGAAACTGCCACCGTTCGGCACCAGCGTGAAGGTACCGCCGGATTGTTTGAAGAACAAAGACGGACCGTCGCCAAGGAGATACGGTGTTATCAGAACGATATCACCGGTTCCCACGTTCACGATGTGCCCCGCATTGGTCACAATTCCACTGGTAGCTACACTGGAATTGCCGGCCCAGACAAGGAGGTCGCCCCCGTTAGTCGTGACAGAGCCGAAGAAGTCGAGCGCGTAGTTGTTATATCCGGCACAACCAATGGAAGGACCGTCGCCCACTGCCAGTCCGTTCCAGCTGTAGCTGCCCCCGTTGGAGTTGGAGCCGCCCATCCACACGTGGCCACCATTCGTGGTGATGCTGCCGACATGGGTCACACCGCCGTCGTTATTGGTATTGTCAAAGTCTGACCACATCACAACGTTGAGAACACCGCTGCCGCTGGTAGTAATAGTACCATTGTTTGTGACTCTCGCATGACCTTGCATGGTGAGTGTACCTGTTCCTGCGGACTTGGTTACAGTAGCATTATTGATAATGCAGCCATTAGCGCTGGAGACCGACTTCAGGAAGATATCGCCGGTAGCCGAGCTGGTCAGGTTGGCATTCAGCGTGATGATGCCACCGTAAACTGTTACGGGGCCTGCTACAGAAAGGGCGCTGGCCACAGTGATATTGGCAGCGTTTCCGGCCTTGCCGACAGTAAGTGCACTGACCGTTGACAGATTGAGATTTTCAACGACTACAGGGTCGCTGAAACTGACGTCGGCTGTTCTTGGCTCCAGGGTGAAAGTGCCTGTGGTGGCAACGGTGTTAGTTCCCGAGCTGAACGAAATATCGCTGGCGCGTATCACCATGCCGGCACTGGTTCCGGTTACAGCCGGAGTCACACCTTGCACTGCTGTTGTATTCAGTCTGCCGCCATAACGCATGGTTCCGCGGCTGTAGATAACCCCCAGTGCACTGGTAGCCGGACCAATCGGAGCGGTTGTCAGTATAATATTGCCGTTTCCTGCCAGCATCTGGACATTGGACGTACAGCCGGCAGGCGATGTGGAAATTGCTGTATTGGCTGCATTCGTATGGCTGCCCTCCATCAGGATACCACCACCTGTGGCGGAGGTGGACTGAATCAGGAGATTGCCGCTGTTGGCATTGATAAGCCTGATACCATCCATTGACGAATTGGCAGTTGTACCGCCTGCAATTCGTATCGCAGGTCCGGCACCGGCATAATCGGAGGTGATGGCTATATTGGGTACAGCACCCCAGGTAAATTCGATACCGTGTGCTATAGAAGAAACTCCTTCAATATCTATACGACCCGCCCCGGAACTGATGAGTACATTTGCTTGCGAAACCACTCCGGCTTTGAAGTTGGATGATGCCCCGGCTGTTCTTCCCTTGATACGGATGTCTCCACCGGCACTCAGCAGAGAAACCACTGTACCCGTACCCGAAGCGGGACCAAGATTGACACCACCCACGAGATCGGCGCCGCGATAGGCATAGTTGTCGGGAATACCGTCACTGGCAGTTCCGCCGTTAGCTCCATCATCGAGGCCACCGGCCAGGACAATCATACCGCCCTGGGTGTTGATGGTGGATCCGGCCTCCATCGTAATTTCGTCCTGAGTGGACGGGCTGGTAGCCTGACTGTTGTCGGTATCAACCCAGAAAATGATATCACCTCCGTTTGTCTGAACCGATTTACCTGCTTTCAGATTAATCCAGTTCTGGGTCTTGAGGACAAGATCACTGGCAGTCGGGGTGACTACGCTGGCTTCAATCGTGACAGTCCGTGCCTGAATAGTGAGCGGAGCAATTCCGAGATATCCCTCTATCTCGGAGGCATTTATTCTCGACGGGGTGGTAATCGTGAATACCACCCCGTTATTATGTCCCCAAGTGGTGTTAATGACATCGCCCCCCGAGGCAACGATGGTCAGGTCGCCTGTACCTGCGCCTGCGCGATAGATGGCATAGGCATTGTTGCCGGCCAGTGCCGGGCTGTAGGTAGTAGTTGTCTCGTCAGCATTGTTTCTGACATTGGCCTGTCCGCCAGCCAGCGCAGTAAGTCCGGTGCTGTACGCCTCAAAGCCGCTGAACAGCCTGACAATACCGTTGGAGCCGGTGGTAATGGTTGGCGTCCCCGACACGAGAATATTGCCACCTGTACTTACACCGATGGCAGCGCTCTTTTCTGCATTCAGCGTGACAGCGGTAGAAGACGTATTGGTAGTAGAGATATTCTGTGACAGCGTGAGATTTCCTGTCAGCGTTTCAACCAGGACAGTCCCGGAAGCGAAGATACCGCTGTTGGCACCGACTGTGCCGATAGTCAGGCCGCCGCTGGCATCGCTGAAGCTCAGGGAGCCGAGTCTGGCTCCGCTGGTACCCCCGGCGATAGTTCCGATATTATTGCCTGTATTATTGAGTGTAAAAGTACCGGTACCATTCAGCGCAAGTTTGTTGGCCGTGATGGCTGCTGTTTGTGTGACTGCTCCGGTGGCATTCAGGGAGATATCGTTGTTGGTGGCAGTCAGGGCACCTGTGATTGAAACAGCTCCGCCATACACTTCGATGGGGCCACCTACTGTGAGTGGCTCGTCAATCGTCATGGTTCCGGTATTGCCGGCGGGATTGCCGAAGACAAAACTGGAGAGCGTGGAGCCAAAGGTGAACCAAACTTTATTCATGGTGTAGGCACTGCTCAGCAAGGTAAACGACCCTGTTGTATTGATTTCGGGCTCGTGGCCGCTCCCCTGCGTCCAGTTTACCGCCTTGTTACCGATATCAAAAGTGATATCACTGGTGGAGCTGGTGATGTCATTGGTGGTATTGGCAGCGGCTGTGGAGCCCAGCACGAGCGGACTGCCGGGTGCTGCATAGAAACCGGTGGCGCCTGCACCCGATGCAGTAACTGAGATATCGCCATCCACCGCCAGGATATAGACGGGATCTGCACAGTACATTACCTCCGGATCGTTGGAGCCCGATAGACTGCTCACCGTAATACCGCCCCCTGACGCAGTAGCTGTTGCTTCAAAAGTACCGCTGGAAGCAAAGATAATACCCTCTGCGTAGGATGATTTGGCTGCAGATGCATTACCGAGAATGGTGATGGCATTACTGGTTGTATTGGCAGAGGTTATTCTGGCGCCTGATCCGCGGAAAACAATACCAAATGCCTCGCTGGTGCCCGTATTGGTCTGCTAACTGAATCCCTGCAGGTTGATGATACCTGTTCCGGAGTTGAGGTTGAACAGTCCTCCGGATGCTGAAATACCGCAGGCATCCCAGCCATTCGGAACATCGTTCCGGGCGGCACCTTTACATCTCATCACGATATCGCCACCGGCGCTGTTCAGGGTGAAATTATTATCGGAACGGAAGCCCAGCGACCGGTTCTGTTGTGAGCCCAGCGAAAAGCCGGAACCATTGATGTCGCCACCGCCAAAAGTGATATCGCCGCCGTTACTGTTGACGGTGAAAGTTCCCTTGGTATAAATATGACCGCCGTCCACATTATCCACGTTTGCTGCAACCAGCACGTCACCACCCGGCACCGTGGATGAGCCGGTCGTAATGGTGATTGCCCCGCCTGGCTCGAAACCGCCATGCGTGAGCAGAGAAATATTGGCCCTTGAAGTAGCTGTTGAAACGGGTATGCCATTGACTGTGGCCGAACCCGTGAAGCCGCCTATGATTGTAGTACCGTTCAATTGCAGGTCATTAATCGCGTCTGTGCCTGCATTACCCGTGATAACGATATCACCGACGGTTGACAGAATATACAAGGTTGCTGCGTTTGCTCTGATACCGGAGGAGGCGCTTGCCGCAGCACCGGTACCTGTAATATATATACCACCACCCGTTGTGGCGGTGGACTGGATCAGATTCTGGCCGACATTCTCCCACTCGAGAATCATACCGATGTTAGCGCCCGCACTGGTACCTTCGATGCTGATAGCAGGTATGGTTGTGCTGGCAGAAGTGATAGCTGTATTGCCCAGCGCAGCGCTAGCAAAGCCGGTTTCAAAGCCTATACCGGTATTTGCCTTGCCAATGATACGTATGATACCAGTGCCACTGTTGACGACCAGATTGGGCTGCGCAGCCACACCCGGCTGACCGCAGTTACCTCCGGATTCACCGCGTACGATGATGTCGCCGTTACCCGAGAGGAGACTGACATTGGCTGCGTTGGCAAACCAGTTGCCGAGACCCACTCCGGTAAAATCGCCCGAGTTGTCTGCGCCCCTGTAGGCAAAACCATCCGGGAACCCGTCGCTGGCGGTGCCTCCGTTGCTGCCGTCGTCCAGACCGCCGGCGAGCACAATCTTGCCCCCTTGGGAGCTGAACTGGTTATTACCCCATAGTTTTATTTCATTGTTGGCTGTGTTGGAGGAAGCCTGGCTTGCATTGGCCATATTGGCCCAGAAGACAATATCACCTCCGTTGGTTGTAAAGTCTGTATTCAGCTGTGCTGAAACGTAACCCAGGCCTTTCAGGGTTATATCTGCGCCGGAGGCCGTTGTTGCCATGTCAGCGGAGACAAAGATATCATCGGCGATGAGGTCTATTGGTCCTGCAATGGTTACAGGAGCAGCCATAGAGATGCTTCCTGTGTTTCCTGCTTTGCCGAGGCGCAGGCCGGTCAGGGTGTTCGCTACGGCGAAACTGGTAGAGAGCGGGTTCAACAGTGTGGTAAAGCTCGTGCCCGAGGGCTGCAATACGGCGGTTCCGGTGGTGTTGAGCTGCAGGCCGTTGTTGGCAGCAAGATTGAACCCGTTGGCGTTCAAGCTGATATTGGAACTCGAAGATGTGACACTGGTGCCAGCTTTGTGGCCAATAGTATTTACCCCATTGGAACTGATCAAAGTAGTCTGAATAGTACCCCCTGTGCTCGTCATCGTAATATTACCACTGGCTGCCAGAATGTTGTTATTTGATATCTGAATATCGTGTCCGCTCAAGTCGTTAATTTCTATTTTACCACTACCCGTGGCTGCAATAGTGAGAGGAGCATTAGGGTGCGCCGACAAAAGCACACTGGAATCGTCCACATTATCTCCAACTACGAAGCCACTGAGGGTAATGTAACCGTTGAATGTGCGCAGTAAAGAAGCAGATGAAGCTGCTCCTGCACGCCAGCCCTGCAAGTCTATACCGTTGAGGTAACTGGTACTCCCTGAGGACAGGCCATTTATAATGATGGAGCCCGTTGTACCACCATCTATTGTGAAACCTTCAAAAGCGGCCACACCGGAGCAAACGTTCGCGTAACCCATGGTATTCCTTCCTCTGATGAGGATATCTCCGCCCCCGGAATAAATCGTGATATTGGCATCATGCCCGGCCGCCTGGGTACCGAGCATCACACCGGCAGAATTTGAAGTACCTGCCTGCCATGCGTGACCATCGGGCAGGCCATCGCCGGCCACACCACCATTGGCACCATTGTCGAGGCCACCTGCCAGTGTGATTCGTCCGCCGCCTGCGGCGGTGGCTGTATTGCCTGCCGTGCGATCTGCCGAGGTACGGCTGTCGAGGGTGGCACCATCCAGCATATAGATGTATCCGCCATTGACATCCGTATCTGCCCAGAACAGGATTTCGCCTCCATTCGTCTGTATGGATTTATTCGCATTCTGGGTGATATACCCCAGTGATTTCAGGACAAGGGAATTGGACGTAGTACTCACAACATTGGCATCCACGGTGATATTTCCTGCCTGGATGGTCAGTGGGCCGGTACTCAGATAATTCACCACTTCCGAAGCATTAATTCTTACCGGCGTGGTAATCGTTGCAACCACTCCGGCGTTGTACGTCCAGGTGGAGCCGAGCGCATCGCCGCCCGAAGCAACGATAGTCAGGTCGCCGGCCCCCAGTGCCACGCGATAAATCGCATACACATTATTGGCAGACAGCACCGGACTGAACGTGCTGGTAGTTTCATCGGCAAAGATCCGCACATTGGCCGAACCGCCTGCGAGAGCCGTGAGCCCGGGGCTGTTCGGGTCGGAACCACTGAACAGTCTGGCAATACCGCCGGAGCCCGTTGTAATGGTTGGAGAACCCGTCACAATGATATTGCCACCGGTGAGGGCCGCGATAGCTGTATTTTTATCCGCATTGAGTGTGATAGCGGTAGCAGATGTATTGGTAGTGGAAATACTCTGAGCCAGGGTGATATTTCCGGAGAGTGTTTCCACCAATACAGTTCCGGATGCAAATATGCCGGTCTTGGTACTGACCGTACCGATGATCAGGCCTCCGCTGGCATCAGTAAAGCTCAGGGATCCGAGCCTTGCGCTACTTTCACCTCCCGCGAGGGTGGCCACGTTATTACCCGTGTTGTTGAGGGTAAAGGTGCCTGTACCGTGTAATCCGAGGCCATTGGCAGTTATGGCAGCTGACTGAACGATCGACGAGGAAACGTACAAGTTGATATCGCTGCCGGTGGCATTCAGTGCAGTGACGATATTCATCGCTCCACCGTAGAAGGTCACTGGTCCGTTGATAGGAATGACCCCGATGTGGTCGTGCGTTATATCATTTGTATTAGTTGATTTGCCGATTGTCAGGCCGCTCATACCATTTCCATCCTGATCAATATTGAACCAGATGGTTTGTACACCCTGCCCGAATGCTGCATCGCTGGGTTCCAGCGTGAAGCTGCCGGTTCCGTTGATGTAGGGCTTGACAGTCGCGGAGGTAATGGCGAAGTTAAAAGTCTCGCCTCGCATGACGATATTTCCCGCTCCCGGATTGAGCGTCAGGTAGTCCAGATTCAACTGACCGGAACCATTGGCATCAGCATCAGCTATGATGTAAATATTGCCACCGGCCGATTGAACGGTCTGGCGCGCATCATTGGTCCAGAAATGCAAATTGGCGGAGAGTCTGATATCCGAAGCCGTGGAGCTGACGATGTTGTTGTATATGGCAAATGAACTGGAGTACATCGAGATGGGCCCTGCTACCGTGGTGGCGGGCCGGAATGATACATCCCCGTTGTTGTTGGTGCTGCCTATACGCAGACCTGTACCTGCGGAGCCGAAGGAGTAGTCGGCGGTTACATCAATGGCTGCGCCGAATGCGCCACCGGCAATTCCTTCCATGACGTAATTTCCGGCACTCTGGATAGACACGCTGCCCGCCGTCGAGTTGGCTCTGGTTTGCAGTGATCCAAACTGAAATGTGATATCCCCTGTGTTGGCATCGCCGATGGTGATGTTCCCTGCGACATTGGCGGCACGGAAGGCAGCACCGATATCGTCGCCAGAGTTGGCGCTTTTACCTGAAATAGTGATTGTCCCGCCGTCGGTGTTGATCCGGGTCAGACTGTTGACATCACTTGACTGTATAACAAATCCCACAGCTTCTCCCGACCAGGCGGCAGCGCTGGTTGCATCACCAGACAGCGTGATATTACCCGTTGTGCTATTTATGGTCACGTCATCTCCCGCGACTTCCACGATTGCCAGTCCGTGACACCAGTTATGGGTATTACTGGTACTGGTGGTAGTTCCCTCCAGATAGATATTCCCGCTGGTGGAGTTGATTACAGTATTTCCGGTAGCCATTGACGAGCCAATTGCGGTACCTATCCACAAGCCACCCGAGTATTCAGGGTCACCCGATCTTTGTCCGTACAGAGACAGTGCGCCTGCCCCCGAGCTGACCGTAGCATTGGACACCATTAATCCTGTAATGGTTCCATTTATGACACCCGCGTTTCCTTTCATCCTGATGGCACCCCCGCCGGAATTGATGGTACAGCCATTTACTGTTAATCCACTGAAGGAGTTACTGGCTGTTGAAGCATACCCCGTTGGTACCGTCAGACCATTGGCCGTTTCGGAGGCAGTTCCGCCTCCGGCATATATATGTCCGCCATTCGTGGTGATATTGGCCGTGAAGGCGATTCTGCCGCCGCCCGCTCCATCGCGGTCAGCCCAGGCAATGACGGAGCCGCCCTGTGTGGTGAGCGCTGCCGACTGTATAATATCTCCCGTGGCCGTCAGACTGATATGTCCGCCGGAAGCGGACGTTGAGAGCGCGCCGTTGATGGCCAGGCTGCCACCGTACATGGAAATCGGACCACTGACGGCGAAAGCCGCATTTATCGTCATCCCCTTGGTGATACCACTGACATAGGGAGAATCACCGGAGGCACCTGTGCCGCTGTAGGTACCGATCTCGAGTCCGCCGAGGCTGGCGAGATTCGGGATTTGAATTCCTGCCAGGGCACTGCTGCCATTGAAGGTGGATCCGCTCATCGAGCCATTGTAATTGCGGGTCTGGCCCGACCAGAAAGTTTTTCCGCTTGCAGGGGCAACAGAAATGCGACCTGTTGTCGCGAGAATCATCTGGAGGGAATTACCGCCATTCTGCAACACCTCGCTGAAAGGCATCAGGATGATATTTCCGTTACCGGTTGAAATGGTCCGGTTGGTGGTTTCAGCCTCTACATCACCCAAAGCATTGCTTTCCCCGGCGAGCAGCACATCGCCACCCACGCTCTGGTTGGCGGTGACGCGGGTATCAATATTACCGCGGAGCGATACGCCTGCATTACTCTGGGAGAAGGCATAACCGCCGCCTACCGTTTTGCCGCGCCATGTGCGTGTGCCCGGGGAATCGAAATCACCTCCCATGTAAACGTGACCGCCGTTGGTAGTGGTTGCTCCCGGACGGATATAGGATTCACCGCTTGCACCTGCCCAGTAAACGACATCTCCTCCATTGGTGGAGGTTGCCTTTGCTCCGTTCTGGTCAATATAGGTAGTTGACCGAACATACACATTGCCGTTGGCTGTGATACTCTGGAGTCCGATATTGCTGCCATAAGCGGTGAACGGACCATTCAGGGTAAAGTCTCTGCTGAATGTTACAGCAGTGGTGTTGGTCGTTTTTCCGAATGTGAAACCACCCAGCGTTGTGCCAAAATTCCAGTCATCGTCAAAGTTAAGGGTACCTGAATCGCCTGCGCGCATGTAGGTGAAGGCTCCACCTGTTGACTGCATGGTCAGGTTTCCGGTGGTCTGGACAGAAATAGACCCTGCACCGGCATAGATATTTCGCTGGTAGATGGAATTACCTTCGATGAGGATATTTCCCGAGTAAGCATTGGTACCGTCGTAGCCTATTCGAATGGCATTGGCAGCATTCAAGGCTGCAATGCGTATAGAGTTGGAATATTGTCCAGAGGACTCGAGGGTGTTGGTACCGCGCAGGGTGATATTCCCGGTTTGGGATGTAACACCCAGACCGTCACCTCCCATTACAAGACCTTCCTTGTCATTGATGGATGCAGTAAAACTGGCCGTACCCTCCAGGGTGATATTTCCGGAAACAGATGAAATAGTTGTACTGTTGGTAGCAGATGTGCTGAAAACATATATTCCATTTCTCCATCCATTGCCGTTGGTTGACTGATCATAACCAGCTCCCGTGATATTGATAGCGCCACTCGTACTGGTGATACTCGTGGTTCCGGTGCCGGACCAAATGCGCGTACCGATACCGATTGTGTATCTTCCCCTGACTTCCCCTGCAACCTGAATACTGCCTGCCTGACTGGAGATGGAAGTATTTTCAATATTAACAGCATAATTCGTCCCGTCATCATCAGAGGTATCCCAGGATAATCCTCTTGCAGAGAAGTTGCCCCCCTGGGTAGAAATAGTCGAACCGACCAGAGAAACAGCGGTGATACCATCTCCCCAGGTTCTGGCGTAGCCGTTACCCACCGTCAGTCCGTTCCAGGTCTGGTTCAGCGTACCTCCGCCTGCCCACAGATGCCCACCGTTGGTGTTAATCGTAACGCCATCCAGTCTGACAATTCCGTAATCGGGTGACACTGACACTTGTACCCCCGCATTCAGCACGAGGTTCATGGCGCTGGCAGTTGAGGTGATGCTTACTCCGGAAGCCGGCAAGATGTTGTTTGCCACGCTGAAAGTCAGCGTTCGGGCGGTATTTCCCGTGTAGGATATATTCGAATTGATGTAGCAATTCCGTTCGATTCCGCTGATTATCGGCAACACCACCGTCAGATTACCCGTATTGGTCAGGTGGTTGGTAATTACACTCGGGTGGATGTTGGCAGATACACCGCCGTTTGCGACCGTCAGTGTATTGCCGGTGATACTCCAGTTGGTACCGGAAGTGCCGGTTTGTCCGGTGTTGGAAATGGTGAGGTGCTGGCCGTGCGCAGTGGTCATTTTGCAGACAAGCGCGAGGGCAATCAGGAGGGCGGGAATTGACTTCCCGGAAATAACAGAATGTTGCTCTTTCATTACAGGTTGATTAAATTGAGAAAATTCAGGTACAGGGGGGGCGGGGGCGCAGATACACCACTCCCCGTTCGTTTACCGAACAGCAAAAGTACTTGCAAAAAGCGCGCCCAAATAGCGAGAAAAGGTCACGATTTTACAACAGAAGCCTTAAAACAGTTCACGGTTTTCAAATGGTTGCAATTTTTTTCTAAAAAAAAGCGATTAAAGCAGCCTTACAGCGCCATCAGGTAGGCAACAAGGTTGTCATCTTCCTCGAGGCGGAGTTTTTTTCGCAGGGCACTGCGCGTATTGGAAATGGTACCGGCCGATCGGTTAGTCAGCTGGGATATTTCCTTGGAAGAGAGGTTCAGTCGCAGGTAGCTGGCGATTTTGAGTTCCACCGGAGTCAGATCCGGACACAGTTGCAGCAGGTTATGGTTGAAGTCATCGTTCACTCGCTCGAACCGGGATCTGAAATCCTCCCATATCTCTTCGGAAACACCCTGTTCAAAATCGCGGATAATCTTGCCGAGCGACTCTTCCTTTTCACCATTAAGCTGGGCCTTCAGTCCAATCAGCTTATTGCCGATTTCTTCGGTGAACTTGCCCAGGGCATGCAGGTGAATAGACTGCGTGGTGAGTTCCCGTTCCTTCATTTCGAGTTGCAGCAGCATATTTTGATTTTCCTCTTCAATCAGCCGGGCGGCCAGACTCTCCCGCTGTCTGCGCAGGAAGAAAATACCGCCTCCGGCGGCGGCGAGCAGGAGTAACATACCCGTGAATACCAGTGTTAAGCGCTGTCGTTGTCGGGTTGTTTCGAGTTGCCGGTTCAGTTGCATCAGTTCCCTGTCCTTTCCGGCCCTGATGATACTTTCCTCCCATTCGAGCACAACACGCTTTGCTCCGGTTCGTTCGGTACTGTCTTTCAGCGCCACATACTGCCGGAGGAAGTTAAAGGCCTCCGACTGGTTACCCAGCGCTTTATGGGCTTCATAATACAGGCTGCATATTTCCGTCCTGACCAGCGCAGAATGTACGAACGGGTAGTGCCCGGCTTCCGACAGCTGACGAATAGCCTCCCCGGGTTGTTTCATATCCAGCAGAATATTCGCACGATTTACCCGGTTGAGGGCCACGCCGAAAGGGATATTGAGCCGCTGACAAATTCGAATTGACGAGTCGGCAGCAGCCAGCGCCTCCTGCAGCCGCCCCTGCCGGCGCAGGACGTTGGCGTAGTTGGCCAGTCCGCGGGCCTGCCCGAAAGTATTTGTATTGCTGTACCTGATTGCCTCCAGATGATGGAAAGCCGCCTTGCCGAGCGAATCAAGATACATCCAGCTCAGTCCCAGATTGGTGTGTACATTTCCGAGACCCGCCGAATCATTTTGCTGCCAGTAAACGGTCAGCGCCTGAATACTGTAGTCAATACTCCTTTTGTGGTGCCCCAGTTCATTGAACAGATTGGCCAGATTGGCCTGGATAACGGCTTTCTGTCCGTCAGTCAGGCCGTCCAGTTCAAGCGTTTTCCAGTAATGTTCAATGGCCTCCAGATAGTTACCCTTTGACTGAGCCATAATGGCGTTCACATTACCAAAAGAAACCCGCGCGTAATTCGACCAGTCAGAGACGGGCACCTGCTTCAGGAGATTCAGGAAATATTGGGTGCTGTCGGGATAATCCAGGCAGGCGTAATTATAAGCCAGTCCGACGAGATGACTGGTTGTACGCTGCCTGTCGTCCATTTTTGAAGTATGCTCCCAGCCAAGAAGCTCCGCCCGAATGGCAGCGTGGTACAGGTTTTTTCTGCTCCAGTGGTCGGCCAGCGATAATAACGTGTCGGAAAGTGCCTGCCCCTGCATCTGACTGGATCTGCTCCCGGCGAGCAACTCGCGGATGGCGGGCAGCACGGTGGTATCGCCGCCGGCACACCGGTTCACCAGCTGCCTGAGCTGGCTCCCCCGGACATCGGGCGACTCCTGTGCAGTTGCAGCAGTTGCTACAAACAGAAGCCATAACAGCAATAACCTCATCTTTGCTTATCAATAATTCAAGTAAAAGAATATAAGCGTGTATATTGCTGCGCTGCAGTATAATTCTGAAACTTCAGTTTTCAGACATCTGGTACGGCATTCAGCCTGATTATTAAAAAAACAAGGTGTTCTCGGTCAAATTAATTCGATTCAGATACAAGTAAACCTCGCGAAAAGACGCACAAATGTAGTGCGATATCTGTATCTTCAAAGCATTTTTTTAATCAAAAACTGTACAAAACAGGAAAAATGTATGAAATACCATGAAGTATGTGTTTCCGGATTGCCATATCTGCCAAAGCGTTGGAACAGTTTGGTTGGGGGCAGATAGTATGAAAGGCCGATATTCTCCGGGGCATACATATCGCAAACTTTCGCCTTTGTAACAGAATCAGGATACACACAACAAGGGCCGCCCCGTCATTACGGAGCAGCCCTGTCCTCGTCATAATACTACTTTGCTTAGAGCTTGTTCAGAATTCTCTGCCGTTGGCAAAAACAAGCTGATTTTTTGTCAGTTTTTGCGTTTTTGAAGGCGCATAGCCGGTGCTACGCAACTGAAAAAAGGTGAAAAATGGCGAAAAATGAGCCGTTTTTGACTCGGTGAGAG
>Ga0172373_10005077_pt1 | contig 18221 bp, 18 predicted proteins | sample Lak10m_2_FD_114546 | JGI IMG/M metagenome (GOLD analysis project Ga0172373, IMG submission 114546) | Freshwater microbial communities from Kabuno Bay, South-Kivu, Congo - kab_092012_10m | ecosystem: Environmental > Aquatic > Freshwater > Lake | place: Democratic Republic of the Congo...
CGGTGCATTTCTGAAACACGTTCGGATGTTGGCTGAGGTAGTCGTATCTCATGATCATGCACCACAGTTTACATCCGTTCTCCCCCTATTGTGAAGGTTAACCAATGGGTAAACCGCGCTTTTCAAGTGAGGCGCGGATATGACCGTAGTGTTCCGCTATTGAGTCGTCAAAGGGTAGCGATTTGAAGCGGATGAGAAAATTATCTTGCTTCTGGCGCGAACGCTCTGGCGTTTGGCTTTTCACTGCGCCATAGTAGAGTTCTGCGGGGGTGATTGCACTCACGACGATGGTTTCGTGGGGGAGTGCGTTCCAGTCTGGTGATTAGCAGCGGCGCACGCCCGTTCAGATAACGGATGCAAGCATTGGTATCCAGCAGATATTTCATTCCAACTCATCTCGCACAGGCATAGGCAGTTCTTCGCCGCGATCTAACGGGTCATCGGCGAATGAACCGTAGGTTTCCTCAAAGAAGCCAATCGGCCACCCAAACTCATCTACGGCTTCTTCTTCGATGGCTTGGAGAACCAGCACGATTTCAAATATTTGATTCGGCAGAGCAGGGATTTCCAATTTGAGAATCCCATCCTGTCCGGTACGGGCGTTCAACTTAAGTGTATTCATCTCTCAATCCCTCCCTGAACACGGGCTGCCCGCTGTGTCACTCGAACGGCACAGCGGGTGCGGCGCTCATTTCTTCTTCGGGGTGGTTTTGGGCGTTTCGCTGCCGCTGCTGGTCTTTTTGCTGCCTTCTTGCTGGTCGCCGCTTTTCTTGCTGGTCTTGTCGGGCATGGTCGCGTATCTCCTTTGGTATCCGAAAGTATCCGAATGAGCGAAGGTATCCAGCCCCCTCAGCCGATGCAGGCGGAAGGGACTGCTCAGTGCGACTAGACGATGATCGGATGTTCCTCACGCGGCGCACCGATGAAGGCACGTTCGCGTTCGATGATTTCCGGTTCGAGTTTGACGATCAGCGGCGCGGGTTCGCGCAATGCCTGACCGGGCGCGAGGGCGCTGACCGTCCATGTGCCGGTGGCCTTCGTCGCGTCGTACACCAGCCCCTTGTGCGGGCGGGTGGACTCGACATATTCCACGATGCTCAGGTCGCCGAACAACTGCCCGTCATAGCCCAGAAACTCGTGAATCTTCTGCGAGGTGAAGGGCAGGAAGGGCGAGAGCAGGATTTTCAGGTTGTCAATCACGCGCAGGACGGTATAGACCGCTTTGGCGGCATCCGCCGGATTTTCCTTGATGGTCTTCCAGGGAGCGCGCCGATCCAGATAGCCGTTGGCCTCGCGCACCAGCGACATTGCCGCCACCAGCGCCTCGCGCAGTTTGACCGCCGCCAGCAGATCGCCCACGACCTCGAACCCGCGCTCGGACTTTTCCAGCATGGCGCGGTCATCATCGGTCAGGTCGCTCACCGCCACGTCCGGCACATGCCCGTCATAGCGTTTGTAGGCGAAGCTCAACATGCGGTTGGCGAGGTTGCCCCACGCCGCCAGCAGTTCGCCGTTCACGCGGTTCAGGAAGCCGTCCCACGCGAAATCCGAATCCGCGCTTTCGGGGAAGGTGGTCGCCACATAGTAGCGGATCGCGTCCGGTTGGTAACGTTCCAGCAGGTCGGGCAGCCAGATCGCCCAGTTGCGGCTCTTGGAGAACTTGTCGCCCTCGATGTTCATGAACTCGTTGGCGGGGACATCGTAGGGTAGCTGCAAATGCGCGTCGTAGCGTTGCCCGATGCAGTCCTCATCCCCGTTGTACAGGCCATCCACACCCATCAGTTCGGCCTGCCAGATCACGGTATGGAAGGGGATGTTGTCCTTGCCGATGAAGTTGTAAATCTCGGATTGCGGGTTATACCACCACTGCTTCCACGCATCCGGCTGACCGATGTTCTTCGCCCATTCCACGCTGGCGGCGAAATAGCCGATGACGGCCTCGAACCACACGTAGAGCTTCTTCACTTCCCAACCGGGCAGCGGCACTTCGATGCCCCAGTCAATATCGCGGGTGATCGGGCGACCATGCAGCCCGTCGGCGATGAAGTTGCGGCTGAAGCGCGTTACGTTTTGCCGCCAGTGGCTTTGATGCTGGTCGAGATAGGTCAGCAGTTCCGGCTCAAAGCGTCCCAGATCGAGGAAGAAGTGTTCGCTTTCGCGCACTTCCAGCGCGTCGGTGGGGTTGTTGCGGTTGCGCGGGTTGATGAGCTGCGTGGCTTCCAGCAGGTTGCCGCAGTTGTCGCATTGGTCGCCGCGTGCGCCTTTGTAGTGGCACAGGTAGCATTCGCCTTCGACATAGCGATCCGGTAGGAAACGCTTTTCGAGGGCGCTGTACATCAGCTTCTGGCTTTCTTTGTACATGCAGCCGTTTTCCAGCAGGCGCAGGAAGAAATCCTGCGAGACGCGGTGATGGTTTTCGGTATCGGTGTGCGTGAACAGGTCGTAGCCGATGCCCAGTTTTTGCTGCGTGAGCAGGAAGCGTTCGTGATAATGCTCGAACACCTGCCGCGCCGGGATGCCGCGCTTGTCCGCTTCAACCGAGATTGGCGTGCCGTGACTATCCGACCCGCTGACCATCAGCACGTGGTTGCCCTTCAAACGGTGGTAACGGGCGAAAATGTCGGCAGGCAGATACGCGCCCGCCAGATGGCCGACGTGCAAATCCCCGTTGGCATACGGCCATGCCACAGACACATGAATATATTTCGGCTCGGTCATGGTTCGTCCTTCATGAATGGCTTTGACCGTCCATCGGACGATCAGGGTGTCAAATGCTGGTGTACACCGTCATTATAACCCGAATCGCCCGCCGATTTCCCGACTGGATTAGGGAGGAATTTGGGAACGGTGCTACAGCCAGCCTTCGCCTTCTAGCATGTCCTCCAGCGGGTCTATCAGGCGGTCAACCGCTACGCCAATGGTGTGCGTGTCGGCGCTGGTGGCACGCAGCAAAACGCCAATCTGTTCGCGCAGTCCGGCGGGGCGCAACGGGCAGGTTTGCTCGACCAGATCGAGTAGACGTTTTTCGCCGGGGTGCGTCTGGTGGTTGATGGCGAACAGAATGTCAAAGACGCTCGCCAGCAGCGCGGCGGCGCGGTGGTTCAAACTGACGAGATCGCTGCGCTGGGCGGCTTTCATCAGTTGCGCCCGGTAGGACGAGTCAATCTCGCGCAGCACCGGGAAGTTGTGCGTCACGATGCGCCGCGCCAGCAGGTCGGGATACGGGGCTTGCGCTCTGGCTTGCAAATTCGCCAGCCAGCCGTTGCGATCAACCAGCGGACGCGAGATGCGAACCGTGTGCCAGAAGCAGGTGGTATAGCCCAGCCCCGGTTCGCAGCGCGTCAGCACGCGGTCAATCTGGTCGGTCATCCAGCCCGTCGTGAAAAACATCACGTCTATATGGGTGCTGTTGGAATCATCCCATTCCACGCCCGGCCCCCAGTAGTCGTTCAACTGTGCGTCCGACGAGAATTCCTGCGCTGCTGCTCGCCGCACATCAGCCGACAGGTCGCCGTCGCTGTAGATGTACACATCAAAATCCGAAGCGCCGCCCGCCTGCTGATTGGCCTGCGATCCGGCTAAGGCGACTGCCTGCACGGTCTTGATCTGCGCGAAACGTTCTGCGATTTGTCCAAGACGATCATTCATAGTTGCTATACCTCTCCCTGATGGGGTTTGCCCGCTGAGTATGCCCTGACGGGTTCAGGGATGGGGGTGTTGTGCGGCGCGGTGGAGGCCAGCGGCCTCACAGTGCGCGTACCTGATAGAGTTGGTCGTCGGCGAATCCGCGCTTGCGGTAGTATTCGCGGGTGCCGATGGCGGAGATAACTGCAAGGCGTGCGAACCCGCGTGCGGCGGCAATTTCGGCGGCGCGTTCGATCAACTGCCGTCCGAGTCCGGCGTGCTGCGTTCGCCCGGAGGCCGCCTCGCCGATTTCTACGGACTGCCCGTAGACATGCACCTCGCGGATCATGGCTGCGCCTTCCAGTTCGGGCGTGATGGCCGCTTCACGCGGGAGTGAGAGGCGCAAGAATCCGGCGATGGCGCGTTCCGGCGTGATGAATTGCAGGAAGATTTCGTCGCTGCACCCGCCGTCATAGGCGGTTTCATCCAGCCGCAGATCGTCCGCCGCGATTTTGCGGAAGCGTACCTCACGGGCGCGGATATCGGCGCTGTGTTCGCCGTGCGCTGCCAGTTCGTCCTCCACCACCTGCCGGAAGTTGGTCATCTGGTTGCCCACCACAATGTCGCCAGATGGGATGTCGCGGATGACGCGGGTCAGGCGGCAGTATTCGGGCGTGGCGCGGAAGCAGGTCGTGAGCGTGTGCAGCAGTTCGGCGTGGCTGTAGGGTCGCCATGAGCCGTCCTGATAGCGCGTCATCAGTTCGGCGCTTTCGATGAGCGAACACGGGTACACCTTCAGTTCGTCCGGGCGAAAATCGGGGTCGGCAAACATTCGCTCGTAATCCGCGATGTCGTTTTCCGGCGTGGAGCCGTACAGGTTGGGCATCCAGTGGGCGTGGATTTTGAAGCCCGCCCGCCGCAGGAGCTTCACAGCGCGGCGCGTGGCCGCCACTGTATGTCCGCGCTTGTTCATCCGCAGCACACGGTCATCGAGGCTTTGGAAACCGATCTGCACTTTGGTGCAGCCCAAGCGCCGCACCCGCAGCACCTCATCCTCGCTGATGTGGTCGGGGCGCGTTTCGATCACCAGCCCCACCGAACGGCAGGGCGCGAGTTCGTTCTCGCGATGGGCGGCTTCCAGTTCGTCCCATGTGGCGTATTCGTCCACCGGCGTGCGCTCGATGTCGCCCCGCGCCACCGCTTCCGCCCGCTGGTGGGAGCGCGTCATCTCGTCGTGGTAGACCTGCTGCACGACAAGGTTATACCGCTGCTGGATGGCGCTGCCGTCAATGGTGGCGCTGATGGTGTTGCGATCGGGATGGAGTTGGGAGGCGATCAGGAGCGCGGCCTCGACTTCGGCGCGGCGGTCTTCCCCGCGTCCAAAATCGTGCATCGCGTCGAAAATGCGCTTGATGAACCAGATTTGATAGGTTTCCGGGTAGAACGACCATGTGCCGCCGAGGATGATGATCTCCAGCTTGTCGGTGGGGTGGCCGGTGTTGTGGTAACTTTGCAACCGCGTGTAGGTCTGCAAGTACGGGTCGAAGCTGTTCTGCTCCGCCCGTTGCGCCCCCGGTTCATCCGAAAGGTAGCTCTTGGGCATCCGCACATCGTTCGGGCAGAAGATGCATTCGCCTGGACAGGGGAACGGCTTGGTCAGCACCGTCACCGGAGTTACGCCGGAACTGGTGCGGATGGGCTTGCGCCGCAGTCGTTCGACCACCGCCGCCTCGTAGGGTGGGAGCGCCTCGCCCGCGAAGGCGCGGTAGGCGCTGATGAGTTCGTCGCGGCTGTAAATGCCGTCATGCCCCTTGGGGTTAGCACGCAGCAACCCGTCCAACCGCTGACGCGGCAGGTCGGGCTGGGCGACCACCTCGCGCAGAATGGCGAGGAGGGGGGCGCGGTGTAACGAAGGGTCAAACGGGGTTCGTGGTGGCATTCGGCGCTTATCTACTTTTGGACACTTCCTTCCGCATTGTGACATTCTACTACAGCTAAAGCCGTGTAGCTTCTACAGCACGCTTGCGTTTACCGTTACCTTTTGGTTTTGGCAGAGGCGCTACGTTAGGCTGTACGGATGTGTCACATCCGGCTCGATTTAAAATATTGATCGCTGCGTTGTGATCTCTGTCGAGTGAGAGGCCACACACACATTCAACCCATCGGGTCGAAAGATCGAAGTTTTGGAACTCGGTATCACAGTTCGAGCAGCACTTAGATGTGTAGGATGGGTCTACAAATACAACTTGGCGACCAGCGTCTACCGCTTTGTTCACCAAGAGTTGTTTGAAGATACCCCAACCCGCATCTAAAATGCTCTTGCTCAGGTAGTGATTCCGAACCATGTTACGAATTTTCAAATCTTCACAGGCAATCCGATCATAGTCTTGTATCAGCGCGTAGCTCAATTTGTGAGCAAAATCTGTGCGCTGATTTTTGACATGCTCGTGCTGGCGCTGGACTTTCAGCAACGCTTTACGACGGTTCTTGCTGCCTTTTTGCTTGCGGGAAAGCGAACGTTGCAACACGCGGAGCTTGGCTTGCCCTTCACGGTAGAATTTTGGCTGAGCAACTTTTTCACCCTCAGATGTTGTGAGTAGTGCCGAGATGCCGACATCAATCCCAATCTGCTTTCCGGTTTCAGGCAGCGGTGGTTTATCCGGTACTTCGCAGGCGAAACAGGCGTACCAACGCGCTGCTTTGTAGATGATGTGAACCGTTTTAATCACACCTTCAATCGGCCTGTGCCAGCATACAACAACCCGACCGATGCCAAACAGTTTCAGTCGCCTGCCATCTCGTTTTGCACCTGCGCCGAATTGTTTGAAGGCGAAGCTGTGGAAGCGATTGCGACTCTTAAAGCGTGGGTATCCAGATTTTTCACCGGTCTTGATGCGCCGAAAGAAGGCTTGAAAGGCTTTGTCTACCGTATTGGCAACCGTTTGCAGAGTTTGCGAGAACACTGCTTTTGCCTGTGGGAAGGTGGCTCGATAGCGAATTGCCATCTTTTCCTGATCGGATTTCTTGACGCTCCGCCCTTCAAATTTGTAGGTCAGCATCCTTTCTTCGAGGCACATATTGTAGAAGTGGCGACATACCGCAAGCGTGTTGAGCATGCACTTTTCTTGTGCTGGTGTTGGATACAGACGGTATTTGAAAGTTTTCAGCCCCACGTCTACAAGCTCTTATCGCAAGCACGACCTTACGCCGTTTAAGTATGCAGACCAGATGATACACTATCTTTGGTTTTTCTATGTAGAGTAATTTGAGCAAGCATCATTTCTAGCTCAAATGAGGAAAGCTTTTACCCATTGCCTCTACATCGGCGTGGCTTTCTCGCAGGCTAAAGCCCTAAGAGGGTTTCTGGAAAGAGCGAGAACCTCTCCTTATTTGAGGAAGTTTCCAGAAACTTTCTAAGATGTAAAGCACAAACCCCCTTGTTGAAAGCGTTATGCCGCAGCGAAGGCACGCACCTCCACCTGTACCCCGGCGGCGTGGGCAGCGGCGGCGGCTTGCAACAACTGTGCGCTGATGGCTTCGTCCACATAGGCTTCGCCGCAGTTCTCGCAAACCTGCGCCGGAACTTGCTTGAAAACCAGCGTGGTTGTCCCCCGTTCCAGCGTGACGGTGACAGAACCCGCCCTCAATTCACCCTGTTTGCAGATGAGACAGTTCATTTTACCTATTCCTCATTTGCGTGTGTGTCCATAAGCATACGCCGCACACCCTTCATGACCAAGCACATTCCAATTTCCTGACAATCTACCGTGCCTTGAGTGACCATCTGCGTTATGCTGTTTGCCAGAAATGTTGCACGATGAGTTGAGAGGAAACACCTATGGATTACCGTTTTGTCGGGGGAACCGGACTGAAGGTGTCCCAGTTGTGTATGGGGACGCAGACCTTCGGTTGGGGCGCGGACGAGGCCACCTCACACACGATGGCCGATCAGTTCTTGGAGGCCGGCGGCAACTTCTTCGACACCGCCAATTCGTACAATCAGGGCCTATCGGAAACGATTCTGGGGGGCTGGCTAAAGCGCACCGGCAACCGTTCCAAAGTGGTGATCGCCACCAAAGTGTTCTTCCCGGTGGGGGATGGCCCGAACGAAACTGGCCTGTCGCGGCGGCACATCTTCGAGCAGATTGATGCCAGCTTGCGCCGCCTGAACACCGACTATGTGGACATCTATCAGACGCACTGCTGGGATGCCTCCACACCGATTGAGGAGACATTTCAGGCCATGAACGATCTGGTGCGGGCGGGGAAGGTGCGCTATGTGGGCGCTTCCAACTTCACGCCCGGTCAGATGGTGCGCGTCAATATGCTGTGCGAGCAGAACGGGTGGGCGCGGGTGCAGTGCTTGCAACCGGAATACAGCCTGCTCATTCGCAGCCCGGAATGGGAACTGCTGCCCGTGTGCCGTGAGGATGGCGTGGGTGTGATCGCATGGTCGCCGCTGGCGGGCGGCTGGCTAACGGGCAAATACCACCGCGACCAACCGCCGCCTTCGGACAGCCGCGTGGGGCGTGGGGATCGATGGGACGATCTGCCCGATCAGCGCGTGGCGGAAAGCACATGGCAGGTGATTGATGTGCTGCGGGCGATTGCACAGGAACGCGGCAAGACTCCGGCGCAGATCGCGCTCAACTGGGTGCTGCAAAAGTCGGATGTGACCGCGCCAATCTTCGGGGCGCGCACCAGTTCGCAACTGGCGGATAACCTCGGTGCGGTGGGTTGGTCGCTGTCGGCGGACGAGATGGAGCAGTTGGATCAGGTGAGCCGCATTCCGCTGCCCTCGCCCTATAACTTTGTTGAGCGTTACACCCGCCGCCGTTGAGTTTTCGTGTTTATAGATCACCGGGGTGTGGGAGACTGCGCCCCGGCTTGTGCCTTCTTTACAGGGCGTGTGCTGGCAACTTGTTCGGGGAAAGGGGCAAACGATAGGATGCACATTTTAGGCGTTCAAGTTGAGAACCTTGTAGAACAGGTACAGGACGCCCCCGATTGCCAGCATTTAGATGGCCGACTGTCCTAATGCCACGATAACGAGCAAGATGAACAGACCGCCGCCGCTGAGTTTCAGTGTTTCTGAAACCTGCTCTGGCAGGGATTCAAGGACGATAAAACCTACAATTTTCAGAATTATTTCAATGAGGTTTTCCATGATTGCACTCCTGTTTCATCTGCTTGCTATTCTTACCTTACAGTGGGTGGTGTCCCGCTGTCATGGGAGCAGCGCCCCGACTTGAATCGGGACAAACAGGGCGTATGGAAAGAAGGACTCAAGCAAAACCCCCGCCTCGAAGCCGGGGCAGGGGTTTGTGTTTGGTTGATTCGGACAGCGCGGTTAGGCGAACGGTTCTGCCACCACCCGCGCCTCGTTGGAGACGGGGTGTTCGCCTGTGCTGGTCGCCCCGTTGCTCGGTTGCACAACTACATTGTGCGCGAACGGGTCAAGGTGAGAGGCCAGTTCGTCGCGGAACTGTTTGGTATACAGGTTGTAGTAGTGCCCGCGCTGACGCATCAATTCGGCATGACTGCCCATCTCGCTGATGCCGCCGTTTTCGATCACCAGAATGCGGTCGGCGCTGCGGATGGTGGACAAGCGGTGCGCGATGATGAAACTGGTGCTGTTACGCATCAGCGTTTCCATGCCGCGCTGGATGAGCGCCTCGGTCAGTGTGTCTACCGAACTGGTGGCCTCGTCCATGATGAAGATGTCCGGCTTGGCGAGAATCGCCCGCGCAAGGCTGATGAGCTGCTTCTGTCCGGTGGAGAGCAGCACGCCGCCTTCGCCCACCTGTTCCTCGTAGCCGTGATCTAGCGAGAGGATGAACTCATGCGCGCCGGCCAGTTTCGCCGCTTCTTCGATCTCCGCGTCGGTGGCATCCAGTCGCCCGTAGCGCAGGTTCTCGCGGATGGTGCCGGAGAACAGGTGCGGCGTTTGCAGCACCACGCCAATGCGCGAGTGAATGCCTTCCAGCGTGTACTCGGTGTAATCGCGTCCGTTGATGCGAATCACGCCTGATTTCGGCTCGTAGAAGCGGCAGATCAGGTTGACGGTGGTGCTTTTGCCGCCGCCCGTCGGCCCCACCAGCGCAATCGTTTCGCCCGGTTTCACCTTCAGATTGAAGTTTTTCAGCACCGGCTTTTCGGGCAGGTAGTGAAACCCGACATTCTCAAATTCGATTTCGCCGCGCAGCGTGCCCGGTTCCACCGCACCGGGGCGGTCAACCAGTTCGGCTTGCGTGTCCATCAGCGAGAAGTAGCGTTCCGCCGAAGCGACGGCCTGCTGCATATCGGCATACACACGCGCCAAGTCCTGCACCGGCCACATCATGAAGGTGATGTAAGCAATGAAGGCTTGGATGCCGCCGATAGTCATCCCGCCTAGCGTGGCCTGATACCCGCCGTACCATAGGATGCTGCCGATGGCGACCGCGCTGATGATCTGCACAACAGGCAGGAACAGCGCCGACAGCCACGCGGCGCGAAACGACTTGCGGTACATGTGCGAGGCCAGATCATCGAACTCGCGCAGGTTGGCTTCTTCACGGCGCAGGGCTTTCACCACGCGCACGCCCGTGATCGTCTCGTTGTACGAGGCCGTGATCTTCGAGTTGGTCTTACGCACCTCGCGGTATTCGGTCAGGATTCGCGCCTTGAAGTAGATCGCCACCCGCACCAGCACCGGGATCATCAGCAGCACCAGCCCCGCTAACTGCCAGTTGATAGTAGCCATGAAGACCAGCGCCGTGCTGATGTTCATGATCGCCCACGTCACATCCAACATGCCCCATGTCACCAGATCGGCCATGCGCTCGGTATCCGAGTTCACGCGGGACATGATCCAGCCGATGGGGGTTTTGTCGAAGTACGAGAACGACAGCGTTTGCAGATGGTCGAACACCTGCCGCCGCAGGTCGTAGCGCACCCGCTGACCGAGTACCCCCGCCAGAAAGATGAAGCTGAACACGGCGAGCGAGAACAGGAGTGCGATTGCCCCGTATAACTCCAGTGTTTGCAGCACGGCGGTTTGGTTGCCCGGTACGATGCCGTCGTCAATGATGCGTTTGCCGAGGTACGTGAAAAAGGCTTCCGACCCGGAAACGAAGGTGATACACGCCAGAAAGCCGGCCACCCAGCGCCAGTGCGGGCGCACCACTTTCAGGATGCGCAGCAGCGTGCCGCCGTTGATCTGACTGTCAAATTCTTCTTCCTCATACTGGAAGTCCGATGACATCGTTGACCTCCTTCTCCACTTCTTCGTCAATACGGGTCTGTAGGTCGTTTACCTGCCGGTAGATGCCGTCCTGTGCCAGCAGTTCGGCATGGGTGCCGCGCTGCACGATGCGGCCTTTGTCCAGCACCAGAATCAGGTCGGCATGGCGCACGGTTTGAATGCGGTGCGCGATGATGAACGTGGTGCGCCCCGGCATGAGTCGGAGCAGCGCCTGTCGGATTTCGTCCTCGGTTTCGCTGTCTACCGAAGAAGTCGCGTCGTCCAGAATCAGGATGCGCGGGTTCTTCAGCAGGGTACGCGCCAGCGCCACGCGCTGCTTCTGCCCGCCGGAGAGCGTCACGCCGCGTTCGCCCACCAGCGTTTTGTAGCCTTCCGGGAAGGACTGGATCACATCATGAACAGCGGCGGCGCGGGCGGCGGTAATCACTTCTTCGTCGCTCACTTCACGGCCTACGCCATAGGTGATGTTTTCGCGGATACTGCGCGAGAACAGGAACGGTTCTTGTTCCACGATGCCGATTTGCTGCCGCATATACCCGCGTGAGATGGTCTTTAGCTCCATGCCGTCTACCGTGATGCTGCCGGATTTGTACTCATAGAAGCGCGGCAGCAGCCCCACCAGCGAGGTTTTGCCGGAACCGGTTGACCCCAGCAGCGCCACGCTCTGCCCGGCCTTCACCGTAAAGTGGATGTCGTGCAGCACTTCATGATTGCTTTCATAGGCGAAGTGCAAGCCCTTCACCACCACATCCCCGCGCAAATCGCCCTGCGGATGCTGGCTACCGTCCGTCAACGACTCGAGGTCAACGCGGATGACTTCCATCACGCGGTTGTACGACACCAGCCCGGTAGACATATCCACGATCAAGCGCCCCAAATTACGGATGGGGTTGATAATCATGGTCAACAGGCTGACATACGCCAGATACGAACCGAGCGTTAAGCTGCCGTTGATGACCAGCGACGAGGCGTAAAAGTAACTGAACAGGATTTGCGTGAAGCAGATGACATCCGTCAACGGCCAGAACAGCGAGTGCATCATCAGGAAGCGGCGACCGCGCCGGTACTGCTCGAAGTTCTGCTTGTCGAACTTCTCGCGCTCGTAATCTTGCCGCGCAAAGGCTTTCACCACGCGCACCCCGCTCAGGTTTTCCTGCACCCGCGTCGCCAGCACCGCTTCTTGCTCTTGCAACCGTTCATAGGCGTTGGAGATGCGTTTGAAGAACCCCTGCGACATGATGGCGACCAGCGGCACCGCGATGATGGACATCAACGCCAGCGAAGCATCCATCGTCAGCAGCGCCGTGAAGTTCACCGTGAACAGGATCAGGATTCGGCCTATGCCGATGGCCTGCTCCGAGAAGAACTTGCGGATGGCATCCACATCGGATGTCGAACGCGAGATCAGTTCACCCGTCTGATGCTTGTCGTGATAGGTGAACGACAACCGCTGGATGTGGTTGTACATGCTGTGGCGCACCCGCAGCGCCAGCCCTTCGGCAGTTCGCGCCGCGAAGCGCCCACTAAGGAAACTGAACGCGCCTTGCAGCGCGGCCAGACCGACGAATCCCGCCGCAATCAACGGCAGTAAGTGATGCTGTTCGGGGTTCGGCAGAATGTGGTCTACCAGTTCCCGCACCAGCAAGAATGAAGCGGTTTGCATCAGCGCCGACACAGCCAGAGCTGCTACCGCGCTGAAATAGTATTTTCGGAACCCATGTACGATACGCCAAAAGCCCACAAGGGGGCGTGACGATAGGCTCCGCCGCAAGTCGTACTGAAAGGCTTGCTCTGGAACGGTCAAGTGTGACCTCCGACAGACAGGTAGAAGCTGCGAACACGGGGTTGGCAGCGAAAACAGAACACGACTGTAAATATAAGGAAACAGGACGAAGGTTTAGAGATGAATACCGAACAGCCAAATCATACGACTAGCCTTTCCCTAGAGTCAACTGCGAACTGGGTGCGATGGTCTTGTGTTACCGGACATGCGGGTATCACAAGGGGTCACAGAAGATCATATCAGATCAGGAGCATGAATGACAAGAGGGTATTTCAAGATTTATTTCGTCCATTGAGTGACCTCCTCAAGGGGTGCTGATGGTTATAAACATTTGTTCTAATATGACAGATTAAATGAAGATGCTTTTTGTGTCAAGCAGATGGGCGCGTTATGGTACACGCCGGAACAGCAGGTTATACTTTTGAGCATGAACACATTACCCACCCTCATGCCGAGGAGCGAACCGTTTTTCTTCCCCGGCGACTCAACCGGCTGTTTATGTTTGCACGGCTTCACCGCGTCGCCTGCCGAGTTGCGCTGGCTGGGGCAAGACCTCGCCGCGCAGGGCTGCACGGTTTACGGGCCGCGTTTGCCGGGGCATGGCACCGACCCCCGCGATTTGAATCGCCACCGCTGGAAAGATTGGTACGCGGCGGCGCTGGATGGCTACCACCTGCTGCGTGGTCAGTGCGAGCGCGTATTCGTCATCGGGCATTCGATGGGCGGGCTACTCGCGCTGCTGGTCGCCAGCCAAGTGCCTGTAGACGGGGCGGCAGTGCTGGCTGCGCCGCTGCGTTTCCGCCAGAAGGGGGTAGCGATGGCACGCTGGCTGCGTTTTGTGCGCCCCTACAGCAATCAGGCGGATGCTGGCTCGCTGAACACGCTCATCCGGCAGGAACAGGCGCGGCGCGGCGAACCGATTGTCGGGCGCGTTCGCTACGATCTGTGGTCAACCCGCGCTGTTGCCGAGTTGTTCGCGGTGTCACAGGCGGCGCAACAGGTATTGCCCCGTGTCGAATCGCCGCTGCTGCTCATCTACTCCGAAGGCGACCAGACCGTGACGGCGGACAATATGGATTACGTTCGGCAGCAGGTTCGCAGTCAGCATATTCAGGCGCACCTGCTTCAGCATAGCGATCACATTCTGCCGCAGGACACCGAGCGCGAAACCGTTTTTGCTTATGTGTCCGCCTTTGTGCGCGGGAACCGCAACGATTCGCCCGCTGGCGCGTAATAGCCTATAGGGAATAGAGCGCCCGGATGGGGGCGCGGGTAGAACCGAGGGACGAATGAACGTGCTGCGTATGGTGCTGGATCAGGTGATGGTGACGTGGCGGTTGGTGCGTGATCCGCGTGTGCCGCTGTGGATGAAGATTATCCCCTTTTTGGGGCTGGTCTACGTGCTGTCTCCGCTGGATTTCATTCCCGATTTCATCATTGGTGTGGGACAGTTGGATGATCTGGGCGTGGTTCTGGCGGCCATGCGCTTGTTCGAGACGGTGGTGCCGACCTATCTGGTTCAGGAGCATCGGTTGGCGGTGGGCAACCGCCACACGCCACAGGCGCGGGACACCGTGGACGCGCCGAGTTACACCATCCACCGCCCGGATGACGAGCAGTAGCCTGTCCGACAGTCTGTGCCAGAATGAGAATCAGAAGCGGGAGGGATGTGTTTTATGCTCAACGCGCCAGTACGAGCCGTGTTTGATGTTCTGACGGATTTTCTCATCGCTGACCCCACGCCAGAAGAACTCCTCGCCTATCATCTGCCGGAGGATTTGCAGGAACGGGTTGAGATTCTGGTGGAGCGAAACGGTGAGGGTTTGCTGACGTTTGACGAGCAGCAGGAGCTACTGGACTATATCCGCGCTGACCAGTTGATCGCGCTGTTGAAAACTAAGACCAAACTCAAACTGCGAGGTCTAGGTCGGTGACGATTACGAACGATCAGCGTCGTACCATTCGCAAGTTATCCGGGAGATGTTGCGAATACTGCCGGATTGCGGAAGGGGATAATCTGGTGCGCTTTCAGATAGATCATATTATCCCTGTCAAGCATGGCGGCGCTGATGTTATCGAGAACTTATGTCTCGCCTGTTTGGAGTGCAACAGTTACAAGGGGCCGAATGTGGCAGCACTTGACCCTTTGACTGGGGAAGCAACAAAACTTTTCAATCCACGTCGGCAGAACTGGAATGACCATTTTCAGATTCGCTTTGATGGGTTGCTGGTCGGAACAACACCAGAAGGGCGTGCAACGATTACGGTGCTGAGAATCAATCTGAATAGACGAGTGGTTCAACGTTTAGTGGAAATGAATATGGGCAGTTATCCGTGCTGAGGGTAGATAATCTGGATTGGCAGATAGATTATTGGGATGAGAGTTGAGGGGCGCATCCGCACTGGATGCGCCCCTTTTGATTCGCGTTTGATTCGAGCGGATGGACGGTCAGCGCAGCGCCAACCGCTGCCCCTGCACTTCGTCCAACGCGCTGATCGTGTCTTGCAGGCTGGCAACCTCGTCCTGAATTTCGAGGCGCAACCGCTGCGCTTTGGCGCTGTCTACCTCTTTTGTCCCCAGTAGCGACATCTGTGCGTAGATCGTCCCCAACGAGGAGAGCGTGCTGTCCAGTTGAATCTGAGCGCGTTTGGCGCTGTTGACGGTTGCTTCGAGGTTATCCAACTGCTGCTTGAGCTGGCGCAGCTGGTTCTCCAGTTCGGCGCGGACTGCCGGATCGCGCTCGACTTTATCGAGGCGCATCTGCACCTTCTCAATCTGCTGCGGCACCATTTTACGGTCGCGCTCCACCAGTTCGTTATCCTCGAAGGCGTCCACATGCAGCGCCAGATCGTACATGTGCTTGATCCAGTCGTTCACATCCTCGACGGTTTGCTGCAAGCTCAACCGCATCGCGCCGCCATGACGCTTGGTTAGCCCCACCATATTCCGGCGGTATTCGAGTGCGCTTTGCAACCGCTGGCGCGATACCGGATTTTTGACCTGACTACTGTCAAATCTTTCCTCAAATTCCCGCGAGACAGCGCGGGTGGCAGCATCGGGGTCGGTCAGGTTGGAGACGATAAAGGCGACTTCGGCCAGTGCGCCCCCCACCAACCAGAACCAGGGCTGCCAACCCGCAAAAGGGGTGGGCTGCGTGACGAATAGCACGCCAGTCACCGCCACTGTGAGCAGCGTTTGCCAGCTAAGAACGGCGCTGCGTAAAATGGCGCCTGTGGCTCGGTTTCGCACGGATACATCGTTCGACATGATTTAGCTCCACAGTGTAGTGCTGTGCTATACGGCTTACAGCCGCCCCCGGTTGCGTTTTACCCTCATCCCCTAGCCCCTTCTCCCTCATGGAGAAGGGGGGAAACGATTATACGGGGTTTGGAGTCCCTCTCCCTGACGCGAATGCGGAGGGATTGAGGGTGAGGGTGAGTTATGAACTGGAACTGCTGCTGCTGGATTGGTCGCCGCCGCCCGCTGCGCCACTCAGCAGACGACGCTTGCGTTCGTCCAACTGGCGCTCGACTTCGCTGCCGCGCACCGCTTCTTCCACCGAGTCCGATAGGTTCTTGGTCGCCATTTCCAGACGGGCATCTTCGCGGTCAAGGCTGTTGCGGATGCGGTCGGTCAGGCTGGTGATCTCGGCGTCGCCCACATTCGAGAGGTCGTCGAGGCTCTTGATGGTCTTGGTGGTGACTTTCTTGGCCTCCGCCAGTTCGATCAGGGCACGCAGGTGTTCACGTTCCTGCTTGATGGAGGTCAGGCGGGATTCCAGTTTCAGCCGCATGTCCAGCATCTTGTTGTACTGGGTTTCCTGATCCTGCCACTGTTGATAGTATTCCTGCGAAAGCTGCTGCTTGGTGTTCAATTCAGCCTGCGCCGCCGCCGCCAGATCATCCTTACCCTTCACGATCAGCGTGTCAATGTCCCGATCCAGCTTTTCGGCGGCGGCGGCAAATTCCTCATACTTGCGCTTGAGGGTTTTGACCGTTCCACCGACCGTAGCCGCCGAGTCTTCCAACGCTTCGAGGTTACGCTCGACTTGACGAATATATTCGTCCATGACCTGAACGGAATTGGCTTCCAACGCGCGATCTACGATGGCGTGCATGTTGGCGCTGATGAGGGTGTTGATTTTTTCAAACAGCGACGGGGCCATACGACACTTATCTCCTAAAATAGATTGGACGAATTGCTGGCGAACACAAATCTTTTTCAGTATAACGCAAGTTTGCTGGAGTGCGCCCTCAAAATTAGGGGGATTGCATCACAATTTTGTGTGCGATACCCTCGTGTTGGTGGTGTAATAGGGGGCGTTGATGTCCGCAGTTCCGGTGTAGCGTACAATAGGAACCGCGAGGCGTTCATCATCCCGGAAAGGACAGCCCATGATTCCGCTTTATCCGTTATTACTGCGGCCTGCGCTCCATGTGAAAGTGTGGGGGGGCCGCCGGTTACAAACGTTGTTGAACAAAGACCTGCCTACCGATGAACCGTATGGCGAATCGTGGGAGATGCACGACACGGCGACCGTCGCCACCGGCGCGTTAAGCGGGCGTTCGCTGGGTGATCTGCTCAAGGAGTACGGTCACGCGCTGGTGGGGGCAGATAATGACCCCGCCGAAGGCTTCCCGCTGCTGGCGAAATTCTTGGATGCCAACGACTGGCTTTCGGTGCAGGTGCATCCCAACGACGAACAGGCGCGTGAACTGGAAGGGGAACCGCGTGGCAAGACCGAGGCGTGGTACTTCTTCGCCACCGACCCCGGCGCTCGTATTGTGAAAGGGATGCTCACCGGCACCACCCGCGAGGGCATGGCGCAGGCCATCCGTGAGAACACGTTGGAGGCGCTGCTGGCGTATGGCGCAGTCAATCCGGGGGACGTGCTGGTGAATCTGGCAGGGGGCATTCACGCGCTCGGCCCCGGCATCATCATTTATGAGATTCAGCAGTCCTCGGACATCACCTATCGCCTGTACGACTGGGGGCGTATGGATTTGAACGGCAAGCCGCGCACCTTGCACATCGAAAAGGGCGTGGCGGTTTCCAACCTCGATTCGCTGCCGCCGATTGTACCGACAGCCGATAACCAACTGCCCATTGTAGACCTTGTGCGGACGCCGTTCTTTAACACCTTGCTGCACCAGTTGACGCCGCGCAACGGGATGCGTATCTCGCTGGATACAGCGGGTCGCCGTTTCCACATTCTCACATCTATCGGGGGCAGTGCGGTGCTGCGGGCCGGCGATTACAGCGTGACACTGGGGATGGGGCAGACGGCGTTGATTCCGGCTTGCATCGGCGTGTATACGCTGGAAGGCGAATCGCGTATCCTGCGATCGTTCCAACCGTAACCGTCGCCGGATAACTGTGCCTATTACAACCAGTGGTAATTGTGTCAAAATACAGTGGATAGCACACATCGCCTGCTGGTGAGTGTCAACGACCCCTTAGCTAAAGCTAGGGGCTTGTAGGAATACAAGCTAGGTTGACCCGACTCAGCCACCAGCCGAAAGGCTGACGGGGCTACGTTAGTAGTAGCAGTTCAAGACCTACCTACG
>Ga0172373_10005078_pt1 | contig 18218 bp, 19 predicted proteins | sample Lak10m_2_FD_114546 | JGI IMG/M metagenome (GOLD analysis project Ga0172373, IMG submission 114546) | Freshwater microbial communities from Kabuno Bay, South-Kivu, Congo - kab_092012_10m | ecosystem: Environmental > Aquatic > Freshwater > Lake | place: Democratic Republic of the Congo...
GGGACGGATGGGGGTCATGCCGGCGTATGGCGGCAATCCCGATGCGATTGGCGGCGCAGCCGGAGCCAAGGAGGTTGCGAACTATGTCCGGTCCTTGTCCGGTCTGGTACATGACAGTATCATGGCCACCAAAGGTGCCGAGAAATTCAAGCTGGTCTGCAGTGCCTGCCACGGGCTCGATGGCAAGGGCAATCAGGCGGTTGGTGCCCCCAATCTGACCGACAAGATCTGGCTTTTCAGCAGCCGCGAAGAGGCCATTGTGGAAATCATCACCAAGGGCCGTACCCTGCAAATGCAGCCGCAAAAGGATTTCCTTGGCGAAGCCAAGGCCCATATCCTGACGGCCTATGTGTATGGCCTCGGTGGCGGTGTGCCGGCTGCCGCTCCGATAGCTCCGGCGGCACCTGTCGCGGCTGCGGCTGCAGCGAATCCCGCAGGCAAGTAACCTGCGACAACCCCGGCGGAAACCCCGGGGTTTTTTTGATTTATAATTATTAGAATTTCATAATAGACTTGATATGAATATGGCCAAGGCGCAGTCCGACAGCCAGGTAGGCTCCGAGGCTGTCGTCGAACAGTCGCTTTACGCAGCCCACAAGAAAATCTACATCCGATCGGTGACCGGATTCTTTGCGACCTGGCGCTGGGCGCTGGTCTGGTTCACCCAGTTGCTTTTCTACGGTCTCTGCTGGCTGCCCTGGAACGGTCGTCAAGCTGTGCTGTTCGATCTGGTCGAGCGCAAGTTCTACATCTTTGGTTTGGTTTTCTGGCCGCAGGACATCTTCTATCTGGCGGTGTTGCTGATCATTTCGGCCTATGCGCTGTTTCTGTTCACCGCCGTTGGCGGCCGGCTGTTCTGCGGCTACGCCTGTCCGCAAACGGTATATAGCGAAATATTCATGTGGATCGAAAAGAAGATCGAGGGGGATCGGAACGCCCGCATCAAACTCGACCAGCAGGCGATGAATCTGCACAAGTTTTCACGGAAATTCGCCAAGCATCTCGCCTGGCTGTTGTTTTCGCTATGGACGGGATTTACTTTCGTGGGCTACTTCACGCCGATCAAGACACTGGCAGGCGAAGTCATGCATCTTTCGCTCGGTCCATGGGAGATCTTCTGGCTGTTGTTTTACGGATTCGCCACCTACGGCAACGCCGGATACATGCGCGAGCAGGTTTGCAAGTACATGTGTCCCTATGCGCGGTTTCAGAGCGTCATGTTCGACCCGGATACCCTGATCGTGACTTACGATGCCGAGCGCGGCGAGCCGCGCGGCCCACGTTCCAGGAAACGTGACCACAAGGCAGCCGGCAAAGGCGATTGCATCGGTTGCAACATCTGCGTCCAGGTCTGTCCGACCGGCATTGATATTCGCCAGGGGCTGCAATACGAATGCATCGGCTGTTCAGCTTGTATCGATGGTTGCAACAGCGTCATGGATAACATGGGCTATCCGCGCGGCTTGATCCGTTATTCGACCGAACATGCCATGCGGCAAAAATGGAGCCGACAGGAAATTCTTTCCCACCTTGTCCGCCCGCGCATCATCATCTATGGCCTGCTGTTGCTGGTGATCGTCGGCGCCGCCGGATTCGGCATCGCTACGCGGACACCGCTCAAGGTGGATATCATTCGCGATCGCAACAGCCTGTCACGAGAAGACGAAAGCGGGAAGATCGAAAACTCTTTCCGGCTGAAAGTCATGAACGTCAGTGAAACCGGCCGCACTTATTCGATCAGTGCATCCGGACTGGAGGGTATTGCCATCCAGCACAAGCCGGCCATCGAGGTCGAGCTGCCCGCCATGACCTCCGAGACGATTACGGTGGAGGTGTATGCACCCATCGAATCCGGCAAGGCCGGCTCGAACCGCATCTATTTCGACGTGAAAGCGATCGACGACGAGAAAATTGCCGTGCATGAGAAAGCCAGCTTCATCATGCCGCAGAGTACTGGCCGCTGACAAACATATGGAAGCGCTCCGAAACAACTTGCCGAATCAATCGGTCCTGCCTTGGTACCGTCATCGCTGGCCCTGGCTGCTGATATCGGGGCCGGCGATTGTCGTGGTGGCGAGCGTGGTCACGCTATGGCTGGCAATCAAATCCAGCGACGGGCTGGTCACCGAGGACTATTACAAGAAGGGATTGGCGATCAACCAGACGCTGGCCATGACCGGACGCGCCCAACAACTCGAATTGGAGGCTGGGGTGAGCCTGAAACTGGACAGCATCAGTGTCAGGATCAGTTCCAAGCAAACAAGTTTTTTGCCGCCACCGCAGATCAGGGTTACGGTTTCTCATCCCACTCGTGCCGGCCTCGACCAGAGCCAGGTTCTGATGCTCGCGGGAGGGCGTTACAGCGGCAAATTCAGGTTACCCGCGGCGGGTCACTGGGTCGTATTGCTTGAAGACGATGCCAGGACTTGGCGCATGCTGGGAAATCTCACGCTGCCGGCAACGGGGGAAACCGTCTTTGGCAGCAGACCCGAGGCAGGACATCCCGCCGGGATTGCCGTTCCGCACGAATGATTTAGATGTAAAATAAACTCGTTCACGACAACCAAGCAGGGAGCATTCAATGAAGCAGTTGATCTGGATTCTTTGGCCCTCCTTCGTCGTCGCCGGATTGGCGGAAGTCGTATTCTTCACGCTGATCGACCCGCAGGAACTTTACCTTTTCGGCGAACCGGTGCGTGTATCGAGGACCGCGACCTACTCAATCGGCTTCTTCGGCTTTTGGCTGGTCTGCGCGGCATCCAGCTTGTTCACTGTATTCATCCAGCACACTCCGAAAAGCGACCAGCGCTGACGCCAAGTGTGCGCCGCGGGCATCGGATGTGTGGGCAGATTTTTAGCGGTAGACCAGTACGGGAATCTTGGAATGCGTCAATACCTTCTGTGTTTCGCTGCCCAGCAGCAGGCCGCTGAAGCCGCGCCGGCCGTGTGAAGCCATGAAGATCAGGTCACAGGCCGCGGTGCTGGCCGCTTCAATGATCGCCTCATAGGGCACATCGCTGACTGAACTGATAGACGCATTGCCAACACCTGCAGCATTTGCTTCCGTAGCAGCAGCAGCGAGAATTTCATCAGCCTGCTTGTCCGCCATCTGGGCAAATTTTTCCGGTGTGCTCGGATCGATCAGCGCACCCTCCCCGTAGAAAGCCACGGGATAATCGGGTTTGGCGTAGAAAAAAGTGATCTTGGCATTGGCTTCCTTGGCGAAAGCGATAGCGCGCTTGATGGCATCCTTGGAAAGCGCCGACCCATCGGTTGGGACCAAAATATGCTTGAACATGGCGATCTGCCTCGCTAAATGAGGATTACGGACCTATTATAGGAAAGAGTTACCGAGGTTGCTTGACCAGGATCAATGCCCCTCAGCCAAACTCAAGCATCATTCATCTAATCATCATGCAAATTACATTTCACGGTGGTGCGGGCGAAGTCACCGGTTCCTGTTATCTGGTGGAGGCTGTCACGAACGCTTCCCGAACGTTGCGGTTCATGGTTGATTGCGGCATGTTCCAGGGGGGCCGAGAATCTTACCGGAAGAACCTGAGCGCCTTGGGGTTTGGCGTGCGGGAGCTCGATTTTGTCATTCTGACGCATGCCCATCTGGATCATTCCGGGTTGTTGCCGCGCCTCATCGCCCTCGGTTATCGCGGTCCGGTGTATGTGACGCCGGCAACCGCAGACTTGTTGGAAGTGATGCTGCTCGATTCGGCGCATATCCAGGAGAAGGAGTCCGAGTGGGAGAACCGGCATTTCCACGGACGCCATTCGCGCCGCGGCTGGGAAAGGGCGCCACTGTATACGGTCGCCCAGGCGCAGGCCAGCTTGCGGCAGTTGCAGAACGTTGACTACGAAATCGAGTTCTCGCCGCATGGCGCAGTGCGCTGCAAGTTTGAGAACGCAGGCCACATCCTCGGCTCGGCGATACTGGAGATGGTTGTGGAAGAGGAGCGCTCAAGACTAGGTGATGGCAGGAAGCTCGTCTTTTCCGGCGATCTCGGCCAGGCCGGACGGCCGGTGTTGCCCGACCCGGCAACGATTCGCGAGGCTGACGTCCTGTTGGTCGAATCCACCTATGGCAACCGAATGCACAAGTCGCTTGCCGCCACCGAAGATGAGCTCGTGGACGCCATAAGCGCAACGCTCTTGAAAAAGCATGGCAATGTCATTATGCCCGCGTTTTCCGTGGGGCGCACGCAGGAGGTGTTGTTCGTTCTCACCGATTTGGTACGGCGTGGTCGCCTGCCTAATCTCGACATTTACGTCGATTCTCCGATGGCAGTGTCTGCGACCGAACTGACCATGAAATATCGGCACTTGCTCGACGATGAAACCCGCGTGCTGATCGACTGGCAACGGCAACACCCCGATCGACCGCGGATTCGCTACATTCGTGACGTTGAAGACTCAATGGTTCTGAATCACATCAAGAGCGGTGCCGTGATCATTTCGGCGAGCGGCATGTGCGATGCCGGGCGAATCAAGTACCACTTGTTGCACAATCTACCGCGACGCGAATGCTCGATCCTGATCACCGGTTTTCAAGCGGCCGGAACACTCGGGCGGCGACTTGTGGAAGGCGCACGCAAAGTAAAGTTGTTTGGTCAAGAACAGCCGGTCCGGGCCGATATTTACACCATTGGCGGCTTGTCGGCGCATGCCGACCAGGATGGTTTGCTGGACTGGTTGAGACATTTCACCAAGCCGCCACAGCGCTGTTTTGTCGTGCATGGGGAAGCAGAAATCGCGGCCAGCTTTGCCACCACGGTCACAGAAAGCCTGCACTGGCAGAATGTGATGGTACCCGCTCGCGGAGAAACCATCGCAATTCATTGAGCACCATTGAGGTAAATTGACATGGGTACAACCAACAACAAGCATCTCAACAATCCGTTATCGCCGCAAGCCACCTGGAGTGCGGTGAACCAGGCTGTGGAAGCCAACATCGACCCGATGGGCATGGCTACGCCACTGATGCATGCGCAACTGGCATGGCTCTCTCATCCGCAGGAATTGGCCGAGGAAATGAGCCGGTTTTCCACTGACTTGATGGCTTTGCAATGGCACTCATGGCAGCGAGCCCTGGGTATCCAAAGCGAGGATGTCGTCAAACCGCATCAGGACGACACGCGTTTCAGCGATCCGCTCTGGCAGGAAACGGCGACCTGGGATATCGCCAAGGAGTGGTATCTGCTGCTCACCCACCAGATGCAAGACATGCTGTATGAGACTCCGGGACTATCAAACAAGGATCGCCGCCGTGCCGCATTCTGGTGGCGCAAGTGGCTCAATGCCATGGCGCCAACCAATTTCCTGTGGAGCAATCCGGTGGCAATCCGCAAAGCCATCGAGACCAATGGCGATAGTCTGGTGCGTGGCATGCAGAATTTCCTGGCGGATCTGAAAGCCGGTTCGGTGCGCATGACCAATCCGGACGATTTCACCGTTGGCGTGAATCTCGCTACCACGCCCGGCAAGGTGGTATTCAGGAATCGGCTGCTGGAAGTACTGCACTACACTCCTACCGTAGACAAGAATTATGAAAATCCCATCGTTATCGTTACACCCTGGATCAACAAGTATTACGTGCTCGATCTGAATCCGAAGAAAAGCTTGGTGAAGTATCTGCTTGACCAGGGGTTCTCGGTGTTCATTACGAGCTGGAAGAATCCTGATGCCAGCATGCATGATGTGCGTTTCGACGATTACCTTACAGACGGCATCGGCGCCATTGTTGAAACCGCCCGCGCAATCACGGGTGCCAAACAGGTGAATGCGGTCGGGTACTGTATCGGCGGTGCCGCTTTGACCACGTACATGGCATGGGCCAACAGTCATTATCCGGCGGGAAAGGTGCCGGTCTCGAGCGTCACGCTCTTCACGACTCTGGTCGATTATCACAAGCCGGGCGATATCGAAGTCTTTCTCGATGAAAACAGCTTTAAGTGGTTGTCCCAAACCATGGCCCAAAAGGGTTTTCTCGATGGTAAGGAAATGGCAAGCGCATTCCGTTTGCTGCGCTCCAACAGCCTGATCTGGCATTATGTGGTGCACGGATATCTGTATGGCGAGACGCCGCCCCCCTTCGATGTCTTGTTCTGGAACATGGATACGACGCGTATGCCGGCGGCGATGCATCAATGGTATTTGCGCGAGTTTTATCTGGACAACAAGCTGATCAAGAAAGACGCACTGACAGTAGCCGGCGAAAAAATAGATCTGCAAAGAATTGTCCAGCCGGTGTATGCGGTCAGTGCCGAAGACGATCATGTCGCGCCTTGGCGGCAGACTTTCAGCATCAATAATCATGTGGACGGACCAAAGCGCTATGTACTGTCGACATCCGGGCATATCCTCGGCATAGTTAATCCCGTGGTCAATCCGCCCAAGCGCGAGTATTGGGTCGCTGCGACAGAAAGGCACGATACTCCCGACAGCTGGCGCGATCGAGCCGAGCATCGCGCCGGAAGCTGGTGGGAGGACTGGATGGCATGGCTCAAGCCGCAGTCCGGCAAGCTGGTTAAACCAGCGCCAGTTGCGACCAAGGCATATCCGGCACTGGCCGATGCGCCAGGAACCTATGTGCTGGAGCGATAAGAAAATCGTGGCATGTCTCGTTATCGTACTGCGGCGGTGTGAAAGGATGAAAAAAAGTGATTGAAAACATCTCCATGGGCGGCGCAAAGAACCGAGGGCAGCAATTGCGGCGCATTGTCCGGATCAACGAGGAAATCAAGCGCGTGGTTGCGGCGGCATTTACCATCAACCTGATGGCGATGAACGCCATTTTTCTGGCCAAGCGCGCTGGCACCGCGGCGCTCGGTTTTGGCGTGCTTTCCAACGAGCTGCGTCGTTTTGCCATCGATCTGCAACAGCAGATGTCGACGCTGAGCGAAATGACGTACTCCAGTGTCAATACCGTGACCGCGCTGCTCAAACAGGCAAGACTCAATCGTGTTCTCGAAATTACGCGTGGCGCCAGCAACGGCGTCGGAAAGAAACTGGTGGAACAGGTACTCCAAATGCGTCTTGAAACCGTCCTGGCTGAGCGGCAGGAACAAAGCGACGCGGTGAACCGGCGCCTGACACAGATGATTTCGGATACGGTTCAACTGGTTGAACTCGGTAGTGTGCTCGCCCGCTCGGCCAAGATTGAGGCTGCTTATGGCGGTGGGCTATCGGTGCCGCTGACACAGGTTTCCAGTGACTTTGAGCAGAGCATCAGTGAAATACAGGTTTCTCTCGAAAAATTGACGAAGCACCATCTGGAGGAGTCCGTCGCATGAAAACCACGCGCACAATCTATGAAGACAGTGGCCACAAATGGATTGCCATCGTGCGCGATCCGAATCGCCCGGCTTACATGATCGATACCAACGAATACCTGATATCGCGTGACGATGCAGGGATTCTCTGCGACCCGGGCGGCGCGGAAATATTTCCAGCGGTATTCTCCGCGCTCAGCGCCGAGTATGACCCAAGTTGCATCCGTGCCCTGTTCGCTTCCCATCAGGACCCCGACATCATTTCTTCGCTCTCGATGTGGCTCGAGTTCAACCCGGCAATCAAATGTTATGTGAGTTGGCTTTGGGCGGGATTTGTTCCCCATTTTGGAGGTACTGCGGAGACCTTTGTGTCGATTCCCGATGGCGGCATGGACATCCTGGTCGGTAGCTTGCACTTGCAGGCAGTTCCGGCGCATTACCTGCACTCATCGGGGAATCTTCATTTGTACGACGCCAAGGCAAAAATCCTGTTCTGCGGCGACGTCGGTGCGGCGTTGCTTCCCGTTGGCGAAGACGGGTTGTTCGTGGAAAATTTCGACCGCCATATCCGCCACGCCGAAGCATTTCATCGCCGCTGGATGGGATCGGAGAAAGCCAAGCGCGACTGGTGTGAACGCGTATCGCGACTCGACATCGACATGCTCTGTCCGCAGCACGGAGCGATTTATCAGGGAGAAGACGTCAAGCGTTTCATCGAATGGTTCGATCGCCTTGAAGTCGGCGCCCTCAAGACCTAGGCCGCTGTTGTGCGAAGATGTCTCGGCAATCTTGACGGCGGTCAAGGTGCCGTCGACGAGGAATGGGAAGAATGATGGCTCGTCATTTTCGAGGTTAATCCCATGCCCCAAATCAGCGAAACCATGCCTGCCCATCACAAGCATTGCGATGAGCTTTTTTCCGTTGCCGAGGAGGCGGCGCAGAGCGGCCAGTGGCAGGATTGCAAAGGCGCTCAGGCGCGCTTTGCACGAGCCATGCTGGCGCATTTCGAGGCCGAGGAAAACATCTTGTTTCCGGCCTTTGAAAAGGCCACCGGGATGAGCGGCGGTCCGACCCAGATCATGCGTATGGAACATGCGCAAATGCGCGATCTGCTCAATCAGCTGGAAGCTGCCCTGCAGGCCAAGGATGCGGATACTTTTTCAGGTGTTGCCGAAACCCTCTTGATCCTCATGCAACAGCACAACATGAAAGAGGAGAACATCCTTTATCCCATGTGTGACAAAGCGCTGGTTGCACAAATCGATGAGTTGGATGTGCAACTGAGCAAGACCCTGGCGGTAGCCTGATGACCGAGCGGCGCGTAATCGATGGCCGCGATCTGGTACCGCCCGAGCCTCTCGAGCTGACTTTGGCAACCCTCGATACGATGGCTCCGGGCGAGAACCTCTACCTGCTGCTGCATTGCGAAGCGGCGCCGCTGTATACCATCCTGCGGCGCAACGGCTATCCATTCAGCAAAAAATGGCTTGAGGACGGAACCAACGAAATCTGCATCACCAAAGCATAAGCCTCGAACCGGCATGGCGTTAAGCCATGCTTCGTTGGCATACTCTTTCACTTCATTGGCATTCTAGATTTCCATGCAGCCGGTATTATCTTTCGAGCAGGCGCCGCCGATCTCAGTGCCTTACCGTTTCTTCCTTACGGCACCTTTGTTCGGCATCGTGGCGGGTCTGATCCTGGCATGGTACGGTGAGGATGCTTTTGTGTCGCGCTGGTCATCCGGTGCGTTGGCGATGACGCATTTGATCGTCGTCGATTTCATGTTGCAGGCAATGTGCGGCTCGCTCCTGCAATTTGTGGCGGTGGTTGCGGGAGCCAATATCTGGCGACCGCGCCTGGTGGCGGCGGTGGTTCATCCGCTGATTACGGCCGGGGCAGTATTGCTTGCCTCGGCCTTTGTTCTGGAAATACCCGTGCTGTTCCTGCTGGCGGCCAGCGTGTTTGCAATTGCCCTGGGGTTATTTCTGACAGTCATGGCGCTCGCCTTGCTGAATACGCCTGCACGCGGCATGACCATTCATGTGTTGCGACTTGCCGTGATGGGTCTATTGATCACTCTGCTGCTGGGAATTACGCTCGCCGTCGTATTGGGAACGCAGCGAACGGATTTTCCGCTGCTGGTTTTCGTCAATGTCCATGTGGCCTGGGGACTCGGCGGCTGGGCCTTGATGTTGGTCATCGGCGTGTCTTATCTGGTAGTGCCCATGTTCCAATTGACCCCGTCTTATCCGGTTTGGCTGACCCGCGCCTTGCCGGCGGGTTTGCTCGCGGTGCTCATGCTGTGGTCGATGCAGTTGCTCGCTACGCATGGTGAAGCCCAGAACTGGCAGTCGGGAGTGTCGATTATTGGCATGGTGCTGGCCGGGTTGTATGCCGGTGCCACGCTCTGGCTGCAAGCGCGGCGCCGGCGGCGCCTCACCGATGTCACATTTGCCTATTGGCGAATCGCCATGCTGTCGCTTCTGGTCTACGTTTGTTCCTGGATAATCTTCGAAGCCTTTCCGCAACTCGGCAACCACCCACGCGCAGCGTTATGGCTGGGTGTTCTGGCTTTGCCCGGGGTATTTCTCTCGATCATTATCGGCATGCTCTACAAGATCATGCCCTTTCTCAACTGGTTGCACCTGCAACGGCTGTGCGATCCCAAGGCACCGCCGCCCAACATGAAGCAGATGATTCCGGAAGCCGCGATGCGCGGTCAGATGCGCCTGCATCTCGGTGCCATCGTGCTGCTGCTCGCGGCGATCTGGTGGACGCCGCTGACCACGCTGGCGGGATTGGTTTTTGCCGCCGCGTGCGTATGGCTGGAGTGGAACCTGATTGGCGCAGTGCGTATCTACGAGAATTTCAGAGATCGAATTCTCGCAAGCTGCGCAGATCATGAATCGTGATCTGCCGACCACGTACGGAAATCATCCCGGCTTCGGCAAGGTCGTGAAAGATGCGTGAAAGCGTCTCGGGCGTCAGGTTCAGGCGCGAAGCGATCACCTGTTTCGAAGTGGGCAAGGTTGCCGTCATTTTCTCTGCGCTGTCGCCCCCGTCTTCGCAAAGCTGTAGCAGGTAGCCGATTACACGCTGCGTACTGGATCGCAGGGAATACGATTCAACGTCATCCACCAGTGCATGCAATCGCAAAGAAAGACCGGCGAGCATGCGCAGGGCAAACGTCGTATCCCGCTGCAGCAACTCATAGATCGCGGATTTGGAGATGTGCAACAGCAGGGTGTCGCTAAGCGCCTCAGCAAAAACCGGATAGGGGCGGTCCATGAACATCACCGCTTCGCCGAAGCACTGTCGTGGCCCAATGATGCTGACGACTTTTTCGTTGCCCTGGTTCGATGGAAAGGCGAGCTTAACCTGGCCCGCCACCGTCACGAACAATCCATGGGCCGGGTCGCCTTTCTGAAACAGCATTTCGTCCTTGGCCAGCCGCTTCTCCCTGGTGACTCCGGAGATCAGTGCGAGTTGTTCACTGGAAAGTTCACGGAACAGCGGCAGTTGCGAAAGGATGAGCGGGATATCAAGCCGGTCTGGTTTGTTTGAAGTCATAAGGACGTAACTATTGGCGCAAATGGCGGGATACGAATGCGCGTCGTCGGGTGCTAGCTCGGCTGATGGTTAAGCAACTGCTTCAGTCCGTCATGGTCCAGGATGACGATGTGTTTCTGCTGGACGCTGATCAGGCCGTCTTCCTGGAAATGGGAAAAGGCGCGGCTCACGGTTTCGAGCTTTAGGCCCAGGTACGAGCCGATTTCGTCGCGCGTCATGCGCAGATGAAACTCGGCGGGAGAATAGCCACGGGCAGTAAAACGTTGTGACAGGTTAAGCAGGAAAGCCGCCAGGCGCTCCTCAGCGCGCATTGTTCCAAGCAGCATCATCACGCCGTGGTCACGCACGATTTCGCGGCTCATGACCTTATGGAAGTGATGCTGCAGGGGCTGGATTTCACGCGACAAGTGTTCAAGGTGGCCGAAAGGAATGACGCAGACCTCGCTGTCTTCCAAGGCAACCGCATTACAAGTATGGACTTCGCCGCTGATTCCGTCCATGCCGAGAATTTCCCCGGCCATCTGGAAGCCGGTGACCTGGTTGCGGCCGTCTTCAAGCAACACGTCGGTCTTGAAAAAGCCGCTGCGGATGGCGTATATCGCCTCGAAGTTCTCCCCGGCCCGATAGAGGTTTTGCTGGCGCTTGATGCGGCGGCGTGCCCCCACTGCGCTGTCGAGCTGCTCGATCTCAGGTTCCGACAAGCCGTAAGGCAGGCACAACTCGCGCAAGTTGCATTGCGAGCAAGCGGCCTTCAACGTATTCAGTGTCAGTGGAATGATATGTTTCTCTGGCTTATGCAATTTGAGATCAGTCCTAGGCGGCTGTTTGATCTGTGTCAATGCGAATTGTACATGGTTACGGCATCTTACAGTCTGGCGCACTGGCTGCCAGGTCGGCTCACTTATATTGCTGCAGATGGTTACAACTTACCAAGAACTGATATTCGATCCGCAACTCATTCGTCGTTTTGACGTCAATGGTCCGAGGTATACCTCCTACCCGACGGCAGATCGTTTCGTCGAGGCTTTCGATGCCGAAGACTACCGCATGTGGCTCGGCCGCCGCACCATTGGAGGCATTAGCCGACCGCTGTCATTATACTTCCATATCCCGTTCTGTAACACAATTTGCTATTACTGCGCCTGCAACAAGATCATCACCAAGGATCACGGCCGTTCGGCAAAGTACCTGAAATACTTGGGCAAAGAACTGGCGATGCAGGCGGTCGCGCTGGAAGGTTCGCATGATGTAGTGCAACTGCACTGGGGCGGAGGCACTCCGACCTTTCTTTCCAAAGATGAAATGCGTCGGCTGATGGACATGACCCGCCAGCATTTCCGTCTCGTGCCGAATGGCGAATATTCGATCGAGGTAGACCCGCGCAAGGTCGACGCGGAAACCGTTGCATTGCTGGGCGAACTCGGATTTAACCGGATGAGCGTCGGTGTGCAGGATTTCGACCCGGCGGTACAACTCGCCGTGAATCGCATTCAATCTCTCGATGAAACACGCCTGGTGATCGAGGCGGCGCGCGCCAATGGTTTCAAGTCGGTGAGCGTTGACCTGATCTATGGTTTGCCCAAGCAAAACGTCATCAGTTTCAATCGTACTCTGGAGGAGGTCATTCGGCTCTCTCCCGATCGCTTGTCGATATACAACTATGCGCATTTACCCGGGTTGGCGAAGCCCCAGCGGCGCATCAACGAGGGTGAGTTGCCGACGCCGGATGCCAAACTGCAAATCTTGCAGTTGGCGATCCGTCGACTCACCGATGCCGGCTATGTGTTCATCGGTATGGACCACTTCGCCAAGCCCGACGACGAACTTGCCGTGGCGCAACGGCAGGGACGCTTGCATCGCAACTTCCAAGGCTATTCGACCCATGCCGAGGCCGACCTGATGGCATTCGGTGTCTCTTCCATCAGCAAGGTCGGGCCGACCTACTGCCAGAACGTCAAGACGCTCGACGAGTACTACGATTCCCTGGACCGCGGTGTCCTGCCGGTAGTGCGCGGTATCGAACTGGTCGCTGACGACCTGCTGCGGCGTTCCATCATTCAGGCGCTGATGTGTCACTTCGTCCTGCCGATCGAATCGATCGAAATCGCCCATCTGATCGACTTCAACTCCTACTTTGCGCCGGAACTGGCAGCCTTGCGCGAAATGGAGCAGGCCGGCCTGCTCAAGATTGACAGGCAATGGATCAGCGTCGAACCGCGCGGCCGCATGCTGGTGCGCAACATTGCCATGGTATTCGATCGCTATCTGCGAACCGACCGCGAACGCACCCGTTATTCCAAAGTCATCTAGCGGCCTGCAGCCGGGAGCCGAAATAAGGCTCGCCAATTTCCAAGTTCGCCATGCATTCCTTGCCCGACACAGGCTTTATTTCAGTTTTCCTGATCGGCTTGCTGGGAGGCACGCATTGCGTGGTCATGTGTGGTGGCATCGTCAGCGCAATCACGGTCAACCTGCCGGCCCAGAGCAAGGCCTGGCAACTCCATTTAGGATACAACGCCGGCCGCATACTAAGCTATGTCCTGGCGGGTGCATTCATGGGATCGATCGGCAGCCTGGCATTGCTGTTCAAAGACCTGCTGCCGGTGCAAATGGGCCTGTACATTGCCGCCAATGTGATGCTGGTGGCGTTGGGCCTGTACCTGATGGGCCTGACACAGTCCTTGAGTTTTCTTGAGAAGCTCGGCCAGCGCGGGTGGCGCAGAATTCAGCCTTACACGCAGCGGTTTCTGCCTGCGCGCACTTTCTCGCAGGCCTTGTCGCTGGGCGCGTTGTGGGGCTGGCTGCCTTGCGGCATGGTGTATAGCGTGTTGGCGGCAGCGCTGCTGGCCGGCAATGCGACGCGCGGCGCAGCCTTGATGCTGGCTTTCGGTCTGGGCACCTTGCCCAATCTGCTGCTTGTGGGACTTGTCCTGAAGCGCCTGCAGGAGTTCGTCAGGGCAAAGTCGGTGCGTCTAGCAGCCGGCTTGCTAGTGGCTGGGTTCGGTGTTTTCGGCCTGATCAACTCGACTACCCTGGGTGGACGGCTGTGGCAGGGAGTTTGTCATGTATAGCGTGAAACGATGTGTTGAAACAGCAAGTCAAACATATGAGCGCAGCGAGCAATTAAGTCGCCTCCCCCTCGAGGGGGAGGCCGGGAGGGGGAGGGTCTCTATCCCTGCGCCGGTTTCATCTTCCGCGGGTGAAGCTTGGCACCAAGGGCGTTAAAATGGAATCATGAAAATCCTGTTGGCCGTGGATGGTTCCGAAATCTCGCTGCGCGCCGTGCGCAGCCTGATCGATCATGTCCAGTGGTTTGCCGAAAAGCCGGTAGTGCATTTGCTCGCCGTGCAACCGCCAATTCCTGTGGGACTGGCAACCCAGCATGTCGGGCATGACGCTTTGGAGCGTTATTACCGCGAGGAAGGTGAGCGCATGCTGGCCTCAGCGCGACAGTTGCTGGATGAGGCGAATTTGCAGCATACGCCGCATGTTCATGTTGGTGAACCTGCGGTGACTATCGTCAAGCTCGCCGGAGAACTGACCTGCGAACTGATTTGCATGGGCAGCCATGGTCACGGCGTGCTGCAGAATGCCATTCTCGGCTCGGTTGCCACACGGGTGCTGCACCTTTCGCTGGTGCCCGTGCTGCTGGCGAAATAGGCTCATGCCGGCAAGTTCAAACGACGTGCTGGATCTGGCGATCGAAGGCATGAGCTGCGCGGCTTGCGCTGCCCGTATCGAAAAACAACTGAACCGAATGCCTGGTGTCGAGGCGGCAGTGAACTTTGCCGCCGAAAAAGCCCATGTTCGGTTCGATCCGGAATTGAGCGATGCGGCGCAATTGATTGCAACCGTAGAGCGTACCGGTTTCAAGGCGCAGCTTTCCAGCGCGGACACGCGCGCTGCCGAAAGACAACAGAAGCTGCTGGCCTACCAGGAAGAATTGCGCCGCTTCTGGATCGCTGCCGCACTGACCCTGCCCCTGGTCGCACAAATGGCATGGATGTTTGGCGGGGGTTCGGGCATGCATGCCGACGTGTTGCCCCGCTGGCTGCAACTGGCCCTGGCAACGCCAGTACAGTTCTGGATCGGCTGGCGGTTCTATCGCGGCGCCTTCAATGCGCTGCGCGGCGGTGGGGGCAACATGGATGTGTTGGTGGCACTCGGCACCAGCATGGCCTATCTATTCAGCCTGGCTGTGACATTGGCTGGCTTGCAGCACCAGCATGTCTATTTCGAGGCATCCGCCACGGTTATCACCCTGGTGCTGTTGGGCAAGATACTCGAAGCCCGTGCCAAGGCGCGCACCTCGCAGGCGTTGGAAGCTCTGATTCGCCTGCAACCCCAGACGGCCTGGATTGAGCGGCAGGGCGAACAGGTCGAGATGGCCGTCAAGGCCATTCTGCCCGGTGACATTTTTGTCGTTCGGCCGGGCGAAAGCGTTCCGGTGGACGGGGAAATTATCGAGGGGAGCTCCAGTCTCGACGAAGCGATGCTCACCGGCGAAAGCCTGCCCGTCGCCAAGCAAGGCGGTGACAAGCTCTTTGCTGCAACAGTGAATGGTTCCGGAATGCTGCGCTGTCGTGCCACGGGTGTCGGCAGCCATACGCTGCTGGCCGGTATCATCAACATGGTGGAACGGGCACAAGGCTCAAAGGCTCCGGTACAGCGCCTGGCTGACCGGATCGCGGCAGTTTTCGTTCCAGTGGTGAGCGTAATCGCGCTGCTGACCTTTGCCGCATGGTGGATTCTGGGCGGGAATTTCACGGTGGCACTGATCAATGCCGTCGCCGTGCTGGTGATTGCCTGCCCCTGCGCACTCGGTCTGGCGACACCGACGGCAATCATGGTGGGCACGGGCCAAGGTGCGAAAGCCGGCATCCTGATCAAGGAGGCAGAAGCACTCGAACTTGCAGAAAAAATCGCCATATTGGCAGTAGACAAGACTGGTACCCTGACCCAGGGCAAGCCGAGCGTTACTGATCTGCTGCCATTCGGCAGTGTTTCCGCTGATGATCTGCTGCAGGTCGCGGCCACGCTCGAACAGGGCGCCACCCATCCACTCGCTGCTGCCATTCTGTCGCGTGCGGTTGACGCCGGAATTGCGTTGCTGCCGTTACAAAACGTGGCGGCGTTGCCCGGCAAGGGATTGCGCGGAGAAGCGGCCGGCGCGCAGTGTTTGCTCGGTTCCCCAGATTTTATGGCGGATGAGGGGCTGGAGTTTGCCAGGGAGGAATTGCTGCCGTTGCAGCAAGCTGGCCGGAGCACCGTCGTTGTTGCCCGTGCCGGGCAAGTACTGGGGATCATTGCGGTGAGTGATCCGCTGCGTGTCACGACGCATGCCGCTGTTGCAGGGTTGAATGCGCTGGGCGTCGAGACCGTCATGCTGACCGGCGACAATGCTCAGACTGCCGCAGTCATCGCGCGTGAAGCAGGCATCAGCCGATACCAGGCGGGTGTGTTGCCTGGCGAAAAGGCACAAGCCGTCATTGCCCTCAAGAGCGAGACGACCAGGCACGGCAAATGTGTCGGCATGGCCGGCGACGGCATCAACGATGCACCGGCACTGGCTGCTGCCGACGTCGGGTTTGCCATGGGCGCCGGCTCGGACGTGGCGATGGAGACTGCCGGCGTAACATTGATGCGGAACGACCTCAACAGCGTCGCCGACGCCATTGATTTGTCGCGTGCCACGCTTGCCAAGATACGCCAGAACCTGTTTTTTGCGTTTATCTACAATGTGCTTGGCATTCCACTGGCCGCGTTCGGCATGCTGAACCCGGTTATTGCAGGTGCTGCGATGGCCATGAGTTCGGTGTCGGTGGTGAGCAATTCCTTGCTGCTGCGCCGCTGGCAACCTGGCCGCTGCGCCAACAATTGAGAAGGAGGTAACTTGGAAACAACAACCCTGAAAGTGACTGGAATGAGTTGTGGCGGTTGCGTAAAAACCGTCACCAAGGTATTGCAGGATCTCCCTGGTGTAAACCAGGCCGAGGTGTCGCTGGAGCGCGGTGAAGCCGTGGTCGGATTTGACGGCAGTAGGGTCACGCGCCAGGACATGCAGCGCGTAATCGATGCGGCTGGGTTTGACGTCAGCTAGACCTGGGCTAGCAAGCAGCGTCGCCGAGTCGAAGAAATAATTCGTAGCGCCGCAGATCGATCAGATTTTCCGCGACTGCGGACTTGATTGCGCAGCCGGGTTCGCTGCGATGATGACAGTCGCGAAAGCGGCAGCCAGGCAGATGAGGCCGGAACTCGACAAAGCCTTGCTCAATGGTTCCTCTGCTCAGATGGGCAAGTCCGAATTCCTGCAGTCCGGGGCTGTCGATCAAGGTCCCTCCTTGCGCCAGGCGGTAAAGGCGGGCGTGGGTGGTGGTGTGCTTGCCGGAGTCGAGTGAAGTGGAAATTTCCTTTGTCGCTGCGCCCGCACCGGGAACCAGTGCATTGACCAGCGTCGACTTGCCCATGCCGGATTGACCGACCAGAACCGAGCATTCCCCTGCCAGATAAGGCAGCACAGCTTCCACACTTTGTCGGGCGGACAACTCGATGAGCGGATAACCGAGTTGCGCCAGATGGTCCAGTCGCTTGCGCGCCGTTTCGAGGTGCTCGATCAGATCGATCTTGTTGAGGATCAGCAGCGCTCGCAATCCTTCGGTTTCCGCGGCAACCAGGGCGCGCGTGAGCAATTCGTCGCTGAACGAGGGATCGGTGGCCACGACCAGGATCAGTTGCGTGGCATTGGCGACGATCAGCTTCTGGCGAAAGGCATCCGAGCGGTACAACAGCGAAGTGCGCGGCAGATGGCGAAGTATTTGTGCCTGATCGGCGGACGATGCCTGCACCACAACGCGATCGCCACAGGCGTAGGGGCTTTTCTTGCCCAACGGGTACCCGGTGATGCAACCCCGATCGGGCAACTCGATTTCATAATGCCGCCCGAATGCAGCGACAATCAGTCCCTCACTGCTCAATCGACGGTGACCTGGCGGGGGTGATCACATCACGGCGTGAGTACGCCATGCTGCCCACCTTAGCGGGTGAGCAGATGCGCAACACGCAAGCTGGCCGGAGGATGCGAATCATGGAAGAGCGAATGCAGCGGATCGGGCGTCAGCGTGGCTGCATTGTCGCGATAGAGTTTGACCAGTGCGCTGATGAGATCCGCGGCACTGGTCTGCCGTGAGGCATAGTCATCCGCCTGGTATTCATGGCGGCGGGATAAATGAGACATCAGCGGTGCCAGCGGAAAAGTGAATGGTGGCAGCGCCAGCATGAACAATATCAAGGCCATGGCATTGGTTTGAACACCTGCCGGCGGCAGGTTTGCTCCCAGGCCCGTGTAAAACCACGGTTGCCCGATCA
>Ga0172373_10005079_pt1 | contig 18211 bp, 17 predicted proteins | sample Lak10m_2_FD_114546 | JGI IMG/M metagenome (GOLD analysis project Ga0172373, IMG submission 114546) | Freshwater microbial communities from Kabuno Bay, South-Kivu, Congo - kab_092012_10m | ecosystem: Environmental > Aquatic > Freshwater > Lake | place: Democratic Republic of the Congo...
CGACGATCTCTTGCAGGCGGGGCGGGATGATGTCGTGATAGTCGCTGCCGAGGGCGTAGGAAGAAATGCGGAAGGATGAAGGATGAAAGATGAAGGATGAAGGTTGATAAGGAATGGCGAGGATGATGATGGATTTACATTCGGGGAGGATCTGCATGGGGTCGGCGCGGCGGGCGCGGCTGCGTTCTTCAGCGAGGTAGTTCATGGTGCTGTGTTTTCCTTCGCCGAGCCATTCTTCAAAAATGTTGTAGTGCGCGGGCGGCTCACAAGAAGTAACGCCAGCCAGGATGAATCCCAGCTGTTTTGATTTGACTATTATTTTTTCCTTCAAATCCTTCGGGAGTATCATAATTGATTAGTTTTTGCAGATTGATGCTTATTTCCACATGTAGTTCGCGGTCACGATCAATTGTAACCCGTCTCACCAACGTAGTCACAATCTGACGCTTGATCTCAAATATCTCTTGACGTTCTTCTTCACTCTGAGGGGTGGCGTTTAATGAGTCTAGTCCTGCCTGCAAGTCGGCTAGATATTCTACGACTCTTGCCTCCCAATCACCTAGCGCATGGATATTTACCGCCTGCTCAATATTTGCATAGTCGCGCTTTAGACTTAGTTCTTGCAAGGTCAATGCGCCTAATTGATAATCCATATCGCTCTCGGTGATTCCGCCTTTGCGTGCCTGAGTGATTATCCATTGTCGTTCTAGCGTGATGGTGTCAAGTTCTTTTTGTATTCGATCTTGGTCGTCGTTTAATGTTTTTGCATTATCCTGCAATTCAGCAACCATTTTACGGGCTTGGGTTAAAAGGATTTCAGGCTGATTGATAGCTTTACAAACCTTTGCCCAAACATTATTGTCGGCTTTTGTACTGCTGATGGTTTGAGGACAATCTTGAGATATATGCTCTTCATGCACTTGACGGCAAAAATACCTTCCATGTTGTATCCCATGATCTACCCATTGACCTGCTTTGTCGCGCCGCCTCGATGAAGCAGTGCGTGCTCCCCATTTTCTATTACAAGCGCAATACAATAACCCCCCTATAAGATAGTCCTGTTTTGTATGTCGCGCGGGGTGAATTTTATTTGCTTGCCTAACAAGTAAGGCTGTTTCATAGGTTGCTATGTCTATAATGGGTTCAGTTGGAATTGTAAAAGTTTCGCCTGCCCTGGATTGTTCTTTCAATCCGAGTGCATATTCTTCAGCTGCTCCCAATATAGCCTGAATAATATTCTTGTTCCATTCGATTCGACGGGGTGTTGGTCCTCCCTTTTGAGGGGCATTGCCTGCAATTAACCGTCTGCGAATCTCCATCAGGGGTACATGTTGGTTGTACCATGCGAATATCTGCCTTACCCAATATGCCTCTTCATCTACAACTTCAATCACTCCCTCATTACGTCTGTAGCCGTAACGGTCTTGTCCCGCAATTGCCTTGCCGGCTCGCAGCCGTCCTTTGACCCCCATTGTCATACGTTCCTTCATACCGTCTAATTCCATTTGCGCAACCCATGCCTTAAGCGGCGCCATCTTGGCGTCAAAGGTCTCACGTGCAAGCATGACGGCTATTTTATTTTCCTGAATGGTCTCTAATACCATGAGCATTGCGCGCATCCCGCGATATAGCCGATCTTCGCGCCATGCAATGATAACGTCAAAATAACCTTGCTCCGCGTCTTTCAACATGGCAAGCAGGGCGGGGCGGTCAGAGCGTGTGCCCGAGGGGTCAACCATCTTGTTTTTGACACGATATCGCTCTATATCCTTGTAAATATTGACAACGGTTAAGCCCTCCTCTGCCGCAAATTGACTGCAATCCGCTTCCTGCTCGATGGGGCTTACCTTTTCGCCTTGCCTTTCGGATGAAGTGCGAATATAGATCACTGCTCTTTTACTCATTGAGTTTTATCCTTTCGTTTCTCAAGTCTCATGGTCTTGCAGCTGCCCATCATAAGTAATTATGACGGGCAGGGCGTAAAAACATGAATTTTCTAATCGTTAAACAGTTGTGGGTTATGCTTCTTGTGCCATTCTTCGAGCGATTCAGAGGTGGGGAAACCATGACGGTCCAGGTCAATACCCTCATGCTCTGCGAGTTCAGGGTCAATCAAAGCAGAAGTATGATCTTCAGGCGCATCATCGCTTACTTCTGGGCGGATGCTAAAGCGGGGATCATTTTCTTCATCATCGAAACTGAAAACAACTTGGTAATACATGGAGACTCCTTTTTTGTTTTTGGTAGGTTGGATTTATTGGTCACATTGCAAGAACTCGCAGGGCATTTGTCATGAGACTCCTTTCTTGAATATCCCCGCGCCAAAAACAAAAACCGCTTGGGCAATGCCGCAAGCGGATAAGAGTCAAGGCATGATAGAATCATCCTTAGCCCTTGCGCCGCTTGGTTCGGCGTGGGGGTTAGGGCGTGTATTGTGCTTCCAACACTTTACTCGCCCGATATAAAGGGAATAAATCCCTTATCTTGTGGGAATTATACTATGACTTTGGAGTTGGTAAAGATTAATTCTGGGGCTTGCGCCCGCGCTTTTCCCCGCTGGCTTGTGCCTTTGCCTTATATGCTAAAAGTGAATCGCGATCAACCATCCAAACTATTGAAAATTTATGGGCTTTGATCTTGCCCTCCCTTATCAATTCTCTAAGATGGTCGGCATTATAGCCGCTTAGTTTTGCCGCCTGACTGACGGTTAACCATTCGTCTTTTGTAGCCATGTTTCACACTCCATAAAACGGATTATACCTGTGTAACTGGTTACGCCTGCAAATATTCAATTGTTAATGTTCAGGTTAAATGCAACCGATTATTTTTTTACCAAGTCGCCGGCAATATTCAATTGCTGCCCGCCTTGCGCTGCAATATTCACTTGTACGGATGGCTTACCCGCCATTAGGCGGCGAACTTTTGCCAATGTTTCGCAGGCATGTAGGTATCGCCTTTGCGCTATTGAAAGACGCTTTTCCCAAAATTCGAGTATTACTATCTTTTCATCGCGTCCCATTCTGGCCATCAACTGATAATTACAGTTCTGGACCCCAAGCCAAGAAATTACTAGGTCGTCAATTAGCATCCGTTCCATGATCGATGCTTCTTCATAGCCCATCTCATTTCTGATCTCATTCGTATTTTTTTGCAAAGCAATAATAGAGGCATTGGCACTTGTCATATTTCTTATAAAGTTATCTTCTATTATGTGGGCGACATCAAAAATTACTTCCCATAAATCAGGATATGTTTTCATCCACTTTTCTAATTCAGTCAGGTCCTTTTGGCTGGGCTTTTTTTGATAAGAACGTTTTACTAAATCAAGGAATTCCTTGATTTGGCTGTTCTCTAACTGTCGCAATCGATTAATTGCCCTGTCAGTGTCAACATTAATTACCACGTTGCCCATTCCTGCGTTTCCTCCATTGACCTTTATGTGAATGATAGCCAGAAGTAAGTAGCGAAGCACGTGTCAAGCCAGTAATAATTTTTGCTAGTTGGCTAACACCTTTATGTAATCTCTTTGCCTCATCCTTGTGTCTTTTCCAGGCGATTCTTGATCGCGTTTTTTTATTACGATCAGCCTCGTCTGACATAAATAAAAATTCGACCACCTCGCTCTTGCCCACATACTCCGAAATGACCTGCCGGCCTTTACGGAATTTCCGATAGTAATAACGCTTTCCATTACGAAGTTCCCATCCCATTTGTGCTACACCTTTTCTGTATCCCCGCTTGCCTGCGGGGAATCCTTTTTGGAATGACGGCCAAGATCAAGTGACCTTCGATGTGATCGCCGCTCTCTTAAGTGTTCTTTTCTTTGGCGTTCTGCCGTGCCTGCCGTGTTTATGATATGGGCTATGCGGTCAAGATCCACGGGACAAGGGTGATAAGTCCCATCTTCATCACTGGTAACCATAGGTAAATATTCGCCGGTCAATGGGTCGGCTAACCGCGCCATGCGCTCTAATGCCCGTTCTATTGTCTTAATGTGCCTGCCTGTTATCTCTGCCAGTTCATCAATTGTTGCGGGGCTTGTTTGCAATGCCGCGTATATCTGCCCAGCCGACTTACCCAAGCCGCCATATCTAAAAACATCATGATTGGACAAAGTGTTACACTTCCTCACAATAGAAGTTCTTAGGGAGTGTAACGGTTTGTCCAAATTGACTAACTGGTAAGTATTTGCATTGTCGGCAACCGCGCTTTTGTCGGGGATAATCAAGCCTGATTTACACAATCGCCAAGTTGAACGGGTTGCGGTCATGTGACTAACGCCCGCCATATCTGCAAGAGTTCTGCAATCAGCTGCATAAAATAATCGCCCTGCCTTGTACGCAATGCCCGTATGAGCAAGATAGATCAATTGGTCAATTGCGCCAGTTCTGCCCCGCCATGCCCTAGACTCTGCCCATTCAATAGCCGACTTTGCAACCTGCCGCGCTTTGCTCTCATGTTCCTTTGCCCATTGCGTCGCATTATCGTATGAATGACGTAACCATCTTTCCGCGTTCCTGGAGTTTTTAGCTTTCAGGGCATCATACTTTCCCGCGCATGGGTAGCGGTTGAATAGGTCAAGCACTTCCCTAAAGTTTAAGCCGGTGTTGATCATCGACGTGATTAGGCTTTGCTCTGCTTCACTACGGCTTGGGTAGAAGTTTATTATTTCAACATTGCCATTCAATAGTGCAAGAGCTTTGCGTGACAACCTTTTGCTTTTGGTTGGCATTTCGCGATTGCCTAATAACGGTAGAATGTCTTTTACTTCCAGTATGGGGCGGATTGAGAAATCACCGCTTATTAGTTTATACCCACAGCCGTTACCTAGTACGCTTGGCGGTGCAACTACAAACGCCCCTGCCCCATACCTAAATTCACCTTTACCAACTTCTAGGGATAAATTGCGTGCATTGCCTGATAACACACCTGTAAGAGTGATATAAATATGTCTGCCTTCACCACTTGCGGTTTGTACTACGGGGTAACTATCGCCGCGATAACCGAGTCCTGCAAGATGGTTTGTCACGGTCTCAAAGGCTTTTAATTCATCGCAATCAATAAATGCAACATCCACCAGCCCGCCGCCCCGGATCCCAATATTTGCATCTTGCGGGGCGTTCTGCCAAAGACGATAAGGTAAACGCTTTTGCCATGCGAGGGCAAAGGCTTCTTTACTGCCGCTAATTACGGGCAGGGTATCGAAGCCTAACTCATCATATTGCCGCCGCGCTGTATCCACATCGACCATGAATAAAACCTATTTACTACCTTGAACCTTTACTACTTTTTTTTCATCGTCAATTGTTTGATCTGTGTTGCTGGTAATTTGTCTTGCAGAAGAAAAGTTTTCCTTTGCCTGAGTTCTTACCTTGCGCCCACGTTCGGCAATTCGCTTGAAAATGGCGTCAATTGCCATAAGGTTAACTTTGGGAGTAACCAGGGTGTTATCTTGTGACATTCATTTCCCCCTTCTTGGATTCTTCTGCCGTGTTCTGTACGGATAGGACTTGGGCGGAGTCGGCTTGAGGAGATTCTTTTCCCCCATTATTCAAGGTGGTCAGCAATTCCTTGAATAAATAAAGATTTCCATCAAGGGTCAAAGTATCTTTACCGTTGTTCACTGAAAGATAAATAGTCGTTTGCGTCATGTGATTTACTCCAAAATAAAACAGGTCTTACGCTTGGAAGTGTAAGACCTGCTGTCGTTAAGTTTTGGTAAATACTGGTAAGTATTGGTAAGTTTTTATTCTAATAATCCTGCATCGCCTGCTTTTACGATGTCGGCTATGGTGGATTCTCCAACCTTTGCCATCTCGGCCAATTTTTTATAACTGCTCTCGCCATTCCTGTAATACCCTTTGACTTTGCGCCATGCCGCCTGCCATTTAGTAAAGGGTTTCGTGCCTTTGCGCGGGCAACGAAGCTTCGACGGTTTTATCTCTTGCGTCTTGTGTTCTGTTACTGAAAAGGCGGGACTTTGCATTTCAGTTCTTTCCGCTTTGATCGAAACCCCGTCACTCCCGACTACAGATTTATACCCCGGGTTAATTGTGTCGCTAGTAATAATGGTTTGCCCTTGCTCATTGTGTTTGTAAGTCAATGTGCCACCAAGATTATCGGCTACGATATTTTCAGGCAATGCCGCGCCAATTTTAAGCTCATCCTTAATGGCAGGAGATTCGGAATAGATTTTTATTAACTCAGTTAAAGCCCAGTCAACCAATTCCTCCCAATATTTTCTGTATTCAAATTCGAGTGACACATCGTTACGGATTTGGTATCCCGTAATAAAAATGGCATTTTCAAAAACGAACGTATCTGCAATCTCGTCCCCCATTCTTCCTTCCTGTGCAGGTAAATATGATCTCGCTGGAGAAATTTTTGTGTGATATTGTTCGCTCCAGGAATATCTATTTGCATCAAATCTAACAGCCCTATTAAGTCTGTGACCAAATGTTATGATTCTTGATATGCCATCGGGGTAATTGCTCTTTGTAACTTCATGTTCAATATATTTTTTGCCCCTCTCCATGATTGGGATAAATACGATAAATAAATCTTCAAGCTTTGCATCTAAAATTTTTACTGCCTTGTGATTTTTATTCATCTTTGCGCATCCTTTTTTACTTGGCTTGGATGTGCTATGATTCGCCCATCACAAGCCGCCACAATCGGCTTTGATCTTTGCCCGCTAAGTTTGCCGACTTAGGCGGGCAGTCTTTTTATTGTCTAATTGTTAAAATAACCTAATCCTTTTGCATTTGGGCAAAGCCATTCTTTATGACCGGGTATGCTACATATTTGGCATGGGATAGGTGGTATGGGCGGATCGTTCCTGTGTTTGTAATCTTCCCAATAACTGATTGTTCGGGCATAGATCCAGTGATAAAACCATAGCTTTACTTTAGACATCCTCCAAATTATATAACCAGATTTAACTTATTTCCCTAAGTTCCCTTTATCGGGGTTTAATTTGTTGACATACTTTAAAGAATCCTAAGTTGGTTTGACTTATAAGAGCATCTAAAATGGTAGCGCTTGCCCTCTTTACAAGTTTTTGATAACCTGAAATATCAATTCTTCTTTTATCGAAATCCTTATCTGCTCCCCAGGCATAAACGCCGGGCTTGCCGCGTGTATAGAGAAATCGAATACTTTGCCCCGCACTGATATGCTTGCCGGCATCTACCAATTGAAGAACGGCACGTGCGGCAGGTGATGGCGAGCGATAACTTTTCAACTCTCGACTCAATCTTTGAGTGATGAGCAAATCTTCCAAAGGGATTTGACCTTCGCGCAAGTCTCTGATTTTCTTTTCGACCAATGCCGATGCAAGCGGGATATACTCGGGTAAATCATCCACGCTGGGGGCACGGGCTAGGATTTTAAGCATATCTATTTGCATGGTAACAATAAAGGGCGGGGTATCACGCCGGCGCGCTTCAATGCCGCGCACTTTGATTTCGCCATTCTGAAAGACTCCGAAATAACGGTTCGGGACAGGCACGCGCGAATTTAACTTTGAAGGAAGGAAGACCACCCACTTATAAATGCCATCGAGGGCAATCGGTATGCCAGTATGCTCTCGAATGACCTCAAGCAGTTCGTCAAAATCGCTAGGATTTGCTAGGTGTTCTTTTTGGACCCAGAGACCATCCACGTACATATGCAAGACCTCAAAGCCCAAATCTTCTGCGACTTCTTTGGCGCGAAGCAAGGCTTCACGCCCATATGCTGTGACTGCCTCATGTGACTCGATGCGACCAAAGCGGGCATTCTTGTATCCCAAATAACCAAAGCATGTGACCAACAGCCACTTTTCAGCCGTCGAGCGTGCCCTATATGATTGCCTGCGGGAGTCATATTTTGATATTTTCGCCAACGAAGATTTGAGAGCCAAACGTTTGAGCAATAAGGGCTTAAGGGTTTTCGGGATAAGACCCGGCTCCCCAGCGGCAGGGGTTAGATCATCTTTTGCCCGCTGGGTTTCGGGTGAGATATTGAAATGCACCATAATGCCGGGATACATGGAAACGAAATCAATGCCTGCCACATCTTTATGCAAGCCGATAATGGGTTGATAAACCATGCCGCCCATGTCGGCGCGGATAAGTTCGAGCGCGGTCTTGGGTGTTTCGGCTTGGTGCTTGCGATATGGGACAAGGATTCCTTCACGCATGGCGGTAATAAATTGCATCGAAGAGATCCCCGTGCCCGGCGAAAGACGTGCAGCATCTTGCAAGGGCAAACCGGTGACTCGTGCCATCTCGAAGACGCCTTCGAGTTCGTATTCACTCCATAACATGGCATTATGTCGGTCAATGTGCAAGCGACCCCGCAGGGACACTTGCTGACCGCGATATACGATTTGACCATATGAAAAATAAGTGCGTTCTTTATGTTGAATGACATCTTGCCCCGCTTCACGATTAAGAGATAAGGGAAAGTTCGCCAGTTTTTTATCTGTGAGTAGAGAAGGCAAGAGCCAGGTATCTCCCCAAGATGTGAGGATCAAATCAGGGTCATAGGTTTTAAGAGTAGATTCAAGGCTTGCCAATAATGGACGTTTCGCATCAAGTGGCAAAGTTGAATGCACGCGGTCATAACTTACTTTCAAATGACTCGGCGTGCTGTGCGATGGGTCGGCATCTGGTTCGAGAGATAGGATACGAAGAGGGACAGGCAATGGGTCAATTTCCCACGGCGACTCAAGCGGGTGAATGGATAGGATATGATTCTTATCATCGGCTTCGATTTCACAATATGCCAATGGGAAGACTCCGAACATGGCGGCATACCGCAAGGCGATATGGATGTCGGCATCGTAATATGTGAGGGTAGGAAAGGCAGAGGCGACACGGGCAAACAGGCGCGGCAATTCAAGCGGTGATTCGACTTTGCAAGCCAGGACTGTGACCATGCCTGCAAACAGGTCGTGTCGTTCGGTTCGGGATAAGGTCAGGCGTTCGGGCTGAGATTGCAAGAATCGCCATAAGGTGCGCAATTCAGACGCCGACCCCGCCGCGTAGAACGTGACAGGGAAGCAATGCTCGAAGCGGTATCTTTTACCATCCTCCCCGATCAACCACAGGACCAAACCGCGCGCCGCTTCAAGCGTAAAGACATCCAATACCCAACCAGTGACCTTCATTCCCTGCTTACGATCAATTGATTAACTTGTTCGCGCAATTGCATGACTTCTTTATGCTCTTCGAGCAACATGCAAAGCAGAAGGGTCTCAAAGGGCAGGGCATGGGCGGCATACCCAGCAGCGGCAAGGTGTTGACGCGCGGAGATAAACAAATCATCAAGAGCCAATTGGTCTTTTCGGCGCAAGGCACGCCGAAAGCGGGTAAAGGATTCCTGCTCTTGTAAAAATATATCGGTGATGGTTTGAAGTGTGCGACCCATGTACGATCCTAAAAAAGAGCGGGCTGGGAGATAAGGTTCGGGGAAGGTTCGGGCATCCACATGCCATCGGCTTCGCGGGTCAATTGGGCGATAAGCGAATCAGATTCAGCCGACACAATCGCGGGCGGGTGGACGGTGACCAGTAAGCCATTTGTTAGACTCAACCTGCGGATATGTTCAAGGCTTATGGATAGAAGTCGGCTTCGGTCGGCGAATGATGCGGACTCGTCAAAGAAGGTGGCGAGAAAATCCAAAAGCAGAACGGTCTCACGCTGGGGATTCAATCCTTCAAGCATTGATAACATTTGATAGCAAGTAAAGGCGCGTGATATTTTTATGCCGCTCAAGATTTCAGACCGTCCCCGCACTGCGCGAGCGACCTTATAGGCATTGAACTGATTCCCGCCATCAAGCACCAGCAGGGGAGTTTGCTCTGCAAGGCGTGCAACAAAGGCAAGGATTTGCGAACGGTATGACTTTGGAGCCAGCAGCAGTTTCCAGCAGCCGGCATCTAGCGGCATGAGTTCATTCATACCGGCAGGATACATCGAAGCGACGATATAAAAAATCCCCCGCCGGGTGAATTTGCAGGGGATTTGCGGGGTAACCCGTTGGGGGATACTCTCTTATTTATCCCATGCGCTGAAATCCCAGCCGGAAAGCAGGAAGCGCAATTCGTCGCGGCTGTGTAATTGATATTTGGCAAGCAGGTTCTTTAGATGGGTCTTGACCGTTTCAGGGGATATGGACAGACGTGCGGCTATCTGGCGATTGGTACGACCCAAACAGGCAAGCGCCGCTACATCCCGCTCGCGAGCTGTGAGGGATTCCCATTTTTTGAATAACTCATCGGTTGTATAGTATTGAGTGAGACCGGCGGCAATTAAGTCTTGGGCAAGTTCGTGTTCAGGACGACCCTCGTGCGAAGCCAGCGTGGAAAGGGTAACATGCAGGTTTTCGGAAACTTCGTAATAGCGAGAGCCAGGTGTTGAGCGCAAGCCTATCCAATACAGGAAGCGTTTCCAGATGGACATGACCTAAAGATTATAACAGAACAAATGTTCTTATGTATTTCTCTTGTCCATACGGGGTTTTTCCTGTATCCTTAACCAAATCTAGCGGGGACAAACCCTGCCAACCAAAGAGAAACCATGCCCACCAACCTCAAAGAACTTGAAGACCGCCTCTGGGACGCCGCCGACCAGTTACGCGCGAACTCCCATCTCAAATCATCCGAATATTCCGTCCCTGTGCTGGGACTTATCTTCCTGCGTTTCGCGGACGTGAAATTCGCACACGCGGATGAGCAACTCAAAGCGAAGTTCGCCAACAAGCGGCGCGGATTGACCCGTGACGATTATCAAGAATTGAGCGTGGTGTATCTGCCTGAGAAGGCGCGCTGGAATAATATCCTGCACCTGCCCGAAGGCGCGGACTTGGGCAAGGCGTTGAATGAAGCGATGGTCGAAATCGAAAAAGAGAACGAAGACCTGCGCGGCATCCTGCCCAAGAATTACACGGCGTTTGATAAGCCTTTGCTCACGGAGTTGCTCAAGAGTTTCAACAGCATCCCAATGGACATCGAGGGTGACGCGTTCGGCAAGATTTACGAATACTTCCTCGGCAAGTTCGCCATGAGCGAGGGACAGAAAGGCGGCGAGTTCTTCACGCCGACCTCCATCGTCAAGTTGATTGTGGAAATCATCCAGCCGTTTGAAGGGACAATTTACGACCCCGCTTGCGGTTCGGGCGGTATGTTCGTGCAGAGCGCGGACTTCGTGACGCGCCATAAAGGCGGGACTCTCAGCGTGTATGGTCAGGAACGAGTCGAAGAGACGGTGAGACTGTGCAAGATGAACCTCGCAGTTCACGGCTTGGGCGGAAGCGTGCTGCAAGGCAATTCCTATTACAGCGACCCGTTCGAGGCGGTCGGCAAGTTCAATTATGTGATGGCGAATCCCCCGTTCAATGTGGATGGCGTCAACAAGGAAGATTTGAAGAGCCACACCGACCGCTTCCCGTATGGAATGCCGAAGAACGACAACGGCAATTACATCTGGATTCAAATGTTCCTGAGTTCATTAGCAAATAATGGACGCGCGGGCTTCGTGATGGCGAACTCGGCTTCGGACGCGCGTCAATCGGAAATGGAAATCCGCAGGCAGATGATTGAAGCGGGCGCGGTGGATGTGATGGTGGCGGTCGGCTCGAATATGTTCTACACTGTGACGTTGCCCTGCACGCTCTGGTTCTTGGACAACGGCAAACAGAAGACCAAACGCCGCGACCAGATTTTATTTATTGACGCCCGCAACATCTACACAGTAATTGACCGCGCCCATCGTGAATGGAATGAAACACAACTTGGATTGTTAGCCTCTCTTGCTCGCCTGTATCGTGGCGATGACTTGAATGGTTTCAAGTTCGATGAAGCCCAATTCCCGCAATTATCCGAAGACCAACTCGCCTCCCTAAAATCATCAATCAAAAAGGGAAAATATGCCGATGTTGCAGGGTTATGCAAAGTTGCTACGCTCAAGGAAGTGGAAGCGCAAGGTTGGAGCCTAAACCCTGGACGCTATGTAGGAGCGACTGAGAGAAACCATGACGATGTGGATTTTGTAGTCAGACTCGAAGAGTTGAGCGAAGAATTAGTTATTCTCAACAGCGAAGCGCGCGAGTTGGAAGACAAGATTGCAGAGAACGCAGTCAAGTTGATTGAAGGAAATTAAACATGCCAAGTAATTGGGATGAAATCAAACTTGGCGAAATCGCCGATTTCCGCAATGGATTGAACTTTACCAAAGAGAGTTTTGGAAAAGGTGTTAAGGTAATTGGCGTCAAAGACTTTCAGGATTATTCTGTCCCTCGATACGATGAGATTGAAGAAATCAATCCTGATGGCGTTGTAAAAGAAAGTGATTTACTAAAACAAGGTGATATTCTTTTTGTAAGGTCAAATGGAAATCGCCAACTTATTGGTCGAAGTCTTTTTATCAACAAAGTTGATGAGCCAATTTCACATTCTGCCTTTACTATAAGAGTTCGCTTCATTTCGGCTAACACAGACCCAAAGTATTATGCTTTTCTATTTCGTTCAAGGCTTATTCGAGATGTCTTATCCGCATACGGTGGTGGGACAAATATTTCAAATCTAAATCAGCAAATCCTGAATGGCTTAATTGTCCCCATTCCACCTCTCTCGACCCAACGCCGTATTGCAGACATCCTCTCCGCCTACGACGACCTGATTGAGAACAATACGCGTCGCATTAAGAATTTAGAGCAGACGGCAAAGGCAATTTATCAAGAGTGGTTTATGAAAGTCAACAAAGATTCCTTGCCCGACAACTGGAAACTAGACATTCTGGGAAATCATATTACAGTAGACAGGGGCGTTTCACACAAGGGCGAATTCATGAATGGTGATGGACTTCCTTTGCTAAGCCTAAAGTCCTTCTTAGCAGATGGTGGTTATAGAACTGATGGTTTGAAATCTTATTCTGGAGACTATAAGACCAAACATGTTGTTCATTCTGGAGATGTTGTCCTTGCAAACACAGACCTAACTCAAGCAGGGAGTATTGTGGGAAATCCTGTAATTGTCCCCAACATCAAAGGGGAGATTCTTTTTACGCATCACCTTTATGCTGTTCGCCTTAAGTCAGATTCTTGTCTCCAAAAATATTTTCTATATCATTTACTGCGAGATGATAGTTACAAATCATTTGCAAAGGGAAGAGCAATTGGCACAACTGTTCTTGGACTTTCTCAAGATGGAGTCTTAGATTTTGAGTTCACCTTACCGCCCAAAAATCTCATACAGAAATTTGAGGCTGTTGTTTCGCCTATTTACTCACTGAAAGATAATCTTGAAGCAAAAAACGCTAACCTGCGCCAAACGCGCGACCTGCTATTGCCGCGTTTGGTAAGTGGTGAAATTGAAGTGAGTACGCTTTCGTAAATCCTATGTCGAACCCCTTCTCCGAAGACGCCCTCATCGAACAACCCGCCATCCGTTTATTCAAGGATGGGCTGGGCTGGCAGACTGTCAACGCTTATGATGAGACCTATGGAGAAAACGGCTCGCTTGGGCGCGAACATCGCGGCGAAGTAGTCTTGGTCAGCCGCCTGCGCCCTGCCCTCGCCAAACTGAATCCCGACCTGCCCGCCGTCGCCCTCGAACTCGCCATCACCGAAATCATCCGCGACCGTTCCACCCTGCCGCTCACCGCCGCCAATCAGGATGTGTACAAACTCATCAAGGATGGCGTGAGGGTCAAATTCAAGGATGATGAAGGAAGAAACCGCGAAGAGACCGTCCGCGTGATTGAGTGGAATCCCGAACGCGTCAACGAAAACGATTTCCTGCTCGTTTCGCAGTTTTGGGTCACGGGCAATATCTACACCAAACGCCCCGACCTGCTCGGCTTCGTCAACGGCTTGCCATTGGTCTTCATCGAACTCAAAGCCAGTCACCGCCAACTCGAACACGCCTATCAAGACAACCTGCGCGATTACAAAGAGACCATCCCCCAACTCTTCTGGTACAACGCCCTCATCATCCTCTCCAACGGCTCCGCCACGCGGCTGGGCAGTCTCAGCGCGGAGTGGGAACACTTCAACGAGTGGAAGCGCATCAACTCCGAAGGCGAACGCGGCGTCATCTCGCTCGATACGGTTCTGCGCGGTGTGTGCGAAAAATCCCGCCTGCTCGACATCCTCGAAAACTTCATCCTCTACGCCGAAGGCAAAGACGGCTTGGGCAAACTGGTGCCCATGAACCACCAGTTCCTCGGCGTCAACAATGCCTTCCAAGCCGTGCAAGACATCCGCAAGAATCAAGGCAAACTCGGCGTCTTCTGGCACACGCAGGGCAGCGGCAAATCCTACTCCATGATTTACTTCGCCCAAAAAGTCCAGCGCAAACTGGCGGGCAATTGGACGTTCCTCATCGTCACCGACCGCATTGATTTGGACGACCAGATTTACCAGAACTTTGCCAGCACAGGCGCGGTCACTGAACCCGAAGAAAAGACCCGCGCACAGGATAGGGAACACCTGCGCCAAATGCTGGCGGATGAAGACCACCGCTATGTTTTCACCACGATTCAAAAATTTGGGACTCAGCGCGGCGAACCCCACCCTGTCCTGTCTCAGCGTTCTGACATTATCGTCATCACCGACGAAGCCCACCGCTCCCAATACGATACGCTCGCCCTCAACATGCGCAACGCCCTGCCCAATGCCGCCTTCCTCGGCTTCACAGGCACGCCGCTCATGGCGGGCGAAGAACAAACCAAACAAGTCTTTGGTGATTACGTCAGCATCTACAACTTCAAGCAATCGGTGGAAGATAACGCCACCGTCCCGCTCTATTACGAAAACCGCATCCCGCAGTTACAACTCGCGAATCAAAACCTGAACCCCGAACTCGAAACTGTGCTCGAACGCGCCGAACTCGACGCCGACGAAGAAGCCAAACTCGCCCGCGAGTTCCCCCACGAATACGATCTAATCACCCGCGACGAACGCCTCGAAACCATCGCCGAAGATATTGTCCTGCACTTCATGAATCGCGGCTTCAAAGGCAAAGCGATGGTGGTCTCGATTGATAAAGCCACCGCCGTCAGGATGTTCGATAAAGTCCAAAAGCACTGGAACATCCAGCGCGCCCTGCTCGAAGCCGAACAAGAAACCACCGACCTTGAACGCAAGCAGGAAATCGAAGATAAACTCGCCTTCATGGGCGAGACCGACATGGCGGTGGTTGTTTCCCCAAGTCAAAACGAAATCGCCGACATGAAAGAATTAGGGCTGGATATAAAACGCCATCGTGAGCGCATGGTCAAAGAGCAACTCGATGAAAAATTCAAAGCATCCAAAGACTCTCTGCGCATTGTCTTTGTCTGCGCCATGTGGATGACGGGCTTTGATGTAAAGAGTTGCTCCACGATTTATCTCGATAAGCCCATGCGCAATCACACCCTCATGCAGACCATCGCCCGCGCCAATCGCGTGTACATGGGCAAGAACAACGGTCTCATTGTGGATTATGTCGGCATCTTCAACGACCTGAAAAAAGCCCTTGCCATTTACGGCTCCGCTTCGGGCGGCGGCGTCAAAGAAGGTGAACTCCCCGTCGAAGCCAAAAAGAAACTGGTTGAAGAACTCCGCTCCGCCATTGACGACGCCAAAAAATTCCTGCGCGGCGTCGGTGCTGACCTCGGCAAAATCATCACCGCCAAAGATGAATTTGTCCGCATCGGTCTCATGGATGAAGCCGTTGATTCCATTCTGGTCAATGACCAAAGCAAAGCCCAATTCATCACCCACGCTGGCACGGTCGAGAGACTCTTCCAAGCCATTCTTCCCGATACCTCGGCGGGTCAGTTCAGCATGGAGCGCAAAGCGATTCAAGTCCTTGCCGAACGGGTAAAGAACAACAACTCGCAAGACATCACCGACCTCTCCGCAATCATGGCAGAAGTGAATCGCGTGCTGGATACTTCCATCAAGGTCAAATATGCCATCAAGTCTGACGGCTCTCACGTGCTCGATATGTCCAAAGTGGACTTCGACGCCCTCAAGAAGTTATTCGACGCCAGCCGCAAGCACATCGAAGTTGATCGCCTGCGTGGGCAAATCAACGCCCAACTGCAAGCCATGCTGCGCCGCAACAAATCCCGCCTCGATTACGCCGCCAAATTCGAGCAACTCATCGCCGACTACAACGCAGGCGGCAAAGACATCGACACCTTCTTTGTGGAACTGGTCTCGTTTGCCCGCTCTCTCAGCGAAGAAGAACAGCGCGGTGTCTCTGAGAACTTATCCGAAGAAGAACTCGCCATCTTTGATTTGCTCATCCGTCCCACCGTCAAACTCACCAAGAAAGAACGCGAGCAAGTCAAACAGGTCGCCAAAGAACTGCTCGACACCCTCAAAGCCGAAAAGATTGTGCTGGATTGGCGCAAAACTCAAGCAAAACGCGCCGCTGTCCGCGTGGCAATTCGCAACGCCTTAGACGAACTCCCCGACCCATATACCAAAGAAATCTATGACCAGAAATGCGAACTGGTTTATCAGCATGTGTATGAGGCATATACAGGGATGGGGATATAGGTCATAACTAGGAATAAACAATGGCAAACGAAGACCTACTCAAGTTATTAAAAGCAAGCGTTGAGAACTGGAATAAATGGCGAGAGGGAATTAGTACACTATTACCTGATTTAAGTGAAGCCGATTTAAGCAACTTGGATCTGTCGGGAGTCAACCTGAGGGGTGCGATTCTAATTGGGGCGAATCTCAGTGAAAGTAACCTTACTAGAGCCGACATGATCTTTGCTAATTTAAGCGGTGCCAATCTCAATAGAACAAACCTTAGTGAGGTTGATCTTAGTGAAGCCAACCTTAGTGGATGCAACCTCTATAAATCTAATGTAGCTGGCTCTAACCTTACCGGAGCTGACCTCCATGAAGCTCGTCTCATTGAAACCAATCTAAGTAGAGCCCGTCTTATTGGAGCCTATCTTAATGACGCTCATGTAATTGAATCTAATCTTCGGTATGCAGATTTAAGTAAAGCCCATATCATTGATGGTCACCTCGTTGGAACTGATTTGAGTTATGCCGATCTTTTTGAAGCCAATTTGGATGGCGCTGATCTAACATGGGCAAACCTAAGCAACGCCAACCTTCGTGGAGCCAACTTCAGTAATGCCGATTTAAGCAACGCGGATTTTAGTGGATCCAACCTCACAAATTCAAACATGGTGCGTGCCAAAATTGATAATGCCAAAATATCTGGGAGCAAAATATATGGCATTAATGTTTGGGATTTGGATGGCGAGTTTGATGAGCAGGTAGAATTGGTAATTACCCCTGAGCATGAATCAGCAATTACAGTTGACAATATCGAAATTGCCCAATTTGTCTATCTAATATTAAATAATAAAAAAATTCGGGATGTGATAAACACACTAACATCGAAAACTGTCTTGATTCTTGGGCGTTTCGCAATTCCAGAGCGAAAGGAAATCCTGGACGCGCTGAGAGATAAACTCCGTAAATACGACCTTTTACCCATCGTCTTTGACTTTGACCGCCCTGCCGACAAAGATTTCACCGAAACGATCAAAACACTTGCGAGCATTTCCTATTTCGTGATTGCGGACGTCACCAACCCAAAATCATCCCCGCTGGAATTACAGGCAACCATTCCCGATTATCAGATCCCCTTTGTGCCGATCATCCAAGAAGGCGAATTGCCCTTTGCAATGATGGTTGACCTTCAAAAAAAATATAACTGGGTCTTGGATACAATCTCTTACGACTCGCTGGATACATTGCTTGAAATTCTAAAGCCTCACATCATTGACCCTGCCATAAAAATGCGCGACAAGCTACGGATTATCAAAGCCCAGGAGCCGACGATCATTTCGGGCAGGGAGTTGAAAGAAAACGACAAGAAAAGCAAAAGAGGCAAGCCGTAAAGCTTGCCTCTTTTTGGGTTTACAAAGTCACTGTCAAATACACCGGCGTGATTAAATCTGATTTATTGGGATAAATCCCAGCTGTTTTGATTTGACTTTGATTTTCTCCGTCAGATCTTTTGTAGTTATCATAATTCGCTGTCAAATCAAGTTTATTGGGATGAATCCCAGCTGGCGCACTTTTTCTTTTATTGCCTGTTTTAGTTCGGTCAAGTTATTTGACGATGATCTTCACGAAGAGGATGTGCTCCTTCGAGCCGAAGGAGATGCCGTTGGGAGTGACCATCTGCCATGCGCTGACG
>Ga0172373_10005080_pt1 | contig 18209 bp, 14 predicted proteins | sample Lak10m_2_FD_114546 | JGI IMG/M metagenome (GOLD analysis project Ga0172373, IMG submission 114546) | Freshwater microbial communities from Kabuno Bay, South-Kivu, Congo - kab_092012_10m | ecosystem: Environmental > Aquatic > Freshwater > Lake | place: Democratic Republic of the Congo...
AGTTGGCATATCGCTAGACATCACTCGTTCCTCATTTTTTCCCGATTATCCCCCTCCTTTCATTTTGAAGCGATTACCCTGAGGTTGGTGGTGGGTTCTTTTCTCTGCGGTGACGGGGGAAATTCCCTCCATTCTTCCTGTATCTCTGTATTGACATAGGGCGGATCGGTGGGTATACTTTTCTTCGTCAACTGAATAGGGGGTGTGGTGTAGCGGCCTAACATATTGCCCTGTCAAGGCAAAGACCGCGGGTTCGAATCCCGTCATCCCCGCAACAATCATTCATGATGCAAAGCGACCTTGTCGGTATACGGCAAGGTCGTTTTGTTTGTGGTGGATGTTTGTTTGAGGCGAAGGCGATACACTAGAGAAGGTGTAGCACGATAAATCAGGAAGAACCGTGATGGCATCTCCACAGGCCAAAAGTCGATCCGAAAAAGTCTTGTTTCAAGCGACGCGGTTGGCTGCAAAAACGCATCCGATTGCGAAACATATTTTCCCTGAAACCCTCGATATTGATGACAACCATTCGCTCTGGGTGCAGCAGACGCCGGATTATCAACCGGGGGAACCGCTACGAGAGACAATCAGCGCCGATTTAGCGATTATTGGCGGCGGGTTTACCGGTGTGTCTACTGCTTATCACTTCAGCCGCCGGTATCCTGAAAAGCGCGTGGTGCTACTGGAAGCAAAAACACTGGCGAATGGTGCCAGCGGGCGCAACGGCGGGATGCTGCTGAACTGGTTAGCCAATATGTATGGGCTTAGCCCGGAAATGACGCTGCGCATTTACCAGATGACGCATGCTGGCATCGAGATGATTACGGATATTATTCGGCGGCATCAGCTTCCCGTGAGTTATCGGTTGGATGGCACGCTGACGGCGTACACTGATTCGCGGCGTGCCGAGGCCGCCCATCAGGAAGCCGAGGCTCATCAGCAAATGGGCATTCCGGTTCAGTATCTTGACGCAAAGCGGCTGAAACAGGAATTGGATTTGCAGGGCGTTTATGGTGCTGTTCTTGATCCGAATTCTGGACAGATTAATGGAGCGCAGTTGATCCGATTTTTACGTCCGGTTCTTCAAGAGCAGGGGGTAGAAATCTATGAGCAGACGCCTGTTTTGGGGATACAAGAAGGGGCTATATTAACGCTGAGAACGCCGCAGGCAGAGGTTAAGGCGAAAGCGGTTGTGCTGGCAACCAATGGTTACACGGGCAAACTGGGTTATTTCCATGATGCGCTGTTTCCGCTGCACTCCCATGTGTTTGCGACAGCGCCATTGACTGAGGTAGACCAAGCCCGTATCGGTTGGCGACGTATGGTTGGATATTCGGATGATCTAGATCGGATTGCGTATTCCAGCCTAACCCGCGAAGGCCATATTGTGTTTGGCGGGGGCAGTAATCAGTCATACGCCTATTTGTTCAGGAACCGAACCAGTTATCCGGGATCGCCGCATTCCGCCCAAAAGTCGTTCGCTAAAATCGAACAGACTAACAATCGCTATTTGCCGGGTAGTGCCAGCACGCCGATTATGTGTCGTTGGACTGGGACGTTGGGGATCACGCTGAATCGGCATCCGTTGATCGGTGTGCGGGGCGAAAACCGGAATCTGTTCTATGCGATTGGTTACTGCGGGCATGGTGTGACGCTGGCAAATGTCGCAGGACAAATTTTGACCGATTTGTATTCGGGTGATGATGAACGGTGGCGCGAACTTCCCTTCTACCAGATGCCTTATGTGCCGATTCCGCCGGAACCCTTTCGCTGGATGGGGTATCAACTATTTACAAGGCTGACCGGGCGTTCTCCACGAATGTGATCGGTTAGCCTTGCTTGTTCAGTTCGAGTATGGCGCGTGCGGTGATGTCATCGGTGGCGAGTACACGAGCGAACCCACCCTTGAGAGCGCCGAGAATGGCAGACGCTTTTGCGATGCCGCGTGCGATGGCGACTGACTGCGGAATCAATCTTAAATCAGAAAGCTCTAAGCCGACGATGCGCTGATTGATTTCAAACTGTTCCCATGCGCCATGAGCGTCGTAAAACCGCCCACAGGTTTCGCCGATTGCTCCTGCTTGCCGCAGCACACTCAGGTCTGATCGGCTGAGCAACCCCGCCCGCAAGAAGCTAGAGGCTTCGTCATTGAGTGAGCCAATACCCGTGATGGCAAGGCGGACGCCCCGAGCGCGGATGATTGCTTCGAGTACAACGGGTTCTTGCAAGAAAAGATCACGCGAGGCCACACGCTCTACGAGCATGGGAGCGTGCAAATCGTAATGGCGACCACCGAGCTTTTGCGCCACCATTCTCCCTAGATCGGGACTATCTACGACTAGCTCACCCACACCGCCCAGCAGTTGCACGACATCAATGTTCTGGGCGTAGTGATCGGGCAGGGCGCTTACGGCGGCATGGACGCCCGTACCCCATGCGACGCCGATAGAGGAGCCGGGGGGGAAAGAACCCACCACATGCTCAAGATAAACTGAGGCAAGTCTTCCAATGCCCTGAAGTATGGAATTACTATCAGCCTCGCCAGTAGTTTGCAGGATATAGGCATCTTTTAGCCCGAACTGCCGGACAAATGTTTGCTCTGCTTCGAGATCGCGGGGGATGGGCATTCGGACGGTGAACTGAATAATTCCGCGCTCACGCGCTTCCTTAATATAGCGGGATACAGTGGCAACAGAAACATCGAGCCGGGAGGCAATCTCAGACTGACTCTGGTTCATTTTGTAGTAAAGACTGGCTACTGTGGCAAGCAATTCTTCTCGTTGTTCCATTATGGTGAACATCCAGTTGTTGTGAGTCACCTCACGTTGAGGGTTTATGAGCGCCTGTGCAAATTTTTGCACATAATAACATGTCTTACGAGGAGTGTCAAGTTATTGAAACGAAACAGTTGACAAAAATAAGGAGACATGGTAACTTTTGTGCAAATATTATCACACCATGAATGCTTTTTCAGTTTTTTGATCGTGATTGTTAACGTGTTTTTATTTGTATACCTACAATGTTGAGGAAGTGAATGCCACGTCCTATTGACGGTTTCATTTTCGATCTTGATGGCACTGTGTATCTTGGCGAGTCTGCTTTGCCGAACGCAGTTGACGCGATTGCGACGTTACGCCGGTTGAGTAAACGTGTTTTGTTTGTTTCCAATAAGCCTTTGGAACCCCGTGAGAATTACGCTCGAAAACTGACAAAATTAGGCATTCCGACTGAGCCAGACGATGTGATCACCTCGGCCTTTGTGCTTGGCTATCATCTGTCGCACACGGAACCTAACCTTAGCCTGTACGTCGTGGGTGAGGAGAATTTGCTCAACGAATTGCGCGGGCATGGACTGAAGGTTGTGAATGAATTCCTCGATCAGAGTCCTCTTGATGTTATTCAACCGCATGGTGTAGATGCGGTCGTCGTGGCATTTGACCGGACGCTTGATTACCGCAAGTTGAACACGGCGTATCAAGCACTGGTGAGTGGTGCCCGATTTTTTGCAACCAACGCAGACAAGATGTGTCCGATGCCGGGTGGCGGCATTCCAGATGCAGGTGGCACCATCGCCGCGCTGGAACATATGACCGGGCGCAAAGTGGAGCTACTGGCAGGCAAACCTTCCAAGTTAATTATGACTGTCGCGTTGCAGCGGTTGGACTTGCCCGCAGAGCGTGTGATGATGGTAGGCGATCGTTTGGAGACAGATATTTTCATGGGACAGCAGTCTGGTATGCAGACGGCTGCCACGATGACAGGTGCATCCACGCGGGCAGATGTGGCACGTATGACGACTCCGCCTACGTATGTTATTGAAAATCTTGGCGATCTCCCCGGAATAGTGGCACAAGCCACTAAATGAACGGTTGCAAGATTCGGAAAAAGGTTGTTGTGAAGGAGGTGCAGCAGGCGGCATTGTGAATACTGTCAACTTCACCCGATATGTTCAGCAGATAGTGCATTTAATGAATGGAGTGAAATCAGATATGAAGCGCAAATTGTTCTTGTTGGTTTTCGTTGTTGTCCTCGTTGTGGCGCTGGGTTCAAACCTTGTTGCCGCGCAGGACAGTTTCAATTGGCGTGCGTATGAAGGCACCAGCCTGAAACTGCTGCTCAACCAGCATCCTTACGAGCAGGCGTTGGTTGCTGAACTGCCGAAGTTCACCGAACTGACCGGCATTGAGGTGACCTATGATGTGTTCCCGGAGCAGAACTACTTCGATAAGGTCACGATTGACCTGTCGGCTGGCGCTTCGAGCACCTATGATGTGTTCATGACTGGCGCGTATATGATCTGGCAGTACGCCCCCGCTGGTTGGATGGAGCCGCTGGAAGGCTACATCAATGACCCGACCAAGACCAACCCGGATTACGACTTTGAAGACATTTTCGCTGACCTGCGTAACAGCGAAATGTGGAACCTTGAGGCTGGTCGTCAGAACCTTGGTCAAGGCTCGCAGTACGCGCTGCCGTGGGGTTTTGAATCGAACGCTCTGATGTACCGCAAGGACATCTTCGATGCGAACAACATTGCCGTACCGACCACTCTGGACGAACTGGTTGCGGCAGCCAAGCAGCTCAAGGAAGTTAATCCTGAAGCCGCTGGTATCGTGGTGCGTGGTAGCCTGAACTGGGCGACCATTCACCCCGGATTCATGACCATGTATGCCAGCCAGGGCTGCGTGGACTATGATGAGAACATGATCCCGCAGATGAACAGCGCCTGCGCCGTCGAAGTGACCAACAAGTGGGCGGATATGATCCGCAGCGCCGGTCCCGAAGCGTGGACGACCTACACTTGGTACCAAGCCGGTTCAGACTTTGGCGCTGGCAAGGCTTCCATGATGTTCGATGCCGACATTCTGGGTTACTTCCAGAATCAGCCTGATACTGCCGCTGAAGGCGTGCTGGGCAACATTGCCTGGGCACCCGGCCCGAAGGGCCCCGATGGCGCGCTGCGCACCAACATCTGGATTTGGTCGCTGGCTATGAATGCCGGTTCGCAGAAGAAGGATGCCGCTTGGTACTTCCTCCAGTGGGCGACGGGCAAAGAATTCCTGACCACCGGCGCGGTGGACTACAACATGGTCAACCCGGTTCGTGCTTCGATCTGGGAAAATGCTGACTTCCAGACGAAGATGGGCAAGCAGACCAACTATCTGGAAACCTTCAACACCATCATGTCGAATGATGCGAAGATCCAGTTCACCCCGCAACCGCTGTTCTTTGAAACCACGACCGAATGGGCGCAGGCTTTGCAGGACATCTATGCCGGTGCGGACGCGCAGACTCGTTTGGACGAACTCGTAGATAGTTTGACCACCCAACTGCAAGACGCTGGCGTGATCCAGTAGTTCTGTTGCAACAAGGGGGCGGCTCGATCAGAGCCGCCCTTGATGTCTGTTTCATCTATCAAGAGGCTCATGTCATCCCGGTGTCCTGCAACCCCGGCAGATTGGTTGTGTCTCTAAAACTGTGTCAGACCCGCAAGATAGGTCATGATACGCGAAAAAGCATTCACTGTAAGAGGATTTTTATGGCGACCATACAATCCGACCCGGCAGACGGTCTTTCGACCATTCTAGAGTCTGAGATCATCCGCCCTCCGTTGATGGTGCGACTGCGCCCGTATCTGATTGCTCTGCCGGCGCTGCTTGTTCTCATCGGCATTTTGTACCCGTTTGTGATGGGCGTAGCCTATTCGTTCACAGCCTATGCGTTTACCCGTCCGAACACTAGCTTTGTCTGGCTTCGGCAGTATCAGCGCATGGTTGAAGATTCTGATTTCTTGTACAGCACATTCGTCACACTGGCTTATGCTTTTTCGGCCACCGGCGTGCAACTGCTGCTGGGGCTGATCGTAGCCATGCTGCTGAACCGGGAAAGCCGGATCGCCAAGATTCTACAAGTTACGCTGATTTTCCCCATGATGATCGCTCCTGTCATTACGACGCTGATCTGGAAGATGATGATGCAGCCGAGCGTGGGGATTCTGAACCCGATTTTGAATTCAGTCGGATTGCCCTCGTTGGAATGGGCTGCTGTACCCCAGACTGCTTTGTTCTCGGTCGTGCTGGTTGATGTTTGGATGTTTACGCCGTTTGCCGCGTTGATCCTACTGGCCGGGTTGCGATCGTTCCCGCAAGGGCCGTTTGAGGCGGCGCGTGTGGATGGTGCTTCCTTCTGGTTCACATTCCGCAACTTGACGCTGCCAATGCTCACGCCGTTCATTCTCATTGTGATCATTTTCCGCTTTATGGACTCGCTGAAGATGTTTGACATCATTTTTGCGATGACCGAAGGTGGCCCCGGCAGTACCTTAATGACGTATCAACTCACAGCCTATCGCACCAGTATTCAATTCCAGAAGTTGGCGCAGGGGCTGCCGTATGCGATTGTGTTGTATCTTGTGATTTACTTCGTCAGCCAATGGCTGGTGAAGCGATGGGGAATCGCGCAGCGCCGTGCTGCCGGTTACTCATAGGGAGCGCATCATGGATGTCCGCTTACGCAAAGTCCTGACCAGTGTTCTGTCTGACGGTTTCTTGATCCTTTATTTCCTGTTTGCGTTGTTTCCCATCGTGTGGATGGTGCTTGTGTCGCTCAAAAGCACCAATGAGCTGTTCACAACACAGTTCATCTTCACACCGACACTGGATAACTACCAAGCTATTTTGTTTGGTGATGCACGCGCCGCAGCCGGTGTGATCGCCAAGCAAGAGTTCCCGCGCAACTTCATGAACAGCTTTATCGTGAGCAGCGGTGCGGTAGTGGTTTCGCTGCTTGTGGGCGTTCCGGCGGCTTATTCGCTGGCGCGGTACGACTTCAAGGGCAAGGAAAACCTCGCTTTTACGTTTCTGTCGTTCCGGTTTGCGCCCGAACTGGTCGTGATTATTCCGCTGTCGCTGATCTACCGGCAGTTGGGGTTATACGATACGTATTTTGGGATCATCTGGGTATACCAATTGGTGACGTTGCCGTTATTGATCTGGGTGCTTCGCAGCTACTTTGAAGATATATCCCCGGACATTGAGCAAGCTGCCATGATTGATGGCTATCCTTGGTACCGGATTTTCTTGCAGGTGTTGCTCCCGCTGGTGCGCCCCGGCCTTGCGGCGGCTGCGCTGCTGGCATTCGTGTTCGCGTGGAACAACTTTATTTTCCCGCTGGTACTCGGTGCTTCTCACGTGCAGACGGTGACGGTTTCGGCATTGGGGTACATTTCATCTGCTCAAGCATTTTTTAACCGCATGGCCGCAGCGGCGGTGATTTCATCTTTTCCGCAGATCCTTCTTGCCTTGAGTATTCAGCGTTACCTGATCCGGGGTCTGAGTTTCGGCGCGGTGAAGGGATAGCAAGATGGCAAAACTAACACTGCAACATCTCACGAAGGATTTCGGCAAGACTCGCGCCGTCAATGACATGCACCTTGAAGTGGAAGATGGTGAGTTTCTGGTCATGCTTGGCCCGTCAGGTGCAGGCAAGACTACCACTTTGAAACTGATTGCTGGTGTGGAAACCCCTACAGCGGGCAAAATCTACATTGGCGACCAGTTGATGAATGCTGTGGAACCCCATAAGCGCAATGTGGCGATGGCGTTTGAAAGTTACGCGCTGTACCCACATTTGACGGTTGGGCAGAATCTGGCATTCCCGCTGCGGTCGCCGAGTTCAAAACTGGGGAAGCCGGAGATTGACCGACGTGTAAAGCATATTTCGGAAACGCTCAACATCCAGATGCTTCTGGATCGGCTACCGCAAAACCTTTCCAACGGGCAGAAGCAGCGCGTGGCAGTTGGTCGTGCGTTGGTACGTGAACCGTCGGTTTTGCTGCTCGATGAGCCGATTTCGCATCTGGACGCCAAGTTGCGCCATCGTATGCGTCAGGAATTTAAGGCGCTGGAATCGGTCATTAATGCGACCACGATCTATGTCACACACGATTATCTGGAAGCGATGTCTCTAGGTGATCGGTTGGTTGTGCTGAATAAGGGTCTTATCCAGCAAATTGGTAAGCCGCATGATGTGTTTGCAAAGCCAGCGAATGTGTTTGTCGCAAAAATTCTTGGGCATCCCCAGATCAATCTGGCGAATTGCAAGGTTCAGAACAATGCGGGACAGTTACAGGTTTCTTCTCTGGATGGGCGGTTATCTCTCGACGTTGGCGGAATTTTGGCGGATGCCGTGAACAAGGGGAATTACGACTCGCTGCTCGTAGGCATTCGACCGCTGCATGCGAAAGTGGTCGGGAGTGATGCGCCTGCACGCAATTCGTGTGAGGGTACCGTATACGTGTATGAGCGTCTGGGTACCAAAGGTGTATTGACGGCACAGGTGGGTGAGCAGCGGATGGATGTGCTCACGCCGATAGATCACGATTTCACGATTGATGAACCTGTCAAGATCGCAGTAGAAGCCGATCAAATTGTGTTGTTCGACCCGAAATCGGAAAAGAATATTCTGGTAGGTTAAAGCATCATGGCAGAAGTTCGCATCGAGCATCTCTACAAGACATATAAGGGCGGGGTCGAAGCCGTTAAGGATTTGAATCTGACGATCAAGGATGGTGAATTTCTCGCCCTACTGGGGCCATCCGGTTGTGGCAAGACTTCGACGCTGCGTATGATCGTGGGTTTGGAAGCGATTACCAAAGGTGATCTCTATATCGGCAATCATCGCATGAACGATTTGGAACCGAGTGAGCGAAATACGGCACTGGCTTTTGAAAGCTATGCGCTGTATCCGCCGCTGACGGTGTTTGATAATATCGCGTTCTGTTTGCGTGCCCGCAAAATGGATTCGGCGGAAATTAAGCGCCGTGTGATGGATGTGGCGCGTATTCTGGAGATCGAAAACATACTTGGTTCCCGGCCTGTGGAACTGGGTGGTGGGCAGAAGCAGCGTATTTCGCTGGCTCGTGCGCTCGTTCGTGATCCTGATGTGTTTCTGATGGATGAGCCTCTTTCCCATCTTGATGCAGCGCAGCGTGCGCACATGCGCGTGGAATTAAAGCGGTTGCATGCTGAATCGCGCCGGACGACGGTTCTGGTTACGCATGACCAACTCGAAGCGGTTGCGATGGCGGAACGTGTGGCTGTGATGAATTTGGGCGTGTTGCAACAGGTTGGGACGTTCGACGAGATTTACAACCATCCGGTGAATGAGTTCGTTGCGGGTTTCATTGGCGAACCGCCGATGAATTTCCTGAGCTGTGAACCGATTAGCGAAGATGGCACAGTTGGGTTACGTGCTGCTGATGGTAGTTTCAAGTTTAACCTGCCTGCCGAACTGGGAAGCAAGGTGGCTGCGCAGAATCTAAAACAGGTCAAGCTGGGCATTCGTCCGATTGACGTGATCGCAAAACATGCTGCCGCGCAGAATTCGGAACCGGAAGTGCAGGGGCGCGTGTTTACGTATGAATCGCTTGGTGAAGAAGGACAGCTGGCCGCCAAAGTGGGTTCGTATGATGTTCTCATCGTGACTCCGCCAAGCGATGCCTACGACGCCGAGAAACCTGTGTGGTTAGGTTTGCGGTCGGATCGTATTCATTTGTTTCATGCTGATACAGGTGTCGCCCTTTAGCGCATTATGAACGCTGTTTTAGCGATTGATGCTGGGACTGAAGCGATCAAGGCCGGATTGTTCGATGAATCGGGTCAGCTTCTTTCAATTGGTTCGCGCAGATATAACACCTATTTCCCACGACCGGGCGCTGCTGAACAAGACCCGAATGAGTGGTGGAATGGTTTGGTGGGGGCGGTTGGTGATTGTCTAAAAGACTCGCCAATTGCCCCGGATCAGATCAAAGGGATATGCGCGGATGCCACAACTTGCACCGTCATTCCGATGAAAGCCAACGGCGAGCCATTGCGACGGGCGCTATTGTGGATGGATGTTCGGGCGACTGAGCAAGCGGCAAGGATTTTTGCCAGCGGGGATGATTCATTGCGCTACAGCCTAGCGGGTGTGAGCGCGGAATGGTTCCCCGCAAAGGCGCTCTGGTTGAAGGAACAAGAGCCGGAAATTTATGCCAGCGCGGACTATCTGATTGAGTATACCGATTGGTTGGCGTATAAGCTCACCGGACGGTGGTCATTCAATTTGAATACACTCGCTCAACGCTGGTACTACCACACCCCCAGCGGCGGTTGGCCGTTGAGCTTTTACGAGCGAATTGGGCTAGGCGGTGTGGAAGCGAAATTCCCCCGTGATGTGGTGCCGATTGGCGATCCTGCTGGTGAGCTGTCTGCGACGGCGGCACGGCAGCTTGGTTTGCCTGCGGGTATTCCAGTGGCGATGGGCGGTGGTGATGCGTTCATTGGCCTGCTCGGTCTGGGTGTGACCGAACCCGGCGATCTGGGCGTGGTCATGGGGTCATCCAATGTGCTGTCCGGTTTAAGTGCAACAGAGGTTCATTTTCCTGGTATTTTCGGGGGATTCCCCGATGCGGTAGTGCCGGGGTTGAGCTTGATTGAAGGTGGGCAGGTTTCGACCGGTTCTATTTTGAATTGGTTCAAGCGCGAATTTGGGGGCAGTCTGGCTACCGAGGCCGATGCGAAGGGCGTTTCGATCTACCGGTTGCTAGACGATGAAGCAGCACGGGTTCCTGTTGGCTCGGAAGGGCTAATTGTGCTGGATTACTTTCAGGGGAACCGTACACCGCACACCGATTCGCTGGCACGTGGCGTTGTCATGGGGCTGTCGCTGCAATCCAGTCGGGCGCATGCCTTCCGTGCGATCATGGAAGGGATTGCTTACGGGATGAAGGATATTCTGGACACGTTCAAGCGTCATGAATGTGTGGTTTCCCGCGTGATCGCCTGTGGCGGTGCCACGCATAGCCCATTGTTTATGCAAATTTATGCCGATGTGATTGGTCAGCCGATCACCACCACGAAAGTGACCGAGGCTTCCCTTTTGGGGTCGGCTGTGGCTGCGGCTTACGGTGCTGGATGGTATCCTTCGCTGGTTGCGGCATCGAAGGCGATGGTGGAGACGAGTGGCGTTTATCAGCCGGATATGAGCCGCCACGAGGCATACGCTTTTTTTGCCCAACAGTACCGAGACTTGTACAATGCCATTCGCCCTGTACAGCACACGGTTACGCGGCATGTGCTAGGTTGAATTTCCTGATTGTGATTATTGCGTCATTGGGCGCAGAGATAGGATACTATGACCAAGATTGATCCCATCTACGTAGGCAAAGATGCCATCAGCCATCTTCTGGAATATGTGGCGGCGAAAAGCCTGAATCGTTTTTGTATTGTTGCGGACGAGAATACCTTCCCGGCGCTGGGCGGGCGTGTTGAGGCGGCGCTGAAGGCTAAAGGGCATGATGTGACCAGCGTGGTGCTGGAAGGCCACAATATTCACACGGACGAACATGAGTGTATGCAGGTGTTCATTCGCGCCCCACTTGGACCCTGCACATTTATCGCGGTGGGTTCCGGCACAATCACCGACATTACCCGTTTTGTCAGCCACCGCACCGGACGGTCGTTTATCGGGATGCCGACCGCACCTTCGGTTGACGGGTTTACGTCCATCGGTGCGCCGATTATTCTGGCGGGCGTTAAGACGACGATTCTGTGCCAAGCGCCGCTGGCGGTGTTTGCTGATCTGGAAACGCTGGCTAGTGCGCCGCAAGCCCTGATTGGCGCGGGTTTCGGGGATATGATCGGCAAGATCACGTCGCTGGCGGATTGGAAGATGGGCAGCCTGCTGTGGGATGAACCTTATGATGCGGCGATTGCGGCACGGTCGCAGGCCGCGATTGACAGTGTGGTTAAATATGCCGATTCCATTGGTCAGCGTTCGGAGGAAGGTGTGCGGGCGCTGATGGATGCGCTGATCGAATCTGGCCTGTGTATGCTCGATTTTGGCACCTCGCGGCCTGCTTCGGGCGCGGAGCACCATGCTTCGCATTACTGGGAAATGAAGCGTTTGAAGGAAGGCCGCGTCACCCAGTTTCACGGCGCTCAGGTAGGCTATGCGCTTACGCTGGTGGCCGCGCAGTATGCACGTATACGCGACATCAACCGTTCGGATGCGATGAACCGTCTGGAAGCCGCAGCGCTACCTGATCGGCAGGCTGAAGTGGATAACATCCGCAGCGGATATGGTGATATGGTGGATAACATCGCTAAGGAACACCTTGCTTTCCTCAATTTGAGTGAAGAAGGGTTCGACCAACTCAAGCACAAAATTGCAGATCACTGGGGCGATATTCAGGATATTGCGGCGCGTGTCCCACTGCCCGAAGTTATCGCGGCGGCGCTGGATAAGGCCGGCGCACCGACTACATGGCAGTCACTTGGGCTGGATGAAGATGAAGTGCAGCCGGGGTTCCAGTACGGGCACTACCTGCGCAATCGGTTTACAGTGTTGAAACTCAGTCGCATCCTCGATGTGCCTCTGGGGTGATGTGTTCCCGGTAGGTGATGCGCTAGAGGCGTTGTGAAAGAAAATCGGACGGGTATCAGCCGTCCGATTTTGATTCGTAGGATTACTGAAGGCGGGTAGCTGGAACGCCGTTGCGCGTGGTGAGGACGGTGCGGGCGCGTTCGATTTCCGCCCGCGTTTGTTCAGCCGACCAGCCCATTGTTTCGCCGATGGTGTTAGCAATCGCTTTGAGTGCCGAACCGTTCACCATGCCTAGAATGGCAATCCATGTGCGGCGCAATAGAAGGTCGTCAACGTGTTCGACCTTTTCCTGAGATGCGATGAACATGATTTCACGACGGCTGTAGGAGGGGAGGCCGTCTATTGGCGTGTCGGTTCCGCCGCTGATGTAGCGAGCAATGGCCTCGGCGCGTGTGCCATAGCGTTCAAACAGATCGGCGATGCGTGCAACCGGGACGCCGGTTTGATGGCTGATGTTCTTGATCCATGTATCCCGTGCTTCGGTGGAACGGGGATAGTTTTTGCCACCGCCAATAGGCATATCCTGTGTGGAGACTTTGCGGGAACGCCCTAAAAAGCCCAATGCTTTATCGGCTGTTTCAGCGGAGAAGGCGCGGAAGGTTGTCCACTTGCCCCCTACCAGTGAGTAGATGGGGAATTGTATAGCCGAGTCGGGTTCAGTGACCTGAATGCTATGATCGCGGCTCACCAACCCGACAAATTCAACGTCGCTAAAGGGTAGCGGGCGCACACCGGAGAAGTGGAAAACAATTTGAGACGGGTCAACCTGCATTCCCGGCAAAATATGGTCGGTGAATTTGAGGAAGTAGTCTATTTCTTCCTGACTGCAAACGGCGTCATCCGGGTTGTCGCAGCGGAGATCGGTCGCGCCGATGATGACCTTATCACGGAAGGGCATGAAGATCGCCAAGCGACCATCGGTGTTCTCGAAGAAGATTGAACTGCCATTGACTACAGCGGCTAATTCGGGGTGATCCACTACGATGTGTGAGCCTTTTGTGCCACCAATGAAACGGGTTGGTCGTTTCATGGCGCGGTTGACAAAATCAATCCATGCGCCACCGGCGTTAATGACGAGTTTGGGGTGTACATCGAAGGTTCGACCGCTGGTTTCATCCTTTAGCGTAACGGTGGAGCCTTGCCCCGTGACAACGCTGCAATAGTTTAGCGCATGAGCCAGAGAGGTATCTGTTTCGCATTCCAACACCTGTTCAACGCCGATCCGTTCCGCTTGCGGCATGAGGCAGTCGTAATAGGTGGCAGCGCCGATGATTGAGGGATTCAGTTTGCTGTGTCGGGCTAAGGCTTGTTCCCGATTTAACATGCGGTGTGTGGGGGTGACACGGTTTTTCCGCGTGAACCAGTCATAAAACATCATGCCGATTTTGACCACGATAAAACCGCGCTCGGATGGACGCTTGAGCAGTCCGATGAATTTGAGCGGCGCGTTGAGTAGGCCGGAAAACCAACTGAACACGGGAATGGTGGTCGGCAGTAGTTCGACGGCATGCGGCGCATTCAGGAGTAACCGGTTGCGCTCGGTGAGGGATTCGTGTACCAGCCCAAACTCACCATGTTCGAGGTAGCGTAGCCCGCCATGTGCCTGCCGGGATGAGGCTGCGCTGGCGCCTGAACAGAAATCGGCTTTGTCAACGAGTAGCACATCTACCCCTTGCAGCGCGAGGTCGCGGAATGTGCCGATGCCGTTGATTCCTGCGCCGATAATGAGAACGCTTAGATTCGGGTTCTGGGAATAGTGGTCAATAATCTGCTGGCGATTCATGAGGTGTTCCTGCTATCCCTTCAAGGTTTATAAGTTTGAAGTATACCGCGTGGTTTACCCTTTGATTGTGCTTGGTTATACTCTGCGAGAGAGAATTGGACTGATTGTTGAAAGAAGAATTTGGATGATGGATGAACTCATACTTGGTATTGATATTGGTACCACCAACGTAAAGGCCATCCTTGCCACGCCTGATGGTCAAGTTGTCGCGCAGGCTACTGAAGGGTATACGTTGCTGACGCCGCGACCGGGCTTTGTGGAACAGAATGCAGAAGATTGGTGGCTGGGGACAGCGCGGGTTACGCGGGCTGTGATGGCGCAGGCTCAAGCACGACCTGAGCAAGTGAAGGCAATTGGACTTAGCGGGCAGGGGGCGGGCGCTACACTGGTTGATTCGAGTGGGCAGCCTGTTCGCCCCGGTATTATCTGGATGGATGCGCGTTCGGAGGCGCAATGCGAACAGATGCGCCAGCGATGCGGCTCGCGCATTCTGGCGATTAACGGCAAACAGCCTGCACCTTATAACATGGATCCCAAACTCATGTGGCTGGCGGAACACGAACCGGAGGTGCTGGCACGGGCGAAATACAGTTTGACGACCACAGGATATGTCAATTTGCGGTTGACCGGGGAAGCTGTATTGAACGTGTCGGATGCGAGTATTCCGTTCGCGTTTGACCAAGCCGCCTGTGATTGGTCGGATGAACTCATCGCCTGTTTTGGCGTGCGGCGTGATTTGTATCCGCGTGTTGCGCCGTGTCAAGAAATTATTGGCGGGCTACTGGCGGAAGCGGCGGGGGCGATGGGGCTGGCAACCGGAACGCCTGTGATTGCTGGTGGTGAGGATACCTCGGCGGCCGGTTTAGCGGTGGGCGTGAGTTTGCCGGGACAGGCGATGCTGTCGCTGGGAACAGGCGGGTCTATTTATATCGCGCAGGATCGGGCGCTGGCGCATCCGAACCTGCTCACGTTTGCGCATGTTTTGGAACAACAGTGGTTTGTGGGTGGAACGATAGTTGCTTTTGGCGCGTCACTGGCGTGGTGCCGTGATCTGCTTGGTCACAGCGATTTTACGACAATGACCGATCTGGCGGCGCAAAGTGCGCCGGGGGCTGAAGGTGTGGTGTTTCTGCCGTATCTGAGCGGTGAATTGCAGCCGATTAATGACGGACATGCGCGGGGTGTATTCTTCGGTTTGAGCTTGAACGCGAAACAACCGCAATTGATCCGGTCGGTGCTGGAAGGCGTGGCATTGGCGATACGTCATAATATTGAGGTGGCTGCCGAGGTCGGGGCGCGGTTAAGCGAATTGCGCGGGGTAGGGGGGCCAACTCGAAGCCCTCTCTGGTGTCAGATTATCGCTGATGTGACGAACCAACCGCTGACAGTATTGAAAGATAATCCCGGCGCTCCGTTGGGGGATGTGTTTTTGGCTGCGGCAGCAGTGGGCTTGATTGACAGCGCCGGTGAAGCGGCGGCGCGGGCTGCGAAGGTTGAGCATGTTTATACGCCCAACCCGGCGGTGCGGGCTGTATACGATGATGTGTTTGAACTGTATCGGCGGTTGTATCCGGCGTTAAAACCAGCGTTTGACCAGCAGGCACAATCGCACGGGCTAGGCCGAATATACTCATGACACTCTTTCTTGGGATTGATGTGGGAACCACTGGAGTGAAGGCTGCGCTATTCACGCCAGACGGTCATTTGGAAGTTGCGCGAACGGTGGAATATCCGATTCAGCATATTCGTCCGGGATGGGTTGAGCAGCAACCGGAAGATTGGTGGAAGGCAACGTGTACTGCGATCCAGCAGGCGCTTGAACGGGTACCAGATGCGGCTGCGCGGGTCGTGGGATTGGCTGTCAGCTCGCAAGCGCCTTCGCTGGTGGCATTGAACGAGGCCGGTGAATCGATTCGACCTGCATTGATCTGGATGGATCGGCGGGCAGAAGCAGAAACCAGCCAGCTTATAGACCAACTGGGCTGGGATGAGATCGTTCGGATTACAGGGAATCGGCCTGACCCGTATTACATCTCGTCCAAAATTAAGTGGTTCCGGCAGCATGAGCCGGAACTCCACCACCAGACGCGCTGGTACGTGCAGATTCCGGGCTACCTGAATTACCGACTGACGGGCGAATTCACGCTGGATGATGCTCATGCTGGACTGATGGGATTGCGGGATCGCAGCAGCGGACAATGGTCAGATGTGTTGTGTGAAGCCTGTGGTGTGAATCCCGATCAGTTGCCTACGGTGTTTATGGGGCATCAGATTGTCGGCACCGTGCGGACGAACGCGGCGGCAGAAACCGGACTGCCTTCCGGTATCCCCGTGATGGCGGGTACTGTGGATGGTTCCGCAGCAGCAGTAGAAGCGGGCGTGGTCGAGGAAGGTGTGTTGGCGGAGATGACTGGCACTTCGACGGTGCTGATTATGCCGAACAGTAGAGGGATCAGCGAACCGGCATTCATCTCGATGCCTCATGCTTTGCCGGGGATGCACATGCTGGTGGGGGCGATGGTTTCTTCCGGCGCAAATCTGAACTGGTACCGGGATCAATTTGGGCGCTGGGAAATCGAGGAAGCTCGCCGTACCGAGTCGGATGTGTTCGATTTGCTGACGAAAGAGGCTGCGAGTTCACCTCCGGGCAGCGATGGTGTGCTATTTCTGCCGTATATGATGGGTGAGCGTGCCCCGATCTGGCACACACAGGCGCGGGGCGTGCTATTCGGCCTGTCACTGGGTACGAAACGCGGGGCAGTCATTCGCGCCATACTGGAAGGAACGGCCTTCGCACTGCGGCATAATATTGATGTGGCGCGAAAGGCAGGTGTTCCGGTGAGGGAAATACGCTCTGTTGGAGGAGGGACGCGCAGCGTGTTGTGGAACCAGATCAAGGCAAATATTCTGGGGATACCGGTGCTTTTGCCGGAGGCTTCTGTAGGGGCGCCTTTTGGTGACGCGGTACTGGTGGGCATGGGACTTGGCTATTTCCCCGATGTTCTGGGCGCACTACGGGAGATGGTGCGTATCAAGACCGTCTATGATCCCGATATGGAACATGCTTGGCGCTATGCCCGGATGTACGGGTTGTTTCGTGATTTGTATACTCATTTGCGCGAAGATTTTGATCGGTTATCAGAAGTTCCATGACTATTCGCCGTGCGGTGATTGGTGGATTATTGACCTGTTTGTTTATGGTTGTTGAGATCGTTATTTGTATGCGGCCTTATGATGGTCGTGATCTGCGGCAGTTGTTGACTGGCGGGTGTGATATGCCCTGTTTCGCGGGTGTCATTCCGGGCGAAACCTATGTGCGCGATGCGGCGGAACAACTGGCGCAGGATAGAACGATTGAAGCGCAAGTGGAATATCGGTTGAATAACCGGAACCGTTATTTTCTAGTGAACTGGAGCGGGTTTTTGTTTGATCCGTTTCAACAAGCAGGACAAATGGTTCTCGACCACACGTCAATTCCAGAAGAAGTTCCAGCGGATGATTTTTATGTGCGCTGGAAACAAGCCCCTTCATTGGGTGATGTTTATTTGGGGCTTGGTGTCCCGGAACGGGTTGATGTTGGGTTCTGGTATCACGATCTGGGAACGCGGGTGAGCGCCATCCTACGGTTACGATACGGAGGTGGTCGGTTGGTGGTGTACACACGGCATCTGTGCCCGGTTGCGTATCGTACCTTCTGGACAACACCTGTAATGGCTGTGCGCTACAGCGCCGAACCGCTTGCTGTGTTGCAGGAAGCCTCTATTGAGTATGTTCAACGGTTAAAAAACTGTCGTTAGGGCTTCATCACTGGTCGTTATTTTACGCCCCCTGATATGGGGATGGTATCCACATCTTGATTTGTACGACTGTATATCGTATTGGTAGTGCAGTGAGATTATCTCGTACCGGGCAAAGGTGAGGACGTGGGGTAGGATTGGGAGTATGAACACAACCAAAACTACCCAAACACGACCTCAATTGGAAACTTTAGCCTGTGTGA
>Ga0172373_10005081_pt1 | contig 18209 bp, 19 predicted proteins | sample Lak10m_2_FD_114546 | JGI IMG/M metagenome (GOLD analysis project Ga0172373, IMG submission 114546) | Freshwater microbial communities from Kabuno Bay, South-Kivu, Congo - kab_092012_10m | ecosystem: Environmental > Aquatic > Freshwater > Lake | place: Democratic Republic of the Congo...
CCTGCTTTGACTAGCGGGCTACAAATGTTGCTGAGTCAGCAAGTCAATGATGGACAGCCATGGCTGCTTCTGCAGTTTGAAGTTCGGTGTAACGGTACGCTTGCACTTGACTGTTCATCTGTTCCATCACGACCGCAGTGGAACTTGCGCTGTCCTCTTGCCGAAGTAATTGTTGTAATGCATTCTGAACTTACAAAGGCGACAGTGTACCATTTACAGCCCGCGCAAGACAGAATTGAGATTCAGTCTCAAGCGGTGGTGCCTGCATGCATTTTTCTCGGGCAAGGCGTCTCATGGGTCAACAGCGTCGCTTTTGCCACAGAGCCTTCGTCCCATGAAATTCGCAGACGACTATTGCGCGGCGCCGAGCTTATGCACGCGCCTGTCGTCGTTAGTCCTGTTTCCAGTTCTTGGCGCCGAGAGCGCATTGTTGTGACTTTAAACCCAGTTGAAAATATGCGAGTAGAGCTGCTCTTCCGTCGCGATGCTCGCACTATGCACGCCTGCAGCGTCGGAGTGGACGATGTGCAAGTAGCAGCAGTGCTGAGCTCATTTCCGTCCCTGTTCAGCGACGGCGTCATCTGTGCCGTCTTGACCGTCCCCACACTAGCAAACCTGCAAACTGTCGGACTCGCGTCCCTGATTGTCAACACAACCTGGACGCGCGTGCACGTGACAGTGTCGCTGCAACGCTTTGCAAATACAGAAGCGTGCGAGTACCAAGTGCGCATGTACAACGATGTTGCAGCCGACTGCCCATCTTTTACCGCACAGCCGTCGGGAATCGAGCGCATCGGCTGCAGACTGCTGAGTGACGCTACAAACGTGCGCGGGTCGTATGCGGAATGCCAAGTTGAACTACCCCTTGACACGGCAAACGTGGGCGTTGCTGTACAGGCAGTGACGCAGGACGCCGGCTGTCGTCTTAGTGCAAACGACTCGCTCGTCGCTTGGCTCAGGCCGTACACGGCTCTGTACTCGTGCCCGACAGGCCAATTTCGAGACGCTGCAGGCAACTGCATCAATTGCCATGACACAGACGCTCTGATTGCTGGATGTCCGCTTGGACAGCGCCTGTCTGGATGCCCGGCGCTGTTACAGGCGCCCTCGCGTTGCGAAAAGTGCGTCGCAGGATCCGAAGCCGTGGCGACAGGCGTGGCAGACTGGGTCACAAGCAATGCGAGCATCTGTGCCTGGAGGTGCAAACCTGATTTTTTTCGACTTGGCGACGCTTGCATTCCTTGCAGCACACAACAGCAAGAGTGTGCAGTTGGCCAGCGCTGGCAGGCGTGTGACGCACAGCAGGACGCGCAATGTGTTGCATGCCCCGACCTCCGTCTTACGATGGGCACGTACGCATCAAACGCAGAGTATTACGATGCTTGCCAGACTCGTTGTCGTGAAGGCCGCTACAACGACACTACCGAACTTGCCGACGGCCGCTGCAAGCGCTGCTGGGACAGCACTGAACTGGCGCTGCATGCCAGCCGCGAAGTCCGTTTTTTTGCGCTTTTTAACTGTTCTGCTACAAGCAACGCGCGGTGGGCGCCTTGCGCTGAGGAGGTCGGAGCGGAAGTTGTCGGCAGCGACCCTGGCGCAGACAGTACGTTCACAGGCCGCTGCGTGATGAAGTGCCTGCCCGGCTGGCGCAGGCGCGGTCCTGAAGAGCCAGGAACATCCACCTGCGTGGAGTGTGAGCATCCGCGCAGAGTACAGTTTGGAAATATTACACAGCTTCCGCTGGAGCAGCCCGCATACAACTGGCTTCCAGAGTCGTGCTCAATATCGTGCATTCATCCGTGGTTAAGCACGCGCGCACGACACGCGACTGAAGATACGTGCGTCATTTGTGAAGCTGAGGACGGCGGTTATTTGTGTCCTGATGGCCAGTTTCCAACAGGGCCTTACTGCGCGTGCCAGACTTGCGAACTGTAGACACACGCAATCTAGTCATTTTTTTAAAAAAAGATACCAGCATAATAAAGACGACTTTTACATGCAGCAACCACACCTTGCCACTCACGAAAAGCCCAAAATAAGCACTGCAGGCGTCGTGCACACTAACCTGGCTCACCGCATGATGTCCCCTCAAGAGCTTGATGCTGCGCGAAACTGCGTCAGCGAGTCATTGCATACAAAGATTACCATCTTACCCAATCACTCCATTAATCCTGACGGCGAGCTAGAAGGCTTTGTTTTTGAGTGCTGCGGTGAAGACTCTGCAAGCGTCTTGCCACTGACAAAGTCGAGCTTTGCCACCACCGCTGTCTACGAGTGTCTGCCAGACGCTTCTGCTTTCCGCAATTTGAGTTCTGACATCGATCGCGCAGCTGCGTTGCTAATGGAAACAGTGCGCAGCATTGACACAGACAATGAAGAGCCTCTCAAGTTTGACTGTATGCCAGACTGGGAAAATGCCGCCGTTTCACAGCTAAAGGACCAGCGAGCTTGGCGCGAAAGCATTCCAGCAAAAATCGGCGTGTATCACGCGTTCATGCGCACAACGGCGCAGAACATGCGTGAGCACAAACTTTTTATCGTCGTTTCGGGACACTGTCGACACGCCAGCGAGGAATTGTATAACTTATGGCTCGACGCGCGCGAAACCATCACAGTCAAGCAATTTATGGATTGTGCTGAGGTCGACTGGCTTCGCAAGGCGACGCTTCGCCACCACAACCGCCTAGCTGCGCGTCTTGCTCGCAATCTCGGTCTCAATGTCCGCTACATCGACGACGTTGATGCAGTCACCAGCACCAGTGCTTTGTTGCCAACTACATGCAGCGTCGGTCGAGATCTTGTAATGAGGCGCGGACGCGTCGCGCTTACCAGTGATGCTGTGCTGCTTGATGGCTCAAAATCAGGGGTCGTATTTGACTGTTTTGCAAGTGAAGGATTCTGGGTGTTCATGGGTCCGCGAGACACTGGCTCCTACCGCATGTTTGGCACTGAGCTCCGCGTTTCTGACGCCAACGCTGCACTGCCCTCCAAAACAGTGCGGCACCATCGTCAGTTTCCTGCTCGTGAAAAGGCTAACATTGTCAGCGCACCCGCACGACGCGTGCAAGATTTCCCGTGTGATGACATTTCTGCCAGTGCAAACATTCTATATCACAAAGCTGAAACGTGCTATACAAGTTTTCTTTTTCCACACGCAGACTTCGTGCAGGCTATCACGAAGCTTGGCTACAACATGAACGACGGCATTACAAATCTTATGCCTATAGTCGTCTACTGCGAGGACGAGTAGTTGGTGTTACACACATTGTCATTTTATGTTTTACGTTTATTAAAAAGAAAGAAACTCAAGGCAAAGAAACTCAAGCCTTTTTAGTCGCGCAACCTCCATGCCCCACTCGCATCCTCCCGCCTGCCCACCCAGTTCGGTGACACGCACAGATCGCCAAGCCGGGTGCATGCACATTGCACTTCAGCCAGTGACGTCTGCTCATGAACTTTCGTCCGCGGGCACTTGCAGCCTGCCTTGTCCAGCAAGACCAGCTGTTGCGAGGTCATGATGCGAACAGTCACTGGGGGAGCAGTGACGAACGACTGCGTGAAGAAGTTGCAAACGCTTGTCCACATGCTCGACCAAAAATGACCGGTGTTGCTCGGAGGGACGTAGGACACGTCGCTGACCAAGTCGTCGTCTGCTGCCTTGATCTCGTCCCACTCTTTGCACTCTGGCGTGACTATCTGCAATTTCTTCTTGAACGTCTCCTTGAACCTACGCTGCTCCTTTCGCGCCAGACGCGCGCTCCTGCGTGGCTCTTTCTGCTCTTGCTTTTTTTTCATGACGCTGTCAAGCTGCTGCTTAAATACATAAGCACGTGATTCTGTCTGTCAACCGTTGTTACACCAGTTACACCAGATGAGCAAGCATGGGCTTGCCGCGAGGCAACATGCCGCGACCCTCGCGCACACTCGCGACCCCAACAAAGTTAGACCCAAGATGCCCGCTGCCATGTACCTCCTCCCGTTGTCCAGTTTTCGAGATCGTCGTCAGATGTCCATGGAACGAGAAAATATAAGGATCTGTCTCGTTTGAAGTTGCTGCATGTCCAGGATCCAGAGACATGTGAAGATCCGACCATGCATTCAGGCCCAGAGCATGGTAATACATTCCGTACGAAGTGGCAACATTATAATCGTTAGTCGAAACTTGATTTTGTGGAGCAAACGGACAATGCTCTTGAATTGCGTTTGGTGTCCCTCCTTTGTCTGGATGTACCCTTAATCTGTTGGCTACAGGAACTGATGGATGCCAAACGAGAGGGTTTGGAAATTGATCCGTCACGTTCCTCCATTTTGGTAACGCCATCACAACCATGCTTTTACCTGAGAACTGCGTTGTCAAATTCTCCGTCTTACTCCTAAAATCGTCGCAATCAGAAGAATTCCATTTCATAATCCGCGAGTCGTTGCCGCCACAATACCCGTCGAAACAAACATCAAAAACCCGGATTAGGTTTCGCTCATTAATGACCATTGCGCGCTCGTGGTACTTGTAGCTCATACCCCAGATCCCGTGCTGTGAGTCGTCATAGCACGACAGCTCAGTCTGGCCCCAGAACGTGGCTCCAAGCTCTTCTGGGCCCCCGCCGCGGCCAAAGATTACACCAAGCATGTAGTGCTCGATGTTTGGACGTAGCAAAAACAGATCCGTTGCAAAACCAATACATGTATCTTGTTTTTCAAAAAACTGCTCTAGTGCTGCTTTAAATTCTGCCAAATTTGTGAGTTGTGTTTCTTTGTATGGATCATCTTTGTTGGCAGTTTTTTCAATCTTACAATTTTGAATAAAATTCCCTGTTTCATCTTCAAATCCCAGCAATTTTGCAAAAGTTTGATTTTTATCGTCCTCTGAGTTCAACGGTGTAGAAGCAAAAATTTGGATATCGTCAAGTGATTCTGGCAAGCTTGCCCTAAACAGGTCCACCCAGGATAAATAGAACATGGAGTCTCGCGATTGATCGTAGAACTCGTAACGCTTTTCCAGGTTGCTCTTTTCATACGGAATACGGTAATGCTCGCTGACGCGCACGCGGCGACGCAGCATGTCACGTGGCGCCTGGCCAGACTCGAGGCTAAATTGGCGGGTGTTAATGATGCTGATGCCACGGTAAGATGGCAGGTCAGGCCCCTGCGCGAGCTTGCGCTTGCCGTCTGGTCCTGCTGTGATGTAGTTTGTGCGCTCCGGCGTCATTGTCAGCTGGCGTGTCAGCGCCCCGTTGCTAAGCATAAACGTCGGTGGCTTGCTGCCCCACTGAGTCAAATGATTCTTGGCGTCCTCAATTAGGTAGTCGAGGGCGTTTTCGTTTTTTTGCACAAACCCAAAGAGATCGACGTACATGCGGCACATTTGCATAAGTGTCTTACTGCCGTCCCAGTACTTTTCGTCCATATACTTTTGATACGACGGCGCGTGAAGCAGTGCCATGTGCACGTCGAGGTCATTTGTCAGCTGAATTGAGCCGACAAGCTGCATCAGTTGTCGCCTGAAGTTTTCCATTCCCTGCGGTGACATCATAAAGTTGTGCTCCATGGCGATCGCCAAACCATGGCGAACAGCGTACCCTGCAAAAGAGCGCTTGCTCTGCGGCAGCACACGCGCCGCTGACTCGTACGGAACGCGGCTGGCATAGCCCTCGTCAAACGAATAAACGTTCCATTTTATTTTTTGGTCAGGATTTTCCATGTAGTAATAGGGCAAAATAGTTTTTGTAAAAGGCGAAGACGTCGCGTCTGTGATCAAACCGTCAATGCGATCACTCAAAAATGTGTTTGACCCCTTGAGCGCGTCTGGAAGGTGCCAGCGCTGATGGCGCTTGTGCCGCTGCGCGTCCCACTTAATTTCTCTCGCCGCTGGACCGAACACGTTTTCGTAGTTTGCCATCATTGCAGAAGGATCTCCTGAATTTGTCGTACCGCCTCCATTGTAGCCAATGTCTCCACTGAGCAAATATGCAGGATTAACTGCAGAGCGGTCTGCATGAGGCTGGCCCTCATCAACACCTGCTGACATGTTTACCATACCTGTTATATATTCACTCAGTGCAAATCAGTGGATGTATGTAATATTACTTCACATTTCATCTTCCTCTTCGTGTTCGTGCACCCGTCGACGCTTGCTTTCAATATTCGGACGAAGAGTCTGTGAGAGGTCAGGCACACAGATGGGCGGAGTTCGCATATGTGTTAGCGTCACGGGTAGTGCGGTGTGGTCGATCACGAGGAAAATCCACTCGTCTTTTTCAAATTCTTCTGAAAGTTTTTTCATCTCTTTTTCGGTCAGCGAGTCTAAGAAATTCAAGAAAGCGCGAACCTGGTGCCCAAGCTCAGAAACTACGTCGCTGCGCTGCCGCTGAGAAGAATATGAGCCTGGCTTATTGCACACCTCTTTTTTCTGCAGCATCTTTCCTGCAAGCACACACAGGTGCTCGCGCATGTTTGGAATGGCATCGCAGCGAAACATCAGGCGTACGACTGCGGCAAAGCCTCTGTGCAGCCAAAAAAAGCTTTCTAAATCACTGTGATGCTCAGAAACAAATTGCAGCAGAAGCTTGTGATATTTGTTTTTGCCTGAGCGTAATTCAAATATTTTTGCATTTAACTTGTGTTGCACGTCTGCAAATTTTATTGCGTCTAACGCATCTCTGATCCGCTGCAACCCCAAAGCCTCAAACATGGCTGAGTACACGGTTTGTGATATGTCATACTTTTCATCACGCTTCGCTGCATAGCGTTTTTCCCAGTATTCTGCTGTCCGCACAACCCAGTCCACGAGTATTGCCGGGTCTTCAACCTTCTGCAAAATGTCGATGTTTTCTTTGACGCCCGCGTCAATAAACGTCTGCAAGTGCTTTTGCAGCGCGTCGCGAGTCAATAGTGTCGCGTTCTCAAACTCGTTGGACACGCTTTGTCGCGTCCATACGAGTGGCAGTAAATTGCCGTTACTGTCTCGGACTGGCATGTTGGCCAGGGCTGCCACGTCGACTGCGACCTTCATGTCGATGCGCTTGATGTTATTGAGGTGCAGCATCAACGAACTCATGTCCGCCTGCGTATTATCAGAATCTGCATACATGCTGACATATCGCTTTATACGCCACAACCCTAATAAACAAAAGCCGTGAATGGAAACGGACCGCCTACGACGATTCCTCCAAAGTCGCCTAAATTTGCAGCGCACGGGCGGTGTCTTGTTTGCGCGTGATGCGGAGACTCTTATTCTCGCGGACACGGCAGATTTTTCGACCACACACGCAAAGCTGGTAGAAACAGCATTTCCACACGTGCGATTTTCCGTCGTGTCTTGCGATTCCAGCGCCAGTGGCTTTATTGTCGTCTTCAACGCTGCCAAAGACAACCGCACTTGGCGACGATCCACAACGCGCTTGATTCTGCATTTGCTCTGTTTTATTGCTTCCGCGTATGCTACAACCTGGTAAAACTGTCACGCCGTTTTTAGGCTTTGGTGTATAAATGAGTGCACATTGACATGGCTCGGTACCAACCCTTTACCTTGCAAGTGTATAGACAAAATGTGTCTATGAAGCCACTTAATACCGCTGACCTTGATCAACAACCATTTTTGAAAGATAATTATGAAAATAGTGACGGTCTTGAAACAAAGACATACACGGACAGCAAAAATTCAATGCGTCCAGGACTCATCAAAGTCCTGATGGGTCTTTTGTTTTTGCTCTCCACTGCTCTGCTGTTTGCCTTGATTTTCTTTGCAGAAGGCAGGCTCAACACGTGGACAAATGCTAAAACTATGCATTACACAAGAAACAGGAACATATTCTCGTGGGTATCCATCTTTCCCAGCCAGGTGTACACAAACCAGATTCCTGCCAACTTAAACAAACACTACAAGGTTGTCGACGCAGTGATGGACCACCCGTCAACTGCAGAACCTCGCGGCTTTCAAATAGCAGGCGGCTTTGGAATTCTTACCAATATCTCGTCGAACGTGTACCTGTCTGCGCTTATAGCAATATACGTCCTCAGCGCACTCGACTCTGCGCTGTCAGGGGTTGACGTTGATAGCATGAAAGTGTTTCGACCTATTTACTTTACGTGGCTCACGATTGGAATTGGTGCGCTTTTTGTGCTCATACACACGTTTCAAAAGTTCGGAACCTGGCACGACGTCGAGTGGGGCTCTGGCACCAACAAAATTACAGTCAAGTTTTCATGGGAGGCAGGAGCATCTTTGCTGTACGCGGGTGTCGTCTTGACACTTTACATAGTTCACCTGAACGTCAAGAACAACATCTGGCATGCATTGATTCCATCGGCAATCGAAGATGACATGGAGTCGAAATACAAAAATATTTCACGCAGAATGATGCTTACGATCGGAACAGAAGATTCTGGGCCTGCAACCAAAGAAGCTAATGTACTGTTTGCAGTATCTCTATTTTTGCTCGCCATGGGCGTTCTGGGCGATACGCGGTCAATTGTTCTTGAGACAGACGCACAACTTGTAGTTTTGTGCACGTTTTCACTCGCTGTTCTCACTCTACTTAGCATGCGCGTACGAATGTACTTCGAATGGACCAAAGAGCACTTTTTGGGTAAAGATGAAGATTACATTGCAATGATAAATTTCGTGCTTCAGCTTGTCGACGTTCTGGTTATCACCGTCTCAGGCGTGCTCTTGAGTATTGCAATTCATGTCTTGGCAACCATGTTCGAGTCGAAAAACTACAATTTGTTGTATATCTGTTTCGTAGTTGTTACAAGCATCTATTTTTTTATCCGAGTTCTGCAATTGCTTGCCAGTTTTTTGAACTCACAAGTGACGGGCGCTTTTAAGAATGTCTTGGACAATTGGTGGGACCACGTCTACTTGGCACAGAACGTCTTTTCCACAGTTCTTATAATTATTCTGCTGTTTGCGTTTGCTTTTACCGAAAATCATGGCCATGACAAGCTGCGCAAACTAGAAAGCATGCAGCACTTCGGTATGTACAAATCAGACGTAAGTGTAAACACTGTTTGTTCTTTAAGCGGCGTACAAAACAACGCACTTATACACAACTTTATGAATATTCCGGCAGACGCAAAGTATAATGAAATTTCCTCTGGGACAGACAACCCTGTCAGTTTCAAGGTTTTTGCCTGGACAAGATGGTGGCAGCTTGAACTCGGGCAGACCAGTGGAAAGAAAGGACCAAGTCTGTACTTCTGTTCAAACGGACTTGAACAGGAGTTTGGTACATGCACCGCAGAATTTGCAAAGAAACCGGGAGTCAAATATGAAGACAACTTTCAACTATTTGTTGACAGAGTCAACAGTAACAATCTTAATTGAAGTTAAAGTGCATTTTATGCTTCACTACATAACAGTATAACAGATCTTCGACACATGGCCTCGCTAAGTTCCATGGTGCAGAAGCAGTTGAAAAATGAGGTTCCAGAAGCTGTGCTGGTGCAGTGTCCGGAAGCGGACCGCTTGCTGATTGAGAATGTTTTACGCCTTGCGCAGACTGAACTGACCGTGCTGAATCTCGCAAGCACAACCGTCGCCGTTGAAGGCCGCAAAATTACGCTCAAGTGTGCTTTGACAGGGCCAACCCCAGCTGTCTCGCTTTCAAGCATGCGCAGCCTGCAGGCGTACAGTCCTGCGCGCGTGCTAGAAGTCAAAGCGGTCCTTGCCGATGGCAGCATGCTGCTTGTAATTGACATCAGTGACGCAACAACCCGTATTAGCACCTCAGAGCTAGAAATTGTGCGCATCACAAAGAAACGCCGCTTGATGGACCGGCTTTTCAACACAGTTTAATTTGAACATAAATTATTTACAATAAAATACAAAATACTCACGTCCCAACTCCATACTTCAATAGCAGCTGCGCTGACGTGCGCAGGGCCCCGTTTTTTAAATTGCAAGAATTTACAATTTGAAAAAGAATTGCATTGGCATGATGTGCAAGCAAATCAGAGTTGGACTCAAATTTTGGAAAGCAAGTGCCGCGCGCGAGAACCTTTGTCTCACTCATGCCCTTGTATAGTATTACTGCTGCAGCAAATATTAGCAATGAGTGATCAATTTCAAAGTTGTTCTGTCGAATCTTAAGCACGTACAAGTCCACGTCGTACTCACAGGCCATGGCGTCTGGAAGCATTTTGCAATCAGTACGAAGTGCCTCCAGCTGCTTGTGGCTCATAGCCGCAAACGGAAAAACAAATTCAGGATTATTTGCAAAGGGCATCAGTCCGGTCACGTTCATGGCAAGCACGATTTTGTCCTCACACGCTGCGAGACACAACCGGCATAGGTCGTCAACGCTTTGCGAAGTGTCATGCAAAAGATTTTGAAAGGTGTTGACAATATGTTCTTCGTCAAAAAAAACTTCGGTCCATTTTTCTGCATAAGATTCCATGTTCATACTCGTGGTCTTGACACATGCCAAGCAGTCGCGATGTTTTTTTTGAAGAAATATAGCTACAGTTTCATGCGCAAACAAAACTTAATGCGATTTTCCGTCTCCGTAATAAACTTTGGGTGTATGCCATAATATCGTAAGAGACAATTTTCAGCAGGCAGTGTACAACATACGTCAGCTCGCTGCCTCAACACCACTTCACGTCCTATGCTAATGCCATGACGCATCAAGTACAATAAGCCTACTGTCAAGCGTTGAACCTCTTGCGCCTTAATCGGCATGCCGCAGGTGACCATAAAGCGCAATATACGCCTGCACTCTGCGGCAGCTTCCAGCGCAAGTTCTTGTCTCTGTGTCATCGACACAAAGGCAAATACATGCCAGTTCTGTTGTGCCTTGCGCATAAAATTTGCACAATTAACAATCATATTGGCACTTGACACCTCTGCGCGCGACCAGCGCAGCAGCAGCTCACACAGAGCAATTCGCTGGTACTGCTTGCTTCGTGTAGACACAATCATGTTGTACACGATGGAATCCACGTCCGCGTCAAAGTCTTCCTCAAACTGAGACAATGGACCTGTGACCGCTACCGTATCTACAAACTCGACATCCGAATACATGTAATTGCGCAACACTACGCCGCTGATAGCGCAAACGACGCTGTGATTTGTTTCTATTACGTCCTTGCATGTGCAAGGATCGCAAACATGGACATCGCCGCACAGCGTACATCCGAGCACGTCGACGTCGATGTATTCCCATTCACATGTGTGATGTTTTGTACCAAGCGGCAACACAAACGGCTGTCGCAGGCGACGCCACAAGTCTACTGAAACTTTTAACAGGTCGTGCTTGCACTTATAAACCATCACTACGCTTTAATTGAGAACGCAAGCAGGTACTTTATATTTTATTACTTTACTTATGCACATTTGCACCTTATTGTTTGCATAATTACAGTTTGCATCATTACACCGCAGTCGGCATCAATTCAAACTCAATCTGCAGACGGGCATGAAACGAAAAGGGTTGCTTCAACAGCGAGTTCGCAGCCTCAGTAAACATTTCCTTGCGTTCCATCTGATGCTTGTTCCAATCTTCTGCCGACATTCCCTGGCTGCGCACCGCTGGCGCACTAATGTGTGCTGGAATTTTCGAAAAAAGTTCGTCGTCTTCTGACATGTTCACCCAGTGGATGCCATCCAAACGCGAAAGTTGAAGACTAAGTTGGTTCAAGTCGCAGGTGCCGACCTTGCTAAGCACCTTGCTTTTGAGCTGCTGACAACACGTGGACATGACCTGCTTTGTGACCTTAAACCACTGATCGTCGATCAGAGGCTGCGTGTCTATGTCTGCATTCAAAATGTCCTTGTTTAGCCGCAGCAAATCAATCACCGGATGTGCCTTGGAGACAAACACAAAATTTTCTCCTTGCACGTTCAACACTCCATGCGTGTCTAGATTGTTGACGTTGTACTCGGGGTACTGCAGACGCCACGCTGCGCTCTCGCCAGTGCTCGCCTCATTTTGATAGATTACCAGAGGTGTGGAGTTAGTGGTTTCTGGCAGGCAAGAAAAAGCGTATGCCGCTCCTGTGCGCGTGCACTCCTTGTTTGGAACACACGACAGGTATGCGCCCAAAGGCAAAGGAAAGTCATTTTTTGTCTCAAGCAAAGTCACCTTGTGAAGCAGAGCATTTGCCAGCAAGGCTGTGGTCGAGGCCTGGTCGCCTGTGCCGTCCATGAGTTCTGTGATGCCCATGATGTCATTGATCTTTCCGTTCTGAGTTGTCCAGCATGCTGCATCTTGTCCACCGTTTGCAAACTGATGCAAGGTGCCGCGGATGCCGAGGTTAATTCGCCGCGTCAGTATCGTTCCCGACTCATGTGGCTTAGCATCAACAGATGTCATACCATGCCATGCTTAAATATACACCTTCACAAGATTCTGCAAAGAGTTGCGCGCATTCCTAAATTAGTGTGTGTCAAATTGTTTATTAATATACGTAAATAACATAACAAAAAACAGCTGTCCTACTTTTTCATCATTTTTCTTTTGAAGTTATCCATCTCCTCGAAAAGAGCTATCGGAGCTTCTTCCATCTCACGCACTCTTTCTTTCAGTGCCTGATTCTCCCGCTCAAGTGCAGCAAGCTTTTCCTCCAGTTGCTCACACTTTTTGACCGCCTGTTCCTTCTTTTCTTTCTCATTCTGACACTTTTCTTTCTCAGCTAGATAATACATCTCACACTCGGAAAAGCGTCGGTCGTCCACGTTTCGTTCAAGCGTACTGTAAACTCTGATGCTTTCCATGAGCCTTGTGAGACCGCTTAACTTGGCATGCAGAGCTTGCAATTCTCTGGTGTAGACGTTCATGCGCAAATCGTCCTGACGTCCTTGCAAGAAGGAGATCATCAGCTTCAGAAACTGTTGCTGTTTTTCAGTAAAACCAAAAATGCTTTCCAGCACATCATTGCTCGGCAGATTTACCCCTTCTCCTGTTTCCAAGAGCGTCTTCAAAACAGGCAGCATCTTTTCGAACATGTACTCAACGTGCTCCACATTTTGCACAAGCTGCATGCGCTGACAGAGACTATATAGATCCTGGCGTGGGATGCCAGAAGTAATGCAGTTCCAAATCACCAAATATTGCTCTTGCGTATTGGGCGCAAGATGCGCTATATCCCGCGTAATCTGCAGCATAACCTCATCACGTTCAAACTGCAGAAGCGCGTCCGCGCCGATCTGCGCGCAATGTGTTCCGGTTACCACGCTATCCACAGTACTTTGCGCGCACGCCTGGTCATCTCCACCTTCTTCGCCCGACGCGGCATCTGCACCTGCAAACGCGCCGCCGGTGTCTTCAGACATGCGCGTTCAGGCAAGATCAGACCCTTCAGAATAGTGTTCCATGCAAAATTGACTTTTCTGACAAAAATGCAATTTTAAAGACAAGTGTTTTTTTTTCATTTCCAAAATTGCGACGCATTTTACCATTTCAATGCTCCCAGTGTGTCTGTCAGCGCCGTCGCTGAACGCACTGATGCCGCTCGCGCTCGCGTGGGCATTGTGGACGATGCAGCTAATACCGGAGGCGCTTGTCGACGCAGAACATTGAGCGCGCAATATGCGACTCCGGCGTCATATCTACAGCCATCCTGCGCATGCGCCTGCGCCGGATATCGTGGCAAGCATGCTTGAGCAATACACGACAACCGCCATGGCCAATAATAAGCCCCACAAAGTATCTACATATTGCAGGGCGCCGCGGCATCCACCAAGAGTAGTTGTCAGAAATACTGAGGCAAAGAAAAGAGTTGAGCACGTATAAGTTACAGTAATGCAACCCTCAAGCATGTGCTTTCTTGCTTTAATACACTTGCAGTTTCTTTGTTGGTCTCAGCGATAATCATCAGTTAAGTGTGTCAAAGGCGGATACCAGTTTTGTCCACGGCGTGTGTTGTCAGAAATAGATGCATAATGTACAGGTGCATGAGCCATGGAAAAACACGTGCGTTGAAGCTGCACTGCAATCGTAAACAGGATAAACAGAACAAAAGTTGCTCCACCAAACGTCAGCAGTCCTCGACCGAGAATCCATTCCAGTGCGTGCTGCACACGCGTTGCACACGCGTGCTCGCCACAGAGCCGTGTCTCGTCAATTACGTCACGCAGTGCGTGCAGCCATAAAGCGTCCGTCTCGGCGAGTGCCACGTCGTCACATATCGTCGAGTGATGCTTCATGTTACTGTAGAAATCGGAGGACTTACATTGTTGCAGCAGCCAGACGCTGTTGTCCAGCGTCTGTCTACGTCTATTGTAAGCAACGTGGTACATGTGCGTGCGTGTCGCAAAAAAAGCCAACGCCCCTACAAGCACCACGATCGACACACACACAAACAGCACGTGCGAGACCAAGCTGTCAAGACGCTTGCTTCGAACTTCGGTCAAATGCAGAGCACGCATGGTCATAACAGCTTTTATTCGCAAACTATCACTCTTTAAATCTCATGCATCTACATAGTCTGTCTTAAAAAAACCGTCCTCGTTTGCGCCATCGCACGACGGACACGTGCTGCAGAAGCATGCACATGTCTGCCTCTGTCAACATGGGCCTTTTTTTATGGCGCATGTAATTTATTCTGACATGCTCGTTTCCTTGCTCACACCAGAAGTCCACATGGTCCACAACACAAGGGTCTGTGCATTTAAGTCCCAGTTGCTCCCACTGCAGCAAACGATCTACAAACATCCAGCCAAGGTCGTCGTCCGAGGACTCGGCTTGCCAAGGAGTGCCCATGTTCCACCAGCCGTAGTCGTCCATGGTTTTCATTTTATTGACTTTTACAAATCTGACCATTCTGACAAAATTTTCCGATTTGACAAATCCGAGAAATCTTATATTGTAAAAATTGGGTGCAAGCACAGGTGCAAGCACCAGGATCACGGAATGTTTTCCACGCCGCCAGCCGCCCCGCCGCCATCATTCCCACCGCCGGTTGCAAGCAAATCAAAGCCTTCCAACGCTCGCCGCAAGCTAATATTTTACAACGACGATGTAGACCATGCACCATTTCAACAGCATGTTTCAACTAAATAAACGAACTTACACAGCGCTCCGCATCGCTTCAAGCAGCAAAGCGCATACCGGCTGCAAATGCTCCTCTAGTGCTGTGTCAATTGACACTCCGCCTGAAAGCCCGAAAAAAACGTTCACAACACCAGTGCGATTGATGTTGATTCGCACGCGCATGTCCGGAACTTCCGGCATGCAAAGCGAACGCAACCAATCTGGCCTCAAAGCTGGTAGTACAAAAGCATGTACAAACATGTTGTCCTCCGCCGTTCCGCACTTTTGCACGTCTCCAGCACCCAGAGCCTCGAGCGACAAGCGTATTCCGTCGTTGTGCATGGACACGGGGTGTCCAAGCCTGCAGCTAAACACCAGGTTGTTTACAAGCACCTCGTGCACACTGTCTTGTAAAAAAATGTGCAAAATCGCCTCCTGCACTGCAGCACGAGAAGAACAGCCGCGAAAGAGCGTCGAGGTTTTTGTACTACTGGTGTGAAAGTTGCCTGCTTTGGTAAAGATGCTCATAAACACTCCAAATGCATTGGCTTGTCTCTTTACGATGTTTCGAACCCCCGGCGCATGGACCTCCGTACGCGCATAGTGCGTAATTTTTCCACCCATGTTTACAAGATTTGGTGCCTGAAAGCTGGTGCACTCTGGTGCGCGCACATTGTGCACAAGGATCTTTGTTACGCGCTCTTTGCGGCGCGACTCTACAACGTCCATAAGGTCCGTCACTGCGTCACAAACGTCTGCAAAAACTGGTTTGGCGACGATGCGCGCAAGCTCGTCACTGCTGCTTGTTTTTGCCACGACCTTAATCATGATAGATTTCCAAGATATTGCCGCTTGCGCGGCTGTCCCTCTGAGATGGCCGCAGGTGTGCTTGTCGTCTGCGTGCTCTCTTCCACGCTTACTATTTGAACTGTAAGCTCTGGTGGTTTGTAACACTTGACACACAGTGTTACTATTTGTTCGCGTTTGTGTTTTTTTTGCGAGTGTTTGAGCGATTCGAAAATTTTTTCTTTGTATTTGATTTGCTCCGGTTCAAAATCTGAGCATTTGCACCGAAGCACGGCATTGCTGTCTAAGACCTGCACGACCAGTACGCCCTCGCTCATGCTAAGCACGCGCACGCGCGCTTGTAAGTTGCACTGCATACTGCGCACAAGCGTCTTTGTGTTCCGAGCACACTAATTTGCATTTTTTTTTACACTACTGCAAATCTAACAGCCGCTTGTTCAACACGGGATGCACAAGCACCACGACAACAAAGAGCGCTGCATACGACAGTGCCAGGTCCAAAATACTAGCAATCAGCATGGTCCTTGCCTGCAACATGCTCTGCACAGTCGCTAATACTACAGCTGCACGCTTCCCCATAAAAGACCAGGCACACATGCCGGTGCTTCAGCTCTCACGCACAAACTTTCCCTTTCTTTCACGCGCCGGCGCGACGTCAGCTCTGCAGTGGAATCACGGGCCCCTCTACAATGCACTATTGAGCAGCAGCGTCCTGCGCATCAGCGAGCGCGGCGTTTCGTGGTGCACAACCTGTGACATGCAGCAGTCGCCACAGACGCACGTCCTTGCCTGTCTGCCCACGCCTGATGCCCTCTGCGCCGTGCCACCGACACCTGCAAACTCCACCATTCGTCTATTTCCTACATCAGCCGTGAAAGTGCCAGCAGACATCCGCAGACTTCCTGCGCCCGACGATGTCACCGTCTTGGGCAACCTGTGGGCGGCTGCAATCGACGGCTGTGAGGGCGTGCACTCGCGCCGCACTTTGATCTTTGCCCAGAAAGAATACGACGTTTCGCTTTGCGACCTGGTACACGGCCAGCTGGACTTTGTATTCTATCCACAAGACGGACAAATTGCCTGGAGTGAGCGTGACAGTGCCAATTTTTTTCACAGTATCCTCGGAACAGCGCTCGTCATCGTCTGTGTGCTTTTTCTGTTCACGCGCGTGTGTGCAAATCTGTCTCAAATTGTTCGCGGTCGTCCACGCGCGTTTGACTGGCGCTCTACTACAGTTACTGTCTTCAGCGCTGTGTACAGCGTTCCAGCCGCCGCTCACAACGACTTTGCTACGGAAGAGCGCGTTCTGGCCACCATGCTCCAGGCGTATGCCCTCATCTACACAGGCCTCCTCATAGGCCAGCACTTCCGCAGCAACTCCGCAACAAAATACCATCTGCTGCTTGACAACAAAGAGGAGACAAACGTTAACGCCGTCAACACGACAGGAGCACTCGTTGCAGTTCTTTTACTACTCACAGCACATCTTAGCAACACATTCGATTCTCCTTTTCTCAACATCTTCGTGCTCATTTTCGGTGCACGCTCTTTTCTCAAATTTCTCACCTTTGTCCTCATTCATAGCAGCAAGCCGCCATCTACTGCGTGTGCAAAGCTAGCAGGTCTCTTCTTTGACACATTCGCTTTTGCAAGTGTTCTTGAGCTCGGAGTGCGCTCCAGCGCACGCAGTCACAACGAGTTTGCCAGCACAGCGGCAGGCCTTACAATCATCAGTGCGCTCACAGGTGTCTTTTTATTCTGTCTCGTCGAGCGCAACACCAATTACACCAAACGCCCCATTTAAGCACAGTCGCCGCATGCCAACAAGCGCAATCGACACACCAGGCGCAATGCACTGCACAGTGTGGTTTTACAATCCTTCGGCAGAACACACAACGGGCTGGAACGTTGTCAACAAGCTCGTTGCCGGCCTCAGCCCCCCTTTTTGCCATGTAGAACTCCAGTTTCCAAGTGGCGTCGCATGCTCAATCGTCATGGGCGACACCGTACGAATGCGCGAACGCACCTTCGACACAGAGTTTTACACTGGCGTGTTGCTGAAAGCACGGCCGCAAGCAATCATCAAGACCCTCGCGCTCGCTCAGCGACAAGTTGACCTGGCAACACCGTTCGGCGTCAGCGCCGGCCACACTTTCTGCTCAAAACTCGTTGCTGAGCTCCTTCGCGACGGCGGACTTGTGCCCGCAGACACACTCAACGACCCGTGGATTTCTCCTAGCTCCCTGTACGAACAACTTACCCGTCTTCATGGCGTCGTGCTGCCAGCAGTGCATGCAATTGTGTCACCGCCGCACAAAGCAGTCGACTTTGCTGGAACTGCCCGTTTGACTCCGACATTACGGATTGCGTAGCTTAAAAAAAATTTTGTCCTTGCATCCACACTAATAAAAAGGATTCCTAGCATGACAA
>Ga0172373_10005083_pt1 | contig 18207 bp, 19 predicted proteins | sample Lak10m_2_FD_114546 | JGI IMG/M metagenome (GOLD analysis project Ga0172373, IMG submission 114546) | Freshwater microbial communities from Kabuno Bay, South-Kivu, Congo - kab_092012_10m | ecosystem: Environmental > Aquatic > Freshwater > Lake | place: Democratic Republic of the Congo...
AACGATTGCTGAGGGCGTAGGGAACGTGTCGCTCGAAACCGGGAAAAGCCCGGAATTCGATACGGAAGCGGTTGGATCCGCGCGTAGAATGCGACGATTTGGTGCGTCCAAAAAAAACATCGTCCCGAGGTCGGCTATCGTGACTGGTTTTTCAGACATTCCTTAATTCGATATCGGCGGCAAGAGCCGGCTCGCCAAGCAACTCGACTCGTTCATCACCTGGTTGATCGTCGCCAACCTGCTGGCGCTGCTTGTCGAGCACATTCCGACGCTGTACGCCACCCACGAGTCGGCTTTTGGGCTGTTCGATCGGATTTCGATCTACCTGTTCACGATGGAATTCGCGCTTCGGCTCTTCGCTGCAGGCGGAGACCCGCAATACGCGGGACGAAGGTTCGCCGCGTTGCGGTTCGCGGTCACGCCGTTCGCGCTGATCGACCTGGCGGTCATCGCGCCGTATTGGCTGCATTTACTCGGCATCATCGATCTCGACCTTAGGGCGCTGCGCGCGCTGCGATTGCTGCGATTGCTGCGATTGCTGAAGTTGTTGCGTGACTTTGTGCCGGCGGCCCAGGAGTTCCGCCGTGCCAACGCGGGCCGGACCTGGCGTCAGAAAGTCGATGCGCTGATGAACGACACGCCGACCTCCGGGCGACTCCACCACCAGGTCGATCTGATTTTTATTTTGTTCATCATCACGAGTGTAGTGGTGGTTTTCCTCGAGACGATCCCGGCAGTTCATGACCCGCTGCGGCATGAGTTTCATATCTTTGACGTTGTCGCCATCGCGGTGTTCACCGTCGAGTATCTGTTGCGGCTTTACGCGGCGCCGGAGGCATCGCCCGATCGTTCCGCGTTCGCCGGCAGGCTCAAGTTCGCAAAAACACCGGGCAGTCTCATCGATCTGATCGCCATCGCGCCCTTTTACTTGCAGTTCCTGATCGCCGTCGATCTGCGGTTCGTGCGAATTCTCAGAGTGCTCAGAGTCTTGAAGCTGACCCGGTACAACACGGCGCTCACAACCTTCGCAATGGTGTTGAAACGGGAGAAGCGGGCGTTTTCGGCAGCGATGTTCATCACCGTGCTGATCACCATTCTATCGGGAGCGATTGTCTACGAGTTCGAGCACGCCGTGCAGCCAGAAAAATTCGACACGATGCCGCGCGCCATGTACTGGGCGGTGATCACTCTGGCCAGCGTCGGCTATGGCGACATCTCACCGGTCACGCCGATCGGGCAAGCGTTCACCATGGTGCTTGCCATTCTCGGCATCGGTATCGTCGCGCTGCCCGCCGGTATTCTGGGTTCAGCGTTTTCCGATCAGCTCCATCAGCAGCGCGAGCAGATGCTGAAAGCGGTGGAGGATGCCTTCGCCGATGGGGTCCTCACCGCGGACGAGGAGAGACTGCTCGAGGAAGAGCGAATCCGCCTGCATCTATCGGAAGATCAGTTCGATAAGCTCAAGCAGCGCGCCATGGCGCGGCATTCGGTCGAGTTGACCGCTGCGCACACCATCATCAAGGCGTCTGAGGAAATCGCACGATTGCGGGAGATTTTGCACCACTTGCCAGTGGAGACCGCGGTGCTCGAAATCGAGAAGCTTAATTTACCCGATGCCGAGAAAGCCGCGCTGCGCGTGTTGCTGAAGTAGCTCCGGGAGGTCGTATGGACAGGTATGTCATATGGGCAGGATTGCTCGGGGCGCTCAGTGCCGTGTCGCTGTTGATCGGTTCGCTGATCGGCGTCAGCACGCGTTTGCCTCGGGCCGCGGTCGGTATGCTAGCGGCGTTCGGCGCCGGCGCCTTGCTCTCGGCATTGGCCATAGAGCTCGTGGCTCCTACCATCGCCGCGTTCGCTGGTGCGGCAACGGAGCTCGAGCGTGCTCGTGAAACCGGCCACTTTCTGTCGCTCGTGGTCGGCTGTGCTGTAGGTGGGGCGGTCTTCGTTTTTTTGGACCAACTGGTCAACGCGCGCGGCGGGTACCTTCGAAAGACGGCGTACGTCATGTCAAAGGTGGCCATTGAGCGGCAGGCGTTTCACGCTCGCGCACTCGCCGAAATAATGCGAGTGCCGGTGTTCCTGGGCCTGCCCGCGGAAAAGTTATCCGTTTTACTCAGTCATCTGCGGCCGCGGTTTTTCACTGCGGGGGAGCAGATTTTCAAGCGCGGTGAGGGCGCACACGGCCTATATCTAGTGCGGACGGGTGTCTTGCGCATTCACCACCCGGATCACGACCAGCCGATCGAGCTCGGACACGGGGAAATCGTCGGCGAGATTTCGCTGGTCGCGCGGCGTCCGTACAGCGCCGACTGCGAGGCAAAGACCGACGTCGAATTGTTACTGCTGACGCCCGAGGACTTCGAGAGCGTTCGCAAGCGGGTGCCCGAGCTGGAGCAGCAATTAAGGGTACTTGTAGCGTCCCGTTTGGAAGAAAATAAAAATGCGGCTGCACTCAGCACGCTTGAAAAGCAGCGCTGGGCTGCGCTGGCCATCGATGCCATTCACCAGGGTGGCCAAATGCCGACTCGGGAGGAGATGGGTGCGCGGCATGCTGAGCATAAGAATGCCGCTCTCGCTATTTGGCTCGGCATTCTGCTCGATGGAATACCGGAGAGTTTCATCATCGGGAGCACCATGATAGCCGCCGTTGCGGCGATGACGGCCGCCGGGGCTGAGCCGACCTTCGGAACGGTGCTGCCATACACGCTGATTGCCGGGCTCTTCTTGTCGAATTTGCCCGAGGCGTTGTCGAGCTCGCAACAGATGAAGTTGCAGGGCATACCGATCCGTCGAATTTTGCTGCTCTGGGGGTCACTGGTCGTCCTAACCGGACTCGGCGCGGCCCTCGGCGCCTCGGTGAGTGAGCACATCGATCACGGTACCTTGATATTCGTCGAGGGCGTTGCTGCGGGGGCCATGCTGACCATGATTTGCGCTGCCATGCTTCCGGAGGCTGCGCACCTTGCCAATCCCAACGCCGTCGGTTTGTCGACCCTCAGTGGCTTTCTAGCCTCCATCCTCTTCAAGTTGCTGGAGTGAGGTAGACAATATTCAGAGCGTTTGGCAAATTAGTCCATTATGGAAACGGTAAAACTTGACGTCGCTCGGGTTCCTCAAACCCAAGCTCCACCCAAAACGTCAGTGGAGTCGGCGCGTAATGCGCCACAGCCGCCCTCGAGTCCCGACCCGAAGCGGGCGGAAGCCAGTATCCGGGCGTTGCAAGACAACTTCCGTGAATCAGTCGAGGCTGCCAACGAGCGGTTGGAGCAGGCGGGGCAGCGAATCGATATTTCCATCGATAAGGCGACCAACATTGTCGTGGTGCAGGTTCGTGACCGCGAGAGTGGCGAGACCATACGGCAGATTCCACCGGAAGAAGCGCTGCAGGTCACCCGTAACATCGATCGGCTGACCGGCATTTTGGTCGATCGCAAAGTTTGAGTGTCATGCGCGTTCTGCGCACCGTGCTGGTGCTGCTGGTGGTCGGCTGCTCGCTGCCGTTTGCCCGTGGCGAGGCGGCGCCCGGCGACAGGCCGCTTCTCGTCCTCGCTTACCATGAAATCGCTGCGCCGTCTGATGCTTTGGTACCCCAATACGCCGTAACGCCGAGCACGTTTGTCCGGCACATCGATTGGTTGCGGAACACGGGTTTTACGTTCGTAAGCGTCGATGATGTGCTCGCAGCCCGTGAGGGCAGGGCGACTTTGCCCGCACGAGCGGTGCTGCTGACCTTCGACGATGGCTACGCGTCGTTTTACGAGCACGCATGGCCGATGCTGAAAATGCTGCGGATACCCGCCGTCGTGTCGGTGGTCACGAGCTGGCACGAGGGCTCGGGACCGGTCAACCTCGAAGGCCGCCCGGTACAGCGTGAGCGGTTCATGACGTGGGACCAACTGCGCGACATCCAAGCCTCTGGGCTCATCGAGCTCGCCAGTCACACTCACGATTTGCACCATGGGATTCCGGGTAACCCACAGGGCAGCCTGATGGCGGCGGCGACCACGCGGCGGTACGACGGCGTCGAGCAAAGATACGAGACGGATGGTGAATACGCAGCTCGAATCGCGGCGGATTTTCGTCGATCGAAAAATCTACTGCGGCGACGCACTGGGCGCGATCCTCGGGTGTGGACCTGGCCTTACGGACGTTACAACGAAACGCTGCAGCAGCAGGCGGCTGCGCTCGGCATGCAGCTCGGTCTGACTTTGGAGGACGGCGCCAACGATGCGGCGGTCTCGGCGCTGCGGTTGCGGCGAATCCTGATTCAGTCGAATACCGATATCGGTGAACTTCGCTATCAGATTCGCTTGCGGGACGAGCGCGTCAGCGAGAACGATCGGCCGCAGAAGGTCGCACACATCGATCTCGACTACATTCACGACCGCGATCCCGAGCAAATGCGGCGTAACGTCGATCATCTCGTCGATCGTTTGACGTGGCTCGGCGTCAACGTGGTCTACCTGCAAGCGTTTTCCGACCCGGATGCCAACGGGTCTGCCGCTGCGGTGTATTTCCCCAACCGGCATCTGCCCGTGACGGCCGATGTATTCAGTTACGTCGCGTGGGCGATCCGCACCCGGACGCCGGTGCGCCGGGTCTACGCTTGGATGCCGCTACTGGCGTGGGAGTTGCCGGCAGGGCATCCAGCGCGGTCCCATCTGGTGCGGGCTGAGGCCGGCGTGACCCGTGGCAGCGTCAACATGGGGTATCACCGACTGACACCGTTTTCGGCGCTGGCGCGGCAGACCATCCTCGAGATTTACGCAGACCTCACGCGTCACTGCAGCGTCGAGGGCGTGATTTTTCATGACGACATCACACTGTCGGATCTTGAGGATTCCAGCGACGTGGCCTTGTCCACCTACCGCGAGTGGGGGCTGCCCGGGTCGGTTCGCGCCATCACGGCCGATGACGACATGTTGGGTCGTTGGACCATCCTCAAGATCAACGCCTTGGACGAGTTGGCCTCGCAGGCGGCGGCCATCATGCGTCGCGATGTGCCGGCGCTTTTCACCGCGCGCAATCTTTACGCCCAAGTAGCGTTGAACCCGCGGGCCGAAGTCTGGTACGCGCAGGCGCTGGAGAACTCGCTTCGGCACTACGATTTCACGGCGATCATGGCCATGCCTTACATGGAAGGTGCCACCGATCCGCTGCGTTTTCAGCTGGAGCTACTCGAGGGTCTGCGGCGCTTCCCCGGCGCGCTCCGTAAGACAATTTTCGAGTTGCAGTCGGTCGATTGGAAACGCGATCAGGCGCCGATTCCGTCTGAAGAGATGGCCCGAACCATTGAGCTTTTTTACAACAACGGGGTGATTCATGTGGGCTACTACCCCGACATGCTGTTCCAATCGCATCCGGACCCGGCTGTGATTCGTCGAGCACTCTCCGGACGCTCCGGCGATCCCTTGCTGCCTTCGCCGTGAGCCCGATACTCGCTAGTTTTCTGTTCCTCTTTCCCCTCGTCATGTCGGTCACCTGGACCGTTGGCGGAGCGGCGCGGTTTTTTCTCACAGAGGTCGGCACGCATGCGCGCCGACGTCCAGCGGCGGGGGCCTTCGACATTCCGGTCAGTCTCGTGATTCCATGTTTTAACGAAGCGCGACATCTGGCGTCCACTGTCGGCAAGGCGCTGTCGATTCACAGCCAAAACTTCGAAGTGATTGCCGTCGACGATGGCAGCACCGATGAGACCGCTCGAATCCTCGCGGATCTCGCGAAGACGGACTCGCGGTTGCGTGTCGTCTCTCTTGGCGTCAACCTGGGCAAAGCTGCGGCGCTTCGAGCCGCGGCACGGGTTGCAACGCACGAGATGCTGATCTGTATCGATGGCGATGCGTACATCGATGGCGACGCCCCAGCGTGGCTGGCCGGCGCCTTGACTGCTGACCCGCGACTCGGTGCGGTCACGGGTAACCCGAGAATTCGAAACCGGGGGACTTTGCTCGGCAAGATCCAAGTCGGTGAGTACTCCGCGATGATTGGCATGATCAAGCGCACTCAGACATTGTTCGACTGCCTGTTCACGCTGTCGGGTGTCATCGCTGGTTTTCGCAAGTCGGCTGTCGTAGCCGTCGATTACTGGGGGCTCGATGCGCTCACAGAGGATATGGACATTACCTGGCGGTTACAGCGGGCGGGCTGGCGAACCACCTTCGAGCCGCGGGCGCTGGTTGCAATCCTCACGCCGGAGACGCTGAAAGGGTTATGGCGGCAGCGTTTGCGCTGGGCGATGGGCGGCGCGCAGGTGATGGCGCGGAACGTCGAAACGTTATGGATGCCAGCACCCATGAGTTTGCGTTTTCTGATGGCGGAAATGGTGCTGAGTGTCGCGTGGAGTTACCTGTTGGTGGCGACGACGGTCTACGGCCTTGGGGCGCTCTTTGTCACCCTGCTCTCAGGTGACACAGGGTCGCTTGGCTGGGGTCTGGGATCAGCCGGTTTGGTTCTGGCAGGCTGTGGTGTCACGCAGATGGCGGTCGGGGTCGCGCTGGACAAGCGCTACGATCCGCAAATCGGTTCGATCGTTGGGCATCTCATTTGGTATCCCTTGGTCTTCTGGCTTCTGCAGACCGCAACCACCGTGGTGGCTTACCCGATGGTGGCAATGAGACGGCGTGGCTTAAGGGCCACTTGGGTCAGTCCTGACCGCGGCCGGCCCTGACGCGTCAGGCAGGCCGACGACATATCGTCTGGATGACCTCTTTCGGTACGACGACGCCGTAAACTCTGAAAAACACGTTGTTAAGTTGACGATCGCGCCAGGTGGCGTACTTGTCGTTGAAGCGCCAGTGGCCGGAAAGGTCTTTGGAAATCGACTCCTCAAGGATCGACAAGGACAGATCGACTCCCGCCAGATAGAGGGACACGCCAAAGCTTTCCTTTGCGCGCCGAATCTCATCGTGACGCAGTGACTCCCGTCGTGTCCGGTCGATGACGGCGTACACGATGCTGGCGGTTACGATCGCTAACGCTGCAGAGATGGCGTTGTTCCCTTGGTACGCCGCGATGATCAACAGCACGGCACCCGCCAGAAGGGTCAGTGCAATCAGCAAGGGCTGCGTCTTCTGGATTTCCGCCAAACGTGCCGAGGCATCTCGCCATTCACCATAGAGTTGGCAATAAGCATGCGAGAAGTATTCAAGTTGGTCGCTCTGGCGACGACACTCGCTGAGTTTTGTGTCTGACTCAAAATAATCGATTTGTTGTTCGCTATCACTCATGTCGTGGTCGGCTCAAGCGATTACGTTGGCACGTTGGTTGGCCGCGCGAAGGCGCAGGGTCTGCATGATGGCGATGTTTCGGTAGACCACGACGGCAACCTCAGCCGATCCTTCGAGTTTCATGCGATTCAGACCAAGAGCAACGCTATCGACGCTTGCACGTACGCGCGCAGAACGGGGCAGGCCATCCACCACAGCCATTTCGCCAAAGGTTTCCCCTGGGCGCAGTGTCGCTAGAGTGTGCCACGAGCCGCCGTTAGCCTTCTCGACCACCGCTGAGCCAACGATCAGCACAAAGAGTTTGTCGCCCGCTTCGCCTTCATCGAAAAAGAGACCGTTGGCGGGTACATCGAAGCGCGTGACCGCGCTCAACAGCCAAATCAACTGCATCCGTGTAAGGCCAGAAAACAGGCTGACCTCGCCGAGGACGCGGATCACTGCATCGTCGAGAACTATGGGGGCGGGTGACAAGGGTGTTGGCTCTCAGTTACGGAAGCGGCGGTGCGGAGGGTGCTGAAGGCGTCACGTTCTGGAAACGCGTTTGGCTTTTTCCGTATCTTGCGGCGCACGCAGGGGCGCAAAACCGGTCTCGCCGACTTCGAAGATTTCCAGGGGGTTCTTTACACCTTTGACTTCGTATAACCCGTACGCCTTCCACGTGAGATGGCCGATGCCCGAGATTTCCATGCCTTCGAGCATTTGATGCGCATTCTCGAACGCAAATTTTGATAGCAAGATCTGATTGCCCTGAGCGAGCGACATCACTCGAGCCGCGGTATCGACCTGTATGCCATTGAAATCGATTTCCTTGCCGGCGACCTTGTGGGTATCAGCCACCACCTCGCCAACATGAATGCCGATGCGATTCTGGATGGGAGCCTGCTCGGCCTCGGCGATACGACGAGTCAGGTCTTGCCACTTCAGGGCGAACATGACGGCTTCCGAGGGCGTTGCAAAGACAATGAAAAACGAGTCGCCAGCCGTGGAGACCTCTTGTCCTGTCGCAGTCGTGGCAAGCAGTTTGCGAACCTCCTCGTGATGGCGTCGGATCAGCGCCATCGACTCTGCGTCACCGTACTGTTGCTTCAATTGCGTGGAGCCAACGAGATCGGAAAACAGCATGGCCTTTAGGCAATTGGTGGATGCCGCAGGTGCGTTTCGGGCAGCGGTTGAGGCGGGGTGGTGGGCGCCCGCGGCGGCAGCGGCGGCGGGGGCCGCGGCAGCGGCCGGGGTCGCGGGCGGTCGCAGGGTCGGCTCTGCCAGCGGGTCCGTCGTCAATCGCGTCAGGAGCGGCGAGAGGGCAGCGGTGAGTTGTCGGTTAAGGTTGGTTCGCACGAATTCCACCGTCAGGAAGCGCGCGAGCAGGGGTTGCAATTTATTGTCGGCTACAAAGGCCAAGCCGTTGGCACCGCGCCAAACGGGAACGATCACACCGGCAAGGCCGGCGCTTCGGCAAATCTCCCGAACTTGACTGAACACATTCCCTTGGTCGGTGGCTGGCAATCGAGCCACTTCCGCCGCGAGCGGCACGAATACGAATTCGGTTCCGGCCGCTTTGACGTGGGCGATTTTGATGGCGCTCATCCGCGTAGATCCTCGGCAGCGGGAAAAAGCTAGCAACGTACGTTATTGGTTGATGGCACCCGGGGCAAGCGTCGATTTTTCGACACCGAGGCGAGCGATCGGGACATGTACAATTCATTCGGTGGAATCGATTCAGGAGCTGTGTGTGAAGCGCGTCTCGTCGGCAAACCAAGTCGCTCGTGCTTTATCGTGCGCCCTGCTCGGCAGCTTGTTGGTAGTGGCGCTGCTCGGCTGCGCTTCCCGGGACGATGCCTGGGAGGAGGCGGTCAAAACCGACACCGCTGACGCGTACGATAGCTACCTGCAGAAGAATCCTCGCAGCCAGCGGGCGGCCGACGCCCGTGTTCGGCGCGATGCGTTGGTTGATCATCGCGACTGGTTGGTGGCGCGGCGCACGAACTCCATGGACGGATATACGGCGTATTTGGCGGCGCATGCGGACGGCGTATGGTCCGAGCTGGCGACGCGTCGCCGCGATGCACTGCTCAAACTGCAGTCGTCGGCAGGAATGGCCGAAGCGCCGCAGCCTACCCCAGCGCCGCAGGCTAGCCAAACGCCGCAGGTTAGCCAATCGCCACAGGCGGCTGTCGCCCTGCCCACCGGTGTGCCTGCGCCGGCCGACTACTTTGTCCAGTTGGGGGCCTTCTCCTCCAATGTCGCCGCGCGGCAATCGTGGCAGCGCTTGCAACGCTCGTTCGCCGAGCTGCAGGGCTTGGAGCCCCGCATCGACTCGCGGCCGATCAGGGGCTCCTCGTTGTATCGCCTGCGGATTGTGGTGGCCTCGAAAGAGCAGGGCGACCTGTTGTGCGTGGCCCTGAAGCGGGGTGGCGCCGAGTGCGTTCCCTCTGAGGCGCCTTGATTGATCAATTCACTGCATTACGCAGTTTGATCGACCACAACACCGTCTGTCGCGCCTCCGTCGGCGTCGGGACTAACTCGAAAGTTGGTGCGGTGCTGGCGCTTGTCGCACGCGGGGTGATCACCCCGTTTCGATCGACCTGGTGCTCTCCGATAGACAGCACTGCGCTGCCGCCGAGCACCCGACTGGTAACGCCGCCGTTGGCCTGACTGACTACGACCAGCGTGTTGGCATCGACGCGCGCCAGCCCCTCAGCGTTTTCGGCGATCCATCCAAGAGGGCCAAGCTCCACGACGGTGGCAACCGATGCGAAAGTGACGCCGCTCGCCGTGATCTCAGCCAGCGAGCCATACTCGAGTGCCAAGCCTGCGTTGGCGCCGCTGCTCAGTAACTTGCTGTTCACGTCGTTTGCCGTGGTCAAATCGATGGTGCGGATATCGAAGCGGTAGGGGCCTGTCGCACCGCCGTCGCGATAGCGGACCAAGGCCAGCACGCGCTGTTCGCTCAAAGATTCCAGATCCAAAATCCTCAGGGCGGTCTCGTTGTCGCGGATGGGAACAGCGAATTGGCGGACGGTATTGGTTCGCGTGTTGAGACCCACGAGTCTGATCAGGCGTGCAGAACTGGCTGTACGCCCACCCACGTCGAGCGCGGCGCCGAGAGCCATCAGGACCTCGCCGCTTCCAGGGCGCAGGGCTACGCCCCCGCAGCCGAGATCTGCTTGCCGAGCCTCGAGAACGGCGGGAAGACGTCGAGCCACGTCGGGCAGTGCGCCGGCGTTACCGGCGGGGCCGAGTCGCTGCACGACCCGCCCTTGCGCATCGAGCTGCAGCAGGAACGGACCGCGGCGATCGCACAGCCACGATGTGCCGCTTTCGCCCTCGACGACACCGGCCAGATCGAGACCGCGTTGGTCGAATTCCGGGTTACGCGGTTGCAGCGCCTCATCGAGGTTACGCGCGCCGTCGCTGCCCGAGGCGTCGGTCGGCGTTGGGCGCCCGGAAAACCCGATCCCGTCGGGGGTGCGCAACGCGGTGAGTGTGGTGAGTTCCGCACCCGTCGACGACAAGGCGATGATGCCAACGCTGGGTCCACCGCTCGCGGTGGAGTCGAGCAGGAGGCTCGCGGGGCGTGCGCTGACGCCATCAAAATACCGGGGGGCCGACGCGGTGATGCCTCGCGCGCTGACAACGCGCAAACGAATGTTGGTCGCCGAACTGTCGCTGGCGAGCGTGAGCCCTGCGCCGACGGCGGCTCGTAGTCCCGAGGCGTACGTCGTTTTCAGCCCAGGGGATGAGCCGGTGTAGGGGACAAGCAGGGCGTCGGGGTGTCGCACCACATACTTGCGAATTTGTTCCACCGCGGAGTTGGCACTCGTCGGTGTTTCAACGAACACTCCCCTCGCGAGCGCCTCGAACTGCTCTGCGAGAGCGCGGGCGACGGCTCGGGTCGGAGCTTGCAGGCCGGCTCGGTAAGTGCTGTTGAGTCGGTTGTCAGCGCGCAGGAAAGTGAGCAGCGACTCGAGGTCGGCGTCGAACGAGCTCGAGTTGAAATCGATGGCACGCGTGGCGAGTGAGGTTGTCACTTCTTGCGGTAGGGTAATGCCGTTGGACGGCTCTGCATCGGCGTCGAGTGCGGTCAGCAATTGCACGCGACGTATGGTGGCCTCGGACAACACGCCACCCTCGAGTCCGCCTTGCAACTCGCGCAAGGTCAACGTCGGTGCCGCGGTGGCCGCGCCGAAAATGATGCCGCCGAGTTTGAAGGTCACCGCCTCACACGTGGTGGTGCAGCGATACGAGTAGGAGCCACGTGACCCGGTGGTGCCGGAGGCCGTGGGGGTCGAGTAGCTGAGTCCCGCGACGCCAAAATCGGCGATGGAGCCGCTCAAGGCAGCCGGCTGTGCCGCATCGCCGCCGCCCGCGGAGCCGCCTCCGCCGCCACAACTGCTCAATAAGGCGGCGGACACAACCAAGGTTAGCGTTGCGCGACGCTCTTTCCGCTTCAATACAGTCAGAGGCATCTGGGCTTACGGTGACGGGGGCAGCGGTTGGCAGCGCACCGAGGCGATCCGCGTGGAGGCCGCTTCGAGCCGGACCCACACACCACCCTGCAGTGCGTCATCGAGGATGAGCGTGCCGGTGCCAGCGGCCCATCTGCGTTTGTCGGTTCGCGAAATCAGTCCGACAAATTTCTCCGCGTTGGTGGATTGCCCGAGATACAGCAAGTTACCGTTAATTCGCAGGCGCAGTGGGGTCTCTTCCGTGTCCGCCTCGAGGGTGTCATGAGGGACGGTCGTGGCTCGTGTGCCCGTGCACACGAGTTCGGGAACCGAGCGCGAGCGCGGGTCGGGCGGCGCGACGGGTTGGGCGGCCGAGACCCCAAGCGCCTGCCCAGCGACAACCAGCGCAGTCCAGAGCGCGGTGGCCGAGGGGGCGGGCGAGGGTCTGCGAGAGGGGCGCCGGCGAGCGGCGGACGGTAGGTGTATCTCGATCGATGCCATCGACTCTTCAATCCTCTGCTGTGGTAACTGACTATACTGGATCACGGTTTCCTCAAGCCGACCCGAGAAGCGACGACTGGTCTATGTCCATGCTCAGCCCCGTTGGCCTTCCCCCGCAGATGCCCGGATCCGATCCGGGTTTAATGGCGTTGAATGATCGCGCCATTCCAGTGCCGTCGGCCGTCGGCACTGCCGCCCGCTGGGAGGCGGGCACTGTGCTGACGGCAGCGGTTCGCCTGCAAAACGATGAACTGATGTTCCGCATCGGCGACCACTTCTTTACCAGTCGACCGATACCGGGCGTTTCTGAATACTCGCGGATGTCGATGCTCGTGGCTCGTGATCTGAGCGGCGCTATGTCTCTTGTGCCGTTGTTGCCCTTGGCCGGTTCGGCGATCGCTCGGGTGGGGGGCGCCCCGCCAGCGGCCGGCAATATCGCGGCCTCCGGCGCGGCGGTCGATGAGACCGCGGAGGTGCTGAGCGCTCGTGCGTCGTCCTCGGTGGCGCCCTCGGTATTTCCGGCCGTGGTGAGCGGCGCCCTGCGCAACCTATCGCAGCGTTTGCATCTGCCCTCGGCGCTCGCCTCCTGGGCTTCAAGTCCCCACGGCGCGGGCTCGAGGCCGGCCGGGCCGGGACCGTCGGCCGTTGCCGCAGCGTCGAGCAGCAATGGGGGGCTTGCCGCACTCATGCAAGCGCTCTCTGCCGCGGTCGGCGACAGCGGGTTGTTCTTCGAGTCGAAACTTCGGGAACGACGACCGGTGCCGGCGGCTGACGTCAAGCGACAATTGCTGGAGGCGATCGACAAGCGCGGATCCCAGGGGGGCACAGTCGAGGCGTGGGCAGCGCTCGATGAGTTGGTCGGATTGCAAAGCGCCGCGGGCCTCGCCAAACGCTCGGGCGGAACCTTGCTCTCGTTTGTCATGCCGGCCCCCGATGGGGTCGGCGCGTGGTGGGTGACCTTGCAGCAGGATGTCGCTCGTGACGGCCTCGACTACGCAGGCGGTGATGGGCGGCAGGAGCGCCGCACCGATCCCTGGCGCATCAGACTGGTCGGGGTTTCTTTGCCTTTCGGCGACATCGATCTGCGCATCGAGCAGCTCGGCGTACACGGGGTCGGTGTGACGGTGTTGACGGATACCGCCGAAGAGCAGGGCCGCTGGGCGCGATCCCGCGAAGAACTCTCTCGGCGCCTCGAAGAGGCGGGGTTGGTCTTGTCGCGCTGGGCGGTCATCGACCGTGAACCGGAAGCGCCGAGTGCTGACTACGTCGGGCGTTTGCAGTCCGTGCGCGTATGAGCCCGTGACATGACTCCGGAAACTCAACAACGTGCGGTGGCGCTCGAGTATGGGACCCAGCCGGTGCCGCTCATTGTGGCGACCGGTCGCGAGCTTATGGCGCAGGAGATCGTGCGCGAGGCTCAAAAGCAGGGTATTCCGATCATGCGGGACAAGATGCTCGCGGCGCGCCTGGCCGAATTACCCGTCGGGACGCGGATCCCCGAGGACGTCTATCGCGCGGTGGCGGTCGTCTTGGCGTGGGTGTATTGGATGGAAGGTCGCGAGCCCGAGGGCTGAGGCGATGGCGGGCTCAGGCGAGCTCACTACGGTGGGCGACGCCGAAATCACGGCTGCGACCGGCGCGGTCATACAGGTTGACATCATCCTCGGGCTGTCTGAGCACCGAGATAATTTTTCGTTGGGCCGACACCACGCGGGAGAAAATCTGGTGGTTGCGCATCTGCAGGTCTTTGCAGCGCCCGATGGCCGCTCGGACCCGTTCGGCCCGCTCAGGTGAGCGCCGCGACTCGGCGATGCACAAATCGTCTCTGGAGGCCCGCTCTAATAGAGCAATGCTCGAGTCTTTCTCGGCCTGAATGCCTTCGAGTTCCTCGATACCCTCACCGATCAAACCGTTACGGCTGCGCAGAATTGAATTCTCGCGCTCCAACACGTGGCAGATGCGCTGACACAGGGCTTCGAGTTCTTCGAAAGTGGAGGGCGTGGCGCTCATGGCAGCTCTCAGCCGAGATCCCCCAGCTGTTCCTCAAGTTCGCGGAACTTCCGCGCCAGTTTGTCGGCATCCAGGGGAAACCGCCCTTCAGCGATTTCGCGACGGATCGCTTCGACTTTGGCCGGATCGAAGCCGGCCGCATCGTCGCTGGTGCTGCGAACGGCCTGAACGAGGCCTTGGGCCGCCGGTGAAACCTTGATGAATTCGGCCGGCGTGGGCACTCGCGAGCTGGGTTTGAGCCCCGCGTCTGCTTTCGCCGCACCGTTGGATTTGGCGGGTCGGGTCGTCGTTTGTTCGACGGCGCGTCCGAGCCAAGGGGTGATGGTCTTGTCGATGGTCATGGGTTTTATCCTTTTTCCTGCGACCTAGTAGTCGACCGCTCGCGATGCAACTTTAGTGTCCTCGCGAACCCCGAGTCGTACCGACCCATCGATTTGAACTTCGCCGCGCAATTTCCGTCCGCTCTGCGGATTTTCGAGCTCGATCCATTCGCCCACCTTGCCGGGGCCGAGCGCGATCAACTTGGTTGCCGCCCGTCCACCGCTGAATTCGGTCCAGGCGTGAACCAAAGAGTTGCGCTTGACCACCGTGCCGAGCCGCACATCGGCGCGGCCCAGCGTCGAGCCGCCCATGATCGGGCGGGTGAGGGAGCGACCGACGACCGAGTCGATCGATCCAAACGCGCCGCTGCCCGGTGCGTCGGCCCGCCGAGCCTCGAGCCGCACGTCGCCGTCCGTGAGTACATGCCCATAGGGTAGATCACGCTCCGCCACTACCGCCATGGTCGTGGCCGGTATGGCCGCGGCAGTGTCGCGGGGGAGGGCGACTGAGATCGCCACGAAACGCCGCGATTTCGGCTCTCCCGGGCACTCCACCTGCACCGTCTGCGTGCTTTCGAATGCGAAGCGCCACAGCCACTCACTTGCGCAGGTGCCGAGGCGTTGCCGCCGATCGATGCTCTGCGCTCGTACGCTGCTCACAGGCACGCCGAGCGACTTGGCCGCAAACGCCTCGGCGCTCTCGGCCAAGCCTTTCTCCAGCGTGTGGCCCAGCGACGCGCCGCCTGCGAGCAGGAGCGTGGCCAGCCAACGACAGGGGCGGATGGGCGAGAGCATTACACCGATGACCGCTTAGCCCTGGCGCAGCAAGTTCAGCACGTACTGCTGAGACTGATTGGCCTGCGCCAACATCGCCGTTCCCGCCTGGGCAAGCACCTGCGACTTGGCGAGTGCCGCCGATTCCTTCGCGTAGTCCGTATCCAGAATTCGCGATTTGGCCTCTTCGGTATTCTCGACGATATTCATCAGGTTGTTGATGGTGTACTCGATGCGGCTCATCGTCGCGCCCATCTCCGCGCGCATGGTGTTGACCACCGTCTGCGCCTTGTCGATGTAGTCGAGGGCGGTGATCGCATCTTTTGTGTTAGCGATGTTGACGTTGCTTTCGGAGTAGCGAAGCTGCCCGAGGTTCTGCGCGTATTGGCCAAACTTGGCCGTCAGCGTCGTGCCGCTCGCCACGTCAAACAATTCGTAGCCTTCCGGGAGGCCCGCTTCCTTGCGGATGAACTCGTAATCGCTGTCTTCCTTGAATTGCTTGCGCAGATCTTCAATGCTGGTGACGTTGTGAGCGGACAGGGTCCGCGCGCCCACTCGGTACTCGAAGAAGTTCGGCGGGCTGGTCGGCACCGAGGCATCGTGCCAAGTGAAACCGCTCAGATCGAACGACTGCGGAATGTAGTCGGTCTGCGTGCCTGACAAATCCACAACGGAAGCGGCCGGGGCACTCGCGGCGGTGAAGTCCTGAATTTTCGAATTGGTATTAGCTGCATTGACGGCGTTCGTGCACTGCAGTGCCGGCGTACCGGAGGGCATCGGACTGCCGAGGATCTTCCACACCACCTTTAGCTGGCCGCCCACGTTCTGGATATCGCAGGTGGTGGGGTCGTAGTTCACGTGCCCCTTCAGCTGCTTGACGAGATCCGACACGCTGGTCACGCCCGCCGCGGTCAGGGTGGTTGTTCCCGTCAGATTTGGGTTGCCATTCGTTTGGCGCGTGCCATCCCACAACTTCAATTCGAAGTTGGGCAGCGGTGCGTCCGTGAAATTGACGTCGATCACGTTGAGATTGGCGTCCAGCACCTGCGCGCCGGAGACGCCCGACGTCGTGACGCCGACCGTCGACGCATCAAGGTTCCAGGTATTTATCTGCGCGCCGGTCGTATTGTTGACCGTCGTGCGCTCGGCGAGATTCAGATCCTCAATAGTGAGGGGGCCGAGCGGAATCTTGATGTAGTCCGCTGCGGAGATGCCCACCTGCACGTTCATGGCCTTGGCGTCTTCGCTGATGAGTTTCAGATCGCCATCCCACGCGGCCTGGTTGGAGACGCGGCGGATTTCCTTGACGAGTTCGTTGAACTCGACGCTGAGGAAGCTGCGATCTTCACCGGTGTAGGTGCCGTTCGAAGACTGCACGGCCAGTTCACGCATGCGGTGCAGCATGTTCTGGATCTCATCGATCGCACCTTCAGCGGTCTGCGCCATCGAGATGCCATCGCCGGCATTGCGGATGGCCATGTTGAGACCCTGAATCTGGTTGCGCATGCGCTGCGTCACCGCGATGCCGGCCGCATCGTCCGAGGCGCTATTGATGCGTTTGCCTGAGGACAAACGCTGCATGGCTTGTTCCATGCCGCCGCGGTTGAGTGCCAGGGCACGCTCAGATTGGATCGAGGCAATGTTCGTATTAATCACAAGAGCCATTGTGGGTCTCCGTCGGAATCTCGCCGGCCAAATGGGCGGCAGGGGAGTTAAAGCAAAGGGCGTGCCAACGGAAATCCGTCGGCGCCGCCGCGGGCCTCGACAGGCCCTGAAGTGCGGAAGAAGTGCGGAAATTGCGCCTCAAATTGAGGTTATATCTCGGTAGAGGCGCAGTCATGACGCGCAGCGCTGCATATATATAAGTCGCAGACAGCCATCTCCCGTGGCGGCTCACACCGGCAACGCGCCGCCTGCTGCGTGCCCCTCAACCGGCAAAGGTTTGCCGCTGTGTCAACGCCTGAGAGGGCGAACTTTGCCGGTCCCTGGGCCCGTTAGGCTGAAAAAAGCCGAATGCGCGCTGTTTCGGCAACTGGCACGGCTTTTGCTCCACACCCTGCGGACGCAGTCGAGTGGAGATGAAAAACATGTCGCAGCTAGATCGTGCACTCGGGATTTTTCCGACAGCCGCCGCGGTACAAGCGCGTCGCCTCGAAGTGATCTCGGGAAACATCGCCAACGCCAACACGCCGAGCTATCGCGCTCGAGACGTGGATTTCCGACAGGTGTTGCGTGAAGCCGGAGACGACATGCGTCTTGCAGTCACTCAGCCCGAGCACATCGCCGAGCCGGATCAACTGACGCGCGATGCCCTCCGATTTCGAATCCCGCTCGCGCCTGCGCGCGACGGCAACACAGTGGAGACACACATTGAAGAAGCCGCCTTTGGTGATGCTGCTGGCCGCTACCTGGCCGCCCTGCGCTTTTCGGAAGGAGCGCTTTCAGGAATGCGCAAGGCGTATCGGGGCGATTAAACGACGCACTTCAGGAGACCGAACATGTCACTCACGAACGTCTTCAAGCTCGCTGGCGGTGCACTGAACGCCCAGACGGTACGACTGAATACCATCGCCTCCAACCTGGCGAACGTCGAAACCGTTTCGGGAAGTGCGCAGTCGGCTTACCGGGCAAAGCGCCCGGTATTTACGGCTGTGCTCGAAAACGCCACCAACGAGTTGCAGAGCGGATTCGGCGTGAAAGTCAAGACGATCGCTGAAACCCGGCGGGTCAACCAGCAGTTGTTCGATCCCGAGAATCCGTTGGCGAATCAAGAGGGCTATGTGTACCGGTCGAACGTCAATCCCCTCGAGGAAATGACCGACATGCTCGATGCCGCGCGTTCGTATGAAACCGCACTCACCACGGCCAGCACGGCTCGTGAGTTGATGATGCGCACGATAGACATGAACACCAAGTGATCTAGACAGCCAT
>Ga0172373_10005086_pt1 | contig 18199 bp, 16 predicted proteins | sample Lak10m_2_FD_114546 | JGI IMG/M metagenome (GOLD analysis project Ga0172373, IMG submission 114546) | Freshwater microbial communities from Kabuno Bay, South-Kivu, Congo - kab_092012_10m | ecosystem: Environmental > Aquatic > Freshwater > Lake | place: Democratic Republic of the Congo...
AATGACTTTGCCGCTCGCGCAAAAACTTTATTTAACGCAAATTCAAACCGAATTTGAAGGTGATACTTTTTTTCCAAACTTTGATTTAAATGATTGGAATGAAATCACCCGCGAACAAATTGAACATGACGAAAAAGTGGATTTTTCGTATTGCTTTTTAACTTTGGAGAAAAAATGAATTCTTTGATAAATCCTGACGAATTAGGTGTTTTATCGGTAACGGGTGAAGATGCCGCCACTTTTTTACAAGGGCAAACGACTTGCGATATTTACGAAGTCGCAGAACATAAAACGCAAATCGGCGCGTTTTGTAATCCAAAAGGTAAAGTGATTGCCGTTTTTGTAATAGTAAAAACTAGCGAAGGCTTTTTGATAATTTTGCCTAAATCACTACTTGTGACTGTTCAAGAATTATTGCAACGCTATAAATTACGTTCAAAAGTTGAATTTTCAGAAATGGAAAATTTGCCATTGACACAATTTTTAAAAAATACCAACGTCAGAACGCCTTGGATTTTGCCTGAAACCAGTGAGCAATTTATTCCGCAAATGTTAAAACTCGACCAAATTGGTGCAGTGAGTTTCACAAAAGGCTGTTACACAGGACAAGAAATTGTCACACGCACCCATTATTTAGGTGAAGTGAAAAGGCAACTCAATCTCGCACTTTGCGAACCGTCAGCAAGCGGCGTACTACCTACGTTAGCTATTTTTGATGAAAATCATGAAGAAGTGGGCAGTGTGTTACTCGCTCAAATTCGCGGTTTGCCCTACAAAGTCAGAGATAAAATTACAGGTGAAGTGGTTGAAACAAAAACGGTTAATAAAATGGTCGTTTTATGTGTGATTAACACCGAATCAACAGAATCAACACTACATTTAGGTAATGCGACGCAAGATAATTTAAAAATTATAGGAGGCAACAAATGAACGAAGTGGCAGCTTTAAAATTTCGTAGATTAGGAATGCTCACGATTTGCGCGGTGTATATCGTAATTTTGGCAGGCGGCATTGTGCGTGCTTCAGGTGCGGGAATGGGATGTCCTGATTGGCCTACCTGTTTTGGACAATGGATTCCGCCGATTTCAGAAACTCAATTGCCTGCCAATTATCACGAAATTTACGCCGCACGCGGTTATGAAAATACGCAGTTTAATCCCGTAAAAACGTGGACAGAATACACAAATCGTTTAGTCGGTGTGACGATTGGTTTTTTGATTTTTTTAACGGCGTGGTCGTCGCGCATTTATTTGAAAATCGATAAACCTGTTTTTTATTTGGCAGTGACGGCTTTTTTGCTGGTCGGTTTTCAAGGTTGGCTGGGTTCAACAGTCGTTTCGAGCAATTTAAATCCGCTCAAAATTACGATTCACATGGTCGTTGCATTGTTAATCGTCGCACTACTCATTTATACGATTACGCGCTCACAACGCGAAAGTTTTGCGTCAATTGATTTAAATCTGTTGCCTACAAAATTACCGAAAGTTTTAAATGCGGTTTTGATTATGAGCCTGATTCAAATCACGATGGGAACGCAAGTGCGTGAAGCGGTAGATTTTATTTCGCACGATTTAGCTTTGGAACGGCAATTTTGGCGCGAAGATTTTCCGATTATTTTTTATGTGCATCGCTCATTTTCATCGCTGATTTTATTTACTAACGGTTGGTTGGTTTGGCGACTTTGGCAAAATGTGGCACGAAATCATCCGCTTGTGAAAGCAGGATTTTTGCTGATGGGTTTGATTATCACAGCAATTTTGGCGGGTGTGAGTTTAGACCGTTTAGGCATGCCACCCGTTGCTCAACCCATTCATTTATTGATGGCAAATTTGATTTTAGGCACACAATTTTTTATGTGGATGGCGTTGCGTTATAGCACAAGTACGCTACAAATTTAGTCATTGTTTCTAACGCGACAAAAATGTCATTTTTGTCGCAATTTGAACAATCAATTTTTTATATTTAATAATTATTTCAATTAGTTATATTAAACTTTTTATTGGGCATAATGCTTGCTTGTCATCTCGTTGACCTAAACAAATTACTTTTATTTTTAAGGAGTTATCAATGAGTGTTCAAGCAATTAAAGAATTTTCTGCAAAAGCAAAAGCCAATCCTGAACTTGGCGAAAAATTAAAAGCAGCTGTAAAAATGAAAGAATTACGGGCTTTATTTGAAGAAAATGGTTTTGAATATCACGAAGATTCATTTTATCCACCGAACGAACCACAATTTGTAGAAGAACAACTTTCGGAAAAAATGGCAAAAGCCTTGTTGCGTGCGTAACGAAAATGTTCGATTTCATGGATTTGGAATTTAACGACCCGCCACCGTTTTCGTCGGATTTTTATATTCCAGATGCTGGTGAATGTATGCGTTGTGGACAATGTATAAGCGGTTGTCCGACATTTCGTTTATTTCAAATCCATGAAGAAACCCCGCGTAGCCGACTTCGTACAATTAGCAAAATTCTGGTTGAAAATTTACCCGTTAGTGCAGAAGAATTGCAGCATTTAAATAATTGCGTGCAATGCAGAGCTTGTGAAGCAATTTGTCCAAGCAAAATGGCTTACGGACAATTATTTGATGCAGCACAAACAAAGTTGCAAACGCCTTTAAATTCACTAGCGAAAATGGCTTTTTATTTGATTGAAAATAAAAAATCACGCGCATGGCTGATGCCATTTTTAAACGTTTATTTAAAATCAGGTTTGCGAAAACCGTTACAAAAAACACGGTTGTTAGAAAAATTAAATTTGGCAAATGCGGAAAATTTACTCGCTTTGCCTGCATTAAAACCCCTGCAAGAAAATTATCTCGCACAAGGGACAACATTCGGTAATGTCGCATTATTTACAGGTTGTATTGCAGAGCATTTCGACCGTGAGACACTGTTAGCCGCCATTAAATTACTTAATGTTAATGGCTTTAATGTGCAAGTTCCCGCGCAACAAAGTTGTTGCGGCGCAATTCATCAACACAATGGACAAACTGCTACCGCGTTAATCGAGAATAATTTAGCCGTTTTTAATTCGCTCAAAGTCGATGCAGTGATTCACGTCGCCACAGGTTGCGGCGCAATGCTTAATGAATACGAAAACGCGGATTTTAAAAAACGATTGTTTGATATTAACGATTTTTTGCTGGCGAATTGGTCAGAAACGTTAAAACTCAAATCTTACCCTTTAACCGTTGCTGTTCACGAACCTTGCAGTCAGCGTCACGTTCTTAAAAATTCACAAAGTGTTCACGCGCTGCTGCAAAAAATTCCTGATTTAAAGGTTGTCGAACTAGCTGATAACCAAATTTGTTGCGGTAGCGGTGGTAGTTATATCTTGACGCATCCTGAAAATGCCGCGCAATTACGCAATTTAAAACAACAAATCATCCATGATGCAAAGGTGGATTTAGTCGTTAGTAGTAACTTTGGTTGCGCCCTTCATTTGAATTCTAATGATGTAACTGTTTTGCATCCGTTGATATTATTGGCGCGGCAGCTGAAATAGCCAGAGATTGTGGATAAAAATGCTGAAATTTCTCAGCCTTCTTTTATATTTATGACTCATTTAGTAGCTGATGATTATTGATTTCTCTTGAAAATTGTTTTTCTTTCAAATGAAGAATCTCTATGGTTAGTTCATTGATTTTTTTTAAATAGCCAAGTTCATTTTCTCTGCATTCGTTAATAATTTGATATTTTTCAAGTTCAATTTTTTGACGCAGATAATTACATTCAGGAACGTTACACGCAAAATTACAATTGCAGTAACTACCTTCACGACTATAATTGTTTTGTATTCCTTCATTCACACCGATGTTATTTGAACCAAAGAAGTGAAAGGTATTTAACGCACCATCTTCACCCAAATCAACTAATTGTCTTAAATTCACACCGAATAAAGAGGCAATCTTTTTAAGTCGAGATAAACCAATATCTGTCTCCCCTCGTTCTATACTGCCATATCCGTTAATTGACATTCCCAAATTATTTGCCATTTGTTCCTGCGACCAACCTTTTTGCTGTCTCATAAATCGTATTTTTTTATGTATGGCCATAATTTTGCTCACTAGCTGCTAAGAAATTACATATTTTTGCATCGAAAATTTTAAGCAAAAATAATACCTAATTTTTAATTTAAAATAATAACAGCATATTATATCGTTCTCTTCACACCCTATCTTAGGTATTACCCCGTATTGTCAAGAAAATATCAAATATAGTTGGTGGTACTTCCTCGCATAAAACTTTAGAATTTGAAGCATTATCGTATTGGCTACGCGACACAAATGTAAATTTGACTAATACTTTAGGTAGTTGTATGCAAAATCAGCTTGATATGAAAAGACATCTTATTGCTTTTCGCCAAAAGTCTAACCTCTGGGTTTTCGAAAGTCGCTGCTTGTTTTGCTATTTTTCACAATTTTTAGGTAAATAAATGACGAAAATATTGGTGATTGATGACCACGAACAAATCTGCAATATAGCGGAGAAAATACTGCGTAGTGAAGGATATAAAGTGACTATTGCACGGGATGGTTTTGATGGATTACGTTGTTTTGAGCAAATTCAGCCTGATTTAGTAATTACGGATATTTTTATGCCTAACAAAGATGGTCTTGAAGTCATCATTGAACTATTAAAACGTAGTCCAAACGTTAGAATCATCGCTATGTCTGGCATGACGATGCCTCAATTAGAAGCCCTAGATATTGCATTGCTTTTCGGCGCGACGAGTGTTTTAGAAAAGCCTTTTACGCGAAAACAACTGCTTAGAGCTGTAAAAATGGCATTATTTAGAAAGCCCCATGAAGTGAGCAATTCCTGCTCGTTATCACCTACATTCTAAAAATAAAAAAGGCTGGATTTTTCCAGCCTTTTTTTTTACTAAAATTCAAAAAAAGCCCAACTATTGATTGTTGGGCTTTTTGTTTTTAATGACGACACAACAATGGCCAACCATATTCTAATCGCCACATTCGTTCCAAATTCTTACCATGTTCCGAATAGGAAACATCAATATCTGATGATTCTTCGGAGTTACCATCACTCATGATGACATAAGAAAAGAACCAGTTATCCAAACGATTCAATGAAGTTTTTGAAATTCCTAAAGAAGCGGTTCCCTCACCGCCGTTGAATTCTTGTTGGATTCTTTTTCTTAATTCTTTACCAATACCGTTATAAACCAACAATTTTTCATCATTAGCTTTGTAAATATTTGTTAACCCTTCATGTAGTGTTGCTACTAAAGGAATATTAACAGCGTTTTCCTGAGTAGACGCTCTACAGTTTTTTATCGAAGCTATGTCATAAGTTGTATATAGCCAATACAAACCACTAACTTTGGTGGATAACTCCTTCGGTAGGGCAAGTTCTCCATTTATAGAAACTGGAAATATTCGTTCTGTTCTTAATTGTTCTATTTTTTTCAGATATTTTTTCACTATAACTCCTAAAATCACGTTTATAAAAAAGGCCAGATTTCTCCAGCCTTCTTTTTCTATCTCGAATTAGCGTTGAAAATTATTTCAACAAACCTGCAAGCAAATCATTCAATTTATGAACAAATTCCGCAGGATTATCCAAATGTCCACCTTCGCTTAAAATCGCTTGGTCAAACAAGATATGGGTTAAATCCGCAAAACGGTTATCATCTTGTTCCGCTTTTAAACGTTGAACTAGCGCGTGGTCAGGATTGATTTCAAAAATCGGTTTTTTACCGCCACCAAATCCGCCAAGAGCTTGCCCCGCATCTTTCATCAAGCGTTCCATGTGCAAACTCATGCCATAAACGTCAGCCACCAAACACGCTGGTGATTGTGTCAAACGATGACTTAATTTCACATCGCTGACTTTTTCACCTAAAACATCTTTGATTTGTTTTAAAACGCTTTCAAAATCTTTGCTAACTTCTTCTTGCGCGGCTTTTTCTTCTTCGGTTTCCGTTTTGTCTAAATCCAAATCACCTTTGGCAACCGATTGTAAATGTTTGCCATCGAATTCATCCAAATGCGACACCAACCATTCATCGATACGGTCAGAAAGCAACAACACTTCGATGCCTTTTTTACGGAAGATTTCCAAATGTGGGCTATTTTTCGCCGCCGAGAACGTTTCCGCTGTGACGTAGTAAATGTTTTCTTGCCCTTCTTTCATGCGGCTGACGTAATCTTCAAGCGAAACATCTTGCTTATCAGAATCGTTATGCGTTGAAGCAAAACGGAATAATTTCGCCACACGTTCTTTGTTTGCATGGTCTTCAATCGGAGCTTCTTTTAACACCACACCGAATTGCGACCAGAAAGTGGCGTATTTTTCAGGCTCATTTTTTGCCAAACTTTCGAGCATTCCTAAAACTTTTTTCACTGCACCAGTTTTAATCGCATGAATTTGTTTGCCTTGTTGCAAAATCTCACGCGAAACGTTGAGCGGCAATGAATTGGAATCGATAATCCCGCGAATAAAACGTAAATAACGCGGCATCAATTGTTCAGCATCGTCCATGATGAAAACTTTGCGAACATAAAGTTTTACGCCATGTTTTGCGTCTTTATCCCACAAATCAAACGGCGCACGGCTTGGAACGTAAAGCAATAACGTAAATTCGTTTGTGCCTTCAACTTTGCTGTGAACGTGCGTGAGTGGATCTTGGAAATCGTGCGCGACGTGTTTGTAAAATTCATTGTAATTTTCGTCGCTAATTTCGCTGCGTGATTTTGTCCAAAGTGCTGACGCGCTGTTGACGGTTTCTTCGACAATTTCAGGTTCAGCTTTTTCAGCTTCATCTTCTTCGCCGTAAGAAGGCGCAGCTTCTTTGTCCATCACAATCGGTAACGAAATATGGTCAGAGAATTTGCGAATGATTGATCGTAATTTCCAACCATCTAAAAATTCTTCTTCGCCGTCTTTCAAATGCAACGTGATTTCTGTACCGCGTGTGGCTTTTTCAACGCCTTCAATGGTGTAATCGCCTTCGCCTGCTGATTCCCAACGAGTTGCTTCGGTTGAACCCGCTTTGCGAGTAGTTAAAGTTACTTTGTCAGCAACGATAAATGCTGAATAAAAACCAACCCCGAATTGTCCGATTAACTCGCTGTCTTTGGCTTGTTCGCCTGTGAGAGCTTCAAAAAATTGTTTTGTGCCTGATTTTGCAATCGTGCCGATGTGTTCTTGCACTTCGGCGCGAGTCATCCCGATACCGTTATCAGAAATCGTGACAGTGCGTTTGTCTTTGTCGAAATCAACACGAATTTTTAACTCGCTGTCGCCTTCGTACAAACTGTCATTGGATAATGCTTCAAAACGCAATTTATCTGCGGCATCGGACGCATTTGAAATCAACTCGCGCAAGAAAATTTCTTTATTGCTATAAAGCGAGTGAATCATTAAATGCAATAAATGTTTTACTTCTGTTTGAAAACCTAATGTTTCTTTTTTTGTTGCTGTGGTCACGGTTTTTTCCTTTGGTTAAAAAGTGAACAATTAAAAATGAATCAGCTGGCGATTTAGGGGCAATTTTTAATTTTTCAAGCGATACTACTCACTACCAATACAAAAAAGCCTCTAAAAGTCGCGTTTTTTGTTTTGCCACATGCAAACTTGGTTTATGCTTTCGCTCACTATGTAATTCCTTATCCATTCATATTGAAGCCGTTATTTCAATCTTCACAAAAATTAGGCGATATTGTTTAGCCCATGCAAAAAACCAACTTAGAAATCTATAAACGCCTCTTAACTTACATTAAGCCCCACAAAAAATTCTTTTTTATCAGTATCATTGGATTTTTGATTTATTCGACAACACAACCGCTGTTTGCTCAAATGATTCAGGAAATCATCGACACGTTGCAAGCCAAATCGCACGAAAAATTGTATTACTTACCATTACTTTTCAGTGGGCTGATTATTTTGCGTGGGATTGGCGCATATTTTGGTAACTATTTTTTAGCCAAAGTATCAAACAATGTGATTCATACATTGCGTTGTGAAATTTTTGAAAAATACACGCAGCTTCCCACCACGCATTTTGATTCTAATAACAGCGGTTACATGATTTCACGCATTACCCACAACGTGAATCAAGTTGCACAAGCCACAACTGATGCAGTACGAAAAGTGGTGCAAGAAGGGTTAACTGCCGTCGGTTTGCTAGGTTATTTGTTTTATATGGATTGGCGTTTATCGCTGGTTTTTTTAGTGGTTGCGCCTGTAATTGCAATGCTGGTGCGTTATGTGAGTAAGCGTTTGCGAATGCTGAGTAAAAAAATTCAAGAATCCATTGGAGACATGACACATATCACTTCTGAACTGGTGAACGGGCATCGCGTAGTGCGAAGTTACGGCGGCGAAGAATATGAAAAAACGCGCTTTATTGACAGTAGTTTGCATAATCGTCAGCAGTCGTTAAAACTCATCAGTACAGCCGCAATTCATAACCAAATCATGCAGTTAATTATTGCGATTGCGCTCGCCATTTTGATGTATGCCGCATTGTTTTTTATGGAACAAGCCAGTGTTGGCACGTTTGTGGGCTATTTGACAGCAGCATTTTTATTGCCACGACCTGTTCGGCAACTTAGTGACGCAAATAGTGATATTCAACGAGGTATCGTGGCGGCAGAATCGCTATTTGAAGTGCTAGATGAAAAACCTGAAATTGACGACGGTGTTTATGAAATTACCCGTTGTAAAGGTGATTTAGAATTTAAAAATGTGACGTTTTGTTACGAAAATTGCGACGAACCTGCGCTGCAAAATGTAAGTTTTACTGCAAAAGCAGGCGAAACGATTGCATTAGTTGGCGCGTCAGGTGGAGGAAAAAGTACGCTGGTGAATTTAGTGTCGCGTTTTTATCGCTGCGAACAAGGCGAAATTTTGCTCGATGGTGTCAATATCAACACCTACAAATTAGCAAATTTACGCGCACAAATCGCGCTGGTGAATCAACAAGTGACACTTTTTAACGATACGATTGCAAGCAATATCGCTTACGGCGGATTAACAGGTGCAAGTCGTGCCGCAATTATTCAAGCGGCAACGGACGCTTATGCAATTGAATTTATCAATAAATTTGAACATGGTTTAGATACGGTTATCGGTGAAAATGGCGTAAAACTTTCAGGTGGACAGCGGCAACGTTTAGCGTTAGCTCGGGCGTTACTCAAAGACGCGCCTTTGTTGATTTTAGATGAAGCAACGTCTGCGTTAGACACTGAATCGGAGCGTTATATTCAAGCTGCATTGCACAAAGTAATGGGGAATCGCACCACGCTGGTTATCGCGCATCGCCTTTCAACGATTGAAAATGCCGATAAAATTTTGGTGATTGATTCGGGGCGAATTGTCGAAGCAGGTTCGCATCAAGAATTACTCGCAAAAAATGGCGCGTATTCACGTTTGCACGCCATTCAATTTCAACAAAATAATGAGACGAATTTTTGATCGACTTAATTCAAACTACACAAGGTCACACCATGAACAAAGAAAAAAACACTGGAATTTCCCACTATCACAACCGCACAAAACATCAAGCCAACGCTTACGCAAAAGCTCCTGAATTTTTAGATTGGGATGAACAACCGAATCCATTTCGACGTTTTGAAGGTTGTGAAAATATCGCCTTACCGCCAATGGGAACGCAGTTACCGTGTCTATTTAGTGAATTAGATGCGCCTCAAAACATCATCTCGCAACCGTTGACGCTGACGAATTTAGGTTTGATGTTAGAACTTTCCTTTGGGCTGTCGGCATGGAAAAGTTTTAACGGCGACCGTTGGGCGTTGCGTTGTAATCCATCCAGCGGCAATTTGCACCCGACCGAAGCGTATTTGCTTTGCACAGATGCTGATTTGTTGCCATCTGGCGTTTATCACTATGTGAGCTATGACCATGCGTTAGAACGGCGTTGTGAATTCAACGCCGCGACCTTGCCGCCTGAAATTTATATCGGTTTATCCTCGATTCATTGGCGCGAAGCGTGGAAATACGGTGAGCGAGCTTTTCGTTATTGCCAACATGATATTGGTCACGCGCTGGCGGCGTTGAGTTATGCGGCGGCGTGTTTGGGTTGGACGGTGGAATTGTGCAGTGAAACCACCGACGCACAAATTGCTCACTGGTTAGGGCTGAATCGCGCTGATGAATTTGTAAAAGATGAACACGAAACCGCCGATTTGTTTTGCCGAATCCAAACCAATCCAAAAACGCCCGTTGATTTTGAGGCAAGTCGTTTGTCAGAAATCCTACAAAACGCGGTGTGGTTTGGAAAAGCCAAACCGTTAAACGGACGACATTTTTATCGTTGGGCAATCATTGATGAAGTTTCAAAGCAAGCCGAAAAAGTCACCACTTCGGTTGAACGCCTGAAATTTCCGTATTTTGAATTGCCAAAACCCAGCCATGATTTGCCTGCCAGCCGTTTAATTCGTGGGCGACGTAGCGCACAACATTTCGACGGCAAATCTGAGCCGTTGCCGCTTTCTGATTTTTACCGCATTTTGTCTGCGTTGTTGCCGAATGCAAAACCGCCTTTTACGGCGTGGAATTGGTCGCCGCAAGTGCATTTGTTTTTATTTGTGCATCGCGTGGACGGTTTGGAATCGGGTTTATATTTTTTGCCGCGTGATTCGGCGGTTGTTCCTGAATTAAAAACTGCGCTGTCTGCTGAATTCGCTTGGCAAAAAATGTCTGCACCGTTTGAGTTTTATCAATTGGCAAGCGGTGATATGAAACAAGCCGCACGAACTTTATCGTGTTTTCAACCGATTGCCAGCGATAGCGCGTTTAGTGTGGGAATGTTGGCGAATTTTTCAGAAAACGTTGAAGCACAGGCGTGGCATTATCGGCGTTTGTTTTGGGAATGTGGTTTGCTCGGACAGATTTTGTATTTAGAAGCCGAAGCGGCGGGCGTTCGAGGCACAGGGATTGGCTGTTTTTTTGATGATGAAGTGCATCGGATGTTGGGTTTGCAAACTGAACGGTGGCAAAGTTTGTATCATTTCACCGTTGGCGAACCGCTTGACGATAAACGGATTCAGACGTTTGCTGCTTATGAGCATTTGAAATAATAAAAAAGCCCAACTGATAGTTGAGCTTTTAATTTAGATTTCAGGCACGTTTAGGTTTTCGTATTGTTCAATTAAAACGCCAACTAATTCCATCAACGATGCCAGCGGGTGCTTTTCATTTTCGCAAACAATATCAATTAAGTTATCGAGAAAAGAAACGGCTTTGTTGTAGTCGTTAGCGTTTTGCAAAATCATTGAGGTGTGCGTGTGTGATGATGTACATTAGTTTTTCCATTAGGTCAGTTTTCTCCTTGATGTGTGCGTTGATGATAGGATGAATACACATTATTGTCATTCAACTTAATAGGACTATCTACTATTTCAAAGGAACAAATAAATGTCTGATTTTTGGAATGATATACAAAACGCTAAATTTACTAATGAAGCAAGTGTTGAGACCCGCCTAGTTATCCCGTTATTACATGTTCTTGGTTATAACGATAATGATATTGCCCCCAAGTATCCTATAAAATTCCAAGAAGGCAGAAAGGGCAGAAATCCAGAGGCAGACTTTGTTGTTTTCAATGGTTCTCCTCACAATGAGGATACTTCGTTAATTGTTATTGAAGCTAAAACACCAAATGAATCTTTTAATGATGCTAAAGCGCAAGCCGAATCATACGCAAGAAATGTTCTTGCTCCATTTCTTTTATTAACCGACGGAAATAAATTAGAAATTTGGCAATTACAACCCACTCAAACAAGCGAATGTGTTTTAACAACATCCATCGAAAAATTGTGTTCTAAGCGAGGTGAAATTGAAAAGTTTCTCATCAAAGATGCGGTGCTTGAATACAGTCGTTCTCTGCATCATAAAAGTATAGTAACTGTAACAGGAGATTTTGAAGCCTATTACCTTGCAGAATTAAGCCGCTTATCAAAATATCAACATGTAATAAAAAGAACATTGTCAGATTATGGCAATAATCAGCAAGCAATTTACGACAGTAATCAATTACTTTCTTGTTTTGCTAACGGAGTCATTATTTTAGCGGCTTCTGGTTTAGGAAAAACGACGCTATCTCATTTTTTACTTCTTGAAAGCATTGAAAATTGTAGGACTAGTCAAAACCAATCAATCCCTTTTGATATACCTTTGCCCGATTTAGCAGAAACGAAACTGTCTATAATCGAATTCATGAGACAACGTATTGAGCCGCACCATCGAGGAATTACTGAAGCATCTTTAAAAGATTTACTCAGAGAAAAAGGCGCAGTTATGTTGTGTGATGGTTTCGATAGGTTATCTAATGAACAAAAAAGAATTACCGCTGAATTAAACAACCTATTACGAGACTTTCCAAAATTACAACTTTTTGTTTTCTCAAGAAGCTCTACAAAACCAAAATTATCTTTACCTTCATTAGAATTAAAGCCATTTACCCCTGAACAACAATATGTATTTCTGAAGCCTGATATTTCTTTATGGCATGTCATGCCCAGTGTTTTGAAAAAACTTTGTGAGCATCCTTTGCTTCTGCAACGTCTTTTAGTCTATTGGCAACAAGAAAAAAAACTGCCATCACGAATTAAAGAATTGTTTAGTCTTTGGTCGGATAGCCTGTTACGCAATGTAAATGACATTGGAAGTATTGATAGGGAATATGCCCTTTGCTTGCTTGCCAATGCAACCATAAATAAACCAATCAATAAAATTGACGCGGTTAAACTGCTTAGACAAAATAATGTTTCAGATAATACGTTTAATGAATTGCTACAGTGTGATGCTATACGCATAGATGGTTCAGCTCTTGAACTTCAACATGAGGCATTAGCCGACTATCTAAGAGCATTAGACCTAATATCTCCAAATGAGGAAAAAGTAATTACTCAATCGCTGGTGACTGTCCCACTAAAAGCAGATTCATTTTTTCCAATTCTGTTAATGGAATTGTTAACTTCTCGCAATTTACAGCAAATTCTGTGGAAACGACTTGCTGAGATTGGAATATCTGTGTATTTGAACGCGCTACGTTATCGAGCCGATGTCACTGAAGAAATGATAAAAGCCCCGTCAGATGACTTAGGATTTCAATACTTAGAAGATTTAATCGAAAGCATAGAACTTCCACTCGATGGTTTTTTTCCTCAACTTAAAGATGTTGTTATCGAACAATTTATTGGAACTAAACAAAGCGAAATTGCCATTACTGGTTTAGTTGAAATAAATCCCGCATGGGTTGGCTTTGCTTTTCATCCATTACAAGAAATAACTAAAAAAATTACTATCGCCGCTATACCTGAGCAGTATAAAACGCATTGGGTCAATCTTGGATTATCGCAATATCGTTTAGATAGTGGGCGGTTACTTGGTGCAAAACATCTCAAAGAGAGTTTGTTGGAGGTTGTGAAAAGCAGACGACTTAAAGGCGGTGAAATATGGATTGAAGAGCGTTTAATGGGGCATTTGCGTTATTTAATGAAAGAATACGGATTTCTCCAAATAAACGAAACTGATTCATTAGATGATTTAGAGGAATTACTGCGACCACATTCTGAAAAAGTTGTCCTTTCTGGCTATCCTTTCAAACTGGCAAAATTCACTATTGAAACCTTGCTTGAAGATATTACCTATCTAAAAGAAAAAGGAAAAACGACGTTAGATTGGTGGTGGTTGCGATTGGGTTGGGAAAACGAAATAACTACAAGCGATGATGTTATGGCGCAAGTTCTCAATGAGCATTTTCGCCGTTTGCAATTAGCCTATAAGGAAATTGTAGAGAATAGTTTTTCATCAATCACTGAAGAATTTGGTTTTTATTACGCATTACCTGTTCGTTGGAATTTGGCAGTCATTAAAGCAGGTCATACATCACTCCGTTACCAATGGCTTCCAGTTAAACACTGGGATGAAATGGGAGCGAATACAGAATTTGCGAATTCGCATTCACAGGTAACGAGCTTCAAATCATTCGATACTTTAAAAATAGATATGGATAAAGAACTCACAAAATTAGGACGAACTCGATGTCGCAGTTTCACTTGGGGAGGACATAAAATAATGTCGAATTTTAGTAACGGTTATGATTTGATGGGGAACTTTGATGGTGAAACGCAGGTTATGCGCGAAGTATGCGACCTAATTTCATCAGATATTGAGCGAATGTTTTCTGATTTGCCAAGTCGTGATTGATTCACCAAAAGATTTTCTGTCATTAAGAATGCTTCCACGACCTCAAACAGCAAAAGGTCACACCATGAACACAGAAACTTCCACCACTATTTCCCACTATCACAACCGCACAAAACATCAATTAAACGGGAGGATTCGGCACTTTTGTTTTAAATCCCCGAATGCACCGCTTTTTCTAAGGCTTGGCGAATAAAACGTTGATATGGCATGTTTGAGCGCGTCGCTTCTTGCTTGATTGCTTCAAGCAACGGGTCAGATAAACGCAAGGTAATACTGCGTTCTTTGCGTTGAAATTCAAATTGCATTGGCACTAACGCCGATAAATCATATTCGGTTAAGTCAGCGGTATCGATAAAATCCTCCGCTTCGTTATCCGTGTTTAATTCGGGTAATTTCTTTTTCATAATAATCAATCTCTTTTTGGTGCATATAGCGTGAACTGATTGGGCGGATGTAAGTGTTTTCGCCGATTTTTCGCAATGTGAAAGCAGTAAAAACGTGTCGCCCTTCGTTTGTTATTCCAAATGCAATGTAGCGTTCTTCGATTTGTGAATGTTTCGGGTCTGGGAAAATGTGCAGTTTTTTGTGAAAAGCTGATTCAAGTTCAGAAAGTGACACCCCGTGTTTTTGACACTTAGTTTTGTTTCCGTCGTCCCAGTCAAAGCCTGTTATATTTTTCATTTTCATGTTGCGTAGTATTCAACTTTGTACATACAACAGTCAAGAAAGAGGCTTAAAAAATCGATTTTTCAAAGCGAAAGAAAAACACTGGAATTTTTTATTATCACAACCGCACAAAACATCAATTCAACGCTTACGCAAAAGCTCCTGAATTTTTACTTTTCATGTTTTGAAGGCTTTGAAAACATCGCTTTACCTTCAATAAGAACGCAGTTGCCCTGTTTATTTGATTCGTTAGACGATAATTGCATTCAAACGTTTTCAACTTATGAGCATTTGCAAGGTTTGCGTGAATGTGCGTAAATCTCAATTTCGCTTATTTGTCATCACTGGAGATTGAAAAAGATGGTTTTTAACACGTTGATTAGCGCACAAGAATTACATGAAAATTTACACCGTCCTGATTGGATAATTGTTGATTGCCGTTTTTCACTCACCGATTTAAAACAAGGTGAAAATTTATATCGAAAAGGACATTTGCCAAATGCACGTTATGCACATTTAAATAATGACTTATCAAGTCAAATCACCGATTTTACAGGTCGTCATCCGTTGCCTGATATTCGCGTTTTAGTTCAGAAATTGGGCGCGTGGGGAATTTCAAATCATTCACAAGTGATTGTTTATGATGACATGAATGGCGCGATGGCAGGGCGTTTGTGGTGGTTATTACGTTGGCTTGGTCATGAAAAAGTAGCCGTGTTAAATGGCGGCATTCAACATTGGCAAAAAAATCACTATCCCATCACAACAACCCTTCCAAAAATTCAAATTGCTACTTTTCGTACTTATTTGAATGATGCTCTACGTTTAGATGCACTTCAAGTTCAAAATTTACTCGCTAAAAAATCAATTTGCTTAGTTGATGCCAGAGCATCGGAACGTTATTTAGGAAAAATTGAACCGATGGATTCGGTTGCAGGTCACATTCCTTACGCGCTTAATCGCCCGTTTCAAATGAATTTAGATAAAAATGGGTTGTTTTTGCCAGCCGAAAAATTACGCGCCGAATTCAATCGGTTAATTGGAAAAATAAAGCCTGAAAATGTGGTGCATTATTGCGGTTCAGGTGTGACCGCTTGCCATAATGTTTTAGCGATGGAATATGCGAATTTGAACGGTTCAAAACTTTATGCGGGGTCTTGGAGTGAATGGATTTGTAATAAGAATCGTGGAGTTGAAACGTTCGCGGCTCATGAGCATTTGAATCATCCATAAATCAAAACACCAACACGGTCGATGTGTTCTTTTAATGCCTGATTTTTCAGGCTTTCGTAATGGCTCACATCGAATAGATACCGAGTAATTTTGCTGAATAATTCACCGAACTACTAAACGCTAAATCAATATCAGAGCCACGTCTGTAATTACCTTTAGCGCGTGAGCCATAAATTTTTACCCAAACAACTTCAAGATCTTGAGTTTTATCAATTAGCAAGAAGTGATGTAAAACAAGCCACGCGAACGTTGCTGCTAAACGGTATCGAACGTGCCTAAATCGGATTTTTGCAGTGAAAAATAATCACCACAAACAATAGTGCTGTTCATCCCCACTCAAGCCTATCAGCTCTGAGTGGGGGACAACGTACGGGTAGTTAAATCCTGTTTATGAACTGCACGACAACATCGAACATCCCGCCCGTTCTTTTGCCCAATCGGGACGTTTTTGCGCGTATTTTTTCAGATGCGGTTTTTCGTCATAAGGCGAACGAAAAACGTCGAGCAATTTATGAATTTCGCCAAAATCACCTTGTTCTGCGGCATCGATAGCAAGTTGAACCAAATAATTGCGTGGCACATAAATTGGATTCGTTTTGTTCATCCGCTCGCATCGCTCAGTTTCTGTGGTTTTGCTTTGATGCAAACGTTGCTGATAACGTGTTAACCAATCAAAACGTTTGTTTTTATAGGTTTCATCGAGTTGTTCCAGCGAATAATAAGCCTCATCTAAAGCCTGTAAATCCATCGTTTCGATGTTTGACGATATATCGACTTTTGCCAATTGTCTGAAAAACAATGTCATATCCGTTTCAACGGTTTGCAACAACGCAACTAAGTCATGAATCAACGTTTCGTCGGTTTCTTGAACATCCGACAATCCCAATTTTTCCACCATCATTTTTGACCACGCATTTTGGAAATTTTGGATGTAATGTTCATTCAATATGGCTTGCAGTGGTTTAATTTGTTGAATTAGCGGAATAATCGCGTTGGCGAGTTGCGCTAAATTCCACGATGCCATTCGTGCTTGTTTGCCAAAACGATAACGCCCAATGTCTGCATCGGTGGTGTTAGGTGTCCAATCTAAATCAAAATGTTCAAGCCAACCGTAAGGGCCATAATCAATGGTCAAGCCAAGTATCGACATATTGTCAGTATTCATCACGCCATGAACAAAACCCACTCGTTGCCAATGCACAATCATATCTGCCGTGCGCCGACAAACTTCTTCAAACCATTTCAAATAAACCGCCGTCGAAGGTTCGCCCAATTCTGGAAAATCGGTGCGAATCGTGAAATCGACGAATTGTTTTAATAATGCGAGGTCATCACGCGCGGCAAAAATTTGAAAATGCCCAAAACGAGTAAATGAAGGTGCGACGCGACAAACGACTGCGCCTTGTTCGTGTTGTGGATTGCCGTCATAAAACATGTCGCGCACAACGTGTTCACCTGTTAAAACTAAACTCAAGGCGCGGGTTGTCGGAACGCCTAAATGGTGCATCGCTTCACTGCATAAAAATTCACGCACCGACGAACGCAACACTGCTAACCCATCTGAACGGCGCGAATACGGCGTTTTACCTGCGCCTTTTAATTGCAATGTCCAATACTGTTTTTGGGAATTGACGACTTCACCCAAATTGATAGCGCGACCATCGCCTAATTGTCCTGCCCATTCGCCAAATTGATGTCCGCCATAACAGGTTGCATACGCTTCCATGCCTTTTGCTAAACGATTTCCTGCAAACACTTGAGCAAAATCGACTGATTCGCAAACGTCTTCGTTCAAATCTAATAAATCGGCAACTTCTTTTGCGAAGGCAACGGTGCGAGGTTCACGAACTGGCGTAGGTAAAACGTTTGAATAACACGCGCCAACGACCTGACGCGGTGTATTTTTTGTTTCTAAATCTGAGGGGAGTTCTCGAATAAATCGATTATCAAAAGTGAGCTTGTCGAGCGTGTTAATTTTAGTCTTCAATCACATTTCCTGTTTTATCAAACGTTAGCAAAGTAATTTCGCCGTCTGCGTCGGTGATTTCGGCTTGTTGTAACACGCCGTTATCGTCATAGCGGTAGCGATGTTCTAATTCG